>Ga0196962_10000151_pt1 | contig 40392 bp, 39 predicted proteins | sample S3v_20metaG_FD_183186 | JGI IMG/M metagenome (GOLD analysis project Ga0196962, IMG submission 183186) | Soil microbial communities from Anza Borrego desert, Southern California, United States - S3+v_20 | ecosystem: Environmental > Terrestrial > Soil > Desert | place: USA: California | collected...
CGAGCCCGTTCCCGCACATGCTCCCCCCGGCCCACCAGTTCGCCAGCCGGATGCAGTCGATCGGCGCGCGCGACGGCGCCCGCTTCGTCGTCTACGACAATTCGCCGCTGCACAGCGCCGCTCGCATCTGGTGGATGCTCAAGGCCTTCGGCGCCCATTATGTCGCCCTCCTCGACGGCGGATTCGCGAAGTGGGAAGCCGAAGGGCGGCCGGTCGAGCGGGGTCGGGCGCACCACCGCCACGGCCATTTCACCGCCCTGCTCGACCGCTCGGCGGTCGCCGACAAGGGCGAGGTCCGGCGGCTGCTCGGCGCCGGCACTCACGAGATCGTCGACGCTCGGCCCGCCGAGCGCTTCGCCGGCAGCCGGCCCGAGCCTCGGCCGGGGCTCGCCTCCGGGCACATACCGGGCTCGCGCAACCTGCCCCAGGCGGAGCTGTTCAACGACGATAATAGCTGGAAGCGGGGCGACGCCCTGCGCGCGGCGTTCGAGGCGGCCGGGGTCGACCTGGCGAAGCCGATGGTGACGACCTGCGGCTCCGGCGTGACCGCGGCGGTGCTGCTGTTCGGCGCCCATCTGCTCGGCAAGGAGGATGTCCGGCTCTACGACGGCAGCTGGTCCGAATGGGGTGCCGACTCCGAGCTGCCCAAGGAGACCGGCGCGGCGTGAGGGACAGGAAGCCCGACACCCGGCTCGCCGAGGCCGGCCGCCGCAAGGAATGGACCGCCGGCATCGTCAATCCGCCGGTCTGGCGCGCGTCCACCATCCTGTTCGACAGCGTCGAGGCGATGGCCGCCGCAAATCCGCCGCGCGACGGAGTGCTCCATTACGGCCGCAACGGCACGCCGACGAGCTGGGCCCTGGGCGAGGCGCTGACCGAGCTGGAGCCCGGCGCGGCGGCGACCCGGCTCTATCCGTCGGGATCGGGCGCCGTCGCCGGCGCCTTGCTCGCCGTGCTCCAGGCCGGCGACGAGCTGCTGATGGCCGACAGCGCCTACGGACCGACGCGCGCCCTTTGCGACACGGTCCTGAAGCGCTTCGGAGTCGCCACCCGCTATTACGACCCCCTGGTCGGCGAAGGCATAGCCGAGCTGATCGGCGAGCGCACCCGGGCGGTCTTCATGGAAAGCCCCGGAACCCACACGTTCGAAGTCCAGGACGTGCCCGGAATCTGTGCCGTCGCCAGGGAGCGCGGGCTCGTCACGCTCCTCGACAACACCTGGGCGACGCCGCTTTTCTTTCCCGCCATGGCCGCCGGCGTCGACCTCTCGATCCTCGCCTGCACCAAATATATCGGCGGTCATTCCGATCTGATGCTTGGCGCGGTGACTGCCACCAAGGCCTATGCCGCGCGGCTGGACCAGGCCCGCCGGGTCCTCGGCCAGGCGGCCGCTCCGGACGATAGCTGGCTGGCGCTGCGCGGGCTGCGCACGCTCGGCGTGCGGCTCGAGCGTCACCAGTCCAATGCGCTCGAAGTCGCCCTTTGGCTGAGCCAGCAGCCGCAGGTGACCCGAGTGCTGCACCCCGCCTTGCCGGACTGCCCCGGCCACGAATTCTGGGTTCGCGACTTCAGGGGCTCCAGCGGCCTCTTCTCCTTCGTTCTGCGCGGAGGCGACGACCTGGCGGTCGCCCGTCTGATCGACGGACTCGAGCTGTTCGGCATCGGCTATAGCTGGGGCGGCTTCGAGAGCCTCGCCGTGCCGGCCGACCTGGTGCGCACCGCCACTAGCCCGGAATGGGAGGGTCCGATCGTCCGCCTCCACATCGGGCTCGAGGATGCGGGCGATCTGATCGCCGACCTCGCCGCCGGCCTGGAGCGGTTTGGAGCGGCGCCGTGAGGCAGATCGCCGCCCGCTTCGGCGTCGCCGTTCCCGACACCCCGGATCTCGCCGCGCTCGCGGTCGCCGCCGCCATCGTCGGCGCAACGCTCGCGCTGGCCTGGGCGGCCGGCCGCTGGGCCGGGCCGCGAGTCGCCGCCCTCTGGGAGAGGAAGGCCGGCACCCGCGCCGAGGGCATCCGTCCGCGAATCTGCGCGATGATGCGCTACCTCGTCGTCTGGCTGACGCTGGCGCTGGCGTTGCGCGCCGACGACTGGCCGCCGCTCGCCGCGTTGCTGCTCGGCCTCGTCGCGGCGGCGGCCGCCGCCCTGCTGGTCCGGCAGGTGGTGCGCGGGCTCCATCTTTCGCGCTGGATCGCCTGGGCGCTCGCCGCCTTCCTGTTCGTCGCCATTCTCGCCGACGCGGTCGGCGGGCTGGCCCCGATCACCGGCGCGCTGGACGGCATGGCCTTCATGATCGGCAGCCGCCGCCTCTCCCTGCTCAACCTCATCCAGATCGCGGTGGCGCTGCTCGCGCTTTACCTCGTCGTTCGGTTCGCGATCCGCCTGGTCGGCCTGTCGATCAGGCGCGCCGGAGGGCTCGATCCCGCGCAGCAACTGCTGGCTCAGAAGCTGGCGGCGATCGCGATCGTCGCGGTCGCGTTCTTCGTCGCGATCGATCTCACCGGAATCGACCTGACTGCGCTCGCGGTCTTCTCGGGGGCGCTCGGCCTCGCCGTCGGATTCGGCCTCCAGAAGACCGTCGGCAACCTGTTCGCCGGAATCATCCTGCTGATGGACCGCTCGATCAAGCCGGGGGACGTGATCGTCGTCGGCGACAGCTTCGGATCGGTCAGCAAGATCGGCGTCCGCGCCGTCTCGGTCATAACCCGCGACGGCAAGGAGCATCTCATCCCGAACGAGGATCTGATGACCCGCGAGGTCGAGAACTGGTCCTATTCCAACACCAATGTGCGCGTGCACATCCCGGTCGGAGTCGCCTATGACTGCGATCTCCCGCTGGCGCAGCAGCTGATGATCCAGGCAGCGAGCGAATCGGAGCGGGTCCTCAAGGCGCCTCGTCCAAGCGTCTGGTTGCGGGCCTTCGGCGACAATGCCGTCGAGCACGACATCATGGTCTGGATCGCCGACCCCGAAGCGGGGGTCGGCAACGTCCAGTCCGAGATCCTCAACCGGCTGTGGCAATTGTTCCGCGAGAACGGCATCGATATCCCGTTTCCGCAACGCGACATCCGGGTCAGGGAGTGGCCGCCGGGGCGGACGCCGCCGCCCGACCTATAGGCCGATATCAGCCTTGAGCGCGTCGAGCGCGTGGTCGAGCCGAAGCGCGAGACGCATCGCCGCCGATCTCGGCGGCGAGCTCGCGCCGGCGACGAGCAGTGCCTCGACTCCGGCCGCCGCCCAGGCCGCGGTCTCGACCGCGAGCGTGTCGAAGCGCCGCTGGACGATGGGAAGGGCCCGATCATAGGCGTCGCTGACTCGCGCCGCCTCGTCGAGCAGAGCCTCGCGCCCCCGGGCCGGGGCGCGGCCGGAGATCCGCTCGACGAGCTCCAGCGCCTCGCGCAGCTGGGCGATCTGACGGCCCGGATCGGTGCCCGGCGGTGCCGGGCGGGGAGGCGCCTGATGAGTCATACGGCCAGGCTAGCGGTTCATGGCTAACGAAGCGCTAACGGGCGAAGGGCGGTTGCGTGCGGGGTCCGGCTGGGGCAGGCGGGCGCTATGAGGAGTGTCATGTCCAAATTCGCTGCCTTCGCCGTCGCCTTGCTTGCCGCCACGCCGGCCGCGGCTCAGGACGAGCCGCCGGACGAGGCGCTCGGCGTTCCGGATGCGGCCATCGACGTCAGCGGCGAGGTCAATCTTCTCTCCGACTATCGCTTCCGCGGCGTCTCGCGCTCCGACGAGGATCCGGCCCTCCAGGCGGCACTGCTGCTGACTCACCGGAGTGGTCTTTACGTCGGCGGACGCGGCACGACCTTGAACGGCCTCGACAGCTTCCGCCTTCGCGACCCCGCGTTTCGCGATCTCGGCGACATCGAGCTCGACCTCTATGCCGGCTATGGCGCCGCCCTCGGCGGCGGGTTCGAGCTGGACGCCGGCGTCCTTTATTACGTCTTCACCGGCAGCGACGGCAGGACCGATTATGCCGAGCCCTATGCCTCGCTCTCCTATTTGATCGGGCCCGTCTTCGCGACCGCGGGCGCCAAATATGCGCCGGCGCAGCGCGCCATCGGCGACGAGGAGATGCTCTATCTGTTCGGTCAGGTCGACGTCAGCGTGCCGTTCCAGCCGTGGAGCTTCTCGGTCTCGGCCGGACGGCAGGATTGGGGCCGTTTCGGCGGCTACTGGAACTGGTCGCTGGGCGTGGAGCACCAGCTGCGCATCCCGGGCGTTCCGGACGCCGCTCTGGGCCTGCGCTATGTCGACACCGACCTGCCTTCCGCTTCCGGCCAGGATGCCGGCCTGGTCGCGTCGATCGGCCTTCGCTTCTAGCCCATCGGCCGGGCTATTGCGGGATCTGGATCGAGGCTTCCTGGCCGTCGCCCTGCGGCAGCTGGAGGATGGTCTGGACCAGAGCGCCGCGGTTGACCACCGCGGTCTGCGGATCGCCGGCGCTGGACCGCACTCCGAGGGCGGCGCGGTCCGAGCCGGCCTGCTGGAGCATGTCGCGCTCGACGGCGCTTCGCGGCTGCGGGCCGCCGAACAGGGCCTGGAGCGCCTGCGCGCGCGGATCGCCGCCGGCATCGGCTTCGCCTGGACGCGGCGGGGTCAGCGCGAAATCGGGCGGCACGACCAGCGGCGCGCTCCGGCCGACGGCGAACTCGTCGGGACGGTCGCGACCGAAGGGCCCGCCGCCGCCGCAGCCGGCAAGCAGGATGACGGCCGATCCGGCCAAAGCGAGGTGGGACAAACGCATTTGCTCAGACTTCCTTCTTCGAGCCCTTGCCATCGCGCATCAGCAGCGCCCGCACAAGCAAAAGCAGCACCCCGATCGTAATCGCGGCGTCGGCCACATTGAAGACCAAAAACGGCCGCCACTCGCCGAAATGCAGGTCTGCGAAGTCGACGACGTAGCCGAAGCGCACCCGATCGACGATGTTGCCCAGAGCGCCGCCGAGGATCATCGCCAGAGCGACGGAATCGTCCCGCCGCTTCTCGCGCCACATCCAGGTCGCGACGAAAATCGCGATGGCGGCGGTCAAAGCCACCAGCAGCCATCGGCCCATGTCGGTGCCGGCGCTGAGCAGACCGAGCGAGACCCCCTTGTTCTCGACCCAGTGAAGGTTGAAAAAGTTGGTGATCTCGATCGTCAAATCGGGCTGGCCGCCCAGGTTGAGCGGATAGGTCACCACCCATTTCGTCGCCTGGTCGAACACGAACACCAGGAAGGCGATGACGAAGGCGACCGAGCGGTTGCGCCTCAGCTTGAGCTCAGTCGCCGCCATTGAGAACCTCGTCGCACCGGGCGCAGAGGCCGCCATCCTGCGCAACCTCCGGCAAGTGCCGCCAGCAGCGGCCGCATTTCAGATGGTCGGTGCGGGTCACTTCAATCCTGTCGGTCGGGCCTGGCGACACTTCGGACACGATGTAGATTTCCGCAAGTTCCGCGAGCGCCTCGCCGGTGAGATCCAGTTCCAAATCGGGATAGAGGATCCTGGCCTCGAGGCTGGACCCGATCACTTTCTCCCGGCGCAGAGGCTCGATGCTTTCGGTGACTCGCTCGCGCGTAGCGCGGATCAAGTCCCATTTCCGGCCGAGCGATTCGTCGCGCCAGGCGGGGTCGATGGCCGGCCATTCGAGCAGGTGCACCGAACCGCCCTCTGGGTAGCGCGTCCCCCAGACCTCCTCCGCGGTGAAGCAGAGGATCGGGCTGACCCAGCGCACCAGTGCTTGGAAGACGTGATCGAGGACGGTGCGATAGGCGCGGCGCTTGAGCGCTTCCGGCGAGTCGCAATAGAGGCTGTCCTTGCGAATGTCGAAGAAGAGCGCCGACAAATCGTCGTTGGCAAAGGCGGCGATGAGACGGGTATAGCGGTTGAAATCGAAGGCTTCCGCGGCCTCTCTGAGCTCGCCGTCGAGGATGGCGAGGCGATGGAGTATCCAGCGCTCCAGCTCCGGCATCGACGCCGCTGCGATCCGCTCGGAGTCTTCGAAGTCGGCGAGCGCACCAAGCAGGTAGCGGAAGGTATTCCTCAGCTTGCGGTAGGCGTCCGACGTCCCGGCGAGGATCTCCTTGCCGATGCGCACGTCCTCGAAATAGTCGGTCGAGGCGACCCACAGGCGGAGGATATCGGCGCCGCTGTCGCGGATGACGGCGATCGGATCGATGACGTTGCCGATCGACTTGGACATCTTGCGCCCGTTCTGGTCGAGCGTGAAGCCGTGGGTGAGCACCGCCCGGAACGGGGCGCGGCCGCGCGTGGCGCAGCTTTCCAGCAGGCTCGCTTGGAACCAGCCGCGATGCTGGTCCGACCCCTCGCAATAGAGGTCCGAGCGGACCTCGGGGCCGTAGCGGGGCTCGATCACGAAGGCGTGGGTCGAGCCGCTGTCGAACCACACGTCCAGAATGTCGGTGATCGGCTCGTAATCGTCGAGCCGGTAGCTGTTGCCGAGCAACGCCTGGTGATCCGCATCGAACCAGGCATCGGCGCCGCCCGCGTGAAAGGCCCGCAGGATGCGCGCGTTGACCGCGGCGTCGCGCAGATAATCGCCGGTCTTTTTGTGGAGGTAGAGCGGGATCGGCACCCCCCAGGCGCGCTGTCGGCTGAGCACCCAGTCCGGACGGCCCTCGACCATGGCTCGCATCCGGTTCTTCGCCTTCTCCGGCACCCAGCGGGTGTCCTCGATCGCCTTGAGAGCGGTCGCTCTCAACCCCTCTCCCTGCAGGGGAGAGGGAATGTCCGCGCCGGCGGCCGAGGGTGAGGGACCGTCGGTGCCCTCAACCTGGCTCGCTCCGCTCGCCTGTCCCTCTCCCCTTGAGGCAGAGGGACGATTCTCCATCGGGATGAACCATTGCGGCGTACAGCGGTAGATGACCCTGGCCTTGGACCGCCAGGAATGCGGGTAGGAGTGCTGGAAGTCGGCGCTGGCGGCCAGCAGACCGCCGGCGTCGCGCAAATCCGAACAGATCGGCCCGTCGGGCGCGTTGAACTTGTTGTTGATGACGCTGCCCTGGCCGCCGAGCCATTCCCAGTCGTCGCGGTAGCGGCCGTCATCGGTGACCGCGAAGACCGGATCGATTCCCGCCGCCTTGCAGACCAGGAAATCCTCCTCGCCATGGTCGGGCGCCATGTGGACGAGGCCCGTCCCGGCCTCGGTGGTGACGTGGTCGCCGGGCAGGAAAGGGCGCGGCTCGGCGAAGAAGCCGCCGAGCCTGTGCATCGGGTGGCGGGCGACGGCGCCAGCCAAGTCCGAACCTTTGAGCTCCCAGAATGGTTCGTCGCCAGCCTCGTTCGCAAGGCCGGATCGCGCCTCAAATGCAGAAACGAGGTCCTTGGCAATCAGGACCAGGATCGTCCTCTCCTCGGAGGCCGCCCAGAATGCCGAGTAATCAACGTCAGGTGCGTAAGCGATCGCCCGGTTGACGGGGATGGTCCACGGCGTCGTCGTCCAAACGACCGCATGCGCACCCACAAGATGCGGTGCATTGGGCGCCTCGATTATCTCGAAGGCGACGTCGATCTGGGTCGAGACGACGTCCTCATATTCGACCTCGGCCTCGGCAAGCGCGGTCTTCTCGACCGGCGACCACATCACCGGCTTGGCGCCGCGATAGAGCTTGCCCGCCTCGGCGAGCTTGAGCAGCTCCTCGGCGATCTTCGCCTCCGAGGTGAAGTCCATCGTCCGGTAGGGATCGTCCCAGTCGCCGGTGATTCCGAGGCGGATGAACTGCTCGCGCTGCACCTGGATCCAATGCTCGGCATAGGCGCGGCATTCGGCGCGGAACTCGCGCGGCGGCACCTGGTCCTTGTCGAGCTTCTTCTTCCTGTACTGCTCCTCGATCTTCCATTCGATCGGAAGGCCGTGGCAGTCCCAGCCGGGGATGAAGGGCGCGTCCTTGCCGAGCAGGGTCTGCGAGCGGATGATCAGATCCTTGATCGTCTTCATCATCGCATGGCCGATGTGGATGTCGCCATTGGCGTAAGGCGGTCCGTCGTGGAGGATGAAGCGCTCTCGCCCGGCGCGCGCCTGGCGCAGCTGCGCGTAAAGCCCGGTCTCCGCCCAGCGGGCGAGGATCGCCGGCTCCTTCTGGGCGAGGCCGGCCTTCATCGGAAAATCGGTCTTGGGCAGGAAGACCGTGTCTCTATAATCGGGCTTGTCGGACATCGCCGGCGGCTTAGGGCCTCGCGGCGGCGGCGGCAACATGGCGTCGATAGCGGCGGTGGCGGTGAATCGCTCCCAGCGGCTGGTCCAGACCCGGACGCCCGGGCACAAGGGGGAATCCCACTCGCCGGTCACTTCCGCCCCCAGCGCTTCGGCGACACGTTCGCTGGCGTTGTTGCGCGGGTCGATCAGGTGAATGACCTTGTCGCGGCCGAGCGCCTCTCTGGACCAGATCAGCGCCGCGGCCGCTCCCTCGACGGCATAGCCCTTGCCCTGGTGGGCGGGGAATATGGACCATCCGATCTCGAAGTCGAGCCAGCCCTCCGGCGCCCACGGCCCGATCCGGCCGACCGGCGACGCCCTCGCTTTCTCCTCGACGATCCATTGGCCGTAGCCCATCGTCGCCCAGCTGCCGGCGACGAGGGCGATGCCGCGCCAGGCTTCGGCGCGGCTGAGTCCGCGTCCCTCGCGGGTGATGAAGCGGGAAAAGTCGTCTTGCGCATAAGCGGCGATCAGCGGCTCGGTATCGCTCGGCCGCTGCCCCCTCAGGATCAGCCGTTCGGTATGGAGGACCGGAATTTCGGTCATGGCGACGCCGCTCAGCCCCGCCTCATCGCCGAAGCGACCGGCCGACGTCGTGCATGTCCTCGATCAAAAGCAGGCCGCGATAGTGTCTCGGCACCTCGCCGAGCTGCTCGGGTCGTTCGAGTCCGACCAGGCCGTCGCCGTCGCGTTCGCCGAGGATCAGGAAACGGGCACCCGCGCCCTGGAGGCGGTTGAGGAAGCGGTACGGCCAGCCCCACAAGGTCCACCCGCCCTCGCGAGGAAGCACCAGGGCGGCGCCGCGGCAGCGTTGCGGCACGATGCCGAGCCAGCCGATCCGGCGATATTCGGCGAGGCATGCTTCGCTCGCCTCCGGATCGAGCACCCAGCCGGCGTCGGTCAGCGCCCTTAGCCGCGCCAGCGCCGGCGCGGCGCCGGCGAAGCCGTGATTGCCGGCGATCCTCACCCCGGCGGCACGGAAACCGGCAACGAGCGCGTCGGCAGCGGCGGGCTCGCGCAGGGTGAAGATCAGCTCCTCGCGCGGATAGGCGCGGATCACTTCGGCCGCGGTGGGCATCGCCCCGACGCCGCGTCCGCGCAACGGGAAGGTCCGGCCGCCGTCGGCGCTATAGCCATGACCGACGTCGAGCGCCTTCAAATAGGCGAGCGGCCGCTGGCTTACTCGGCCGGTGCCGTTAGTTCGGCATTCCAGGGTGGAGTCGCGGAAGATGACGGCGTGGCCGTCGGCGCTCGGCTGGACGTCAAGGGCGAAGCCGCGCGCGCCGTAGGCGACGGCGCCCTGCATCGAGAACAGGGTATTCTCGATATAGGTATGGGCGACCGGGCGGATGCGGAGCGCCGAGCAGCCCTCGCGGCCGACGCCTCGGTCGACCGGCTGGGCGGTGCCGCGATGGGCGACCAGGACCAGCTTGCCTTGCGGGGTGGAGGCGAGCCACGAGGCGTTGAACAGCGACAGCGCGACGCAGGCGGCGGCGGCCACAGCCAGACCGATCTTGGCGCCTTTCCTCATGCCAGCCGCCTCCTTGCCTCCTGCGCATCCTCGGCCATGCGCGTCTTCAAAGCTTCGAGGGAGTCGAAGACCATCTCGTCCCGGATGAACGAGATTAGCTCGACGGCCAGCACTTGTCCGTAAAGGTCGCCGTCGAAGCCGAAGAAATGGGGCTCGAGAAGCTCCCTGGGGGGGTCGAACATGGGGCGGATGCCGAGGTTGGCGACCCCGTCGAGCGAGCGCCCGTCGGCCAGGCGCCCGCGCACGGCATAGACGCCGAATCGGGGGCGCAGATAATTGCCCAGGCCGATATTGGCGGTGGGATAGCCGAACGTCCGGCCGCGCCGGTCGCCCGGCTCCACCACCCCCTCGATCGTGAAGGGACGCGTGAGGAGGCGAGCCGCCGTCTCGCAGTCTCCGGCCTGCAGCGCCTCGCGGATCCAGGTCGAGGAGACCGCCCTTTCATCCTCGGCCACCGGCGGCACGGCCTCCACGGACATGCGGTGGCCGTGGCCGAGCATCTTGAGCAGCGAGACGTCGCCGCCGCGCTCGCGGCCGAAGGTGAAGTCCTCGCCGGTCACCACGCCGGCCGCCCCCATCCGTCGCGCCAGCCAGTCGGTCACGAAATCGGGGGCGGTGACGGCCGCGAATTCCGCGTCGAACTGGAAGACGAGCATGGCGTCGATGCCGGCGGCGAGAATCAGGCGCTCGCGCTGCTCCAGCGTGGTCAGCCGGAAGAACGGCGACTCCGGCCGGAAATAGCGCATCGGGTGCGGGTCGAAGGTGGCCACCAGGGCCGGCCGATCCTCGATCCGCGCGCGGCTGACGGCGCGGCCCACCACGGCCTGATGGCCGCGGTGGAAACCGTCGAAATTGCCGAGCGCGACGATGCCGCCGCGAAGCTGGGCCGGAACCGCCGAAGCCCCGTCTAGGCGCTCCATGGCGCGGCTCATAGCAGACGCGGTGGCGCGGGCAACGAGTCCGCTAATGCCGGCGGCCCAGGGTCACGAAGCTGAACGCCGGTTGGCCGTCGCGCGCCGGATGCGCTTCGCGCGCGAGCCGCTTCCAATGCGCCGTGTCGAAGCGCGGAAGACAGGTGTCGCCCTCCGGGCGCGCATGCACCTCGGTCAACTCGATGAAGTCGGCGATCGGCAGAAACAGGCGAAAGATCTCGGCGCCGCCGATCACCGTCAGGTGCGGGCTGTCGGCCAGGGCGACAGCACCTTCCAGATCAGCGGCGACCTCGGCGCCGGGCGCCTTCCATCGGCGGTCCCGCGTCAGGACGATGTGGCGGCGCCCCGGCAGGAGCCCGGGAAGACTCTCAAACGTCTTGCGGCCCATGATCATCGGCTTTCCCATCGTGACCGCCTTGAAATGCCTGAGGTCATCGGGGAGGTGCCAGGGTAGCCCGCCGTCCCGGCCGATGACGCCGTTCTCGGCTCGCGCCACGACCAGCGTCACGATGCTCAAACCGCCACCTCGGCCTTGATGTGCGGGTGCGGGTCGTAGTCGCTGATCTCGAAATCCTCGAAGCGATAGGCATCGATCGAGGCGGGCCGGCGAACGAGGCTGAGCTTGGGAAGCCTTCGAGGCTCGCGCGACAGCTGCTCGCGGGCCTGGTCGAGATGGTTCGCGTAGAGATGGCAGTCGCCGCCGGTCCAGACGAACGTGCCCGGCTCGAGGCCGCATTGCTGGGCCAGCATGTGGGTGAGCAGAGCGTAGCTTGCGATGTTGAACGGGACGCCGAGGAACACGTCGGCGCTGCGCTGGTACATCTGCAGGGACAGCCGGCCGGCGGCGACATAGGTCTGGAACATCAAATGGCAGGGCGGCAGCGCCATCCGGTCGAGCTCGCCGGGGTTCCAGGCCGAGACGATCTGCCGACGCGATCCCGGGTCGCGCTTGATCAGCGCGATCAGGCCGGCGATCTGGTCGATCTCGCGCCCGTCATTGGCTTCCCAGCGGCGCCACTGCTTGCCGTAGACGGGCCCCAGATCCCCGGCCTCATCCGCCCATTCGTCCCAGATGCTGACCTTGTTGTCGTTCAGCCAGCTTATGTTGGTGTCGCCCCTTAGGAACCAGAGGAGCTCGATCAGGATCGAGCGGATATGGAGCTTCTTGGTGGTGAGCAGCGGGAAGCCTTCGGCGAGGTCGAAGCGCATCTGGTGGCCGAATATGGACCGGGTCCCGACGCCGGTCCGGTCCTTCTGCTCGACCCCTTGGTCGAGGATGAGCTGAAGCAGATCGAGATAGGTTCGCATGGGCGCAGCTTATGGCTTGGCCGCCCCTCCCGCGCCACACGAATTCCTCCATTCCGGGGCCCGATTTGGCGGAGATTGGCGGACACGGTCCGTCATTACGTGCGACAACGGCGCGGTGATCGTCGGCACCGCACGCGACGCGGCCGATCTTGTCGAGCCGCTCTTCGCCGGCTCCGAAGGCGAAAAGCTCGCCATCCTCCACCTGGACGGCAAGCGCGCGCTGATCGCGCTCGAGGAATATGGCGTCGATCCGGGCAAGGCCGCCGGGCTGCCCGTCCGCACCATCATCGATGCCGCCCTTCGCCTGGGCGCCGAGGGGATGGTCGTCGCCCACAATCGTCCGGCCGCCGATGCGGACCCGTCCGCAACCGACATCGCCGCCACCCGGATGGTCGCCGAGGCGGCGGCCAACCTCGGCATCCAGTTGCACGACCATCTCATCTTCGCCGGCGGCCGCTGCCGAAGCTATCGCGAGCTGGGGCTGCTATAGCTCACAGGTCACAGGCCGGGATGTCCTCAGGCGCCGGCTTGGGGCCGCGCGGCTGGAACGAGGCGAAATAGGATTCGCTGTCCGGCAAGCGCTCGAATCGCTTCAATTCGTAGCCGAGCGCGTTGAACTCGCAGACCAGCAGCTGTGGCGGAGTGCCGTGGCGGTCCGTAGGCCGGTCGGCGTCGACGACCACGATGGCGCCGCCGCGCTTGAGGTCGTCGTGCAGGTGCCACAGGAACTCGCTCGGGCGGGCGATCTCATGATACATGTGGATCATCAGGATGCGGTCGAACGAAGCGTCGGGAAGCTGCGGGTCGTTGGGGTTGCCGACCTTGACCGCGACATTGTCGAGCCGCTCGCGCTGGACTCGGCGGGCAAGCTCCTGGATCGTCGTCGGCACGATATCCTCGGCTAGGACCCGTCCCTGGCGCCCGACGATCGGGGAAAGCCGGACCGTATAATAGCCTTCGCCGGCGCCGATGTCGGCCACCGACATTCCGGCCCTGATCTCGGCCAGTCGAATCACCGTCTCGAACTCGCCGACGCTGTCGCGGGCGTCCTCGTTGAGGTAGCGGGAGGAGACGATCGGAGCGACCGGCCGCCGCGGTTCGGGGAAAGCGGATCGATCCTGCTGCGGCTGCTCACGGCAGCCGCCGATCAGCGCCAGGGCGAGCAGGACGGGAGCCCTAATCCACATCTTCCACTTCGACCCTGTCACCGGTGACCCGCTGCGACAGTGCGGCGGCCATGAAGCGGTCGAGGTCGCCGTCGAGCACCTCGTCGGGAGAGGTGGAGGTGATTCCGGTCCTGAGGTCCTTCACCAGCTGATAGGGCTGGAGCACGTAGGATCGGATCTGATGGCCCCAGCCGATGTCCGTCTTGGCGGCATGCTGGGCGCTCGCTTCCGCTTCACGCCGCTGCAGCTCCGCCTCGTAGAGCCTGGCCTTGAGCATCTTCATCGCCTCCGCCCGGTTCTTGTGCTGCGAGCGCTGGTTCTGGCAGGCGACGATGATCCCAGTGGGCAGGTGAGTGATGCGCACGGCGCTGTCGGTGGTGTTGACGTGCTGGCCGCCGGCGCCGGACGACCGGTAGGTGTCGATCTTGAGGTCGCTTTCATTGACCTCCAGGTCGATCTCGTCATCGACGACCGGATAGACCCAGACCGAGGCGAAGCTGGTGTGCCGCCGGGCGTTCGCGTCATAGGGGCTGATACGCACCAGCCTGTGGACGCCGCTTTCGGTCTTGGCATAGCCATAGGCGTTCTCGCCCTTGACCATGAGCGTCGCCGACTTGATGCCGGCCTGCTCGCCGGCATGGTGATCGACCAGCTCCACCTTCATCCCGTGCCGTTCCGCCCAGCGGCTGTACATGCGCTGCAGCATCTCCGCCCAGTCCTGGCTCTCGGTGCCGCCGGCGCCGGCATTGACCTCGATATAGGTGTCGTTGGCGTCGGCCTCGCCGGCGAGCAGGGCGGCGACCTTGTCGCGCTCGGCCCGCTCGGCCAGCGCCGTGAGCGCGGCCACCGCCTCGTCGACCATCGCCTCGTCGCCCTCCGCTTCGGCCATCTCCATCAGCTCGACGGTGTCCGTGAGCTCGCGCTCGATCGCCCGGGTGGCCGCGATCGCCTCGTCGAGGCGGCGGCGCTCGCGCATCACGACCTGGGCAGCCTTGGGATCGTCCCAAAGCGCCGGATCCTCGACACGCGCGTTGAGCTCGTCGAGCCGCTTCAGGGCCCGGTCCCAGTCGAGGAATCGGCGCAGGAGGTCGAGAGCCGACCGCACCTGATCGATGGAGGCTTGCGCTTCCGCGCGCATGTCACGTCCTTGCGGTTGGCGGGAACGCCTTGGGCCTAGTAGATGCCGCCCTGGCTTTGCAAGAAATCGCTGTCCCGGTTGTTGGCCCGAGCCGCCGAGCGGCGCACCGGCGCGGCCTTGGTGAGATCGATCTCGTCGCGAGCCACCGTGCGGCGCGGCTCGCTTTCCGGCTTGAACGCCTCCCAGATCACGGCGGCGCGCGGGTCCGTCCCCGGCCACTCGCCGAACACGCGCCTTCCCGAGCGGCGGTCGATCCGCACCATCCTGATCCCCTGAGGCGCCCGGAACGGCACGACCGGCATCCCTTCGAAGGCGGTCCGCGCGAACTGGCGGAAGATCGGCGCGGCGATCCTCCCGCCCTGGGCGTAGTGGCCCATCGGCCGCGGCCGGTCATATCCCAAATAGACGCCGGCGACGATGTCCTGCGAGCCGCCGACGAACCAGACGTTGGTCGGGCCCGTCGAAGTCCCGGTCTTGCCGAACAGCGGGCGGTTGAGGTCGCGCAGGATCGTGGCGGTGCCGCGCTGGACGACCCCTTCGAGCATGTGGACCACCTGGTAGGCGGTCAGGGGATCCATGACCTGCCGGGTCCGCAGCGGCGGCCGCGGCATCGGCCGGCCGTTCCAGTCCGGCGCGTTGCATCCCTCGCAGGGGCGAGTGTCGGCACGCCAGATGACTCGGCCGCGGCGGTCCTGGACATAGTCGATCAGCGTCGGGGTGAGGGCGCGGCCCTGATTGGCCATGATCGCGAAGGCGTTGGTGAGGCGCATGGCGGTGGTGTCGCCGGCGCCGAGCGAGACGGCCAGGTAAGGCGGATATTCGCCGACGCCCATCTGCCGCGCCGTCCTGACCACCCGGTCCATTCCGACCTGGTTCGCGGCCCGCACGGTCATCAGGTTGCGGGACTGCTCGAGGCCCCAGCGCATCGTCTGAGGACCGGCATAGCCGCCGGCGAAGTTGCGGAAGCATTTCGCCGACGGCGTGCCCTGATTGACGCAGAAGGCGCCGTCGATGATGATCGAAGCGGGGGTCATGCCGTTGTCGAGCGCGGCCGCATAGACGATCGGCTTGAAAGCCGAGCCGGGCTGGCGCTGCGCCTGAGTGGCTCGGTTGAAGTCGGAAAGGCGGGCGTCGAACCCCCCCTGCATGGCCCTGATCCGGCCTGTCGCCACCTCCTCGGCGATGATCGCGCCGGAGATTTCCGGAATCGAGCGAAGCGACCAGGCGCCGCCCTCGGGCGCGACGGCGATGATCGACCCCGGCCGAAGAGCGGCGAAGGCCGGTTCGCCGGTGCCTCGCCTAGGCATCGAGGCGAGCGAGGCCGGGAGGGTGCCGGTGCTTCCGTCGACGAAGCCGATCGAAGCGCTTCCCGCCTCCTTCGACAATATGACGGCGCTCCGCCAAGTGTCGTAGCCGGCGCCGAACGGCGCGAGCGCGAGCTGCGAGCGCCAATCGCGCGCCATGTCCACGCTAAGGCCCGGGTCCCGCCAGCCGCGGCCGCTCTCGAATCGGGTCAGGCCGTCCCGCAGCGCCGTTTCCGCCGCGCGCTGCATCGCCGGGTCGTAGGAGGTTCGCACCCAAAGGCCGCCGGCATAGACGCTGTTCGGCCCCGCCTCGGCCGTCTCGCCGTGGCGCTCGATCAGCGTCCGGCGTACCTCCTCCATGAAATAGCCGCCGACATTGCGCACCGTCTCCTCGCCGCCGCGCACCGCGCCGAGCGGGCGGCGCACCGCTTCGGAGAGCTCGGCGCCCGTGATGAAGCCGTTGCGGGCCATCTCGCTCAAAACCCAGTTGCGCCGGGCGAGCGCCTGCTCGGGGCGGCGGACGGGATCGTAATTGCTCGGCGCCTTGGGCAAAGCGGCGAGATAGGCCGATTCGGCGATGGTGAGCTCGGCCACGTCCTTGTCGAAATAGGCCCGCGCCGCCGCCTGGACCCCATAGGCGTTTCGGCCCAGGAAGATCTGGTTGAGGTAGAGCTCGAGGATCTGCTCCTTGCTCAGCGTCGCCTCGATTCGGCGGGCGAGAAACGCCTCGCGGATCTTGCGGGTCACCGAATATTCGTCGCCGGTAAAGAAGATCTTCGCCACCTGCTGGGTGATGGTCGAGCCGCCCCGGGCGCGCTCGCCGCTCCCGGATTTCGAGACATAGTCGAAGACCGCGCCGATCAGCCCCGGATAATCGAGCCCGCCATGGCTGAAGAAGGTGCGGTCCTCGGCGGCCAGGAAGGCGTTGATGAGCTGCGGCGGGAATTCCGCATAAGCGAGCTGGACTCGCCGCTCGCGGGCGAAGCTCTGCACGGGCGCGCCGTTGATGTCGCGGACGTAAGTGGGAAGCACAGGCTCGTAGTTGAGCAGCGATTCGGCCGAAGGGAGGCCGCGCGCGAAGAGCAGCCAGAGCAGGAAATAGGCGACGATCGGGAGGGCGAGCAGCACCGTGACGACCTTGACCCACCGCCTGCGCCACGCGCGGCGGGCAAAGCCGCCGGCGCGACCGCCGAAATCGCCGAAGCGACCGCCCAAGCGGCCGAAGTCGCGCCTGAGGGTGATACGCTCCGAGGCTTGTTCCGAACTCATCAGCGGCACGATCTAGCCGAAGCGGCGCGGGCCGTGAAGGCGCTAGCTTGAGGTTCGCGGGCCGAGCAGGCGGCTCGCGAAATGCGCTTCGATCGCGCGCCGCATACCGTCGGCGATCTGGCGCTGTCCCTGCGGCGACTGGATGAAGGCGGCGTCGACCTGGTTCGTGAGATAGCCCGATTCGAACAGGACGGAGGGTATATCGGGGGCCTTGAGCACGACGAAGGCCGCGAACCGGTGCCAATCGGGCCGGAACGGGAAGACCGGCGCCGCCTCGCGGTAGAGCAAGCGGGCGAAATCCGCCGATATGTTCATGCTTTCGCGTCGAGCCAGGTCGATGAGGATCAGGTTGACGTCGGGCTCAGCGCTCAGGCGGGCTCCGACCAGGTCGGTCTCATTCTCGCGCTGGGCCAGCTGGGCGGCCTCTCGGTCGGAGGCGACCTCCGAGAGGGTGTAGACGGTGGCGCCATGGGCCTGGTCGTTGAGCGGGGCCGCGTCGGCATGGATCGAGATGAACAGGTCCGCGCCGAGGCGCCGGGCGATCTCGTAGCGGTCCTGCAGGACCAGATAGGAATCGTCGTCGCGAGTCAGCGCCACCCGAACGCGGGCCGATCGCGCCAGATCGTCGCGGATCGCCCGGGCGAGGGCGAGCGTGATGTCTTTTTCCCTCGCCTCGGCGAAGGGCGAGGCGGCCCCCGGGTCGCGCCCGCCATGGCCGGCGTCGATGACCACCAGCGGCGGGTTCGCGCCGCGCGCCCGGGTGACGGGGGGAAGGCGGCCGCGCTCGTCCGCGCCGAGGGCATCGAGGGCGATGTTGACGCCGGGCTCGCCGTCGCGGTTCCCCTCGCCGCTTCCGCCGGGAGCGGAGGCGGGTCCGAAGACCGCGAGGAAGAGCATCACCAACCAGGCCATGGCGCCATCCTGCGTTTGGCGGTCGCGCGGGTCCAGCGAAAATGCTGTGCGGGCCTCGCGATGGTTGCCGCTCGGGGCAGGGGATGCTAGCAGCCGTTCATCGCACCGAAAGCGTCGGGTTCCCCTTCGCCGGAGCGACTGGAATTTCGCCGGCCTGTGCCGGCCATCTAGGTTGATGCTGCATGCGGTATATCTCGGCCAGGCTGACCCGCCACCCCGTGGGTGAGGGCGTGACTGGCGGGCGGCCGGCGACCGGCCTGCCGCGGGCGGCAGACGCGACACACTTACATTCAACCCGGACAGAGGACGCGCGGACCGAGTTCGCCGCGCGGCGGTCCATATTCGAGCGCGCGCGCCGCGGCTTCGCGGCCCGCGCGTGGAGTGACATTGATGACCATGCGCATGTTGATCGACGCGCGCCACCCGGAAGAGACCAGGGTGGCCGTGATCAAAGGGAACCGGATCGAGGAATTTGACTTCGAATCCGACGAGCACAGGCAGCTCAAGGGCAATATCTATCTCGCCAAGGTAACCAGGGTCGAGCCGTCGCTGCAGGCGGCCTTCATCGACTATGGCGGCAACCGCCACGGTTTCCTCGCCTTCAGCGAAATCCATCCCGATTATTATCAGATCCCCAAGGAGGATCGGGAGGCGCTGCTTCGCGAAGAAGCCGAGCACGCGGCCGAGGAAGAGCGCCTGCGCTCGGCCGAATATGACAATGACGCCGAAAATGGCAGCGTGATCGAAGTCGAGGACGAGCCGATGTCGGCGGAGACCGTCTCCGACGAGGACGAATCCGAGCCCGCCCCTCCGGAAGATGCCGAGAGCGCTTCCGAGGAAGGTGCGGCCGAGACCTTGCGGCGCAAGCGGCAGAATCTGCGGCGGCGCTACAAGATCCAGGACGTCATCCGCCGGCGCCAGGTGCTGCTGGTCCAGGTGGTCAAGGAGGAACGGGGCAATAAGGGCGCCGCTCTCACCACCTATTTGTCGCTCGCCGGCCGCTATTGCGTGCTCATGCCCAATACCAGCCACGGCGGCGGCATCAGCCGCAAGATCTCCAACGGCACCGACCGCAAGCGTCTGAAGCAGATCATGGCCGATCTTGACCTGCCGACCAGCATGGGCCTGATCGTGCGCACCGCCGGCCTGTCGCGCACCAAGACCGAAATCAAGCGCGACTTCGACTATCTCGCCCGGCTCTGGGACGAGATCCGCGACAACACGCTCAAATCTTCCGCTCCGGCCTTGATCTACAAGGACAGCGACCTGGTGAAGCGGGCGATCCGAGACATCTACAACCGCGACATCGACGAAGTGATCGTCGAAGGCGCCGACGGCTATCGCGACGCCCGGGCGTTCATGAAGCTGCTGATGCCAAGCCATGTGCGGCGGGTGAAGCAATATGTCGATCCGGTGCCGCTGTTCCAGCGCTACGGCGCCGAGGACCAGCTCTCGGCGATGTACCAGCCCGTCGTCCAGCTCAAGTCGGGCGGCTATGTCGTCATCAACCCGACCGAGGCGCTGGTCTCGATCGATATCAATTCCGGCCGCTCCACGCGCGAGCACAATATCGAGCAGACGGCCTTTCAGACCAATCTCGAGGCGGCCAACGAGATCGCGCGTCAGCTGCGCCTTCGCGACATGGCGGGCCTGGTGGTCATCGACTTCATCGACATGGAATCCAACGGCCACATCCGCAAGGTCGAGAAGGCGATGAAAGAGGCGCTGAAGAACGACCGTGCTCGTATCCAGGTCGGCCGCATCTCCTCGTTCGGGCTGCTGGAAATGAGCCGGCAACGGCTGCGCACCGGGGTCCTCGAGGCCTCGACCCGGCCCTGTCCCCACTGCGAGGGCACGGGCCTCATGCGCACCGCCTCGTCCGCCGGATTGTCGGCGCTTCGGATGCTGGAGGATGAGGCGGCGCGCGGCCGCGGCTCGCGGATCGTTCTGCGCGCCGGGCGCGAGGCGGCGGTCTACCTGCTCAACCGCAAGCGCGACGAGATCATCGACGTCGAGCGGCGCTACGGCGTCGCCATCGAGGTGCTGATCGAGGAGGCGTTCGAGGGCGCTCGGATGAGCTGCGAATCGCTGGGGCCGCCGCCCGCCGAGCGACCGCGTCCGCTCGCCGTGGCTCCCGTCGAGGCCGAGGACGACCGCGACCCGGTCGACGATGACGAGGAATCCGACCACGAGGATGAGGAGGCCGAGGCCGAGGCCGAAGGCGGAGCCGAGGACGATGAGGCCGGCGAAGAGGTCGCGCCGCGCGGCGAGAGCAAGCGGGCCGCTGCCGAACGCGAGGAACGGGCCGAGGGCCGTCGGCGTCGTCGCCGTCGCGGACGCCGGGGTGGGCGCCGTCGCGAGCGCGAAGGCGAGGGCGAGGAACGTGGCGACGAAGCCGGCGAGGGAGTCGCCGAGGCGCAGCCTGCCGAGCTCGAGGCCCAAGCTCCCGTGCCCGAGGCCACCGAGACGGCCGAGTCGCCCGGGGAGCCGGCCGCCGAGGCGGAGCCCGCGAAAAAGGCCCGCCGCCGCCCCCGTGCCCGCAAGCGTGACGAGGCCGCCGCCGGGGCGGCCCCTGCCGAACCGGCGCCCGAGCCCGAAGCGGTCGCCGCTCCGGTCGAGGCGGCGTCGCCCGAAGCGGAGCCGGCCAAGCCGAAGCGCACCCGCCGCAAGAAGGCCGATGCCGAAACCGACGTCGGCGCGGCCGAGGCGGCCCCTGCCGCGGCCAACGATCCCGAGCCTGCCGCCCGACGCCGGCGGACGGCCGACCCCGCTCCGGCGCCCGCGGAAACCGAGCAGACGGAGGCCGGGGAGCCTCGAAGGGGGTGGTGGCAGCGGACCTTCGGCCCGTGACCGTAGGGCGAAGCCCGGGCCTTGATCGCTCATCGGCGGTTCAGGGACCGGGACGGAGAAGGGGAGGATGATGGCTGAGGCTTCGGCGAGAAGAGACCGGCGCGCAACCTTCGTCGTCAGGTTGCTGATGCTGGTTGCCTTGAGCTTCGCGGCTCTGGTTCAGCCGGCGGCGGCGCAGTCGGTGCTGCGCGACGCCGAGACGGAGGCCCTGCTCAGGGATCTGTCCCGGCCGCTGATCGAGGCCGCCGGCCTCGAGCCGAACAACGTCCAGGTGGTGCTTCTCCACGAGCGCGAGATCAACGCCTTCGTCATCGGCGGGCAGGTCGTCTACCTTCACTCCGGGCTGATCACCTCCGCCGACAACGCCAACGAGGTCCAGGGCGTGATCGCCCATGAGCTAGGCCACATCACCGGCGGCCACATCATTCGTCTCGAGCAGGGCGCGCGCCAGGCGACCGGGATCATGATCCTCTCGATGCTGCTCGGGGGCCTGGCCATGGCGGCCGGAGCCGGCGAGGCCGGAATGGGCGTGCTCGCGGCGGGGCAGCAAGCGGCGATGGGACGGTTCCTCGCCTTCAGCCGGGTCCAGGAGAACAGCGCCGACCAGGCCGGGGCGGCCTATCTGAGCCGCGCCGGGATAAGCGGCCGCGGCTCGCTTGCCTTCTTCGAGCGGCTCCAGGATCTCGAGTTCCGGATGAACATTCCGCAGGACAATGGCTATGCGCGTACTCATCCGCTGACCGGTGAGCGGATCTCGGTGCTGCAGCACATGTACGAGAGCGACCCGGCCTGGCAGCGGCCGACCGACCCGGCGCTGGAGGAGCGCTTCCAGCGTGTCCGGGCCAAGCTCAGCGGCTATGTCGACGATCCGCGCCAGGTGATGACCCGCTATCCGGAAACGGACCGCTCCATGCCGGCGCGCTATGCAAGGGCCTATGCCTGGCACCGGACGGCCCATCCCGACCGGGCGCTCGAGGAGACGGAGAGCCTGCTGCGCGATCGCCCGCGCGATCCCTATTTCCTCGAGCTCAAGGGTCAGATTCTCCTCGAATCGGGGCGGCCGCGCGAAGCGCTGCAGTCGCTGCGGGAGGCCGTCGCCCTGGCGCCGGACCAGCCGCTCATCTCCGCCTTGTTCGGCCACGCCCTGATCGCCACCGAGGATCCCGACCATTTCGAGGAGGCCAAGCGCGTGCTGCGCATCGCCGTCCAGCGCGACAACGACAATCCCTTCGCCTGGTATCAGCTCGGCATCGTCTACGACCGCGAAGGCGACCAGGCGCGCGCCGCGCTCGCCACCGCCGAGCGCTACAACCTCACCGGCCAGCCCCAGCTTGCCCTGGTCAATGCCGAGCAGGCGCTGATGGGCATCCCCGTCGGCAGCCCCGACTGGCTGCGCGCCCAGGACATCGCCATGGTCTCGCGGAGCGCCGTCCAGCAACGGCAGCGCGACCGCTGATGGCCCAAGAGCCTCGCCCGGCGGCGGGCGGCTGGAAGGCGGCCCTGATCTTCGGGCTGATCGGCCTCGTCCTCGGCGCCGGCGCAATGCTGCTCGCCAACGGCTATTTCATCCGCTCCTACCTGCTCGAACATCCTGAAATCCTGCCCGAGGCGATGGAGCGGCTGCGCGAGCGCGACACCGCCCAGGCGGTGCGCCGCCACCGCGCCGCGCTCGAAACTCCGTTCCACAGCGCCTGGGCGGGAGCGCCCGACGGCGACGTCGTCCTCGTCGAATTCTTCGACTATGCCTGCGGCTTCTGTCGCGCCGCCAATCCGGACGTCGAGCGGCTGCTTCGCGAGGACCCGCGGCTCAAGGTCGTCTGGCGCGAATTCCCGGTGCTTGGGCCGGACAGCGAGCAGGCGGCCATCGCGAGCCTCGCCGCCGCGAAAGCGGGACGCTTCCGGGCCTTCCACAACCGAATGTTCGCGACCGCCCGGCCGACCGAGGCCTCGGTCGCGGCCGCGCGCGAGGCCGCCGGCGTCGCCGAAGCCGGCCTGACCCCAGAGTTCCGCGCCGAGCTCGAGCGCAACTTCGAGATCGGCCGCGCCATCGGCGCCACCGGTACGCCGACCTTCGTCATCGGCGCGCGCGTCCTCCAGGGCGCGGTCGGCTACGAGGCGCTGCGCGATGCCGTCGCCGCCGCCCGGGCGGCCCGCTAGGCTTGGGCGGGACCGGGCTTTCCGGCGGGCTTCACCCCTTGAAGCCCTGAGCGACGACATACCATTCCGATGAAGCCTTTCGGCTCGCCGGCGGCTTGGCGTGCTTGACCGTCGCGAAGCGGCGCTTGAGCTCGGCGACGAGGGCCGAGTCGGCGCCCCCGGCTAGCACCTTGGCGACGAAGGCGCCGCCGGGGCGAAGCACGTCGACGGCGAATTCCAGCGCCGCCTCGACGAGCCCCATCGTGCGCAGATGGTCGGTCTGGGGATGGCCGACGGTGTTGGCCGCCATGTCGGAGAGGACGAGATCGGCGGCACCGCCGAGCGCCTCCTTCAGCCGTTCCGGCGCGGCCTCGTCCATCAGGTCGAGCTCGAGGATGACGGCGCCGTCGATCGGCTCGGTCGGCAGCAGGTCGATGCCGACCACCGCCGCCTGCGGCGCCTGCTGGCGCACGACCTGAGTCCATCCCCCCGGCGCGATGCCGAGGTCGACCACCCGCTTGACGGCCCTGAGGAAGCCGAAGCGCTCGTCGAGCTCGAGCAGCTTGTAGGCGGCGCGGGAGCGATAGCCTTCGGCCTTGGCGCGCTTGACATAGGGGTCGTTGAGCTGCCGCTCGAGCCAGCGCGTCGAGCCGATCTTCCGGCCGCGGGCGGTCTTCACCCGAGTCATGGGGCGGAACGGGGACAGGGGCGAGGGATGGGGACAGTTACTTTTCCGCTCGTCGGCGGAGAGTAAGCAGCGCCGCGCGGAAAAGTAACCGTCCCCGGCAATGGCTTCATATCGCGTGGCCGTCGCGGGCCATGAGCGAACGCAGGATTCCCTCGCGGATGCCGCGGTCGGCGACGCCGAGCGTCTCGGCCGGCCAGATGTCCATGATCGCCTCGAGGATGGCGCAGCCGGCGACGACCAGATCGGCGCGCTCGTGGCCGATGCAGGGGAGATGGGAACGTTCCTCGTGGCTCATCCGCGACAATTGCGCGCTGATTCCGCGCATCGCCGCGGCCGGCATCTGCAGCCCGTCGACCGCCCGCCGGTCGTAGCTCGGCAAGGCGAGATGGACGCTGGCGAGGGTGGTCACGGTTCCGCTGGTCCCCATTAGCCGGATGTCGTCCTTGTTCGCCGGCAACAGCTCGGTGAAATGGCGGAAGGCGTGGCGGACCCGCTCGCGCATTCGGCCGTAGGCGGCGAGCCGTTCATCCGCGGTCGCGAAGTCGCGGCCCTCGCTCTCGGTCAGCGAATAGACCCCCCAAGGGGCGCTCCACCAGCATTTGATCCGCGGCTCGCCGCCGTCCGTGTCGATGAGGACGAGCTCGGTCGATCCGCCGCCGATGTCGAAGATCAGCGCCGGCCCGTCGCCCGGTTCGAGCAGGCGGTGGCAGCCGAGCATGGCGAGGCGTGCCTCTTCCTCGGGCGAGATGATGTCGAGGCAGATGCCGGTTTCGCGCCTGACCCGCTCGACGAAATGGCGGCCGTTGACCGCCCTGCGGCAGGCTTCGGTGGCGACCGAGCGGGCCAGGCTGACTCGACGCCGGCGCATCTTTTCGGCGCATACGCCGAGCGCGGCCACCGCCCGGTCCATCGCCGCGTCGCTGAGCTTGCCGCTCGTCGCCATGCCCTCGCCGAGGCGGACGACCCGGGAGAAAGCGTCGACGACCGTGAAGCCGGCCTCGGTCGGACGAGCGACCAGAAGCCGGCAATTATTGGTGCCGAGATCGATCGCGCCATAGGTATGGCGAGGATGGACGCGGCGCTCGGAGTGGCTGGGCGGAACCGCCTCGGCCGGATCGGGAGCCGGCGCTTGCGGAGCCATGGCGGCTTGCTGCGGCATGACCGGTACTTCTCATTTCTGTTTTCGTTTCGAACGGCCGGAGCCGCCCGTTGACTTGCCCTTCTTGTACATGAGGGGGGATTTGCGGGCAAGCGAGCGGGCCAAGCGGACCGATCGCCGCCGATCGGCGCTCCGAGCGACACGGGGGCGGGCCGGCCTTGACGCTGGGAAACCCGCCACTTAGATGCCGCCCACCGCTGCCCCGTCGTCTAATGGTAAGACTACGGACTCTGAATCCGTCAATCGTGGTTCGAATCCACGCGGGGCATCCAGTCTCCCTGTCGACCGCGCGCCCGGCGCCCTCTCCCGCCTCGGCGGAGGATCGCCTATGGGGGAGGCGTGGCGATGGGCGAGATATTGGCGCGAGTGCTGGCGGCCGCCGAGCCGGAGCGCGGCACTGGGCGGGTGGCGAGCTACATCCCCGCGCTGGCGCAGGTCGACCCGAACAAGCTCGGCATCGCCTTCGCCGACCGCGACGGCCGGGTCCACGGCGCCGGCGATTGCGACGAGCCGTTCTCGATCCAGTCCATCTCCAAGGTGTTCACTCTCGCGCTCGCCCTCGAACGCGTCGGGCCGCGGCTTTGGGACAAGGTCGGACGCGAGCCGTCCGGCAGCGCCTTCAACTCGATCGTCCAGCTGGAGCGTGAAGAGGGCCGCCCGCGCAACCCTCTGATCAACCCTGGTGCGATGGTCGTCACCGACGTGCTGATCGGCGAGCGTGGCGCCGACGCGGCGATCGCCGAATTATGCGCCTTCCTGACGGCGCAGGCGCGCGAAGGCACCGTCGCGGTCGACGAGCCGGTGGCGCGATCCGAGGCCGAGACCGGCTCGCGCAACCGCAGCCTCGCCTGGTTCATGAAGAGCTTCGGCATCCTCGGCAACGATGTCGAGACGGTGCTCGACGCCTATTTCCGCCAGTGCGCGCTCACGATGAGCTGCCGCCAGCTGGCGCGGGCCGCCCTGTTCCTCGCTTTCGACGGCCGCGATCCCTCGAGCGGGGAGGAGATCGTGGCGTGGCATCGCGCCCGGCGGATCAACAGCGTGATGATGCTGTGCGGCCATTACGACAATTCGGGCGAGTTCGCCTTCCGGGTCGGCCTTCCCGGCAAGAGCGGAGTCGGCGGCGGCATCCTCGCCATCGCGCCCGGCCATGGCGCGGTGGCGGTGTGGTCGCCTGGGCTCAACGAGGCGGGCACCAGCGCGGCCGGGGCAGTCGCGCTGGAGAAGCTGGTCGAGATCACCGGCTGGTCGGTCTTTTTCTAGAGAGACCGCCCACGGGTTTTCCCGCGACGGAGCACGGTTCGGCGTAGCGCTTCAGACGAGGGATCGGCTAAGAGACCGGCGTGGCCGACGCCGAAACCGCGCTCATCCTCGCCCGCGCGCAGTTCGCGTTCACGGTCAGCTTTCACTTCATCTTCCCGGCTTTTTCGATCGGCCTCGCTTCCTATCTCGCCGTGCTCGAGGGCCTCTGGCTGAAGACCAAGCGGGAGTTCTACCTCAACCTGTTCCGCTACTGGCTGAAGATATTCGCCATCACCTTCGCCATGGGCGTCGTCTCCGGAATCGTCATGTCCTACCAGTTCGGGACCAACTGGTCGGTCTTCTCCGATCGGGCCGGGCCCATCATCGGGCCGCTCATGGCCTATGAGGTGCTGACCGCCTTCTTCCTCGAGGCGGGCTTTCTCGGCGTCATGCTGTTCGGGATGGAGAAGGTCGGCAAGGGTCTCCACTTCGCCGCCACCTTGATGGTGGCCGCCGGCACGGCCGTCTCGGCTTTCTGGATCTTGAGCGTGAACAGCTGGATGCAGACGCCGGTCGGCTGGGCCCTGAACGAAGCCGGCCAGTTCGTGCCGGCGGCGGGATGGCTGGAGATCGTCTTCAACCCGAGCTTCCCCTACCGGCTGGTTCACACCGTCATCGCCGCCTACCTCACCACCGCGCTGGTCGTCGGCGGGGTCGGCGCCTGGCACCTGCTCAAGCGCCGCGACACGCCCGAGGTGCGCAAGATGTTCTCGATGGCGATGTGGATGCTGGCGCTGGTCGCGCCCGTGCAGATCTTCGTCGGCGACCTGCACGGGCTCAACACGCTCGAGCACCAGCCGGCGAAGATCGCAGCGATGGAGGGGCATTTCCGGGACTATCCGAACGGCGCGCCGCTGATCCTGTTCGGAATCCCCGACGACCAGGCCGAGACGGTCCACGCCGCCGTCGCCATCCCGCACCTGTCTTCGCTGATCCTCCATCACGACTGGAACGCGCCGGTGACCGGCCTTTCCGCTTACCTGCGGGACGAGCGGCCGCCGGCGGCGATCGTCTTCTGGTCGTTCCGGATCATGGTGGGATTGGGAATGCTGATGTTCGGGCTTGGCCTGTGGAGCCTGTTCGCCCGACTGCGCGGCAAGCTTTACGCCTGGCGCCTGATGCATCGCTTCGCGCTGCTGATGGGGCCGGCCGGCTTCGTGGCGGTCATCGCCGGCTGGGTGACCACGGAGGTCGGCCGCCAGCCGTGGGTGATTTACGGCCTGCTGCGCACCAGGGACGCCGTCTCGCCGATCGCCGCGCCGGCGGTGACCGGTTCGCTCATCGCCTTCATCCTGGTCTATTTCACCGTCTTCGCCGCCGGCACGGTGTACATATTGCGCCTGATGGCGCACCCGCCGGCGCCGGGCGAGCCGCGGCCCGCCGCCGCGCCGATCCGCACGGCGGGGATCACTCCGGCGCCGCTCTGGAAAGGGGGGGAAAGCTAATGGGGACGATCGGGCTTGCCCCTCTCCCTGAAGGGGAGAGGGAGGGGCCCAAGCCGCAGGCTTGGAAGGGTGAGGGCCCGATCCCATCGGTTGATTCCCCTCACCCTTCCGCCGCTTCGCGGCTCCCTCCAGCATCAGGTGAGGACAGCCCCCGGCTGTCCTCAGCCCGTCCGGGGGACGGGCGGCCTGATGCTCCCCTTGAGGAAGACGGGTGATGGACCTCACCGTCGTCTGGGCGTTGCTGATCGCATTCGCCGTTGCGGCCTATGTGGTCATGGACGGCTTCGACCTCGGCATCGGCATCCTGTTCCCGCTGTTCAAGGTGGGAGCTGAGCGAGACCGGGCGATGAACGCGATCGCGCCGGTGTGGGACGGTAACGAGACCTGGCTGGTCCTCGGCGGCGGGGGCCTGCTCGCCGCCTTTCCGCTCGCTTACGCGATCGTCCTGCCGGCGCTCTATGCGCCGCTGATCGCGATGCTGCTCGGGCTCGTCTTCCGTGGCGTCGCCTTCGAGTTTCGCTGGCGCGACGCCGGCCATCGCCGATATTGGGACGCCGGTTTCTGCCTCGGCTCGCTGGTCGCCACCTTCGCCCAGGGAGTGACGCTGGGCGCGCTGCTGCAGGGGATTGCCGTCGAGGGTCGTGCCTATGCCGGCGGCTGGTGGGACTGGCTGACCCCGTTCAGCCTGGTCACCGGGGCGAGCCTCGTGGTCGGCTATGCCCTGCTCGGCGCGTGCTGGCTGATCTGGAAGACGACGGAGCCGCTGCAAGGTCAGGCACGGCTCTACGCCGGACGCCTGCTGCCCGCTTTGCTCGGGGCGCTGGCGCTGGTCAGCCTCGCCACGCCTTTCCTCGAGGAAAAATATTACCAGCGCTGGTTCGAGCTGCCCGGACTGTTCGTAACCGTGCCGATGCCGCTGCTCGTGCTCGGCGCCTCTCTTGCCTTGTGGCGAAGCCTCGGGCGCGCAAGCGACGCTCACCCGTTCCTTTGGGCTCTGGTGCTGTTCCTGCTCGCGATGGTCGGCCTGGCCATCTCGATCTGGCCGGACGTCGTGCCTGGGCGAGTCACCATCTGGCAGGCGGCTGCGCCCTATCGCAGCCAGCTGTTCATGCTGGTCGGCGCCGCGATCCTGATCCCGGTCATCCTCGCCTACACCGCCTGGGCCTATTGGGTGTTCCGCGGCAAGGTCGGCGAGGAGGGCTATCATTAAGGCGAGTCAGCTCGCCTGGTTCGTGGGCCTGTGGGCTGCCGGCGTGGCGACCGTGGCGGCCGTCGCCTATCTGTTGCGGTGGTGGCTGCACTGAGCCGCTCGCCCCCGCGGCGGGACGTCAGGCCATCTGCCCGCGGACCCGCTGCTGAAGCACCGTCAGGGGCATGGAACCGCCGAGAAGCACGGCGTCGTGAAAGCGCTTGATGTCGAAGGCGTCGCCCATTCGCCGCTCGGCCTCGTCGCGCAGCCCTGCGATCACGGTCTGGCCGACCTTGTAGGCGCAGGCCTGACCCGGCCAGACGCTGTAACGCTCGATCTCGCGAACCCCGCTGCCTTCGGGCTCGGCGGCGTTCTCGACCATGTAGCGAATCGCCTGCTCGCGGCTCCATCTTTTGTGGTGAAGGCCGCTGTCCACGACGAGACGCACGGCTCGGAACAGATAGGATTGAAGATAGCCGATGCGCCCGAACGGATCGCCCTCATAGACTCCGAGCTCGTCCGCCACCCGCTCGGCGTAGAGCGCCCAGCCTTCATTATAGGCCGAGAAGCCGCCGGCGCGTCGGTACAGGGGCAGCTCGCCCTGCGCGCGCGCGATCGATCCCTGGAACAGATGGCCGGGCACGGCCTCGTGATAGGTCAAGGTCGGAAGGCCGTATTTGGGCCATTCGTGCGTGTCCTTGAGATTGATGTAATAGGCCCCGGGGCGGGCCCCGTCGAGCGACGGCGCCTGCGCATAGCCTCCCGGCGCGCCCGCCTCGATCTCGACGGGCACCCGCCGGATCTCCATCCGTGCCGTCGGAATCGTGGCGAAGACGCGCGGCAGCAGCGGCTGGATCTCCGCCATCTGTCGGTTGAGCGAGGCGAGCAGCTCGGCGCGGCCGGCGTCGGTGTTGGGGAAGAGGAACCGGTCCTCGCGATTTGTCGCGTTGAGGCGCTCGCCGACGGAGCCGTTGGTATAGCCCTCGGCGCGCAGAAGCGCATCGATCTGGCCGTGAAGGTCGGCCACTTGGGCGAGGCCGGTCTGGTGGATTTCCTCCGCGGTCATCGTCGTCGTCGTGTTGGAGCGCAGGCCATATTGATAATAGGCCTCGCCTGCCGGGAGCTTCCAGACGCCGGCATCGTGGGTCGCGCGCGGCCGCACCGCGCGCAGCGCGGCGATCTGCCGATCGAGGCCGGCCGCGACGGGCCCAGCGACCAGCCGGGTCGCCTGCGGCCCGTAATCGCCGAGCCCGGCTTCGGCGGCCCGACGGACGAGCGAACGAACCATCGTGGTCTCGGCCGCGGGCGTGGCACGCATCCGCTCGAGATTGCCGATCGCCTTGTCGACGACGAAGTCGGGCGGGATGACTCCGACCGAAGCGTCGTGGGCGATCCGCTCGGCTTCCTGCTCGAGGTTGCGGGCGAACTGGCCGAGTCGCGACAGATAGGCTTCGGCATCCTCGCGGCTGCGGACGGGATGCTGGGTGTCGAGGAAGTCCGGAACGCCGTAATAGGCGCCGCCGAGCTGGGTCACGACATAGGGATTGGGCCGTCCGCCGGCCGAGCCGTAGCGGAAGCGCGCCCCTTCGGCGGCAACCGACTGGCGGAATTCGGCGATGTCGTAATTGAGGCGGCCGTCGGCGCTGAGCCCGTCGCGGCCGAACGCCTCGAGCTGGCGATAGCGCGCCACGGCCTCGGCCCGGTCCTGCTCGGCCTTGGCGAGCGAGGCGTCGCCGAGCTGGGCGCGAAGCGGCGCGAGGTCGCCGACGTCGAGGCCGAGGTTGGTCGCGAAGGCCGGGCTGTCGCGCAGGTCCTGCTGGAACCATCCCTCCAGGATGGCGTGCAGCGCCTGGTCGCGCTCGGCCGCCGACGCGCGCGGCGTGGCGGCGCAGCCGGCGAGTGCGGCGAAACTGAAAGCGGACGAGCTCAAGAGGAAGGTGCGGCGGTCGAGCATGGCGATTCTCCGTGGGGCCCCAGCCGCTTAGTCGCCTGCCGCGACGAGCGCAATTTGACAAGGCCGGGGCTCCGCTCCGCACGTCGCGGCTGCCTTAAGCCGAGTTTTCCGTTATGATGAGCCCAGGCTCGGGGGTTACGGCCGATGAAGGCGCAGATCTGGGCATGTTTGGGAACGGCGTTCCTGCTCGCCGGCTGCGGCGGGGCGGAGCCGCTCGTCCACTACGTCCCGCCTCCGCCGCCCCCTGATCCGCCGCCGCCTCCGCCGCCGCCACCGCCGCCTCCGCCGCCGCCGCCGCCGCCGGTCGTCGAGACGCACCGGCAAGCCTTCTGGCTCGATGAGGATGGCGAGGCGACCCCGGCGGCCCGGCGCACCTTCGCCCGATTTTGTGCGGCGCGCGGCGCGACCACGGCCGAGAGCTGCCGCCTCGCGCTCGAGGCGCAGACGGCGATCGGCTTCGATTCGAGCCATCCGGCCTATGCGGCGATCCTCAGGGCCTCGGGCGACTTCATCACTCAGTTGCGGCGCTGCTCGGGCACGCTCGACGAACAGGGCGGGTGTCGGCAGCCACCGCCGACGCAGCTCGCAGTCCCGGCGGAAGGCATCCGGACCGGCTATGTCTCGCTCGGCCCGCTCAGCGTGCAGTGGGCCGACAGCATCGCCGTGGGGGCCACGGTGACCCCGTCGGGGCCGGGCTTCCCCATCCAATATGGCAGCCGGCTCGCCTTCACCTTGTCCTCACCCAATGGCGCGGTCCGGTTCCTGACGCCACGCCACATCGTCGCGGCCCCGACCGGAAATCCCCACCGGCCGTTCTCCGGGATCAGGTGGCAGGTCCGGCCGAGCGGGCTCGGCGAGCATCAGCTGGCCTTGCGTGTCGAGGCGCCCGGAATGGCCGAGCCGCTGCAGATCGACGAGATCTTCACGCTCAGCGTCACCGGCCCGCCCAACGCCGCGCCGCCGACCGGCCCGAACCCGCCCGGTGTCCCCGAGCCGGTGGTCCCGGCGCTGCCGGGCGCGCCGGGCGCGGGAGGTTGGAGCGGCTGGCTGATCGGAGTCGTCGGTGTCGTCTCGGCGCTGCTGCTCGCCATCACCGCGCTTTCCAACAAGGTGCGCGACGCCATGAAGTCGGTCCGCGAGACCTGGGAGGAAGGCGGCAAGCTGCGCCAGGCGTTCACCGGCAGGAAAGGCTGAAGCCCGGGCTGCGGGCCGGTTGGCCTCCCCCACCGCCTCTGCTAGGGCGCGGCAACTCCTGCCAAAATGGGTGAGATGACCGAGCTTTCACGAATCCGCAATTTCTCCATCATCGCTCATATCGACCACGGAAAGTCGACCCTGGCCGACCGACTGATCCAGTCGACCGGGGGCCTTTCCGAGCGCGAGATGACCAGCCAGGTGCTCGACAACATGGCCATCGAGCAGGAGCGCGGGATCACGATCAAGGCGCAGACCGTCCGCCTCGACTACCAGGCGAGCGACGGCCAGGCCTATGTCCTCAACCTGATGGACACGCCCGGCCACGTCGACTTCGCCTACGAGGTCAGCCGAAGCCTCGCCGCCTGCGAGGGCGCCCTGCTCGTCGTCGACGCCGCCCAGGGCGTCGAGGCGCAGACCCTGGCCAACGTCTACCAGTCGATCGAGCACGACCACGAGATCGTCCCGGTCATCAACAAGATCGACCTTCCCGCCGCCGACGTCGCCAAGGTCAGCCGCGAGATCGAGGAGATTATCGGCCTTCCCGCGAGCGGCGACTGGCGGGAGGGCGGAGCGGTGCTGACCAGCGCCAAGACCGGCGCCGGGATCGCCGACGTCCTGGAGGCGATCGTCGGCCGCATCCCGCCGCCGAGCGGCGACGGCGAGGCGCCTCTGAAGGCGATGCTCGTCGACAGCTGGTACGATCCCTATCTCGGGGTCGTCATCCTGGTCCGGATCGTCGACGGAGCGCTCCGCAAGGGCCAGCAGATCAGCTTCATGCAGGCCGGCACCAGCCACCTCGTCGACCGGGTCGGAGTCTTCCGCCCCAAGATCGAGCCGCTCGACCGCCTGGGCGCCGGCGAGATCGGCTTCATCACCGCCCAGATCAAGGACGTCGCCGAAACTCGGGTCGGCGACACCATCACCGACTCGCGCCGGCCGACCGAGACCCCCCTGCCCGGCTTCAAGCAGGTCCAGCCGGTCGTCTTCTGCGGCCTCTTCCCGACCGACGCCAACGACTTCGAGAAGCTGCGCGACAGCCTCGCCAAGCTCCGCCTCAACGACGCCAGCTTCAGCTTCGAGATGGAGACCAGCGCCGCTCTGGGCTTCGGCTTCCGCTGCGGCTTCCTCGGCCTCCTCCACCTCGAGATCATCCAGGAGCGGCTGACCCGCGAATACGACCTCGACCTGATCACCACCGCGCCGAGCGTGGTCTACATCATCCAGCTCGGCCATTCGAAGGAGGAGCCGGCGAGGACGGTCCAGATCCACAACCCCGCCGACATGCCCGACCCCAACCGGATCGAGCGCATGGAGGAGCCGTGGATCGAGGCGGTGATCTACGTCCCCGACGAATATCTCGGGCCGATCCTCAAGCTCTGCCAGGACCGGCGCGGAATCCAGAAGAACCTGACCTACGTCGCCGGGCGCGCCCAGCTCACCTACGAGCTGCCCTTGAACGAGGTCGTGTTCGACTTTTACGACCGGCTGAAGTCGATCAGCCGCGGCTATGCCAGCTTCGACTACCACCAGATCGGCCACCGCGAGGGCGACCTCGTCAAGATGAACATCCTGGTCAACGGCGAGCCGGTCGACGCCCTCTCCATGATCGTCCACCGGGCCGCCGCCGAGGCGAGGGGCCGCCAGATGGTCGAGCGCCTCAAGGACCTGATCCCGAGGCATTTGTTCAAGATCCCGATCCAGGCCGCGATCGGCGGCAAGGTGATCGCGAGGGAGACGATCGCGGCGCTGAGGAAGGACGTCACCGCGAAATGCTACGGGGGCGACATCACCCGCAAGAAGAAGCTGCTCGAGAAGCAGAAGGAGGGGAAGAAGCGGATGCGGGAATATGGGTCGGTGAGCATTCCGCAAGAGGCCTTTATCGCCGCTCTTCGCATGGGCGAAGAGTGAGGGAGAGAGATCGCGTTCTGTGCGCCGTCAGCACCCCGTGCTGCCGGTGCTCGCAGGTCCCGCAGGAGGCGTTTATCGCGGCTCCTTCGACGCTTCGGCGATGCTCAGCACAGGCTTAGCTCAGGACAGGGCTGCGGACGGGGGAGGAATAGCTGCGTTGGCAGCATAGCCGTGATCGGCTATGTGAAGGCCATGAACGAGCAATCGCCGATCGTCTCGGAATTCGAGACCGCCGAGAAGGAGGCTTCCTATCTCGAATGGCTGAAGCGGAAGGTCGCGGCCGCGCTTGCCGATCCGCGGCCGCCCGTTCCGCACGATGAGGCGATGCGCCGCGCGCGCGCCGCGATCGAGAAGGCCAAGCCCGGGAAGACGCCTTGAACCTGGTCTGGCTCGAGCCCGCGCTCGAGCAGCTCGAAACCATCCTCGACTATATCGCGGCGCGGAATGAAGACGCCGCCAGGCGGCTCCAGATCGTGATCGAGCGCTGCGCCGAAGGTCTGGCCGACCGGCCCTTCATGTACCGGCCGGGCCGCGTCGCCGGCACGCGCGAGGCCGTGGTGCATCCCAATTACATCCTCGTTTACCGGGTGACGGCGGAGGCGGTCGAGATCGTCAGCGTCGTCCACGCGCGGCAGGAATATCCGTGAGCGGGTCGGGAAGGACGTGATCCCAAATGCTATGCGGGGGATCCTTCGACAGGCTCAGGACAGGCATTACCCGCAAGAAGAAGCTGCTCGAGAAGCAGAAGGAGGGGAAGAAGCGCATGCGCGAATATGGCAGCGTGAGCATACCGCAGGAGGCGTTCATTGCAGCGCTGAGGATGGGGGAGGAGTAGTTACGGCTCGATCAGGCGGGTCCGGAACCAGTCGGCCATCTCTTCCTCGCTCAGCTCGCCGGCGGCCAGCGCCAGGAAGGCGACGACCAGCTCCGCATCGCTGGCGCCCAGTTGGTGGCCGTTGAGGATCAGGAAGGTCTCGCTCACCACCGCGGCCGTCCGCTTGTTGCCGTCGACGAAGGGATGGTTGCGCGCGATGCCGAAGGCGTAGGCCGCGGCGAGGTCGGCGGCGTCCGGGTCGCCATAAGCGGCGGCGTTGCGGGGGCGCGCCAGGGCGCTCTCGAGCAGGGCCGGATCGCGCACGCCGTCGCCGCCGCCATGCTCGGCGAGCTGCTCGGCATGGGCCGTCATCGCCACCTCGAGGGCGACCCAGATCCAGTCCCGGGCCATCGGGCTTATCTGGCGAGTTCGCGCAGCGCCCGCTTGCGCCGCGCCATCACCTCTCGCGCCGCCGCCATCTGAGCGTCGAAATCGGGCTCGGGCGCGCTCAGCTCGATGCCGCGCGGAGTCCTGCTCACCGCCAGCGTCCCGCCGATCCCGACATCGAGATGCGCAAGCAGCTCCTTGGGCAGGACGACGCCCGCCGAATTGCCGATCTTCCTGATCTTGAGCTGTGTGTTCATACGGGCGTTATAACAAGGGTTGGGGTTTTCGTCCATCCCCCAGGAGGCGTTTATCGCGGCGCTGGCGAGGTGGGGTCATGCCGGATCGAAGTGGTACTTCTATCCGGGCCGCGGCGGCATGCGCTACGAAGTGTCGATGACCCCGCTGGGTTGCCGCGATCCGTGCCGGCGCTCGTAAGGGAGTGACCGAACGGCCAGATGCTAGGGCGGGGATGTTCGCTTGGGGGAGCAATTCCTACGACGCATCCGTCGCGGCACAGCAGGTAGGGAGTGAGATATGCGTGCCGCAATGAACTGGTTGACATGTAGGACATTTTTGGTCCGATGGAGGCGTGGAAATCGTATTCCAGACCAAGGAGCTTCGCGAGCTTTGCCAGTCTCAGGAAGAGGCTGAGAAGGCGTTACAACCGAATTTGTCCAAATCACTTCGGAATTGTTTGGCTGACATGCGAGCCGCAGCCAACGTCAGTGAGTTGATGACTCTTCGAAATCTATCGACTGACGGCAAGACACTCACCATCCCCCTTTCCTGTGGCAAAGTTGTCACAGTGCGACAGAGTCATCTTCATCCTCCAAAAACGGATGGCTCCCTTGATTGGAGTAAGGTATATCGCGTGCGCATACTAAGCATCGGGGCGCGCGATGCCTGAAATATCGAGCTTTGAGCCCGATTGGTTTTCCCCTCCTGGAGATGCGATTGCCGAGAAACTCAAGATGTCCGGCACGTCTGTGCAGGACTTCGGTTGGGAGATGGATCTTGACGAGGATTGCACTGAGCGACTTCTTGATGGCCGTTTAGAAATAACGGATGAGCTAGCAGGGCGTCTTCAAACTACTTTGGGGGTTCCGGCATCTTTTTGGCAGCTTAGGGAAGCTCATTATCGAAAGGATATGCGGCGGATAGCAGAGTCCATGCCTTCGGACGTTGCAAAGGCGTGGCTCAGAGACCTTCCCGTCAAGGACATGGCCCGATTTGGATGGATCGAGGATCACGTAGATACGACGCTTCGTCTAGCGGAATGTCTGCGATACTTCGATGTGCCATCCATCGACTCCTTTGACCGCAGAGTTGATAGGCTTTTGGGCGGAGCAAAGCTCAGGGCATCTGCTTCTTTCAAGTCCAACCCGGCCTCGCTTACCGCTTGGCTTCGGAAGGGGGAGATAGAGGCGGAACTGACCTCATGCGAGAGTTGGAGCGCCGACAAGTTGCTGGCGTCACTACCAGAACTTCGTAGGCTGACTCTGTTGCGGGATCCCAAAAAGTTCATCCCCCAGCTCAAGGCGATATGCGCCGAAAGTGGGATAGCTTTCGTGGCTGCTCGTCCTCCCAGTGGCTGTCGAGCAAGCGGCGCAACGAAATTTGTTTCAGACGACAAAGCACTTTTGATGCTAAGTTTTAGGCATTTGTCAGACGATCATTTCTGGTTTTCTTTTTTCCACGAATGCGGGCACCTGATTCTTCACGGGCGCGACGGAGTTTTTATCGAGGGCGAGCCGCATGATACCCGAGCTCATGAGGATGAAGCCAACCTATTTGCTGAAAAGGCACTTATACCTGATCCCTGGCACGGACTGCTCACCAAGCTTCCTGCGAGACGTGATGAAGTGATCAGGTTTGCAGTAAGGGTCGGCGTGGCGCCTGGAATTGTGGTTGGTCAACTTCAGCATCGAAAGCGCCTAGGCCACAACTATTTGAACTATCTCAAGCGCAGGTTCACTTGGGTCTGATCACCCGCGAAATGCTTGGAACTTCAGAGGGCTTTTTTGCCAATTGCACAGTGCATCCTCCATCGCCTGCATCCCTACTCCAAGCTTCGATTCGAGCTGCTTCACTAAAGTCTCGAGCTCACGCAAATTGGCGCTTGCTAGAGGATGACCTCTAAACAAAAGACTAGCGCCCCGCCGAGGGCCGGTTGCCTCCGACATGTAAGTCGAATCCGGCGAGATCGACGCTAAGCCCAGCTTCCCGATCAAGGTTAGAAAGTCGAACTTTCCGAGGCGCCCGAAGCGCTTAACGACGCCCATAGATTCATACAGCCGAGCGAACGCCATCAGGGGGTTGTCGCCAGCGGAATCCAAGGCATGCTGAATCAACCCAGCGTGACTTCCGTGAGCACGAACCCACTCCACATAGCTTGCAAATACTGTTGCGGTGCCTGAGACCGACGCTGGGTTCAGGGTTTCGTATTTCCGGTGATTGCCAAATCTTCCGAGAGGAATATTTCTGCCCCGCATCGTGTCATTAAGCCAATCACGAAACGCGGATGGATCTGCACTAATTCGGTCCCAAGTCCAATAAGGTTCCGGTCCGAGACCGCCATAAATTTGGCGAGCTAGCAGCCAGCCGTCTGTAGCATGGCGTCCAAGGTGCACTGACAGGAATGCTAGCCAAAAAGCATTCTCCACGGCACCATTCCGAGCGCTCAAAACTGCCGCCATCTCGGGATCGAAGAGGTTGCTGCCCGGCTTGGCCCTCTCTGGTGAGATGTCTCGAGCCTGAAAGGCCTCGGTGCGGTCTATTTTTCTTCTGCTTTCGACAAACTGCCAGGCTAGGGCTTCCCGGGCATCGCCTGCAGGGGCGCCTGGAAGATTTCTCACTTGATCGGCAAATTCGCTGAGGCCCCTTGCAAGAGTACGCTGCAATTCCCGATATTTAGGATGCATCATGCACCTTAGCTTTATTTGCGCGAGGCTTGGGTCGGTTCGCCGTTTTTCGCCGCTCTAGGTAAATGCGGTACTCACTCCACGACATTTTATCGATAAGATTATCGATGCCAGCCTCGTCCCTAGATATTTCGTAACCGAGCAAGAGACGGCCGAGGTCCTGCCAATACGGGGGCAAACTACTATCTATCGCATTGTAGCCTGCACCCTCACGAATAGCTTGTTCGATCGGGATCAACCGCTGAGCATTTTCCCACTGGGGTCCCGCAGGCATCTCCGGCATAGGAAGGATCGAGTGCACGCCTTCCGTCAGATAATCCTGTGCGGCATTCACACGGTTTTCGTACAGGTGGAGGCTTCCGACAAAGTGCTTATATGTGCCCAGTTCGACATCCAGATCGCGCGCAATCAATTCCTGAAGCATCGTAAAGCAGAAGGCGTCGTGGGGTAGACCTCTGAATGCATCATTCGATCGCATCGAGACGCAAGAATGAAGTCGTTCCTCCCGAAGAAGGAATTGAATCGTAGTCGTGCAAGGAATTTCATTATATCGCTGGGCGATGTCACTAGCCGAGTAAAGCTGTATGACTGCACGCCTTGTGGTTCGCTTGCCCTCCCGAAGAATGCGAACGACATTAGCTACCTGGTCCTGGCCGTCCATGTCATAAAGGCGTGGACCATAGGCACCATGAAGAGTGCCGTCCTCCTCAGCATCGTCGGCGTAATCCGGTACATATCGTTCGATGAATTCCAGCTGATTGCTTCCGGATAGATACCAGAGAAATTCACCGATGCAGCTGAATGGGCGCCCCTTAATCTCGCTCCTGCTAAGCCTGGCCCTGGGATTCTCTAGTTCAAGCAGGACACCTATCAACTCCAAATTACGCCCGCGAGAAGCTTCTGAAGGGTTACCCTTTTCCAAAAGCACCTGAAATACTTGGATCAGGAGATCATCCAAAATCTTGGCCCGCAAATACATGCAGCGAAATTAGCGCCCATGGGAGGTAACGCAAGCTAGCCCAGTAGCGCCTCCCGCAAAATCCGTCTGATCGCCTCGGGCCGCGACGGCCTCGGGTCCGGTTGCTTCGCGATCCAGGCGTCGAGGGCGGCTTCGAGGTCGGGGTAGAGGCGGACTCCGACCGCGGGTTGGATGCCGGTCTTCGGGCGCCCTCGGCCTCTTTTTTCGTTAACGGGTATTGCGCTGCCCCTGATTATACGTTAACGACTATTCGAATCGGAGCGAGGCGCCCGCCTCGTCCGGCTCTGACCAACCGCGCGCCTGCCCGCAAGGAGGCGAAGGATGGCTGCTGGGCAGCATAACCCGTCGCGCCGCGCGCTGCTAGGCACGGCGGTGGCCTTGTCCTTCTCGTCCTTCTCCTTCGGGACGGGCCCTCGCCGGGCTCGGTCCCTCCTGGGGATGAGCGGGGGAGAGGCGAGGGCGGCTCCGGGCCCCCTCCACCCCGCCGCTTCGCGGCGCGGTCCCCCTCCCCGTCCCAGGGAGGATCGGGCGTGGCGGGAGGCGCTGGACCTCTATCTGGCGGCCGAGGCGGACGTCGAGGAGGCGGAGGCCTGGCCCGGCGACGACGAGGACGAATATGGCGAGCGGCTCGACTCGCTTTGCGACGCGCTTCGGCGGCTGCTGCGCACGCCGGCGCCGGACCTTCGCGCGCTCGCCATCAAGATCGACCTCGCGATGGAGCATGAGCTTGGGACGCTCGCCGGCGCGGCCGCCTGCCTCGCCGCGATCCGGGAGGATGCGCGGCGGCTGGCGGCGGCCTATCCCGGCCTTTGATCCCGGCGGAGCCCGGCTTTGCAGGCTCCGGCCTTCCGGGCGCGCCGTCCCCCGACTTCGCACTGCCGGGCGGTCGCGGTCAGACCCCTGTCAGGAGGAAGTCGAGCGCGTCCATGACCTCGTGGCCGCGCGAAGCGAGCGATGCGACCTCATCGCCCAGATCTCGCTTGCGCACGGCGGCCGCCGATTGGGTGAGCATGACGTATTGCGCGCCGCCGATCTCGAAGACCGGGTTGAGCCGCCGCGCCGGCGCCGGCGCCTTGGCGCGCGGGACAAGGGGAACCACGAACCGGCTGTCGAGGTGGTCGAGCAGGTCCGCCTGGCAGTCGAGGACGAGACCGGGGCGATCGGCAAGCCGGTAAACGCCGAACCGGGCCATCTCAGAACAGGCGCAGATCTTCGAGCGGGAGGCCGTCGCGCTCGACGAACCGGTTATAGCTGTCGAGCGCCTCGCGATTCTCCTCCATCCAGCGCTCGGCGCGTGCCCTGGCTATGGCTTCGGTCAGGCCGCGCTCGAACGCCTCCGACAGATTGATCCCGAGCTCCCGCGCCTCCGTCACATATTCCGGCCTGACCGTCACGTTGGCGGCACGGCGAGGCGATGTGCGGCGCGCAGGCGTGTGGGAGGACTGCCGGGGCATACGCATTAGGTATGCGCATCACTCCTGTTTGACAAGGCGCGAACCGGGCCCGCGTCGGGTCCGCGGGCACGTCCAGATCGGCTCTCGGCGGGAGCCTCGCCGCCGCCGTTCGGATCGCCGCCGGGAGCGGAGGGACGACCCGGCCCCAGTCGTCGATCCAGTCCGATTCGGAGCGATCGGGAGAGCCGGGAGATCGTTTGCTTTTGCGGGGCAAAGCGCCCATCGCTGGAGGCAAGTCCGGGGACAGGCC
>Ga0196962_10000153_pt1 | contig 40149 bp, 42 predicted proteins | sample S3v_20metaG_FD_183186 | JGI IMG/M metagenome (GOLD analysis project Ga0196962, IMG submission 183186) | Soil microbial communities from Anza Borrego desert, Southern California, United States - S3+v_20 | ecosystem: Environmental > Terrestrial > Soil > Desert | place: USA: California | collected...
CGGCAGCGGCTTCGGAAGCGGCTTCTTCAGCGGCAGCTTCTTCGGCGGCAGCTCGACCGGCGGCAACACCGTCGTCACCGTCTCGACCTCGGGCGGCTCGACCTCGACGTCGAGCGGAGTCTCCACCTCGACCGGCGGAGTCTCGACCTCGACCGGCGGAGTCTCCACCTCGAGCGGAGTGTCCACCTCGACCTCGACCGGGGGCAGCTCGACTTCGGGCGGCTCGACCTCGACTTCGGGCGGCTCGACCTCGACCGGCGGCAGCTCGACCTCGACCGGCGGCAGCTCGTCCTCGACCAGCGGCGGCTCGACCTCGACCAGCGGCGGCTCGACCTCCTCGTCGACCGGCGGCGTGTCGACGACCAGCTCGTCCTCGACCGGCGGAGTCTCGACGACGTCCTCGTCGAGCAGCTTCGGCGGCGGCACCAGCACGTCGAGCAGCACCAGCTCCGCCTCGTCGGCGAGCAGCGCCAGCTCGACTTCGACGTCGAGCTCGACCTCGACCGGCGGCTCCTCCACTTCGACCTCGACCGGCGGCGTGCCGGTCCCGGCGCCGCCGATGATCCTTCTGTTCGGCGCAGCGGCGCTGACCCTGGTGGCGCGCAGGCGGCTCGGCCGGCGCTCCATCTGAGCTGGCACCCGAGCCAAGGGAGGGCCCCGCCGGAACCCCCGGCGGGGCCCTTTCTCATGCCGCGACCCGGATCCCGCCGGTAGCCCGGGCCGCTTCGCTACTGGGCCTGGAGGATACGCTCGATCTCGTCGACCGGCAGGTTGGTGAGGTCCTTGGGCACCTCCGCCGCCAGCCGCTTCTCGACCTCCTTGTGATAATGTTTGCGAAGCTCGCCCAGAGTCTTGGGCGGAGCGACCACGATCAGCGAGTCGAAGTCGTTGCGAAGCGCCCGTTCCTTCAGCATCTCGGCCGCGTCGGCGGCGAAGCGGTCCTCCTCGAGCTGATGGAAATCGGTGTCCTCATAGGCGCTTCGCGCGGTGCCCGCGGTCGCCGCCAGGCTGCCGCCGGAGCGCGGATCGCCGCGGTTGCTGGAAAAGGTGCGGCCCGGCTCGTCAGTGCCCTGCGCGCTGTCCTTCGGGTTGTCGTCGACGCGCTTGCGCTCGACCTCCAGGTTGGGGAATTCGCCGTCTCCTTCGTTGCGGAAGAACAGCATCTTCCTTCCGTCCGCCACCAGGACGCAGCTATTGTGCGGGACCCGCATTGTCGCCTCCTTGCCGATTTTCCTCGCCGGTCAACGCGAGACCGGCGAGGATGTTGCCGAGCCCGCCTTGCCTCCCGATAAGCGACCGTCCATGACTTCGGCGCGATGCGCATCCTGCTCACCAATGACGACGGCGTTCGCGCGCCGGGGCTGGCCGTGCTGGAGAAGATCGCCCGGGCTTTCTCCGACGACGTCTGGATCGTCGCCCCGACCGAGGAGCAATCGGGCGCCGGCCACTCGCTCACCCTCACTCGTCCGCTTCGGCTCCGCAAGCTCGGCGAGCGCCGCTTCTGCGTCACCGGCACGCCGACCGACGCGGTGATGATGGCGATCGCCTGGCTGATGAAGGACGAGCCGCCCGACCTGCTCCTCTCCGGAGTCAATCGCGGCGCCAATCTCGGCGAGGACGTCTCCTATTCGGGCACGGTCTCGGCGGCGATGGAAGGCGCGCTCGCCGGAATCCCCTCGATCGCGCTCAGCCAGAGCTATGCCAGGGAGGGGATGGGCGACACCGTTCCCTTCGCCGCCGCCGAGGCCTGGGCCGACGAGGTGCTCCGGCCTCTGATCGGCGAGCCGATGGCCCCGCGCACCCTGGTCAACGTCAACTTTCCCGCGCTTGCGCCGGGCGATGTCCAGGGCGTGCGGGTCGTCCGCCAGGGGCTGCGCGATTACGGGCGCCTCAGGATCGACCAGCGCACCGATCCGCGCGGCTATCATTATTACTGGTTCGGCCTCAGGCCGATGGCCCACACGCCCGGCCACTCGACCGACCTCGAGGCGGTCGCCGACGGCTTCATCGCGGTCACTCCGCTCCACCTCGACCACACCCACGAGGCGTCGCTGGCGCGGATGGCGGAGCGCTACCCGCGATGACTCCGCGGCTGCTCGGCCCGGACCAGCTCACCTTGCGGCGCAAGCCGCGCACCTCGCCCTGGGTCCAGATCGGCTGGCGGGTCGCTCTGATGGTCGCGATCCTGTTCTTCGTCGTCGCCGTCCACTGGTTCGAGCGCGACGGCCTGAGGGACAATCATGACGGCCGGATCAGCTTCATCGACGTCATCTACTTCACCATGGTCAGCATCACCACCACCGGCTACGGCGACATCGTCCCGGTTTCCGACGGCACCCGCACCTTCGACGCGCTGGTCGTGACTCCGATCCGCATTTTCTTCGTTTTGATCTTCCTCGGCACGGCCTATCAGTTCGTGCTCCGGAGAAGCTGGGACAAATGGGTGATGGCGCAGATCCAGAAGAGGCTGACCAACCACATCGTCGTCGCCGGCTATGGCACCAGCGGCTCGGAAACCGTCGCCGAGCTGATCGCGCGCGGCACCGATCCGAGCTGCATCGTCGTCATCGATCCCGACGAGGCGGCGCTCGAATGCGCCGAATCGCTGGGCTGCGCGGTCCTGCTCGGAGACGCCACCCGCGACCGGACCCTCGAGGCGGTTCGAATCCCCGAGGCCCGGGTGATGATCATCTCGGCCGGCCGCGACGACACCTCGATCCTGATCTGCCTCACCGCCCGCCACCTCGCCCCCGGGCTCAGGATCAGCGTCGCCGTTCGCGCCGAGGACAATGAGCTGCTCGCCCGGCAGGCGGGCGCCACCACGGTGATCAATCCGGTCAGCTTCGCCGGCCTGCTGCTCGCCGGTTCGGCGCATGGGCCGAACATCGCCGACTATATCGCCGACCTCGCCTCGACCCATGGCCGGGTCCGCCTCGCCGAGCGCGACGCCCGGCCGGAGGAATATGGCAAGCCGCTGGCCGGGATCGCGACCGGGCTCGGCGTGCGCATCTATCGCGACGGCAAGCCGATCGGCTATTGGGAGCCGGCGTGCGAGGATATACGCGCAGGCGACCGCATAATCGAAATCATCCCCAGTATCCGCCACGAAGCGGACCTGCCGCTCCAGCCCGGCCTCGCCAACTACACCGCCTCCCACCAGGGCTGAGGCGCCCGGCCCCCCCCCCCCCCGGTCGACGCCAAGGCGCGATTGAGCCGGCTTGACCCCAACCCGCTCATCCTGAGCAGGGACCAAGCGAAGTCGAGGGCCCGTATCGAAGGACGGCCCGCCCGCCAAGGCGGCGGGCCTAGGAAAAAGGCCGCCGCGCCACTATGTCGCGCTCCTCCATGGAACTCGAGCTCCCCTCCCCGCCCAAGGTCGGCATGGTCTCGCTCGGCTGCCCCAAGGCGCTGGTCGATTCGGAGCGGATCCTGACCAAGCTGAGGAGCGACGGCTATGCGCTGTCGCCCGATTATGCCGGCGCCGACGTCGTCCTCGTCAACACCTGCGGCTTCCTCGATTCGGCCAAGGAGGAGAGCCTGGCCGCGATCGGCGAGGCGATCGCCGAGAACGGCCGGGTCATCGTCACCGGCTGCATGGGCAAGGAAGCCGAGCTGATCCGCGAGCGCTTCCCCGAGGTGCTCGCCGTCACCGGCGCCGCTCAATATGAGGATGTGGTCGGCGCCGTCCACATCGCCGCGCCCATGCCCCCTTCCGCCTATCTCAACCTGGTCCCGGAGGCGGGGCTCAAGCTCACCCCGCGCCACTACAGCTATCTGAAGATTTCCGAAGGCTGCAACCACCGCTGCGCCTTCTGCATCATCCCCTCGCTTCGCGGCGACCTCGTCAGCCGCCGCCCCGACGCGATCCTGCGCGAGGCCGAGAAGCTCGTCGCCGCGGGCACCAGGGAATTGCTCGTCATCAGCCAGGACACGTCGGCCTACGGAGTCGACCTTCGCCATTCCTCATGGCCGTGGCGGGGCGGCGAGGTCCGCGCCCACATGACCGACCTCGCCAGGGAGCTCGGCAGGCTCGGCGCCTGGGTCAGGCTCCACTACGTCTATCCCTACCCGCACGTCGACCGGGTCGTCCCGCTCATGGCCGAGGGGCTGGTCCTCCCCTATCTCGACATCCCGTTCCAGCATGCCAGCCCGAAAGTGCTGAGGGCGATGAAGCGGCCGGCCAACGAAGCCAGGGTGCTCGAGCGGATCCGCGGCTGGCGCGCAATCTGCCCCGACATCGCCATCCGATCGACCTTCATCACCGGCTTTCCCGGCGAGACCGAGGAGGACTTCCAGTACCTGCTCGACTGGCTCGACGAGGCGCAGCTCGACCGGGTCGGCGCGTTCCGCTTCGAGCCGGTCAAGGGCGCCGCCGCCAACGCGCTTCCGGGTGCCGTCCCGGAGGAGGTCAAGGAGGAGCGCTATGCGCGCTTCATGGCCAAGGCCGCGGCGATCTCGGCGGCGAAGCTCCAGGCGAAGATCGGCCGGAGGATCGACGTCATCGTCGACTCGGTCGACCCGGATGGCGGCGCCACCGGCCGATCCAAGGCCGACGCGCCCGAGATCGACGGCGAGGTCCACTTGCGAGACTCGAGTCTCGTAAAGCAGGGCGATATCGTCCAGGTCCTGGTCGAGGACGCGGACGAGCACGACCTTTACGGCGTTCCCCTGCCTTGACCGGCAAGGGCATCGCGCCGGCGGCGGCTTCGGCGGACCAGCCAGAAGACGAGGCCGCCGACCGCGAGCAGGGTGATGAGCAGCCCGCCCCACACCCAGGGCACGGCCGCGTCCCAGCTCTCGATCATGGTGAGCTCGGCCGGCGGCGTGTCGCTGGGGACGACGCTCCATTGCACGACCTGGTCGGGACCGCCGGTCGAGAAGGTCCGGAACGTGGTCACCGTCCAGCGGCCGCCGCCATGGGTGACCAGGGTGAACTCCTTGTTCCGCTCGGTGCGGCCGTTGGCCATGTTGGTCGAGACGTTGAAGCCGACGATCTCGGTGGTGCCGGGAACTCCGGGATAGAGCGCCGGCACACCGCCCAGCTGCTTGCCGCTCTCGACCCACAAATCGGGCCGGAAACGCTGCTCGAGCCACGCCTCGTCGCCGCTGCGCAGGCGCGAGACCATCTCCTGGGCGAAGGCGCGGTCCTCCGGCGAGGTCAGCGAATTGATCGCCGAGCGCATGCTGCAGGCGCCGACCAGGGCGAGCATCAGGACGAGGAACGCGCGAACCGGCTTCATTTGAACCCCCCTGCCGCTTGCGATAGGGCGCCAGCATGACAGAAGTCGCCAATCTCCTCCACCCCGGTCGCGGCCGGGCGGCGACCGGGCTTCGGCGCCTCTGGGGCAAGGAGGAAGGTCGCGACGCGGCGGGTTCAGTGTCCGCGTCGGCCGCGCCCGGCGGACCGCCGGAGCGGCCGCGCCGAGCGCGGGGCTCGGGCTACGCCCGGGGCCGACTTCTCGACAGGTTGCGGGCCGAGTTCACCGCCCAGCCGGTAACCGCACCTCCCAGGAAGCCGATGACGACCGGCGGAAGCAGCGCTCCGTCCCTGCCGAACTCGTCGCCGAGCACGATCCAGACGACGGCGCCGCCGATCCCGGCGAGCAGGCCCAGGATCAGCAGCCACGGGTCCGGTACGGGCCCCATGACGATCGACTCGTTGGGACGAGGATCGCCGGGCTTCGGCAAGGGTGGAATGAACGACTGGGTTTCGTGGTACCACCATCTGGGGATGGGCGGCCAGCAAATCGGGCAGATGCCGGCAAGCATCGCTACTATTATCTCCATTACATCCTCCTCGAGCACGAGGTCGACCACGGAAGAAGCACGCGACTGCATCTGCAGAATATCACTGCCTCTTCTTGGCGTAAAGCGATGCCTGCCTGGACACGAAGGTCACCAACCGCGCGGACATTGCAGGATTTGGAAATGACGATGCCGGCCGATCTCCTCCAGCCCGACAAGGGCCAGCCGGCGACCGCGCTGCACCTGGTCGACAAGAAGGGTTTCGACCCCTGGCTCAAGGCGCAGCCCGAGCGGGTCAGGCAAGCCGCCAGGGCGCAGGGCTTCAAGGCGGACGGCTACCAGCTGGCGATCCTGCCGGCCGAGCGCGACGGCTGGTCGGCCGTGCTCGGCGTCGCCGATGTCGGCGAGCTCAGCCCCTGGTGCCTCGCCCGGGCCGCCGAGAGCCTGCCCGAGGGCAGCTACCGGGTCGCCGGCCGAGGCCCGGGCCCGGCGGTGCTCGGCTGGCTGCTCGGCCAGTACCGCTTCGACCGCTACCGCGAGAAGAAGGAGGCGAAGGGGCCGCGCATCCTGCTCACCGACGAGCCCGCCAGGATCGCCGGGACCGTGTCGATCGCACAGTCGACCTTCCTCGTCCGCGACCTGGTCAACCTGCCGGCGGGCGACCTCGGCCCCGCCGAGCTGCAGGCGGCGGTGGAGGAGGTCGCCGCCGAATGCGGCGCCGCCGTCCGAGTCACGGCTGGAGAGGAGCTCGAAGCCGGCTATCCGATGGTCGCGGCGGTCGGCGGCGCCGCCGTTCCGCAGCGGGCGCCGCGGCTGATCGAGCTCGAATGGGGCGACCAGCGCCACCCCAGGCTGGCGCTGGTCGGCAAGGGCGTCTGCTTCGATTCCGGCGGCCTCGATATCAAGGCCGCCTCGGGCATGCGGCTGATGAAGAAGGACATGGGTGGCGCGGCGCACGCCCTCGCCCTCGCCCGGCTGGTCATGACCGCCAACCTGCCCGTCCGCCTCCACCTCCTCGTCCCTGCGGTCGAGAACGCCGTCTCCGGCGCCGCCTTCCGTCCCGGCGACATCCTGAGGAGCCGCAAGGGGCTCAGCGTCGAGATCGGCAACACCGACGCCGAAGGGCGGCTCATCCTGGCCGACGCCCTGACCGCGGCAGCCGAGCGCGAGCCCGAGCTGATCCTCGATTTCGCCACCCTGACCGGGGCGGCCCGGGTCGCGCTCGGCCCCGACCTGCCGGCGCTGTTCGCCAATGACGACGCCCTCGCCGAGAGCCTGCTCGAGAGCGGGCGCGAGGTCGCCGACCCGCTGTGGCGGATGCCGCTGTGGAAGCCCTATGAGGAAATGCTGGCCTCCGACGTCGCCGATATCGGCAACGCCGCCGACGCGCCGCTGGCCGGGGCGGTGACCGCCGCGCTGTTCCTCCAGAAGTTCGTCCCGGAGGGCATTTCCTGGGCCCATCTGGACACCTTCGCGTGGCGCCAGTCGGCGCGGCCGGGGCGCCCGAAGGGTGGCGATGCGCTCGGCCTGAGAGCCGCGTGGGAGGTGCTTCTCGAGCGCTACGTGCGGTGAGACGGGCTCATTTTTCTACGGAAATCCAATGATTCGGGAAACGAAAAGGGTATTTGCTGGTTTTACCGGCGAAACGTCGATCCCTCGATTGATGCGGAGCCGAAGCCGTGGCGGACCAAACGCTCAGAAGCTGGATGCACACGCTGATCAACTATGTCAGGTCCGGCCAGCCCGATCTCACCAACCGGCAAATGGCCCTGATGATGCTGGTCTACCTCACCCCCGGACCGCACACGGTCCGCGGCCTGGCCCACATTCTGGGAGTCTCCAAGCCGGTCATCACCCGCGCCTTGAACACGCTCGGCTCGCTCGGCTATCTGCGCCGCGTCCGCGACGAGACCGACCGCCGCAACGTCTTCGTCGCCCGCACCAGCACGGGGCAGGAATTCCTTGAAGGTTTCGAACGCAACCTCGAGCATGACGGCGGCTCCAGTCGGAAGGCGGCCAGGGAACGCGGACTCATCCTCCAGCACGGCTGATCGTTTCTCACTGACCGGGCCGTCGCGACCGCTCGATCCGCGGATCGAGGCCTATCGCCACGACCTCGCCGACATCGCACTCGCCGGCCGGATCATCGCTCCGCATTTCGCCCGTCCGCTGCTCCGCGGCTGCGGCGCCCATCCGACCTTCGTCCGAAGCGGCCCCGACGCCCTCGCCGAACCGGTGTCGCAGCTTCTGCCCGGCGAGGATTTCGCGGTCCTCGAATATGCCTGCGGCTGGGCCTGGGGCTATTGCGCCGCCGACCATATCGTCGGCTATGTCGAGGCGATCGAGCTCGCCGACCGGGCGCGTCCGTCCCACATCGTCTGCGAGAAATGCGCTCCCGTCGCCGCCGACGACAGGATCACCTCGCCGGTCCTCGCCACCCTGCCGATGGGGTCGAGGCTTTGCGGCCAGGAGCAGGGCGCCTGCCTCGCCACCGAATATGGCTGCGTCTCGCTGAGCCACCTTCGCCGGCTCGACGAGCATGACGAGGATCCGGTCGTCGTCGCCGAGCGGCTGATCGGCGCCCCCTATCTCGCCGGCGGCCGAAGCTTCGGCGGCATCGACAGCAGCGGCCTGGTCCAGCTCGCGCTGGGCCTGTGCGGCCTTGCCGCCCCGCGCCTGGCGGAGCAGCAGCGCCGTCTCGGCGAGCCTCTTCCGCAAGGGGCGCCGGCGCGCCGCGGCGACCTCGTCCTGTTCGACGACGAGGCCGGGCTGATGGTCGACGACCTGCTGATCATCCACGCCAGCCGGGCGGCGGGCAAGGTCACCGTCGATCCGGTCGCCATCCTCGGCCCGGCCGGAATGGAGCGCCGCCGGCTGCCGGTCTGAGCGGCCTACATCTCGCCGCGGGCTCGGCGGATCGCGTACCAGCGCTGCACGTTGGCATTGTGCTGCTCGAGCGTCTCGGCGAAGACGTGGCCGCCGGTGCCGTCGGCGACGAAATAGAGCGCCCGGGTAGGCGCCGGGTCGAGCACCGCGGCGATCGATTCGCGGCCGGGATTGGCGATCGGCCCGATCGGAAGCCCGGCGCTGGCATAGGTGTTGTAGCCGTTATTGGCGTTGAGCTCGGAGCGCAGGATTCGACGCCCGAGCGGCCGGCCGCGCGTGATCGGGTAGATGACCGTGGGATCGGCCTGAAGCGGCATGCCCCTGCGCAGCCGGTTCGAATAGACGCCGGCGATCATCCTGCGTTCGGAGGGCTTGGAGGTCTCCTTCTCGACGATCGAGGCGAGGATGACGGCGGCCTCGGGGCTGACCACGACGGTGCTTGCGCTGCGCCTCGGCCACAGTCTCGCCAGCTCGGCCCGCATCGCCCGCTGCATTCGCCCGAGGACGGCCGAGCGGGCCTCGCCGCGGCGATAGCCGTAGCTGTCGGGCAGCACCGATCCTTCGACCGGCACGTCGATCGGCCCGGCCAGATAGGGCACGCGCATCAGCCGCTCGTGAACGAGGACCGAGGGCATGCCTTCGGGGATCGTCACCAGCCGCTGGACCGGCCGGCCATATTGGAGATGGGTGAGGATCGCCGCCGCGCTCATCCGCGGCCGCAGCCGGAACTCGCCGGCCTGGACCGGGGCATGGTCGCCGAGCAGGCGGGCGAAGGCGCGGAAGGTCGTGGCATTGCCCCGGATCGCCCCGGCGCGCTCGAGCTGGCTCGCCACCCTGGCAACGCTCGAGCCCTGGTCGACGATGATCGTCGTCGCCCCGGCGGCCGGTCCTGGTCCGGCCCAGAGCAGCCAGGTCGCGGTTCCGGCGGCGATGATCGCCAGCGCGGGCAGGACCAGCAGCAGGATCAGCGCGCGCTTCATCGGCTGGAAGGCGGTCAGACCGCCTTCATCACCAGGCTGGCGTTGGTGCCGCCGAAGCCGAAGCTGTTGTTGAGCACGGCCTTGACCTCGCGCTCCTTGGCCACGTGCGGGACGAGGTCGACCCCGGCCGTCCCCTCGCTGGGATTGTCGAGGTTCAGGGTCGGCGGGACGATCTGGTCGCGCAGCGCCAGCATGCAGAAGATCGCCTCGACCGCGCCGGCGCCGCCGAGCAGGTGGCCGATCGCCGACTTGGTCGAGCTCATCGAAAGCTTGCCGACGGCATTGCCGAACAGGCGTCGAACCGCGCCCAGCTCGAGCTCGTCGCCGAGCGGGGTCGAGGTGCCGTGGGCGTTGATATAGTCGATGTCGCTGAGGTCGAGGCCCGAGCGCTTCATCGCCGCTTCCATCGCCCGGTAGCCGCCGGCGCCCTCGGGATGCGGGGCGGTGACGTGGTAGGCGTCGCCCGACATGCCGTAGCCGACCAGCTCGGCATAGATCTTCGCGCCGCGCGCCTTGGCCCGCTCATATTCCTCGAGCACGACGACTCCGGCGCCCTCGCCCATGACGAAGCCGTCGCGGTCCTTGTCGTAGGGGCGGCTGGCGCGCTCCGGCTCGTCGTTGAAGCCGGTCGACAGCGCCCGCGCCTGGGCGAAGCCGGCGATCCCGAGCGGGCACAAGGCGTCCTCGGCGCCGCCGGCGAGCATGACGTCGGCATCGTCCATCGCGATCATCCGGGCCGCGTCGCCGATCGAATGCGCTCCGGTCGAGCAGGCGGTGACGACGGCGTGATTGGGGCCCATCAGCCCGTATTTGATCGAGACCTGGCCGGAGATGAGGTTGATCAGCCGGCCGTGGACGAAATGGGGACTGACCCGCCGCGGGCCGCGCTCGTGGAGGACGACGGCTTCCTTCTCGATCCCCGGCAGCCCGCCGATGCCCGAGCCGATCGAGACTCCGGCCCGGAAGCGCTCCTCCTCGCTCATGTCGGTGAGTCCGGAATCCTCCAGCGCCTGGCCGGCGGCGTCGAGGCCGTAGACGATGAACGGATCGACCTGGCGCTGGACCTTGTGGTCGACCCGGAGGGCGGGATCGAAGCCATATTCGTGCTCGGGGGGCTTCACCTCGCAGGCGACCTGGCAGCTATAGTCGGTGGGGTCGAAGCGGGTGATCCGGGTCGCTCCGCTCTTCGAGGCGAGGATGTTCTTCCAGCTCGTCTCGACGTCGCCGCCGAGCGGCGTGACGAGCCCGATACCGGTGACGACGACACGGCGCATGCTGATCAAACTCCCAAGATGGACGAACGGCCCCCCGGCCTGTGGCGGGGAGCCGTCGTCAAGTCAAAGCGGCTCTTGTCGCCGCCGGGCCGGCGGACGCGCCCGGGAAAGCCTCAGGCCTTGTTCTGCTCGATATAGTCGATCGCGTCCTTGACGGTGGTGATCTTCTCGGCGGCGTCGTCGGGGATCTCGACCCCGAACTCTTCCTCGAAGGCCATGACGAGCTCGACGATGTCGAGACTGTCGGCGCCGAGATCGTCGATGAAGCTCGCTTCCTCGGTGACCTTGTCGCCCTCGACGCCCAGATGCTCGACAACGATCTTCTTCACGCGGTCCGCAGTCTCGCTCATAGTCCACCTTTCCCTAGAGGCTTTCTTATCGGCCCCCGCCCTAGCCCCTCCCACCGGGCGCTGGCAAGTGGCGCGGCGCGGGCGGTCGGCTCAGAACATCGCCATGCCGCCATTGACGTGAATCGTCTGGCCGGTGACGTAGCCGCCCTCGCGGCTGGCGAGGTAGACCGCGGCGGCGCCGACGTCGCCGCCCTCGCCGAGCCGGCCGAGCGGGACCCGGGCGAGCAGCGCCGCCTGCTGGGCTTCGGGCAGGGCGTCGGTCATCGCCGAGCGGATGAAGCCCGGAGCGATGCAGTTGACCGTGATCCCGCGGCTCGCCACCTCCTGAGCGAGCGCCCTCGACAGGCCGGCGACCCCGGCCTTGGAGGCGGCGTAATTGGCCTGGCCGGGATTGCCGGTCGAGCCGACCACCGAGGTCACCGAGATGATCCGGCCGAAGCGGGCGCGCATCATCGGCTTCAGGGCGGCCCGGGCGAGCCGGAAGGCGGCCTCGAGGTTGATCTGGATCACGTCCGACCATTCCTCGTCCTTCATCCGCATCGCCAGATTGTCGCGGGTGACCCCGGCATTGTTGACGAGGATGTCGAGCCTCCCCAGCGCCTCGACCGCTCGCGGCACCAGCCCGTCCACCGCCGCCCCGTCCCCGAGGTCGCAAGCCAAGGCGACATGATCGCCGCCGAGTTCGTCCCGGAAGGCCTCGAGCTTGTCCGCATTGGACCCCGAAACCGCGAGCCGCGCCCCCCGCCCCGCCAGCGCCCCGGCGATCGCCGATCCGATCCCGCCGGAAGCGCCGGTCACCAAAGCGGTCATTCCCGAAAGGTCGAACATGATCAGGCTCCCGAAGAAGTGTCGTTCACGCGGAGGCGCGGAGAAGAAAGGGAAGGCGCGGAGGGACGGTAGTCGTTGACGATACGCTTGAAGCCTTCCTTGAGCGTCTCGTTGCCGAAATTTATAAGCAGCCCGACGGGCTGCTTCTTCAATCTGAGATAGGTGAGCAACTGCTTGCTATGGACCGGCAGGAGCCGTTCCACCGACTTGACCTCGACCAGAAGCCAGTCATCCACAAGGAGGTCGGCGCGAAAGGCCGCCTCGAAGAGGATGCCCTCGAACTCGGCGCCGATCAATTGCTGGGTGACGACGCGATATCCCAATGCTTGAAGCCGCCGCGCAAGAAGCGTCTCATAGACCGACTCCAGCAGACCGGGACCAAGCTCGCGATGCAGGCGCAGAGCGGCGTCGAGAACGTCAGCGGTGACCTCATCGATCTCCTTCATCCTCCTCCGCGCCTCCCCTTCTTCTCCGCGCCTCCGCGTGAAATCCTAAACTTCCTTCACCAGGGCGTCGATGTCGTCCATCGTGATCACGCTGGTCACCCGGGCGTCCGGAGCGATGCGCTTGACCATCGGGCCGAGCACCTTGCCGCCGAACTCCACGAAGTGGGCGACCCCCGCCGAGGCCATATTGGCGACGCTTTCCCGCCAGCGGACCATGCCGGTGACCTGCTCGACGAGCAGCTCGCGGATCGTGTCCGGGCTGTCGACAGGCCCGGCCGTCACGTTCGCGTAGAGCGAGACGGCGGGCGGCTGCATCGCGGCGCCTGCCAACGCCTCGGCCATCGCTTCGGCCGCGGGCTGCATCAGCGGACAGTGGAAGGGCGCGGAAACGGGGAGCAGGACGGCGCGCCTGGCGCCCTTCTCCTTGGCGATCTCGAGCGCCCGCTCGACCGCGCCTTTGTGCCCCGAGATCACCACCTGCGACGGATCGTTGTCGTTGGCGACCGTGCACACCTCGCCTTGCGCAGCTTCCTCCGCCACCGCCTGGGCGAGCGCGAGATCGGCTCCGAGCAGCGCCGCCATTGCGCCTTCGCCCACCGGCACCGCCGCCTGCATCGCCTGCCCTCGCTTCTTGAGCAGGCGCGCCGTCGTGGCGAGGTCGAACGCTCCGGCCGCGCAGAGCGCCGAATATTCCCCGAGGCTGTGGCCCGCGACGAAATCGGCCTTCCCGGCAAGCTCGATCCCGGACGCGCGCAGGGTCGCCAACGCATTGGCCATGATCGCCGGCTGAGCATTCTCGGTCAGGGTGAGCGCCTCGGGCGGCCCTTCCGCCATCAGCCTCGACAGCTTCTGGCCAAGCGCCTCGTCGACCTCCTCGAACAGCTCGCGCGCCTCGCGGCTCGCCTCGGCCAGGGCCTTGCCCATGCCGACCGACTGGCTCCCCTGCCCCGGGAAGATGAATGCGCGCATGGCGGCCTCCTCCTGTCGGCCGGGCTGTTAGGCCAGCGCCGCCCCGGCGTGCAAGCCGGGGTTGATTTTCGGAGCCTTCTCCGCCATGTGCGCTGCTCCCGGGGCGAAGGCGGTGCCTTCAGCCCCGGTCTCGCTTTCGAGACGACAGCCGGAGGGGCGTCCGCAACGGGCGGCGTCAGCGATCGGCCAAGAGAAGGAAAAGCGCGATCATGCCGCTTTACGAGCATGTGTTTCTCGCGCGTCAGGACCTCGCCCAGGCCCAGGTCGACGCGCTGGCGGAGAACGCCACCAAGATCATCGAGGACAATGGCGGCAAGGTCGTCAGGACCGAGACGTGGGGGCTCAGGAACCTCGCCTACCGGATCCAGAAGAACCGCAAGGCCCATTATGTGGCGCTCGATTTCGACGCCCCGGCGCCGGTCGTCGCCGAGCTCGAGCGCCAGACCCAGATCAACGAGGACGTCATCCGCTACATGACGATCAGGGTCGACGAGCACGAGCAGGGTCCCTCGGCGATGATGCGCCGCGGCGAGCGCGACAAGAGGCGCGGCGAGCGCGACGACGATCGCGGCCCGCGCGGCGACCGCAACGGCCGCGGCCGCGACGATTTCGACGCGTAAGGGAGGGATGAGCACATGGCACGACCGTTTTTCCGCCGCCGCAAGAGCTGCCCCTTCTCGGGCAAGGATGCGCCCAGGATCGACTATAAGGACGTCCGCCTGCTCCAGGGGTTCGTCTCGGAGCGCGGCAAGATCGTCCCGAGCCGGATCACGGCGGTCTCGACCAAGAAGCAGCGCGAGCTGGCGCGGGCGATCAAGCGCTCGCGGCACCTCGGCCTTCTTCCCTACGTCGTCAAATAAGGAGCCTGAGCGATGGATGTCATCCTGCTCGAGAGGATCGAGAAGCTGGGTTCGATCGGCGACGTGGTCAAGGTGAAGAACGGCTACGCCCGCAACTTCCTGCTTCCGCGCGGCAAGGCGCTTCGCGCCAACGACGCCAACCGCAAGGTGTTCGAGGCCAATCGCGAGAAGATCGAGGCTCAGAACGCCGAGCGGCGCACCGATGCCGAGAAAGAGGCGAAGAAGGTCGACGGCGCCAGGATCCAGCTGATCCGCCAGGCCTCCAACACCGGCCAGCTTTACGGCTCGGTGTCGGCGCGCGACATCGCCGAGGCGCTCGAGGCGGGCGGTCACAAGGTCGCCAAGAACCACATCGTCCTCGACCGACCGATCAAGTCGGTCGGAGTCCAGGACGTCAAGGTCTCGCTCCACCCCGAGGTGTCGGTGGTGATCCACGTCAACGTCGCCCGCTCGCCCGAGGAGGCCGAGCTTCAGGCTCAGGGCAAGGACGTGATGGCGGAGATGTTCGAGAAGGACGTCGCCGGCTTCACCGAGGAGCGCGACCCCAATGCCGAGCCCGGCGAGGTCGCGGCCGAACCGGCGGCGACGGAGGAAAGCGGCGACGGCGAGGGCGAGGCCGCCAGCGCCGCCTGAGCCGGCCGAAGACTCCAAGGAGGGCCGCCCGCCTCGCCGCCGGCGGCCCTTTTCGTCCGAGCCTCACCCGATCCGCCGTTCCGCGGACCGCTAGGGTCCGTCCGGCCTGAAGCTGAATCGTTTCCCGGCGAAGGCCGGGATCCAGTCCTTCCGACAGTGCCGCTGGACCCCGGCCTTCGCCGGGGAACAGATGTTTCCACTTCAATGGCAGTCTAGCTGGCGAGGCGCTGCAGCCACCTGAAGGCGAAGCGCTGCCGCTGAGCTTCGATCGCTTCGTCCCACCAGGCGATGGTGGCGGGATCGAAATCGCGTTCGAGGCCCGGATAATCGTCGCGTATCTCGTCCAGCAGCTCGGCCACGGCCCAGGCGATCAGCGCATTGGTGCGCGGAGGCGGCGGCTCGGCGAGCGCCCGCATCGCCGGTCCGTGCGCGCGCAGGACCTGGTCTCGATAGCGGCAGTCCCTGGCACGCGCGACGGCCGCCTCGACATACCATGGGCAGTTCCACGCCTTCGCCTTCTCCACCCAGCCGAAATGGGCGATGACCGGGGCCAGCAGGACGTCCGAGCGCGGCATGGCGTTGAGGATCACCTGGCCCAGCCATGCCTCGACCTCCTCGGACCGGGTGATCAGGCCCATGTCGGGATGGCGAAGCAAGGCGGCGCCTTCCTTGGCGAGTCGGTCGGCGTCGACGCTGTCCGGCCCGGGATCGAGCAGCATGGCCGAGATCCTCGCCAGATGCTCCTCGATGCTCGGGATCTGCCAGGGGCTTCGCGGCTTCGGGCCGGGTTCGGGCCTCCTGCCGGGGCCTTCAGGCTTCGGTCCGGGGCTGGCCGGGACATCTCGGTCAGCTTCGGGGCGGGTGATTCCGGCCGTCCGCGGCCTGACCGGTTCGACGGCCGGCGCCGGACCGCTCGAGCCGAAGCCGGCAAGGGCCGCGTCGCGCGCGTCGCGCAACGCGATGAAGGCCTGGGGTTCGCTGTCCGGGTCGATCTCCTTCAGGCGCGCCGAATAGGCCTTCTTGATCGCCCGGGCGTCGTCGGTCGGCGCAATTCCAAGCCGCTTCCAGACCGAGCGCTCCATCAGAGAAAACGCTCCCCTTCGAGCTCGTCGAGCGAGGCCAGCAATTCCGCGCGGGCGACCTCGATCCTGTCCGGATCCTGGGCGTCGAGCACGTTCCTGAACGCGGTCAGCATGTGGTTGATATGGTCGCGCCGGTCGCCGAGAAACATCTCGAAGCAACGTTCCGCTCGGGCCAAGGCCGCCACATTGGGGGCATCGTCGCGGGGGTGGAACTTGAGCGCAGCGAGCCTTTGCCGGCGCTCCGCGAGCTCCGCTTCCGTGGCCGCCTCGGGGTCGTCGACGATCACGAGCTGGTGGACGGCGCCGGTCTTCGGCACGGTCACGTCGACCTCGAGCAGCCCGCTGCTATCGTAGCTGAAGCGGCATTCGAGGGTGACCGACCCGACCGGCCCCGCAGGCACGGGCACCTTGATCTCGCCAAGCTTTACGTTGCCGGTCACCTGGCGGGATTCGCCCTGGTAGATGGCGACGTCGATCTGGCGCTGGCCCTCGTACACGTTCCAATAGGTCTCGACTCGGCTTGCGGGCAGGACGGTGTTGCGCTCGATGATCGGCGAGAAGATGCCGTCCCGAGTTCCCCCCTTCCGGTCGTTCTCGACGATCCCGATGCCGAGCGTGAACGGGCAGACGTCAGTCAGCCGCACCTCCTTGAGGGCGGCGTCCTTCGCCTTGAGCCCCGCCTGGACGGCCGCGCCGAGCGCGACCGACCGTTCCGGTTCGAGCCTGGCGCTTGGAAAGCGGCCGAACATTCGGGTGACGGCGCGACGGACGATCGGCATTCGCGTCGCTCCGCCGACCAGAAGAACTTCGCTGAGTTCCTCGGCCCGGATCCGGCTGTCGCGAAGCGCTCGAAGCACCGGCTCGCGAAGGCGGTCGACCAGCGGCCGGGCCCGCTCCTCGAACTCGGCCGCTTCGATCTCGGTGCTCAAGAGCTTGCCCTCCCAGACGATCGAGAATTCGGCGCGGTCGGAGTCGCTCAGCCGCCGGCGGGTTCGCTCGGCGGCGGCGCGAAGCAGCTCTTCGAGGCGACCGGCGCGGGCGTCGTCCGGATCGCAAGCGAGGTTCAGGGACGGACGGGCGATCTGGACGAGCAGGTCGTTGAAATCCTCGCCGCCCAGGCGATTGTCGCCGGCCGAGGCGCGCACCTCGATGATCCCGTCGGTGATCTCGACGATGGAGACGTCGAACGTGCCCCCGCCCAGGTCGAAGACGAGGAAGGGCTGCTCCTCGTCGAGCTGGTGAATGCCGTAGGCGAGCGCCGCCGCGGTCGGCTCGTTGACCAGCCGTTCGACCTTGAGGCCGGCCAGCTCGCCCGCGCGCCGGGTGGCCTTGCGCTGGCGGTCGTTGAAATAGGCCGGGACGGTGATCACCGCCTGCTCGACCGGCTCGCCCAGCCAGGCTTCCGCGTCGGCCTTGAGGCTCCGAAGCACGAGGGCGGACAGATCCTCGGCCGAATAAGTCTGTCCGCCGAGCCGGCAGGTCTGCTTGGTGCCCATATAGCGCTTGAAGGCCGTGGCCGTGCGTTCGGGATGGGTCGACTGCCGCTCGCGCGCGGCGAGGCCGACGAGGACTTCGCCTCCGTCGGAGATGCTGACGGCCGAGGGCGTCAGCGTGTCGCCCATCCTGTTGGGAATGAGCTCCGCTCCGTGCGCGCCCCATAGGCCGATCGCGCTGTTGGTCGTGCCCAGGTCGATGCCGACGATCATGCCCGCTCCTCCGATTCCTCGAACCCCTCATGCCATGGAGGAGTAAGCATTTTACCAATGCCGGCATTCCCCCGGTTCCCGCCCGCCGGCGATTCGAGGCAAGCGGGCGGAGTGCGCGGCTAGGCCGCCGATCGGAGGCGTCCTAGCGGGGCCGGGTTTCCAACCGGTCAATGGCGGCGGCCGGTTTGCACAGCATCCGCGTCGCGCCGCCGCGGCCGATCAGTTCACGCCGCCGGTGCTCAACTAATCATATCGGCGCTGGAACAGCCGGCGGGCTTCCTGTACTTTCCCGCTTGCAGAAAGGGGAAGACGAATGGCCTACGGCGTATTCACCGATTTTGCCGGATCTCCGCCGGTCATTGCCTCGGATGTGGTCGAGATCCATTCCGACGGATATACGGTCGACGGTGTCGGGGCCGCCTGGTACATTTACGACGACGACGTTACCTCGACGACCGTAGCCGCCAATCCGCGGACGCAGTTTCTTGCCGACGACGGCCGCGGATTCAGGCTTTCGACCGAGCAGACCGTCACCGACTACATGTTCGGCGCGCTCAACGGCGACGACAATGCCGATGCGCTCGAGGCATGGAGCCTCTTCGCCTGGGGCTCGCGCTGCCTGGCCGCGGCCTGCATCTCCACCGGCACCAGCGATCGCCCGGTCACCTTGGGCGGAAGCGGCCATAGTCAGACCAAATCGTTGCGCTTCGGGCTCCAGCTCTGGGCGACGGCGGAGATGAACGTCCTGCTGACGATCCGGAACTTCCGCTATTCGACCGCCGATTTCGCCGGTTGCGAGATCAGGGGCGCAAACAGCGGCAGCGAGGACGTCGCGCTCGCCAGCCGCCTCGCGAAGGTCGGGCTGGAGATCGTCAACGGGTCGCGCACCGACATGACCGGCGTCGTCACGGTCTACAGCTGCTATTATTGGGGCGTCGCCCTCGATCCGACCGGCGCGTCCAATTTCGCCCGGCTTCCTTATATCCGTGCCCTGAACTGCGGCTCCGCGCCCATGGCCGGCGGCGACGACGTGCTGACCGCCAACTGGTCGTCGCCGGTTCGCGGCGGCTCGGCAGGCTCGCTCGCTCAGACCACCACGCTTACGGTCGATGCCGTTCCGGCGGCCAGCGATCCGGCGGGAATGCAGCGGTGCGTCAAGATCGCAGGATATTATTACCGGATCGACTCCATCACGGGGAGCGGGCCCTATACGATGACCCTGTCGATGCCGTGGCTGGACCCGGTCTCCTACAACGGCGGCAGCGGCAGCGGGACCCTCGAATATGTCTTCGGCGGAATGCTCGCTCTTCGCGGAACCGACACCAGCCGCCTGAACGTGGCGGGAGACTCGTTGCGCTGCGGCTTCGCCCTCCTCGATCAGGCGCTCTACGGCGCCGACATCAGGTTCCTCGGCAGCCATCAGACCGAGGTGTATCTCGGCTTCGGACACGGCATCAACGGCGCCCAGAACGGCGGCAAGCTGCACGGCGGCTATATCGAGAATGCCACCACCGCGCAGATCCTGTCGTTCAGCAATGCCAGCTCGGATCGCGAGATGTCCGAAGTCGGCGGGCAGGACATCAATTTCGCGATGTGGTTCAAGCACGGGCCGCGCAACGGCAGCGAGCTTCTGGTCAACCAGAGGCTCGCCGAGTTCGCCAACGTCGCCGGAGCCGAAGGCTTCCTTCCGATCGCGCAGCAGGGCTTCGCGTTCACCGCGGCCTACGACCCGCCGAGCATCGCGGCGGGAGGATCGGCGTCGACGACCGTCACCATCCCCAACGCCACGCTCGGCACCGCGCTCCAGGCGCAGTTCAGCGAATCGCTTTCGGGGCTGATGCTGCTCGCCTCGGTCACCTCGGTGGCGGCATCGGGCAACGCCACCGCGACGGCGACCTTCTTCAACCCGACCGGCGGCGCCGTCAATCCCGCGGCCGGCACCCTGACGCTCAAGGTCAGGAGGTGAGCGGAAGGACGGCGCTTGCGGGTCGGCGGCCTCGGCAGCGCGCTTGCGCCGGCAAGGTCATGCTTCAGGCCGGTTGAGCGACGCGCAGCTCCGGGGCGGTCGGGTCGGAGCCCCGGTCGGCGCCCGGTCGAGCCCGAGTCGCGGCCGAGCCGCCGGCTTGGCGGGCGCCGCCCGGCAGCAGGGCGACGCTGAGCAGATAGCCGAGCACCGCGCTTCCGCCATAGCCGACCAGGGGCGTCGGATAGTTGCCGAGCGCGGCGGCGACGACCACGCTTAGCCAGCAGCCGCCGAAAGCCAGCAGAGCCGGCCGCTCGGCCGCGCCCTTCGACGCGGCGACCAGGCAAGGAACCGCGAGGAGGGCCGCTCCGGTCAGGACGGCGACTCCGACGAGCGGATGAACGTCGAAGGCGGTGAACAGGACCCGATCGACATAGGGCGTTGCGGGGAGCGCGTCGGGCATGACGAGGGTGAAACCGAAAGCGAGCAGCGCCGCGACCGCGGCCGTCAGGGCAAGACGGCTCGGCGCCGCGCACAGGAGAGCGAGGAGCCCCGCCGCCAGAACGCCCGCCATGGCGCGGTCGGGCTGAACGGCGAGGGCCAGAGCGGCGACGATCATTCCCGCCGTCCCGATCGCGTCGGGCCGCCTCGCATAGAGGACGAGCATGACCGGAAGGACGATCAGGCTGACCTGGAGGGCCACCGGGCCGACGCTCACCCATCGCGACGCGCCGTCGGCGGCAAGGCCGAAAAAGCTCGTCAGCAGCAAGGCGAGCGCGAGCGCGACGACCAGGAATCCCGCGCCGGCCAGTCGCGAGCTTGCGGTTCGGCCGAGCGCGAGCCAGGCGGTCGCCCCGAGGACCAGCGCGAGCAGGTTGACGAGGAGGTATCGGGGCGGCGCGCCGGCGGCGAGCATGTACGCCATTCCCATCGCCACCGCGCAGGCGCCGCAGATCAGTCCGAGCAATCGAGGTCGCGCCGAGATTCGAGTCATGGTGGGGAGCCTCCGGGTTGAGGATGCGGTCGCAAGGAGCATCGCGCGGGCGGCTGCGCCGATGGATCGGAGCCGGGCGGCGATCGCCAGGCCGAGGACGGCGCGAAGGCAGCCGGCGGCGAACATTAGGGCGGCCCCATCATCGGGGATCTCGGCGAGCTCGCGCTCCATCGCCCGCGCCCAGGGCGACAGTCGGCTCGGCAGCAGGGCCGAAGCCGCGGCCAACATCCGGGACGCCAGTCGGTGGACGAGACGGCTCACGACGCGGCCTCCCGCCCCCGCCAATCCGCGATCGGGCCGGCCTGGCCGAGCTTGCCCGCTTCGGCCCGGGCGAGCCGCCGGCCGGCGGCGGTCAGCCGATAGGCATGGCGCGGCGGCCGGCCGCTCGCGAGCGGCTGCTGCCATTCCGCTTCGAGATAGCCCTGGGCCTCGAGTCGGATGAGAAGCGGATACAGCGTTCCGGATCTGATCGCGGTACGGGACGCCAGTTCGTAGCCGTGGCTCCAGCGCTCCCCAGCGTCCAGCAAGGTCGCGAGCAAGGCCCGGGCGGGGTTGGACATGGCGCGCTTGCGAGTCGTCACGGCCTTAAATCGACCTAGGTAGAGTTAACTGTCAAGCCCTTGCTTTGGGCTTGCCGGAACCGCCGCCTTCAGCGGATCTCCGCCAGCTCCACGCCCCTGGTCTCGCGCGCCAGCAGGGCGGAGAGGCCGCTGATCGCGCAGGCGGCGCCGACATAGAGGGCGACGGGCAGCGCGGAATCATATTCGCGGTAGAGCCACAGCGCGATGATCGGCGCCAGCGAGCCGGCGACGATCGAGGTGAGCTGATAGGCGATCGAGACTCCCGAATAGCGGATTCGGGTGGGGAACAATTCGGTGATGAACGCCGCCTGCGGGCCGTACATGGCGCCGTGAAGGACCAGCCCGACGACCAGGGCGAGGAAGATGGCGCCGTTGCTGCCGCTGCCGAGCAGCGGGAACAGGGCGAAGCTCCAGGCGGCTAGGGCGAGGCCGCCGAACGCATAGACCGGCCGGCGGCCGATGCGGTCCGACAGCCGGGCGAACAGCGGGATGGCGAAGAACTGGACGGCGGCACCGACCAGCAGAGCGTTGAGCGCCAGGCTTCTTGTCTCGGCGGCGACGTCGACCAGATAGGTCAGCGAGAAGACGGTGAGGATGTAATAGGAGATGTTCTCGCCGACTCGAAGCCCAGCGCCGAGCAGGATCGCCCTGGGCCGCTCGCGAACCACCTCGATGGCCGGCAGCCGCGGCGGCGCCTCGCTTTCGCCCAGCGCCTGTTCGAACAGCGGGCTCTCGCCGAGGCGGTTGCGGATGTACCAGCCGACGACGACGAGCAATGCGGACAGCAGGAACGGCACCCGCCAGCCCCATTGCAGGAAATCCGCCTCGTCCTGGATCCCCGCCATCAGCGCCAGCACTCCGGCGGCCAGCAGGCTGCCGGCGGGGACTCCCGCCTGCGGCCAGCTCGCCCAGAAGCCGCGCCGGGCGGCGTCGCCATGCTCGGCCGCCATCAGCACCGCCCCGCCCCACTCGCCGCCGACGGCGAAGCCCTGGACGAGGCGCAGGGCGATGAGCGCGACCGGCGCCCAGACGCCGATCTGGGCGTAGGTCGGAAGCAACCCGATCAGCACCGTCGCAACGCCCATCAGCACCAGGCTCAGCATGAGCAGGCGCTTGCGGCCGACGCGGTCGCCGAAATGCCCGAAGACGATGCCTCCGACCGGCCGCGCGACGAAGCCGAGCGCATAGGTGGCGAAGGCGAGCAGGGTGCCGGTCAGCGGGTCGTAGTCGGGGAAGAACAGCCGGTTGAAGACCAAAGCGGCGGCCGATCCGTAGAGGAAGAAATCGTACCATTCGATGGTGGTTCCGACCAGGCTCGCCATCACTACCCGCCGCAGCGGAGTGGTCTCGCGGCGTCCCGCCGCCGCTTGCGCTTCAGATGCCATGGCCTGCCCGCTCCTCTCCGTTCAGACGCCGCAGGTCCACAGGCCGGGCAGCTCCTGCTGAGCGCCGGTGCGGCGGTTGGTGGCGGTGATCCGCGCCGGCCAGCTCGTCGCCGCGCCGAAGGCCCTGCCGCGATCGTCGGTTCGGCCGACGCTGACGCTCAGCCGGCGTTCCTCGAAGAAGCCGCCGGTCGGCCCGACCGAGGCGGAGTGGACCAGATGGCGCAGCTCGCCTTCGACCCGGGCCACGGCATCGCTCCCGACCGCCGCGAGCAGCATCCGGCCCTCGCTGCTGAAGTTGCAGCCGGCGCCGAGCAGCCCCTCGCGGCGCAGGTCCTCGGGCGTGACCGGCTGCAGGCGGGCGGAGGCTTGCGGGTCCTGCTTCGTCGCCCGCGGCCGGGCCAGGCGCTCGATCTGAGCGGCGTTCGCCGGGCCGGCCTGGGGCGGGTCTCCTTCGCCGCAGGCGGCGAGCGACAGGGCGCCGGCGAGGAGCGCCGCCTTCATCAATAGCCCATCAGCGCCAGCACCTCTCGGCGGCTGCGCTCGTCCTCGCGGAACACGCCCATCATCCGGCTGGTCGTCATCATGACGCCGGGGGTCGAGACCCCGCGGGCGGTCATGCAGGCATGGGTCGCCTCGATCACCACCGCGACGCCCTGCGGCTTGAGGTGGTCCCAGATCGTGTCGGCGACCTGGGCGGTCAGCCGCTCCTGCACCTGCAGGCGCCGGGCGAAGCCGTGCAGGACCCGGGCGAGCTTCGAGATCCCGACCACCCGCTCGCTGGGCAGATAGGCGATCGCCGCCTTGCCGATGATCGGCGCCAGATGATGCTCGCAATGCGACTGGAAGGGGATGTCCTTGAGCAGCACGATCTCGTCATAGCCGCCCACCTCCTCGAAGGTGCGGCTGAGGTGGCGGGCGGGATCCTCGGCATAGCCGCTCGCATATTCGCGCCAGGCGCGGGCGACCCGGCGCGGGGTGTCGAGCAGGCCTTCGCGATCGGGATCGTCGCCGGCCCAGCGGATCAGGGTGCGCACCGCTTCCTGGACCTCGGCCGGCACCTCGACCGCCTGGGGCTCGCTGACCAGGTCGCCGTCTTCGGGTTCGCGCTCGTTGCCGTCCATGCTTCGCCTCCTCGATCAACCGGCGCATAGACCCGGCGCTCGAAGAGCGAAACTCCCGCGCCGTTCAGCTTCGCGGGCCGCGCCCCTGCCCGACCGGGTCGGCAGTCTCGCCCGAATCGCTGTCCGTGACTCCTCGCCGCCGCCCGCAGCCGCCGCCGCCGCAGCCGGTGGCGTCGGAATAGGAGCCGCTGTCATTGTCCTGCTGGGCAGGGCGCCGGCAGTCGCGCCCGCGGCCGGCGGGGTCGGCGTTGCGGCCGCGGTCGTTGTCGGTGCAGCCCTCTTCGCCGCCGCCCCGCCCGCGGCCGGGCGGATCGGCATAGCGGCCGCTATCGTTGTCGGTAGGGCCGCCGCCGCCCCGGCCCCGGCCCGGCGGATCGGCATATTCGCCGCGATCGTCGTCGCTATAGCCCCTGCCCTGTCCGCCGCCGGGCGGATCGGCATAACGGCCGCGATCATTGTCGGTCGGGCCGCGACCGCCCCATCGCCCGCCGCCGCCGGGCGGGTCATAGGGATCGGAATCGCTATAGGGCGTGACGCAGCCGGTGAGGCCGAGGAACGAGCCCGCCCCGATCGCGCCGCCGCCGACTCGGCCGAGGAAGGAGCGCCTGCTGATCTTGCGGGTCGGCTTCATCGATCTACTCTCCGATCGCGAGGACCGGGCGAGCTTCCGCCGTGGAGCGTCGGCGCGCAAGCCTTTTCGTCGCACCCGCGGGAGCCCGCCCGGCGAGCGACGGAATTCGGACCCGGGGCGTACCGATCAGGGCGGTCGCTCCGGCGAACCGCTACCTTGCAGACCCGCTCCGAACGGACGCTTGACAAAAAGGGAACATAAGTGGTACGACGTGCCGAATCGATTCCCGCTGCCGGCGCTACGGTCGTCGGGGAAGCCGGGGGGCGGCTGTCGTCCCCGTCGGATCGAGGTCGGCTCATGGACATCCCGGCAAGCACCCCGTTTCGCGGAGCACCGGATAGACGGCGACGGCTCGGCTCGCGACGAACGGCTGGTCGCCGCGAAGTCTGTGCCCTGGCGTCCGCTCGGTCGCTCCCGCCGGCAGCAAGGGTCGTTCAGGCGTCCATTTCGTCCACTTCGCCGGCAGCAAGGGTCGTTCAGGCGTCCATTTCGTCCACTTTGCCGGCGCAAACGGCGGTTCAGGCGTCCATTTCGTCCACTTTGCCGGCGCAAAAGGCCGTTCAGGCGTCCATTTCGTCCACTTCGCCCCGGGGAGGGGGCGCCGGGCGTCCACTTTGCGGGCTGGCTTGTCATCCGCGGCCGCGCGCCGGGCGGATGATGGTGACCCCGACAGGATTCGAACCTGTGGCCTACTGATTAGGAATCAGTCGCTCTATCCTGCTGAGCTACGGGGCCGTGCCTTGCAATCCTCGCGGGCGCGGTTTGGCGCAAGCGGCCCGACCGGTCAATTCTCCTCGCCCGGCTCGGGCACCGGGAAGGGCAGCGGCGAGACCGGAATGCCCTCCTCGGCGAGGCTCTCGGCGTCGGCGCGGCTGGCGCGGCCGTGAATGGCGCGGGCCTCCGCCTCGCCGAGGTGGATCGCGCGCGCCTCGTCGGGGAAGCGATCGCCGACGAAGTCGCTTTGCTCGAGCATCTTCTTCTGCAGCTTCGCCATCTCCGCCAGCATCGCCTTGGTCGCCGCCGGCGAGACGTCCGACCGGGCATTGCCCTTGGGCCCGACCTGGGGCGCCATCGGCGCCTTGCCGACCTGCGCGGAGCCGCAGATCGGGCAGCAGAGGAGGCCCCGCCGGCCCTGCTCCTCATAATCGGCGCTCGAGCCGAACCAGGCTTCGAAAACATGGCCTTGCGGGTCGCACTTGAGGTCGAAGATGATCATTGCCTGACGCGCTCGGGGGCCGGGATCGGGCGGCGGTGCCAGATCGCCGGCAGCCGCTCCCTGACTTCGTCGACCAGGCCGAGGTCGAGCTCGGCGAAGCCGAGCCCTGGCCTTTCGCCACCCATGTCGAGGACCACCCTGCCCCAGGGATCGACCACCAGCGAGTGGCCGTAGGTGCTCCGACCGTCCTCGTGGCGGCCGACCTGAGCCGCCGCGACGACGAAGGCGCCCGCCTCGATGGCCCGGGCGCGGAGCAAGACGTGCCAGTGCGCCTCGCCGGTGGGGACGGTGAAGGCCGCCGGGATGCTGAACGAGGTCGCGCCGTGGTTGCTCAGAATCGTATAGAGGTCGGCGAAGCGCAGATCGTAGCAGATCGACAGCCCCAGGGGGCCGAGCGGAGTCTCGACGAGGACGGCGCGGTCGCCGCCGCCATAGGCCGCCGATTCGCGCCAGCTCTCCCCCGTCGGAAGGTCGACGTCGAACAGATGGATCTTGTCGTAGCGCGCTCGGATCTCGCCGCGATGGTCGATGACGAAGCCGCGATTGACGAGCTTGCCGCCGCGCTCGCCGACCAAGGCGAGCGATCCCAGATGGACCCAGATTCCGGCCGCTTCAGCCGCCGCCCGCACCGCGGCGAGGACCGGATCCTCGGCCTCCGTCCGGAGGCTGGCGCCGGCCCGCTCGCGGTCCCGGTCGAGGAGCCCGCTCATCTCCGGAGTGAAGAGCATCGCGGCGCCGCCCGCCGCCGCCTCTTCGATTCGCGCTGCAAGCTCGGCGCCGTTCGCGGCCGGGTCGATCCCCGTCTGCGCCTGAAAAAGCGCGACCCTCATTCGCCCTTCAACAGGGAGTCGAGCCGGCCGCTGCGCTCCAGTTCGCCGAGATCGTCGCTTCCGCCGATGTGGCGGCCGTCGATGAAGATCTGAGGCACCGTCGACCGGCCGTTCGCGCGCTGAAGCATCTCGGCCCGCTTCGGCCCGCCCAGGGTTATGTCATATTCCTCATAGTCGACGCCCTTGGCGGCGAGCAGCCGCTTGGCGCGGGCGCAATAGCCGCAGAAAGCCTTGGAGTAGATCTCGACCCGTGCCATCACCTTGTCCTCGCCTCGGCAAGTGAGGGCGCGCCCGCCCCTTGTCAATGTTCGGCGCCGCGAACCACCCGCGCCCAGGTCAGAACCCCGATTTCGGCGGCGCCGGCGCGCTTCAGGATCCGGGCGCAGCCGTTGACGGTCGCCCCGCTCGTATAGACATCGTCGATGAGGATGATCCGGCGCCCGCGCACATTGCCCTTGTGGCGCGGCGCGACCCGGAACGCGCCGCGCACGGCGTCCCTCCTTTCCTTCGGGCCCATCCCCTTGAGCGGAGGGGTCGCCTTGACCCGCTCGAGGAGGTCGAGCCGCGCCTCCAGCCCGGCTCGGCGCGCGAGGGCCGAGGCGATCAGCGCGGCCTGGTTGTAGCCGCGCTTCCAGATCCGCCAGCGATGCAGCGGCACCGGCGCCAATATCGTTCCCGCCGGCGCGTCCAGATGGCGCTCCATGAAGCGGGCGATCGTCTCGGCGACGCCCGGCCGGCCGCCATATTTGAGCTTGAGCGCCACCTTGCGCGGGATCTCGCCATAAGCGACCGCCGCGCGCAGGCGGTCGAACGAAGGCGGAGCGGCGAGGCAGCCGGCGCAGACGGCGTCGGCACCCTGGGCGAAGTCGAACGGAAGCGCGCAGCGGGCGCAGCAAGGCGCGCCGAGAAAGACCAGAAGCGACCAGCATCGCAGGCAGAACCGGTGCGGCTCGCCGGTGACCGCGCCGCAGCCCGGGCAGCGCGGCGGGAGAGCGAAATCGAGCACCGGCCGAAGCGCGGCGCGCGCCAGGGCCAGCGGCTCAGCCATAAGCCCGGCTCAGCACGTAAGCGGTGAGGACGATGGCGAGCAGCGACAGCGGCGCGCCGACCTTGGGATAGTCCATGAAGCGGTAATTTCCGGGCCTCATCACGATCAGATTGTTCTGGTGGCCGATCGGAGTCAAAAAGTCGCAGGACGAGCCGACGAGGACCGCGAGCAAGGCGGCGTCGGGGTTGATGCCGAGCGCGGCGGCGGCTTCGACTCCGACCTGCGCCATGACCAGCGCGGTGGCGATATTGTTGAGAAAGACGGTCAGCAGCATCGTCGCCGCGACGATCACCGCCAGCATCACGAACAAGGGCGCGCCGGAAAGCGCCCAGCCCAAGGCGGCGGCGATCGCGTCGCTTCCTCCGGCTTCGTTGAAGGCGCGCCCGATCGGGATCATTCCGGCGAGCAGGATCAGGACCGGAATGTCGATCGAGCGATAGGCCTCCTCGGCCGGAAGCAGCTTCAACAGGCAGATGGCCAGCGCCGCCGCGATGAAGGCCGCCGTGGTCTCGACTCCGAGGCCCGCCATCAGCACCGCCAGAGCGTAGATGCCGACGACCAGAGCCGCCGAGCGGCCGGCCCTGACCGGCGCATTCTCCCGGTCGACCTCGAGCAGGCGCGCATGGCGGATCAGGCGGGCCATCGCCTCCGGGTCGCCGCGAAGGAAGAGCTGCTCGCCGGGCTCGATGAGGTTGGCATGGAGCGGCCGCCTCAGCCTGGCCGCTCGCGGACCCGCCGCGACGAACTCGACGGCGCCTCCAGTCCGAGCCTCGATGGCGCCGTAATCGTGGCCGATCAGCGAGGAGCCGTGGATGACCGTCACATGCGCGGTCACCACGTCGGCGCGCTCGCCCGGCGGCCCGGCGAACAGCCCCGCCGCGGCCGCGACCTGCCACGGATAATCGCGGCTCATGACGAGCAGACAATCGTCGTGGAACAGCAGGGCGTCGGACTCCAGCCGCGCCCGCTGACCGTTGCGGATCACGGCGAGCAGCACCGCGCCCGCCTCGCGCAGCGAACGGCGCACCGAATCGACCCGCATCTGCCCCTGGACCGCGCCCATCGGCAGGCCGAGCTCGAAGGTGAGGACCCGGCCGGCGCCCTCCTCCTCGCTGGCGCCGCTGCGATGCGGCGCCAGCCGCCAGCCGATGACGGTCAGATAGAGAAGGCCGGCGAGGGTGAGCGCTCCGCCGACCGCGGTCATGTCGAACATGCCGAACGGGGCCCCGACCCGGTCCTCGCGGACCGAGGAGATGATGAGGTTGGCGGGCGTTCCGATCAGCGTGGTCATGCCGCCGAGAATGGTGGCGAAGGCGAGCGGCATCAGAACCGCGCCGTTGGCGAGCTTGTGCTCGCGCGCGACGTTGAGCGCGATCGGCATGGTGATGGCGAGCGCGGCGATGTTGTTCATGAAGGCCGAGAGCATCGCCCCCATCAGCAGCACCCCGCCGATGCGCACCGAGGCGAACCGCACCTTGGGGACGAAAAGGCCGGTCATCGCCTGGGCGGCGCCGCTATATTCGACCGCCCGGCCGACGACGAGCACCGCCGCGACGATCAGGACGGCCGGCGATCCGAACCCGGCCAGGGCCTCCTCGAGCGACACCAGCCCGACGATCCAGGCGAGCAGCAGGACGATGAGGGCGACCGCCTCGGGGCGAAGCCGGTCGCTGATGAACAAAGCGAGCGCCAGCAGCATGATCGCCGAGCTCAGAAAGGCGTCGCTCATCGCGCTCCCTTAGGCGAGGCCCCGCCCGCCGTCATTGATCGAGGATTGACAACCAACCGGCGCGCGCCTGGTTCACGGGAAAGCATTGACAGCCCGGCCGCGCCTGACCATCTGCGCACCTCTCGGCCCGATGGCGGAGTGGTTACGCAGAGGACTGCAAATCCTTGCACGCCGGTTCGATTCCGGCTCGGGCCTCCACTCCTCCCTTTTCCAGCTCCGCCCCCGCCGCTAGGGTCGCCGGCATGAGCGGCCAGTATATGTCCGGCTTCGGCAGCCATTTCGCCACCGAGGCGGTGGCGGGCGCGCTTCCGGCCGGGCGCAACTCGCCGCAGCGCCCGCCTTTCGGCCTCTATGCCGAGCAGCTGTCGGGCACCGCCTTTACCGCGCCCCGGGCCGAGAACCGGCGATCGTGGCTGTACCGGATGCGGCCGAGCGCCGAGCATCCGCCCTTCCGCCGCTACGAGGGTGCCGCGCTCTTCGCGCCGGGCGCCGCGGACGGGCCGCTGCCGCCCAATCGGCTGCGCTGGGATCCGCTGCCGATCCCGGCCGGGCCCACCGACTTCGTCGACGGCCTCGCGACCATGGTCGCAAACCGCCATCCGGCCGACCTGGAGGGCGTGGCGGTCCACGTCTACGGCGCCAATCGCGACATGGCCGACCGCTATTTCTTCGATGCCGACGGCGAGTTGCTGATCGTCCCGCAGCAGGGCCGGCTCGACCTTCGCACCGAGCTGGGACGGCTCGAGCTCGAACCCGGCGAAGTGGCGCTGATCCCGCGCGGCCTTCGCTTCCGCGTCCTGCTGCCCGACCGGGAGGCGCGCGGCTACGTCGCCGAGAATCACGGCGCCCTGTTCCGGCTGCCCGAGCTTGGGCCGATCGGCGCCAACGGCCTTGCCAACCCGCGCGATTTCCTGTCTCCCGCCGCCGCCTACGAGGATCGGGAGGGCCGCTTCGAGCTGGTCCAGAAATATCTCGGCGCGCTTTGGGTCACCGAGCTCGACCGGAGCCCGCTCGACGTCGTCGCCTGGCACGGCAATCTGGCGCCCTGCAAATACGACCTCAGGCGCTTCAACGCGATGGGAACGATCAGCTACGATCATCCCGATCCGTCGATCTTCACCGTCCTGACCAGCCCGAGCGACGTGGCGGGCCGGGCCAATGCCGACTTCGTCATCTTCCCGCCGCGCTGGCTGGTCGCCGAGGATACGTTCCGGCCGCCCTGGTTCCATCGCAACGTGATGAGCGAATGCATGGGCCTCATCTACGGCGACTATGACGCCAAGGCGGAAGGGTTCGCCCCCGGCGGGCTCAGCCTGCACAATCTCATGGCCGGCCACGGCCCCGACGTGGCGAGCTGGCGCGGCGCGAGCGAGGCGCCGCTGAAGCCGCAGAAGATCGACGGGACGATGGCCTTCATGGTCGAAAGCTGCTGGCCCTACGTGCCGACCCGGTTCGCCCTCGCCACCGAGGCTCTGCAAGGCGACTATGACGAGGCGTGGGACGGCTTCCCGAAGGCAAGCCTCCCCGAATAGCCCGCAACGGCGCGGCCGGCGCCGGCCCGCTCGCCCTGGCCTGCGGCCGCAGAAAAAAATGCGTTTTTCTAGATACATAATCCAGGTGAATGAGTTCCGACCCAAGCTCGGGCATGGAGATCGGGCGTCGCCTGTTTCGCCGCGCCGCCTGTTTGCAACATCTGTCCTGTCGGGGGGCGACGTCGATGGCTTGCTACCGTCTCTATTTCATGGACCGTCATTCCGGGCATATCGAGCGCTTCGAGGAATTCGAGGCCGCCGGCGACGGCGCTGCGATCCAGCTCAGCGAGGGCCGCGGCCATGACGGAGCGCTCGAGCTCTGGTCGGGGGGCCGTAAGGTCTTTCGTCTCGAGGCCTTGCCCCAGCTCGCGCCCGGCACCCTCCCCGCCCCTCGCGTGGCGAGCTGGCGCCTAAGGGCCTGAGGATTCGGTCCGGCCCGGCGGCCTCAACCCGCCCCGGCCGCCGATCGGCCATCGAATTCCGGCGCGTCGCCCTCGAGCGGCCTGCGCCTCACTCGACGGTCACGCTCTTGGCGAGGTTGCGGGGCTGGTCGACGTCCGTGCCCTTGGCCACCGCGACGTGATAGGCCAGCAGCTGGACCGGCACGGCATAGACCAGCGGCGCGATCAGCGGGTGGACCTTGGGCATCGCGATCGTCGCGATGGTGTTCTCGCCGGCCTCGGCGATGCCCTCGGCGTCGGAGATGAGGACCACCTTTCCGCCCCTCGCCTGGACCTCCTGCATGTTCGAGACGGTCTTCTCGAACAACGGCCCCGACGGCGCCAGGACGATGATCGGGACATTGTCGTCGATGAGCGCGATCGGGCCATGCTTCATCTCGCCGGCGGCATAGCCCTCGGCGTGGATATAGCTGATCTCCTTCAGCTTGAGCGCGCCTTCCAGGGCGAGCGGATAATCCTGACCGCGGCCCAGGTAGAGGACGTCGCGGGCATCGGCGATGACGTGCGCCATCGCGGCGATCTCCTCGTCATGGTTGAGCGCCGCGTTCATCGCGGCCGGCGCCTCGGTGAGGTGGAGGACGATGTCGCGCTCCTCCTCCTCGCTCATCATCCCCTTGTCGCGGGCGACCTTCGCGGCGAGCGCCGCAAGGACGGCGAGCTGGCAGGTGAAGGCCTTGGTCGAGGCGACGCCGATTTCGGGGCCGGCATGGGTCGGCAGGAGTAGATCCGCCTCGCGCGCCATCGAGCTGGTCGGGACGTTGACGACGACGGCGATCTTCTGGCCCTGGGCGCGGGCGTGGCGGAGCGCGGCGAGGGTGTCGGCGGTCTCGCCCGACTGCGAGATGAAGAGGGCGAGACCGCCTTCCTCGAGCACCGGCTCGCGATAGCGGAACTCGCTTGCGATATCGAGCTCGCACGGCACCCGGGCGAAGCGCTCCAGCCAGTATTTGGCGACCATGCCGGCGTAGAAGGAGGTGCCGCAGGCGACGATGGTGATCCGCGGCACCGGCGCGAAGGAGAATTGCATGTCGGGCAGGGCCACCTTCTGCTCGAGCGGGCGAAGATAGGATTGCAGGGTCTGGGCGACGACGATCGGCTGCTCGAATATCTCCTTCTGCATGAAGTGGGCGTGGTTGCCCTTGTCGACGCGGGCGGTGCTCGCGCCCGACGCGACCGTCTCGCGGCTGACCTTGTTGTTGGCGCGGTCGCGGATGCTGACCCCGTCGTGGGTGACCACCGCCCAGTCGCCTTCGTCGAGATAGGCGATCTTCTGGGTCAGGGCGGCCAGCGCGAGAGCGTCCGAGCCGAGATAATTCTCGCCCTCGCCATAGCCGACGGTGAGCGGCGCCCCCAGGCGGGCGCCGACGATCATGCCGGGATGGTCGCGGAACAGGATCGCGATCGCGAAGGCGCCCTGGAGGCGGGGCAGGACCGCGGCCACGGCCGCCTCGGGCTCCCTGCCCTGGGCGAGCTGGTCGGCGACGAGGTGGGCGACGCATTCGCTGTCGGTCTCGCTGGAAAAGGTCCTGCCCTTGGCCTGCATCTCCTCTCGAAGCGCCCGGAAATTCTCGATGATTCCGTTATGGACGACGGCGACGCCCTCGACGACGTGGGGGTGGGCATTGCCGACGGTGGGCGCGCCGTGGGTCGCCCAGCGCGTATGGGCGATTCCGACATTGCCAGTCAGGGGATCGGCGGCGAGCGCCCGGGCGAGGTTGTCGAGCTTGCCCTCGGCCCGGCGGCGGTCGAGCTCGCCGTCGACCAGGGTGCAGATTCCGGCGGAATCGTAGCCGCGATATTCGAGCCGCCTGAGGCCGTCCATGAGCCGGTCGGTGACGCCCTGCCGACCGACGATTCCGATAATCCCGCACATGATCCGCTACGTCCCACCATTACCATCCGGGTCGAGCCCGTCGAAGCCCTCTAACTGCTATTGCGATAAAGGAAAGAAAGCCCTGCAACAGGCTCGCGGCCGGTTCAGCCTTTCCCGGACCGAGCCGCCTTCTTCGCCTGCATGGCGGCCCGGAAGGCGGCGGCGCGGCCCGGCTTCTCGACCTGCTCGCCGCGCGCGAGGGCCACGGCGTCGTCGGCCACGTCGCGGGTGACGACCGAGCCGGCCCCGACCAGCGCGCCCTTGCCGATCGTCACCGGCGCCACCAGCGCGGAATTCGACCCGATGAAGGCGCCCTCGCCGATCACCGTGCGATATTTGAGGAAGCCGTCATAATTGCAGGTGATCGTGCCGGCGCCGATATTGGCGTCCGCGCCGATCTCGGCATCGCCCAGATAAGCGAGGTGGTTGGCCTTGGCGCCGCGGCCGAGCCTGGCCTTCTTGACCTCGACGAAATTGCCGACCCGAGCGCGCTCGCCGATCTCGGCCCCGGGCCGAAGCCGCGCATAGGGGCCGATCTGGGCGTCGTCGGCGATCGTCGCGCCCTCGATATGGCTGAAGGCGCGGATGCAGACGCGCTCGCCGATGCTGACGCCCGGGCCGAAGACGACGTTGGGCTCGATCACGCAGTCGCGGCCGATCTCGGTGTCGTGGGCGAACCAGACCGTGTCCGGAGCGACCAGGGTGACTCCGTCGGCCATCGCCCTCAGGCGCCGGCGGCGCTGCCATTCCGCCTCGACCAGCGCCAGCTCGGCTCGGCTGTTGACCCCGGCCATCTCCCACGGCTCGGCCTCGATCACCGCCGATTTGCGGCCGTCAGCGGCGGCGAGCATGACCACGTCGGGAAGATAATATTCGCCCGCCGCATTGGCGTTGCCGACGCGGGCGAGAAGCCCGAACAGATCGGCCGCGCGGGCCGCCATCAACCCGGAATTGCAAAGGTTTATGGCCCGTTCTTCGGGCTTCGCATCCTTATATTCGACCATCTTCTCGATGGTTCCGTCGGCGCTGGCGAGGATTCGGCCATATTGGAGGGGATCGTTGGGGCGGAAGCCGACGACGACGACCGCCGGCTGGTCCTCGCCGTGCAGGCGCTCGAGCATGCGCGCCATCGTCTCCGCCTCGATCAGCGGCGTGTCGCCGTAGAGGATCAGGAGGTCGCCGGCAAAGTCGCCGAGCCTCGGTTCGGCCTGGCGGACGGCGTGAGCGGTGCCGAGCTGCTGTTCCTGGACGACGATCTCGCCGCCGCGGGCGTCCACAAGCCCCTCGACCTGCTCGCGCCCGGCACCGACGACGACGATCTTGCGCGCCGGACCAAGGCCCTCGAGGACCCCCATCAGGTGATCGAGCATGGCTCGGCCGGCGATCGGATGGAGCACCTTGTGCACGTCCGACTTCATCCGCGTGCCCCGCCCGGCGGCGAGGATGATGGCGGCGAACGGTCTCGGTCTGATCATCGGGGCCCCTGGATTTCGCCGCCCCTCTCGCACGGAAACCTTGCCATTTCCATAGCCTGCACCCAAGCCGCGACGATGAGAGGCTTCCCGTTCGACGTCGTCGCGTTCGACCTCGACGGCACTCTGGCCGATACGGCTCCCGATCTGGCGGCCTCGCTCAACCATACCCTGGCGAGGCTCGGCCGGCCGCCGGTCGAGCCGGAGTCGGTGCGCCATCTCGTCGGCCACGGCGCGCGGGCTTTGCTTCGGCGGGGGCTGGCGACGAGCGGAGCCGCCGAGGAAGCGCTGGTCGAGCGCGGCTTCCCCCTCTATCTCGAACATTATGCCGCCAACATCTGCGTCGGCACGCGCTGCTATCCGGGGCTCGAAGAGGCGCTCGACGCGCTCGCCGCGCGCGGGGCGGCGCTCGCCGTCTGCACCAACAAGCCCGAGCGGCTGACCCGTCTGCTGGTCGAGGCGCTCGCCTGGGACGGCCGCTTCGCGGCGATCGTCGGCGCCGATTCGACGGCGGCGAGGAAGCCCGACCCCCTCCCCTTGCGCGAGGCGATCGCCCGAGCCGGCGGGGGGCGCGCCACCTTCGTCGGCGATTCGATCATCGACGCCGAGACGGCGCGGGCGGCCGGAGTGCCGTTCGTCGCGGTGAGCTTCGGCTTTTCCGACCGGCCGGCCGCGCAGCTCGGCGCGGATGCCGTGATCGACTCCTATGCCGAGCTCGTTCCGACGCTGGAACGGCTCTGACTCCGCCGTGAGGCGACGCGTGCCCCGAGCCTAGGGCACGGACGGCGGGCGCGCGGCGCGGCGCTGCGCCTCGAGGAAGCGCCGAAAGTGCGGATAGAGCAGATCGTTGGCATGCCCCGACAGATGGTCCTCGTCCTGGAACAGCGGCTGCCCGGCGCGAAGCGCGTCGCACGGGTCGGCCGGGCAGAGGATTGGGAACGGATCCCACAGGCTCACATTGGGCACGTCGCGCGCCAGCCTCCGCATCGCCTCGAGAGGGGCCGCCCGGAGCGAGGCCAACTGGCCTTGCGGCATATGGAAGCCGCCGGCGCAGGCGGGGTTGCCGCGGTTGAACCAGTCGACGCAGCGATAAAGCGGGCTTCGGAAGATCGGCTTGGGCGCTTCGAGGACGAGAATCGCGCCCGTCCCGGCGAGCCGGCTCAGAAGCCGGCGGGCCTCGCCATAGGCCTCCGCGCGCTGCGCGGCGCCGGGGTTCGCCGATCGGCGCTCGCTGAACCGCGGCAGCGCAGCGAGGGCATGAACAGAACGTCCCCCGGACGCAGCGTGCGCGCGAGCTCGTCGACCACCTCTCGGTAATAAGCGGCGCATTGCGGGCGCGAGGCCATCGGCGCCGACAGGCTCGGAAACTCGCAGGTCGGACTCCAGTATGAGGTCACGGGCACGCCCGCCTCGGCGGCATGGCGGCCGAACAATTTCATGTAGCTGTTGACGTGGGAATCGCCGGCCGCGAACAGCCGCCCGGCGCCGTCGCCGGGGCAGCTCGGCCGCCACGACCGGCGCTTGCCGCCGCCGAACGACGCCACCTCCATGGCCGGCGGGCACGCCCCGGGACGGCTTGCGCCCCACCAGCGCGCCTCGTCGGCGACCAGGGACAATTGCCGAGCCGACCTGAACGCCAGCACCGCCGTGCCGGCGCCGGCCAGCATCGCCGCGGCGCCGGCCGCGATCACGATCCGGCGCGGCCGCAGGCGGATCCGGCCGGAGCGGCGGATCGGCTGCTCGACCAGCCGGTAGGAAGCGATCGCCGCCAGCAACGCCAGGGCGGTCGCCGCCAGCGCCTCGGCCTTGCCGTCGAGGCCGACGGTCCAGCGGAACAGCACGAAGACCGGCCAGTGCCACAGATAGAGCGAGTAGGAGATCTTGCCGATGAACACGACGGGCCGCCGGGAAAGCGCGCGGGCGGCGAGCGAATCGGGCCGCGAGCAGACGAGGACGATCAGTCCCGCCGTGGCCGCCGCCGGAAGCAAGGCGAGCGGGAACGGGAACCAGCGCCCGCCGGGAATGAGGAAGGCCGCGCCGAGGACGAGGGCGCTCGCCGCCGAGCCGAGCAGCACGGCGGAGGGCCGCGCGGCGGCGATGCGCGGCCGCCAGCGATTGATCGTCAGGCACAGAAGCATGCCCGTGCCGAGCTCCCAGAAGCGCGCCGGCATCAGGTAGAAAGCGTAGCGCCAGTCGATCCAGGTCAGCCAGGCGCAGGCGGCGAGCGAGAGCAGGGTGGCCAAAGCGATCGTCGCGATCGCCCGCCGGTTGTCGCTCGGGGCGGCCAGGGCGCGTTGGTAGAAATAGAAGAAGAAGGGGAAGATAAGATAGAATTGCTCCTCCACGCCGAGCGTCCAGCTGTGGAGGAAGGGATTGAGGTCGGCGCCAGGGTCGAAATAATTCTCGCGGTCTAGCGCCAGAAGCACGTTGCTGAGGCCGAAGAAGGCGGCGACGCCGGTGCTCCGGCTCTCCAGCAGGCCCCTCGGCGGGATGAACAGGATCGACGCCAGGGTGGTCGCCGCCAGGACGACGACGAGCGCCGGCAGGATGCGCACGATCCGCCGGGCGTAGAAATAAGCGAGCAGGTCGCGAAGCCGCGAGAAGCGCAGGTGGGCCAGCGAGGCGGTGACGACGAAGCCGGAAATGACGAAGAAGACGTCGACTCCGACAAAGCCTCCGCGCAGGTAGCCGGGCCTCAGGTGAAAGAGGAGCACCGACAGGATGGCGACCGCGCGCAGCCCGTCGACGGCGGGGAAATAGCCGAGCTTCGCGCTCTCCGATCGTGGCTCCACGAAGCCCTCATTCCCTGCGCAGCGAGGCCATGGTAGTGGGGCCGCTCCGCTCAGGGAACCCGCCGGCCGAATCGGAAGCTAGCGGCCGGCCTTCACCCAGAGATGGCGGGCGAGCATCAGCGGCGGCATGCGCAGCCAGTGGGAGCGGACGTAGAAAGCGAGGCGAAGCAGCGGCCGCACGGGCTGGCCCCAGCCGTTGCGGGCGAGGAGGCGGGCGGCGAACAGGCGGTCGCTCGGCCGCCGCCGTCCGGCCAGGCGGCGATCCACGGGAGTGAGATAGAGGCGCTCGGCGAGGCGAAGCGCGAGCCCGACCGCCCGCCGCAGCTGGTGCAGCCGGGCGCGCTCGCCGAGCCTCTCCCAGAAGCCGGGATCCCGGGCGAAGTCGCGGAGCAGGCGGTCGATGTCCCACAGGTTCCGGAGCCCGCCGGCAAGGTCGCCGTCAGCGAACAGGTGAGCGGCGGCGTGGACGATGATGTCGGTCGGCGACAGGATGCGAAGGCCGCTTTCCAGAGCGACGCTGTCGGCGATCAGCGCGGCAGCGTCGGGCTTCGGCCGCGCCGTCGTCGGCAGGATATTGTGGTGGACGTCGATCATGCGGTCGCGGGTACGATGGATCAGCGGCGGCAGCTCGTGCATCCAGCGGCGATAATAGAGGTCGTCATAGCCGTCCGCCTCCTTCAGCCGCTCCCAGCCGGCGCCGAGCAGGGCCGCCTCGACCGCCTCGAGGCTCTCACGCGGGACAAGGATGTCGAGATCGCCGACCGAGCGGCCGACGCTCGCCGAGAGGCCGGCGGCATGGAAGGCATTGCCCTTGAGGAGGACGACCGGGATTCCGAGCGGCGCCAGCGCGCGGCGCGTCATCTCCGCTTCCCACAGCGCCTGGGTCCGCGCCTGGAGGGCGTCGCGGCGGGCGCAGTCGAGGATCGCCTCCACCTTGAGCGGAAGCGCTCGGCCCTCGAGCCGGAAGGCGAGGCTGCCGATCAGCTGCTCGGCTCGGGCGGAAGCGATGAGTGCGTTCCAGTCGCAGTCGCCCAGGCCGTCCGGATCGCGCAGGGCTCGAACGAGGAGTGCGGCGCCGGTCATCCGACCTGCTCCCACAGAGCGTCGACGGTCGCGATCGCCGTCGCGGCGTCGGGATAGTCGATCGCCGCGGCCGGACAGGCGGCGACCAGGCCGGTCAGCGCGTCGAAGCCGGCGCCGCCGAGCGAGACGTAGTTGGTCGACGCCTGAGTGAGGCGCATGAACACCTCGGCCTGGCCGACGGCGCGGGCCTCGGCGGCCTCGCCGAAGCGCGGGAACAGGATCAGCGCCGGGCGCGCCGGCTCGGCCATCGCCGCGAGCGCGTCGGCCCTGGGCCGAAGGTGGCGGATCGCGCCTTTGGGAGTCCCCTCGAGAAGCGGGCCGAACCGGTCGGCCGGGACCGTTCGCTCCATCACCTTGATCGCGCCGTTCTTGAGGCTGACCGCGCGTGGAAAGGCGCGCAGCCGGCCGTCCTCGAGGTCGAGCAGGGCGAATTCGTCGCCCATCAGCCGCCAGCCGCGCTCGCCGAGCATGGCGGCGAGGGTCGACTTGCCGGCGCCGGATTCGCCGGTGAGGATCAGCGCTCGGCCGTCCTTCTCGACGCTTGCCGCGTGGAGCAGCAGATAGCGTTTCTGCCCGAGCGCCATCTGCAGGTTCATGCCCATCTCGGCGGCGAGCAGGCCGTGGGCGAGCGACATCGGCGCGGCGTCGGGAAGGACATAGTCGCCGTGGATGGCGACCGAGGGGCGGAACCAGCGGCGCCACGCAGTCTCGGGCTCGAGCCGGACGGTGAAGTCGCAGATGCCGTCGGGCTCGGGATAGCCGGCATAGAGGTCGGCGAGAGCGGCGAGCGGCTTCGGCCAGGCCGAGCCGATCCGGAAGGCCACCGGCCCGATCTGAAGCGAGAGGCTGTGCTTCACAGCCGGCTGACCAGGCCGGCCGCCTCGAGCTCGTCGAGCCTGGCCTCGACCGCGTCGGCGGCGTCGTCGCCCTCGAGATCGTACCAGGCGCGCATTCGCGCCAGGATCTCGCCCGCCTCGGCCGGACCGAGCCGGAGCGCTTCCAGGATCTGCGGCGCCGGCGGAGCGACGATGTGGGTCATCCCCGAGGGACGGTGGAAAAGCACCGACAGGCCGTCCAGGGCGACGGTCTCGACGCACTCTTCCGGGTCGGCGACGTAGCGGGCCCCCGCCATGAGACGGCGCCGGTCTAGCGCGGCATCTGCAGCGAGGCGTAGCAGGTGAAACCGCTCATCCCCGCCTGCAGTCGCCGGATGTAATTGGCGTAGGCCTGAGCGGATTGCGGATTGACCCCGGCGGGCGTGGAGCCTTGCAGCAGTAGCTTGGCCTCCTCGCCGCGCAGCGGCCGCGCCAGCGGCGGCGCGGCGCCGACCGTGCCGGGGGCGACGAGGCTGCCGTCGGGAGCGATGTAGCTGCCCGCCGCCTGCGGCCCCGGTACCGGAATCTCGCAATTGAGCACCGAGCCCGCGGTCTGCGCCAGCGCCGGCCTGATCGTCACGACGGTCGATGCCGCCGCCACGCCCAGCACCAGCACGGTCCGCCGCGTCGGAACGAAGGCGTTGGCGCCGCCGTCTTTTGGGTCAGTGCCGCTCATGGAAATTTCCGATACACGCGCCGCCTTTAATAAGCGTAAAGCCGGCCCGAATCGAGCGGCGCGGAACGGCCCGTCCCGCTTCGGGACGGAGGGGCATGGCGAGCAGGCCGGCAGTTCGGGCGGGCACG
>Ga0196962_10000155_pt1 | contig 39837 bp, 22 predicted proteins | sample S3v_20metaG_FD_183186 | JGI IMG/M metagenome (GOLD analysis project Ga0196962, IMG submission 183186) | Soil microbial communities from Anza Borrego desert, Southern California, United States - S3+v_20 | ecosystem: Environmental > Terrestrial > Soil > Desert | place: USA: California | collected...
CCATCTTCATGGCGCCGCCCGCGCGCGGCGTCTGGGACGCGGGCGGCGTTCCCGACCTTCCGCCGCCGCCCTCCTGCGCGCCGCCGCCGGCCGCCGGGGGCGCTGCGGTGCCGGCCGCGGGCGCGACGCCCGTCCTCAGAGACTCTTCGAGTGCCGACAGGCGTTCGACCAGGTTGTTGATGGAGACGACGCGCCGCATCTCCATCAGCTTGACGAGGCCGACTTCGAGCTGGTAACGCGGGTGCGCCGCCGTGCGGAGGCTGTTCTCCGTCTCGGTCAGCGAGTGGAAGAAGCGCACCAGGTCCGACTCGGAAAAGTTGTCGGCCTGAGTGATGAGCGCGCGGCGGTCCGAGACGGCCGCGTCGGGCAGCCCGTCTTCGCCCGCAACTTTCGCCACCAGCAGGTCGCGCAGGTGTGCCAATAAATCGCGACAAAAGTTTCGCAGGTCGTGGCCGCGCATCACCAGGTCGTCCACGACCGCGAGCGCTTCGGCAGTCTTGTGCCCCGCGACGGCGTCGACCACGCGCGAGAGCATCTCCGCGCTCGCCAGCCCCAGCGCCGTCTCCACGTCCTCGGCCTTGATGTTTGTGCCGGTGAAGCTGATGACCTGGTCGAAAGCGCTTTGCGCGTCGCGCATGGAGCCTTCGCCCGCGCGCGCTATCTCGCGCAACGCGTCCTCTGCGATTTTTACTTTCTCGGCGTCGGCGATGAGCCGCAGGCGCTCAGCGATCTTGGCCGTCGGGATCGTGCGGAACTCGAACTGCTGCACGCGGGAGAGGATCGTCTCGGGCAGTTTATGCTTCTCGGTCGTCGCCATGATGAACGTGACGCGCGGCGGCGGCTCTTCCAGCGTCTTGAGGAGCGCGTTGAAGGCCGCGCCCGAGAGCATGTGAACTTCGTCGATGATGAAGACTTTGTAGCGGTCGCGCGCCGGGGCGATGGCGACGTTGCCGATGATGGCGTCGCGCACGTTGTCCACGCCCGTGTTCGACGCGGCGTCAATCTCCAGCACGTCAATCGAGCGCCCCTCCGCAATCTCGCGGCACGAGGCGCACGCTGCGGGGTCGTCGATGGCGCACGGCTCGGCGGTCGGCTTCGTCGCCTTGTGGCAGTTGAGCGCTTTTGCCAGGAGGCGCGCGGTCGTCGTCTTGCCGACGCCGCGCGCGCCCGAGAAGAGGTAGGCGTGATGCAGCCGCTCGTGCTCGATGGCGTTGCGGAGCGTGCGCGTGATCGGCTCCTGCCCCGTCACCTCCTCGAAACGCTGCGGGCGCCACTTGCGCGCGATGACCTGGTAAGACATAAAAAACCCGGTGATGCGTGATTAGCGATGAGTAAGAGCGTCTTCACTGATTACTCATCACTCATCGCTTCTTACTTCTCCTGATAAGGTTTCCCCTGTTCGTACAGTTTCAGGCGGCGGCGCGCCTCGTCGCCGTTGCTCGCGGCGTACTCGGGGAACGCCAAAGCCTTCCGCTGCCACTCGGCGGCCGCTTTGAAGTCGCCCGCCCCCGCGTAAGCCGCCGCCAGCGTGTCCAGGAACTTCGGGTTCTTCCACTCGGTCAACTCCGAAGCCTTGCGTGCGTACTCGACGGCCTTCTTCCCGTCGCGGCACCCGTCTTTCTCGCAGGTCGCCAGCAGCCAGGCCAGGGCATTGTACGCCTCGGCGTACTCGGGGGCGAACTCTATGGCCTTGCCGTAGTCACTGATCGCGCCCTCCGTGTCGCCCTTCAAGTACCTCGCGTGGGCGCGGTTGATGTAGCCGGAGGCGTTGCGCGGGTTTATTTCCAGGGCCTTGTCGAAGTCTTTGATCGACCCGTCGTAATCGCCACTCTCGCCGCGCGCCACGCCGCGGGCCACGTAAGTCTGCCCGTTGTCGTCCCCGAGCGCCAGGGCTTTATCGTAGTCGGCCATCGCCGCCGCGTAACCGCCCTTGCGGGCGTGGACGAGTCCGCGGTTGTTGTAAGCCGACCTGTAGCGGGGGTCTATGCCGAGGGCGCTGGTGTAATCCGCTATCGCGCCGTCGAGGTCGCCTTTGGCCGTTTTCGAGATGGCGCGATTGTAGTACGCCTTCGCGAGCCGCGGGTCGAGTTTGATGGCCGTGGTGTAGCTCGCAATCGCGCCGTCGTAGTCGCCAGCCTCGTTGAGCAGGACGCCGCGGTTGTTGTGGGCCATGGCGTAGCCCGGATCAAGCTCTATGGCCCGGTTGAAATCGGCCAGCGCCCCTTCGCGGTCGCCGCTGGCGTGTTTGGCCTTGCCGCTGTCGTTGAACTCTAGAGCGCTCTTGGAAGCCTGGCCGTAAAGTGTCGGGACGGCGATCAGAAACCAGAGCAGGACTAAGGCTTTTGCAGGTCTCATGGGGGTTACCTACTCCCGAGCCGTTAGATTATTTGGTAAGACATGGAAAAGCAGTGGCGAGTTAAGAGTGACAAGCGACGGGCAAAAGCCTTCTGCTCGTCACTCGTCACCTGTCACTCGTCACTGCTCTTAAATGGGCCAGACTCCGGACTGACCCGCAGCACACGCCGCCGTTGCTACCGTTGCTCCGTTCCCGGCCTGGCGGGGTTCACAAGGCAAGCGTTGTGCGGAGCCCGAAGTCTGATAAATTGTCAAAAACTCGGCCGCCGGTCCTGTTCAAATCTCGGTCCGGCGGTGCGCGATCATCCGCAGCAGCGCTTTGATTCCGAGATGCAGCAGCAGGTAAACAATAATCGCAATGATCAGCGGCATCGTCAACCTGTAGCCGCCTTCGGCCGTCGGACTCGGGACGATCCCGCGAAACGGCGCGTAAAAAGGGTCGGTCACGCTCGCAATGAACTGGACGAACCCGGCGCTTCGGCGCGCCGCCAGAAGTTCGAGCAATAACCGCAGCCCTAGAAGCGCGTAGATTACGTAAAAGATGAAATCAACGACCTGGGAGACGCGGGCGAGTGTGCGCGAGCGCTCGACCTCACGCTCCGTCTCGACCACTTCGTTGACCGCCTTCGAGCGAAACTCGCCGGCGATTTGCGCCTCGCGCCGGGCTTCGGCGGGCGTCGCGCCCTCGGCGTGCGCGGCAATCTCTGCGTTAACGTCCCCTTCGATTTCCGCCTTGACCGCTTCGTGCTGCACGGCACGTCGGGCTTCATCAGCCGCCAGCTTGTTATCTTCCAAATCGTGCTCTTTCCCGCTCCTCAGCGCTACGCAGTGACTGTGCGCTCCAGGCTCTTACTCTACCCCTTTCGCGCCGTCTTCGCAACGAGCGGTTGGGAAGCCTGAGCATGGCGCGTCCGCGACGCAGGAGACTTCGTCACAGCCGTTAAGCTATGTGCCGTTGAATCCCGTCCGCATGCGGCGCAGGTTCGCCGTCGGATATTTTCCGGTGGCGCGCACCATCGCGAGCACGCGGTTGGCCTCGGCGCGCGTCCGGCCCGCGTAGACGGCCATGAAGCGGTAGTCGGTATTCGTGCCCGTGTAGTAGAGCGTCCCGGCCTCCGGGCACCTGTCGGCGAAGACCTTGTGGCGCGGGAAGAGCGATTGGGCCTGAAGGCGCTCGTCCTCGGGGACGTGCGCCTCACAGTCATGCCTGGCGCTCACGCTCTTCAGCATGACTGCGTAGAATTGCTCCGACTCCCAGATGACGGCGTTTCGCGGGATGCGGAACTGTAGGTCGTAAGGCTGAAACATGTTGGCCTCGCCGCAACTCATCGCCGGGTCGCCGCAGACCTGCCCGCGCCTCGCCTGCTGCCTCTGCGCCTCGCCGCCCCGCGGGAAACCGAGCGCCAACACCGCCACCGCGCCGAGCAAGACCGCGCACAGAAATTTCTTTCGCATGAGCACAAAGCCCCCAACCGAGGCAAAGTAAAAAGGCAAGAGGTAAGACAAACCGAGAGTCTTCCTTTTGCCTTTCACCTTCGCCTTATTCTCTGGCGGAGAGGGTGGGATTCGAACCCACGGTACGGTTCCCCGTACACAGCATTTCCAGTGCTGCCAGTTCAGCCACTCCTGCACCTCTCCGAAAAAGGGATGAGGGATGAAGAAAGAGTGTTCTTCTTTCATCCCTCATCCCCGCTTTATCATTGCCGAAATTTTCAAACAGCCGGCCGCCGACAGAGCATAGCCTATCACGGCTCGGCATGTCACGCGCCCGCGCCGTCGAGGCCCCTGTCAGCGCCGCGCCGCCGCGCCCGGCCCGGAGTATTTCGGGACGAGGGTCATCCCGCACACGGGGCACTCGCCCGGCCGGGCGTGAACAAGCGTATCACATTCGAAAGCGCACGGGGGGCAGACGTAGCCGTCCAGCTTCAACCGGCTCCTGTCGGCCGACGGCGGCCTGGACTCCTGATTGGCGATCTGCCACGCGGTCGCGAAGACGAGCCGCGTGACGCGAGCCAGGTGCTCGTAATCAATCGTCGCGGGCTCGTCGCTCGGCTGGTGGTAGTGCTCTATCAGGCCGGTCGAGTAGTAGATGAAGGGGACGAGCTGCGCCTGGAAGTAGAGCTGGTCGGAGGCGAAGTTGGGGCCGTCGGTCAGGTCCAGGTTGATGTTGGTCAACTCCCTGACGCGGCGGTTGGCCTCTATCATCTCGCGGGAGAGGTCGCCCGAGCCGACGATGTAAACGTAGTTGCGGCTCTTGGCCGGGTGCTTCGGGTCGATCCCGCCGACGCCGTCCATGTTGATTTCGGCGATTGTCTTTTCGAGCGGGACGAGCGGCTCGCGCAGCGCGTAGTGCGCAGAGCCGAGCGTGCCCTTCTCTTCGGCCGAGAAGTTGATGAAGAGCACGGAGCGGCGCGGGCCGTGCCCGTCGCGCTTGGCGCGCATGAACGCCTGTGCCAATTCGAGCGACGCGACCGTGCCGGAGCCGTCGTCGGCCGCCCCGTTGAAAATCTGGTCGCCCTTGAGGGCCGGGTTGAGGCCGAGGTGGTCGTAGTGCGCCGAGATGACGACGACCTCGTCCTTGAGCCGCGGGTCCGAGCCCTCTATGAAGGCCAGCACGTTCTCCGTCTCCAGCCCCGCCGACTGCTCCACGGTCGCCCTGACCGCGACGCCGCCCGCCTCGAAGACCTGCGGCTTCAGACCCTGGTCGATCTGCCGCCTGAGGTCTTCAACTCTCTGGCCGCTCTGGGCCAGAATTTGATCCGCCAGCTTGACGGACACGGCGTAGGTCGGCGGGAAAGTTGACTGTCCGAGCGAGAGGGGGCCGACGCGCCGCGCCGCGAGCGAAGCCTGCGCGGCGTTCTCCGCGAAGGTCCCCTGCATGCGCGGCCCGGCGTGCCTCACCACGAGGACGCCCGCGGGCCTGCCCGCCTCAAGCAGCGCCTTCCTCTTCGGCATGAGACTCGCCGCCCACTTGCTCTGCTTGCGGTCCGCGGTGGGCAGCAAACTGGCCCCGTCGGCCGCGAGCGGTTCGTCCGCGAGAATCATGACCCACTTCCCGTCAATCGAAATCCCCCTGGCCTTGAGCGCCGCGTAGTCGTTGTAGCCGAGCTGGTCGTCCGCGATGCCGTAGCCCGCGAAGACCACGCCGCCCGTCGCGGCGGCCGTGCTCCCCGTCAGGAAGTAGGACAAGTCGTCGTGCGCCTCCGCCGAGAAGGTGCTCGACGCGACGGCGCTGCCGCCCGTCAAAACTTCCAGCCGCGTCTCTCTGGGCGTCCTCCTGTAGACGGTGAACGGCTGGAAGTAGGCGTCCGGGGAGAGCGGGTCGGATGTCCTGGCGTTGCCTTTGGGCGCGAGGCCGAGCAGGCGGTACTGCGAGGCCAGATAGTGCGCGGCGAGTTTCTGCCCGCGCGTCGCGGTCTCACGGCCCTCGAAAAAATCCGAGGCCAGGAAGTAGAGGCGCGCGGCCAGCGCCTCGGGCGTGATCGTCTGCTGGTAGCGCTGCACGAGCGCGGGCTGGCTGGTGGCCGTCGGCGTCACGTCCGCCGCCACTTGAAACTCCGCGGGGGGAGTGGCGGCGCTCTGCGTGATGTCCAGCAAGGTGGCGAAGAAGAGCAGCGCGAACGCCGCTACCAAAAGTGATCTGGCTGTACCCTTCGAGACGTTTGTCAGTTTCATGGCGGAACTCCTTTCGCGAGGCCGTCTGGCGCTTCGTCCCGAGAGGATACGCCGGCCCCCGCGCCGCCGGGCGCAGGTTTGCAGTGAAGTGCGCTTAGCTTGCCGTCAACGGCAGGGGCGGGCGGTCAGGCGTGGCCGCCTTTCGGCAGGGAGCGGCGCTCGTCCCGAAGCGACGCAGGCACCCGCGGGCGCTTGAGCGAACAACCGCTTGACAATAAACCCGGCTATGATAATGTGCTTTGTATCGCAAAGCGCTTTTCGGAGAGGAGACTTCTCATGCGCGAAATCATGCGGCGGTCGCTGCGGGCGTGGCTCGTTTACTTCGAGGGGAATGCCCGGAGTTCGGGCGGGATTCCGTGGGGGGCCGAAGACCGGCTCTCCCCGGAGGGAATCCGGCTGATAGAAAAATCCGTCGCGGCCTTTCAACTGGGCGAGTATTCCGAGGGGCGCGGCCTGCTGAAGTCGGCCGGCGATTTCTCCGCGCACTTCGGCGACCGCGTGCTGTACGAGATCACACAGCTCTTCATCAAGGAGGAGCAGCAGCACGCGCTCCTCCTCAAGAGGTTCATGCTCTCGCACGGCATGGGGCTCCTGAAAAAGCAGTGGACGGACACAGTCTTCAGGAGGCTGAGAAAATTTTTCGGCTACGAGCTTTCCGTCACGGTCCTCATCACCGCCGAGATCATCTCCCTCACTTACTACAAGGCGCTGAAGAACTGCACTGGCTCGAAAATCCTGAGGGCCGTCTGCGACAAGATTCTGTCGGACGAGAGGGCGCACGTCAGGTTCGAGTCAGAGTTGCTCCTCTACCTGCGCGGCCTGAAGTCCGGCGGGCGTGCGCGGGCCGTCAGCTTATTCCACCGTTTCCTCTACGCCGGGACCGTCGCGGTCGTCTACCTGGGCCACAGACAGGTTCTTTCGGCAGGCGGCTACGGCCCCGTGCGCTTCTGGAAATCTTGCTGGCTAGAATTCTCGAACTGCTTCAGCCGGAAGGACACTGTTCCACAGGAAGTCACGACTCCCACCGAAGCGCAGTTCAAAACATAAGCTCAACGCCTTTGCGCCTCGGCGTGAAAGACCAAAGCCACTCACTCGGGAGGCGCTAAGGGGTTGAATAAGGAGAATCAGCCTTGAGGGAATTCTCAGTGTCGCGGCGGCCCTTCATCTTTCGCCCGCCGGTCGTCCTCCTCTCCTCTCTCGCCGGCGCGGCCCTCTACGCGGCTTACGTCACCCTGCGCTTCCCCGCGGGCGGGCGCGCGGGGCAATACGTCTACGTCGTCCCCATAGTGGTCCCGTTCGTCGCCTTCCTCTTAGACCGCGCCGAAAGATTTCATCGATCAAGCGGCTTACGCCTGGCGATTGACGCGCTCGTCACGGGCACGGCGATCTGGCGCGCTCTCGGCCACGTGCCTTACGTCTCCGGCCACGCGCTCTTTCTCACCTACTCTTTACTGACCTCACGCTCGCGCGTCGCGCGCGTCTCGGCCGCCGCCGTGCTGCTCCAGGTCATTTACTTGAAGTACGTTGTCTGGCACGATTGGGTGTCCTCCACGGGCGGGCTCATACTGGGGGCGGCCGCGGCCTTCGCCTGGCGACGCGCGAGGCGAAACTCCCGGCGGCCGGCCGAGACTCTTTCACGTCACACACCTTGAAGACTATGAACAACCACGCGCCGCTAACTTTCACCGGCAGGATACGCAGCATCAAGTGCGCGCTCAAGGGCATTCGCGTCATGATCGCTTCGCAGCACAACGCCTGGATTCACGTCCTGGCGACCGTGCTGGTCGTGACCCTCGGGCTGCACTTCGGCCTGAGCCGCGCCGAATGGTGCTGGATAATCCTGGCAATCGTTTCCGTCTGGACGGCCGAGGCGCTCAACACCGCGTTCGAGTTCCTGACGGACGTGGCGTCCCCCGCGTTTCACCCGCTGGCCGCGAAGGCGAAAGACGTGGCGGCGGGCGCGGTCCTCCTGACCGCACTCGGTGCCGCGGCCATCGGCCTGCTGGTGCTCGGGCCGCACGTTTTGGCCTAAAGCAAAATTTACTTTAAGACGAACTCGACCTCTTCGCGCAGTCGGTTCTTCTGAAAACTCCTCTTAATCCTGATTTCCCCCACGGGCGACGCCACGTCCAGGAGGCTCGCGACGTTGCCCGAGAAGAACTCCTGCGACGGGCCGTCCGCTTCAGCCGGGTCTTTCTTACGCTCGCGCCAGTAGGCGCGGACGCGCGGCGCGTCCAGCTCGCGCATCAGCGAATCGAAAGCCTGCTCCCTCTGGCCCAGCCGAATCACCGTCAGGTCGTGAAGCGCCGCGGTAGACTTCGAATCCGGCGCGCCGGAATCATTGCCGCCGAGCATCGCACCCATCATCTCCGAACTGTTCGCCACGACGAGGTCCGGCCCCCTGAGCACGTAGTACATCGCCCAGCCGAGCGCGGGCAGCCTGAGTTCCCTGCACGCTTGGCCGCCGCAACGCGCGTCGGCCCAACTCAGCCCGGCGCTCGAACCCGCGATCATCAGTCGGCTCTCGGCCAGGCGCGCGACTGAGCGCTCGAAGGCGGGCGCGCTGAAGTTGCCGGGCGACTGCAAAGTTATCACCGCGCCCTTGCGGAACTCCGCGAAGACCGGGCCGTCGAAGACTCGCGGGCTCTGCACGGTCACGACGTAAAGCGGGCGCGCTGCCGCCAGGGAGTCGCGCAAGCCTTCGTCCGACTCGCGCTCCATGTCACGCCGCGGGCGACCGTGTGCCAATTCCTCTTCGTCCTCGACTTGCGCGTCTTCGGGGTCGTCAATCTCGGAATCGAACTTCGGGCCGAGACTGTAATAGCCGCCGCCCCACTCGTCGCCTTCGCCGCCGCCGGGGTAAAAGTCTGAGTCGTCGTAGTACTGCCAGCGCCAGCCCGGCGCGCCCGCGCCCTTCCCGCCCTTCGGCAGGCGGTCCGTCAACGTGTCACGCACGAGCGACGCGGCCGGCTCGGCTTCGTCCAGGGCGCGCAGCTTGAAGTAGGGCGCATCATTTGGAATGAACTTCAAGACCCTGCGCGCGACTTCGGCCGGCACGGCGGAAGTTTTAACCTCCATCTGACCCGCGAGCAGGAAGTCCCTGTGCTCGACCCAGCGGCCCTGTTGCAGCTCAAGGTCGAGCAAACAGGCGCGCATGTTTTTCAGCGCCCCGACGTTCCGCATGACCCAATATTTTTTGAAATACCAGTCGTCGTTGAGCTTCGCCTGGTCCATCCAGACGGTCAGGAAGTGGGGCGTGGCCCCCGCGGTCAGGCTCTTAAACGACGGGTCGTCGCTCAGGCGGTCGCGTCTCGATTTGCCGTTGATGTTCGCCAGCGTGCGCAGGAGCAGCGGCTCGCTCGTCGCGATGACTATGCGGCCGCGCGCGTTGGCGAAGCAGAATTTTTGCTCGCGCCGCCCGCGGTCCGCCTCAACCGCGCGGCTGTAGTAGACGGTGCCGTCCGGCAGTTCCGTCTCCTCGAATTGGTCCGCGCCCGCGAAAAATTTCGTCGCCGCCAGTTTCTCTTCGGCGGCGGGCGCGACGAAGACCATCTCCAGACGCCCTATGTCGTAGAAGGCCAGGGCCGCCGTGTTCTCCGTCGCAGAGGCCACGGTCAGTGCGTCGAGCGGAAAGCCCACGGCGCTGTTGAACTCCTCCCAGCGCTCGATTAATTTCAGGGCGAGGTGGCGGCTCTGAAACTGCTGGAAGTTCGTGCTCCCGAGGTAACGTTCTTTGAGTTGGGATTCGTTCCAGCGCCTGACGAGCGCGGGCAAATCGCTGAACTGCACGTAAAGAAGCGCGCCGCGCGGCACGTCTGCCGCCAGCGGGAACGCGCCCGCCTGCATCTTAGACACTCGCGCGTAAGCGATCAGCACCGCGCACGCAAGCAGCGCCGCAGCCCCGACGATGAAAAGACGCCGCCGCCAAACTCCGCGGCCAATTTTCCGCGCCATCATATCTTCACCTTTCTTCGACGAAACGCTGCCGCCCGTCGTCCCAGACGAGTTCGCGCGTCCGCTGGCCCACATCCCGCAGGCGCACGGACGCCCTCCCTCTCCAGTGCATTCTCGCGGTGTGCCACGCGCCGTCCGTTTCCAGCCAGTAGGTGTAAGACGGAGGCGCGCCCGAATAAATGATGACCTCTCCTCGCGTCCACAGCATGAGGCGCTCGGGCCGCCCGTCCGTCTGCCGCAGGAGGGCGTGGCGCGTCGTCTCGCGCGTCTTAACGTCGCTCCAGTCGGCCCCGTTGTAGCCTTCCACGGGCGTGATGCTCTCTTCCGTGAACGAGGCGACTTCGGTGAGCGTGCTATGAGTCAGTCTCAGCAGGCGCGCGTTGCGCGTGTAGCGCGTGGCGTCGCCCGTGCTCTCGCGCACCAGGATGTCGTGCGCGCCGCCCTCCGCCCTCTCGGGCGTTTCGAGCCAATTCTGGTAAGGGTAATCCTCGGAGCGCAGCCAAGAGCTGAGCGCGCCCGCCAGCCCCCAACCGCACTCGTCCTTCCTGAGAATCAGCGCCGCGGGGTTTTCGTACCTGACGAACGTGACGAGCGCCTCGTCCCCGGCGCGCTCGTCTATGTTGAGATACTTCACCTCCGCGCGCGCCGCCCTTTCCGGGTAGTCGCGGTCACGCTCGTAGTCGTAATAGGCCGTCACGACGCCCGGACGCAGGAACAGCCTCTCGAAGGCTGCGCGCCTGACCAGCACGTCCTCGTGCCTGAGCGCGGCGATCACCTCTTCGGGCGACGCGAAGCCGAGCGACTCGCCGCAAGTTTTTTGGGCCAGAGGTTGAACCCGTGTCGCCGCCGCCCGGCGGCCCCGTGTGAAGAGGCCGACGACGAAACTCGCGCAGAGGAAAAGCGCCAGGCCGAGGCCGAAGCCGGCCGCGAACGCCGCCAATTTCAGTTTCCATTTACGCATCACGAAACCCTTCTAGCGCCGCGCGATGAGATTCTGGTCGACGCTGTAGGTGACCGACTCGCGGCCGGACTTCTCTTTCTGGCGCGAGAGCAACTCGGCTATGCGCGCGGCGGCCGCCTGCCGCTCGGCCGCCGCGGGGAGCAGTTTCAGCCTGGCCCTCTCGAATTCGACGGCGCGGCCGAAGTCTCCGGTCTGCTCCGCCGCCTCGGACAGCAGCCGCAGAAGCTCCCGCCGCGACTCAAGCTCGCGCTCGGCCGCGCGCTCCAGTAGCGTCAAGTAACGCGGCCCGTCCTTCGTCTGCACGTCAACACTAATCCCCCGCCCTTCGCCCGAATCTTCATCCTCGCCGCTTTCCGTGCCGCCATCTTTCAACGTCGGGTCGAGCGCGTAGGCCAGGAGCGCCGCGCGCGGCCGCCCGCTGGCCGCGTAGAAGCGAATGATCTGCCGCAGCGGGCTCTCCTCCGCGAACCCGAAAGCGCCCTCGACCTGCGCGTCCTTCCCCGCGACGAGCGCGCGGACGAGGCCCGGCAACTCGTCGCCCGCCTTCCGCCTTCTTTCGAGCAGCGCGCCGAAGAAGGTCAGGTAAGGATTCGGGTTCGCGGCTTCCACCGTCCTGATAAGTTGTGCGGCTTCGTCTGTGCCAATTTCCACGGCCGAGAGCGCGGCCGCCATCTCCTCGTCGCCCGCGTTGATCGCGCGCACACGCTCTTTCAGCGAACGCCACAGCTCGCTTCTCGCGCCGGCGATTTCGGGGGCTAGACGGACGGCCTGCCAGCGTGCGCGCCTCGTGGCCCTGCGGTCTCCTATCACTTCCGCGAGCACGCGCACGGCCCCGTCTCCGTCCCCCTTCGCGGACAGCACGCGCGCCAACTCAACGCGGTTCGTCTCGTCTTCCGGCGAAGCCTCGTACAACTGCCGGCGGTAGTTCGCCGCCGCGTCGAACTGCGCGAAGACAGAGGCCGTTTCCGCCGCGAGCCGCAAAGCCTCTGCGCGGTCGAGCGTGTTCTCCATCTCGGCCCCCTCCTGCCTCGCGCGGTTCGCCGCGCGCTCCTTGACCGCGGGCCACGAGGCCACTTCGGCCGCGGCCTCCTCATTCGTCTCGGCGGACGAGAGCGCGACCATCGTGTGCAGAATCTTGAGGCCGAGCGCCGCGTCGCCCCTCGCGAGGGCCAACCGCGCGAGGCCGACGAAGGCGTGCGCGCCGTACTTTTCGAGCGCCAGCTCGCGCGTGTAAGCGGCTTCGAGCAACTGGTCGGCTGCCGTCTCTCTTCCCTCTTCCCTCAGCATCGCGACGGCCATGTTCAAACGCTCCACGCCTGGCGTGTTGACGACAAGCGAGTCGGCCGCGCCCTCGATTCCGACGAAGCGGCGCAGCCCCGCCATCGCCTCGGCCTCGCGCCCGTCCGCGAGTCCCAGCCGCAAACTCGCCAGGCGCAGCCACGCGGGCCGCGCGTAGCGGCGATTGATCTCCGTCTCGATTGCCTTGACGACGCCGCGCGCGGCCGCCCACTCGCGGCGCGAGATCAGATAATCCAGGTATGCGCGCTCCCAACGTATGCGCTCGCTCGGCGGCTCGGAAGTTTCATACCCGGTCTCCTGGTCGAGCGCCCCCTCGGCCTCCTCCGCGCTCCAAGTGCTCTGTAGCCGCGCCGTGTAATCGTAGTCGCGCTCGTAACTGCTCAGGGCGGCGCTCCGCTTAATCAACAACTCGTAGAACGGCCCCGCGTGCGCGCGCGCGACGAGCGACTCTTCGACCAGCATCTTCGGCAGGAAGTCGCCGTCGCCGGCCGCCTCGCTCAGCCTGTAGAAAAACTCCGCCCGCTCGCCTTGCGCTCGCGCCGACTGAGTCTCATCAGCATGAGTTTCATCAACGCCCTCTCCGAACGACTCCGCCAACCGGCGTATCATCGCCCGCAGACTTTCGAGTCGCTTCTGCTGCTCCGCGCCGAGCTGGCTGGAATCCTCGTAGCTTTCGTAGTCGCCGAAATCGGACAACTCTCCGGCCAGCACCTTGAAAAGTTTCTCCCTCGCCTCCGCGGCCAGGCCGTGCGCGCCGAGCGTGCGGAGGTAGAGTTCGCAGTCCTGTAAGGCGGGCCGCTCGCCCTCGATGATTTTGGCCCAAATCTCCCCGGCCCTGTTTCGGTCGCCCGCGAGGAAAGCGGCGGAGCCGAGGTCCGCCAGCGTGGCCTTGTCTGCGCCGTTCATCTCGGCGGCCAGGCTCAAATGCTCAAGCGCTCGTTGATAATCTTTCTGCCCCAGATACCAGCGCCCGAGCGCCGCCTGTTCGTTCCGGTCCTGCGGCCTGTTCTCGACCATCGCCGCGAGCAGGGCGCGCGGGCGCTCCGTCGTCGTCCCCTTCCGCGCCTGGTAGAGCCACTGCCCGTAAGTGTGCGCGAGCCGGAACCAGTCGTCGCCGACGGGCTGCTTCGGGGAGGGCCGCTCGGCGACCAACTCGCCGACGGACTTCAGTTGCAGCGCGTCCGCGAAGTAAGCCTCACTCCGCGGGCCGTATTCCGCGAGCGCGAGGCTCGCCCCCGCGTGGCGCGAGAGCTTCCAGGCTTCGGAGAAGGGCGCGCGCTCAATCGCCAGGTGTGCCAGTTCGCGGTCGCCGCGGCCGAGCAGGAAGTTGATGAGTTGGAGCTGGTAGACTGACGCCTGCTGTGCCAATTCGCGAAGCTCGCGCCTCCCCTCCTCGCCTTGCTCGTAGAGCGCTTCCAGGTAACGCGCCACCATCTCGTCCGGCGTGTTCACCTGGTTGGCCGGGCTACCGAGCGAGAGCCGGCGGTAGTTCTCCCTGAGGGCTTGCAGTTCCTTGCTCACGTCCGCGACGGCGCGCGCGTTCGACGCGATCACGCGCAGGTAGTCGAAAGCCTTGTCGTCCTTCGTGCGCGCGCGCTCCGTCTCCATCAACTCCACGACGCGGCGGTAGTCGCCGCGCGCCGCGTAGAAGTCGACCAGCCCTTGCAGCCGCGCCCGGTAAAGGTCGCGGTTCCCCGTTTGGTATGCGCCGGACGTTTGCGCGACGAGTATCTTCTCTTCGAGCACGCCGAAGCCCGCGCGGTGGCACAAATTCTGTAAGAGCGCGAGCGTCTCGTGGGCGTCCGAACGGCCGAGCGCGTCCTCGACGCGGCGGTTGAAGTCCGCGAACAGCGCGGACAGCTCGTCGCCCGTTCCCCTCTCAGCGGCCACGCCGCCGACGGCCTCCGGGAGCGCGCCGTCCAACACCTTCAGAGACGCGCTCGCCTGGCCCGCCAGCCTGGAATCTTTCCGCGACGCCTCCGCCGTCAACTTGTCGCGCAACTGCCAGAGCCGCGCCGCGACCGCGTCCAACTTCTCCTCGTCGCGCACGGCCTGCACGTAACCCGTAATCTCCGCGCCCTTCAACTCGTGAGCGAACGGGTCCGCGGACAAGGTGTCGAACGCCTGCCGGTAGGCGGCCGCGGCCTTAGACCTTTCCACACTCCTCAGCCGCTCGGCCTCCGTGAACTGCGAGCGCGCCGTCTCCTGCCGCGCGGGCCCGGCGGCGGCGGGCAACTTCTGCCGCGCCTCTTCCGCCTCTCGGTGGCGGCCAGCCTTTTCCAGAAGCTCGACGGTGCGCCTGACGTACGCGGGGTCGTCGCCCGTCAACTCCAGCGCGCGGTTGAGCGCCGCGAGCGCGGCCTCCGTGTTGTTCATGCGCGCGTAAATTTGTGCCAACTCGTCGTAAAGCTCGACCATCTCGGGCTGATTACTGATCGCCGCCTTGTAATTCTCGGCGGCGCTCGCCAGGTCGTTCTTGGCCTCGTAGATGCGCGCCAGCACGACGTTCCAGCGGTAGTTCTTGTAAGCCTCGTCGGCCGTGCGCCGGTAGTAAGCCAGCAGAGTGTCCGCGCCTCCGTAGCGCTTCGCGTAGCCAATCGCGGCCTCGACGTTCTCCTCGTCCTCGGGCTCGCGGTTGATGATCTCTATGTGCTGCTCGACGGCCGCGGGGTAGTCCCTGAGCCGCGTGAAGGCGTCGATCATGCGCCTGCGGAGCGCGGCCACCTGCGCGTGCAATTCCCTGCGGTCGAGGTCTTGCTCTTTGACGGCGGCGAGCGTCTCCCGGAAAGCTTCCTTGAGGCCGCCGGCGTTCGAAGTGCGCAGGTAGACGCGCGCCAGTTCGTGAAAGACTTCCGTGTTGAGCTTGTCTTCCGAGTGCAGCGTCAAGAGCACGCGCTCGGCGTCGGGCCAGCGGTCCATGAGCGTGAGCCGCGCGGCCAGCTTGCGGCCGAAGACGTAGTGGAACCTCCCGCGCCCGCGCCGCGACGCGCCTTCGAGGACGCGCAGGGAGTCTTCGCGCAAGCCCATGCGCCAGTAAAGATTCTCGGCCTCCTCCAGCACGCCGTAGTTGGTCGGGAATTTTTCCACCAGCGCGCCGAGCGTGACCGCGGCCTCCTCGCGGCGGCCGCGGTCGAGCGAGTCTTCGGCGAGTTGCAACTGGTAAGAGATGCTGAAGCGCGGGCTCAGGGGGAGCGCCGCCAGGCGTTCGAGCGCGAGGCGGCCGACGCCCTCGTCCGAGTCGGCCGGGAGGATGTCACGCGCGCTCGTGAGAAACTCGCGCGAGTCGTTGCGTGTGATTTCCTGTTTGAGGACGGCGGCCGCCTCCGTGCGCGCGCCCGCGTCCCTCAGCAGGCCCGCGTAAGCGAGGACGAGAGGCGAACTGTCCGGGCGTCGCGCGCGCTCGCGTTCGAAGGCGGCTTGCAGCCGCGCGGGCGTGCCTTCGCGCTTGTAGAGTTTGGCGAGACGCCGCCCGGCCCTGTCGCCGCTCTCGTAATCCGAGCCGTCGAAATCCAGCGCCTTGACGTACTCGCCGAGCGCGTCCTCCGTCCTGTGCATGGCTTCGAGAATCGCGCCCGCCTCGAAAGCGTAGAGGCCGGGGTCGCGCACGCGCTCGCGCAGGCGCGTGATGACGCCGAGCGCGTCCCCGTACTGGAAGTAGTCCCAGTAGACGGTCGCCGTCTCAAGATATGTGTCCGGCGCGCCCCGGCCCGTCGAGATTAACTGCTCCCACTCGCTGCGCGCGCCGTCGTAGTCGCCCAACTCGGCACGCACCTCGCCCGCGCGCGTGCGGTACGCGGCCGATGAGGGGAAAGCGTCGGCCATTTGTCTGGAAAGCTCCGCGGCCTCCTCCAGAAACTTGGGGTTGTGCTGGCCCAGAGAGCGCGTGAACGAGATCAGGCGCTCGGAGAACTCGGGCGTGTTCGGGTAGAGCCGGTTCAACTCCCTGTAAGCGTCAATCGCCTCCTCGTAGTTGGCGAGGTGTGCGGCCGCGTCCGCGCGGAAGAGTTTGTAAGGCAGCGCGTCCAGGGCGCGGGCGTCACCGCTCCGGGCGAGACTCCGCTCGCGCGCGCGCTCAAGGTGCGTGCGCAGTTCGTTGCGGCCCGCGAGGTGTGCCAGAAACTCGTCCCTGATTTCGCGCGACGTGAAATAGTATTCGGCCACCAGCCCGCGCCACTCGTCCCAGCGCCCGCGCTGGCTGTAGAACTTCAGCAGGCCCCGCACGAAGCTCAGGTTGTGCGGGAAGCGCTCGTGCGCGAGCCGGTAGAGGCCCAGGTAAAGTTGCGCGCCGCCGTTCGAAGCCTGCGGGTCCGCGCTCAGGCTGATGAAGCGGTCGAGGTAAGCCTGAACCTCGCGGTCGCTCAACTGTGCCAGAAGCTCGCGCGAGTAGGCTTCGAACTCCTCTTTGCGCTCGCGCCGCAGGAACCAGCGCGCGAGGCGGTCGCGCCAGACGGTCGTGGGGAATTTGGCGAGCGCGGCCTTGTAGACTTTCAACTGCTCGTCGAAGAGGTTCGTCTGGCCGAGCCATTGCAGCATCTGCTCATAGAGGCCCTGCTCGTCCGGGTACTTCTTCACCTCGTTCGCGTAGAGCACCAGGATGTCGTCGTTCTGATTCCTCCGGGCCAGCGAGGCGACGTAGCGTTCGAGCACCTCACTGTAAGTCACGCCCTCGGAGTCCCCGGCCGGCCGCTCGAAGGACACGAGGTAGTCCGTGTAACGGCCGTCGTCGTCGTCGCCCTCGGCGGCGTCCGCGCTCTCCTCTAACTCCGTGGGGATGTAGATGCCGCGATTCGACGAGGAAGGGTCGTAAGTGACCGAGGGCTTCGTCTCCGTGGGCTCCGAGTAGACGTTGAGCGCGGTCGGCCCCGCGCCGCTTGTTCGGGCGTGGGCCGCGGTGGGCACGAGCCAGTCGCCGGCCGCGCGCTTTTGGCCCAGGTAATCCAAGACGCGCTGGTAAAGCGCGTGCTCCTCTTCCGTCTTGCCGAGCGCGACGTAGCAGTCCGCGAGCTTCAGGGCGACCTCGGCGTAAAGGGGCGCGTCCGCGTACCTGCCCTCGAACTCCGCGAGCGTCGCGGCCGCGACCTGCGGCTCCCTGGCCGCCGCGTAGAGGCGCACGATGTCCAGATACATCTGTGCCAATTCCGGCGAGGTCGGGTATTCCTGCTTGTAGCTTGTGAAGATGCGGTAGGCCGCGGCGCGGTTGAAGTGGCGCACGGCCCTGCGCTCCTGGTCTTCGAGTTCGCGCCGCGGCTCCGTGTCCGAGAGGACGAGCGAGAGGACGCCGCCGAGCATCCCAGGGTGCGGGTCCGAGGCGGCTACGTCCTCGTAGAATTTCAGGTCGCCGCGCGTGAGCGCCAGCCTCTGGTCGCGCGCGTCGGACAGCAACTCGAACAACTGGTAGAGCACCTGCGCGCGCAAAGGGCTTCCGGGCTTCAGCTCGTTCTGCGCGTGGAGCGTGTAGACGAAGCGCGAGGCGGTGTCGCCGTCGCCGTCCGCTACAGCCAGGCGCGCGAGCGTCGCCAACTCTTCGGGCTTCCAGGTGATTCGTCGCTGGCCGCGCGCCCGCTCAAGCTCCGCGATGACGCGCGGGGAGCGCTCGCCTTTGTAGCCGCGGTAATGTACGAGGCGCAGGGCCGTGTCGAAGTCCGCGGGGTCGCGCGCGAAGGCTTGCGACAGCTCGTGGCCGTAGGCGCGGAAGCGGTCCTGGCCGCTGAGGAACTGGTAAAACTCCTCCGACATCTCGCGCGGCCAGAAGGGGTCGAAAGCTTTCCGGTAAACGCCCTCGGCCTCCTTCGCGTTCTTCATCGCGACGAGAATCGAGACCTCTTTTTTGAACAGGTGACTCTGCCGCTCGGGGTATCGCTCCTTGTATTGCCGCAGGACCCTGAGGGCCTCGGGGTAGTTCTCTTCCTCCACAAACTTGTCCAGAAGCTGCTCTATGATTTCGAAGACGGCCGCGCCTTGCTCGATGTATTTCTGATAGAACTCGGGCTTGAGGTAATTCTCAAGGCCGTGAACTCTCGCCAGCTCGACGAGACGCGAGAAGATTTCCGCGCGCCGCTCGGCGGGCGCGACGTCGAGCAGGCGCGCGAAGGTCGCGGCCTCCTTCTCGAACTGCGCGCGGCGGTCGTAGAAGGAGGCGAGCGCCGTCAGGGCTTCATGCTTGTCGGCTTCGAGTTCCACGAAGGCGAGCAGCTCGCGCTCGGCCTCTTCGAACCGGCCCAGTTTTTCGTCCAGCTGCGAGAGCCTGAGGGCGATGCGCGGCTCGTTCGGATATTTCTTCGAGAGGTCCGCGAGGCGGTTGCGCGCCTCGGCCGTCGGGTACGGGACGAGCGCCTGCGCCCCGAAGAATTCCGCGCGCGCGAACGACGCCGCCGTGATGGCAGTCTCCCCTTCGTCGCCCGCGCGCGCGCCTTCTTCCCTGACGTCTTCCGCCGACACGCCGGTGACTACCTTGTGCGCGACGGCGGCGCAGGAAAGAGAGATGAGGACGAGCGCCAGCACGCGCCGCCTCGTCATGTTCAATTTACGCTTCGGCAGTAGCATCGCTCTTTATCACCGCCCGATTACTTCCACGCGGACCTCCGCCGTGGACTGGTTGTGCGCGAAGTCTTCGGCCGTGACGGTCAGGACGTATTGGCCCGCCGCGAGACTCGCGGGCACGACGAGCTTTCCAGTGTTCGTCTTCTCCCGCGCGGACCAGAAGAGCTGCGCGGGGCGCGCGCCGTAGAGTTTCGCCACCAAGCGGCTCGTGTCGCTGTCGGCGTCCACGCGAAGCTCAAGCTCCTCCCCGGCGCGCACCGTCTCAGACTTCAGCCGGACCTTGAGGCGCGGCGCGTGGCTGTCCACGACGAACGTCTTCTCCTCCTGGTAGCCGAAGCCCGCGCGGTCCGTCATCAGCAGGCGGCAGCGGTACGTCCCGTCCGGCATCCACGCGGGCGCGAAGAACCGCACCTCCCAGACGCCTTCGGATTGCAGGAACTTGAGCGGCAGCGTCTCGCCGTAAGGCAGCACGGCGAAGACGGACGTGATCGCGGGGTCCGTGCGGACGCGAATCACGGGATCGCCCGGCTGTATCAGGCGCGGGCGGAGCAGGGCGCGCGGCGCGGCGAGGAAGGCCGTGTACGGCGTGACGAACCTGTACTTCTGCGAGAGGCGTATGATCTCCGCGATGTAGTCCTCGCGCTCGCCGTTCAGATTCATCTCCTCCAGAAGTCGCCCGACTCGCGCCCTCGCCCACAGGCGCGGCAGGTGTTGGTGCGTGTCCTCGAACTCCGGGAGCCGCACGTCGCGCGCGAGGCTGATTGTGCCAGTTCCGTATTGACCTTCGAGCGTCACTCTCGCCTGCGCGGCGGGCTTTTTGTAGCGCCCGACGAAGGCGAAGCTTGAGCCGTCGAAGCTGTTCTCGCCCGTGGCGTAGACCTGGTAAAAGTTCGACTGCTCGGAAGAGCCGAGCCGCAGGTTCTCTATGCCGGGGAGGCTCACCTTGTCGAAGAAAATCCTGAGCAGCGTCGAAACGTCTTCCGTCTCACGCGCGCGCGCGAAATACCCGTGGGTCTTCTTCGCCAGCTCCGAAAGAAGGGCGTCGTTCGCGTCCGAGCCCAGGCCGAAGGCGAAGAGGCGCGCTCGTGGGACGCCCTTGTCCTCGCCCTTTTTCCCGCCGTCGAAGAGGCGCGCGATCTGTTTCGCGCTGGTCGTCCCCGAAGTGGGGTTGACGTCGGAGACGAGCACCAGGTTGCGCTCGCCCTCGGGGAAGGCTCGGGCCGCGTCGAGCGCCTTCTCGAAAACGTTCCTGAGGTCGGTCGCGCCGCCGAGCGACGAGCCCCGCACGAACTGGAGCGCGCGCTCCACCTGCTCGGGGCTCGCCTCGACCGGCCGGGGTGAGAAGAGAGAGGTCTCCTCGTTGAAGAGCATCAGGTTGAAATGGTCCCGCGGCGTGAGACTGTGCAGGAAGTAGTCCACGGCCTCGACCGCGCGCGCGAGCTTCTCGCCGTACATCGAGAGCGACGTGTCCAGGAGCAGCAGGACGTTGCGCGGCCGGGCGGGCTTTTTAACTTCACCCTCTTCGTTGAAGACGGCGCGCGCCTCGAAGTAGCCGTCCGGGTTGCGCGCTGACGACGAGGGGTCGCGCAGGTCGTAAGCAGAGACGCGCTCGGGCGCGCGGTAGGCGATGAAGGAGAGCGCGCTCTGCGGCGCGTCGATCTTGTAGTCGAGCGAGAAGTCTTCCGCGAGGTCAACGTCGCGCGCGCTGAACTCCGCCTCGTACTCGTTGGGCGCGGACTTCAGGACGCTGAGCGGGTAAGCGGTTGGGCCAGAATCCAAAACGCTGAGAGGGTAATCGCCGACGACGCGTATGTGCAGGTTGAACTCGCCCGCCCGCTGCGCCTCGCCGCCGGACGGCTTGAGCGGGAAGGTGAAGTGCGACGTCAGGCCCTCGACCGCGAGCGTCTCGGTGTACTCCATCTCGACGCGCTTCGAGCCGTAGGGGGTGATCGGGAAAACTTTGGCGGAGAAGGCCGAGCGCCCTTCGTGCTCGTCGTCCTGCTGGAGCAGGCCGGGGTCGACCGCCTGCTGCTTGATCTCGCCGTAGACGGCGTTGGCCCTGCGCTTCTCCATCATCACGCCGGGGATGCGCGTGTCGTTGTCCCAGACGGCGAAGTCGGAGACGGAGGCCGCGGGCGGCAGCGCGAAGAGGTACTTGCCTTCGAGCGTGGTCGGGGTGTGGTTGTCGTAGATTTGCAGGACGCGGACGCGCGCGTGCTGGTTATCAATGAGCACGTCCACGTTCATCACCTGCAAGGAGAGCACGCTCGGGTCGGGCTTCTCTTTCGATGAAGGGATGAGCGCGCCAGACTGCGCGCGGCCCGGCGGCGGGGGAATGGCGAGTGAGAGCGCGAGCGCGGCCAGGAGCAGCGCCGCTGCGGCCGTGCTCTTTCTCATTCTCTTAAATTTCCGTTTCGCACTTCGCATAATTTTGGGGCCGCTCACATCCCGTTCAGGTAACTCTTCTCGACGCGCGCCACGCCGCTCGTCGTGCCGAAGTAGACGTAGCGGTCGTCGCCCGCCACGCTCAGCACCGTCCGCGCCGGCAGCTCGTCCCTGAGGTGCGTCCATTTCTGTAGGCGCAGGTCGAAGACCCACGCGCCGTCGAGCGTGCCGACGAAGAGCAGTTCGTCGTCGCCCCACATCGCGTTGGGGTTGATGGTTGCTGTGCCAATTTCCCCGGAGAAGCTGTGCAGCTCGTTCGAGGCGGTGAGTTCGAAGACGCCGCCGCCGTAAGTCCCCACGAAGAGGCGGCCGCCCGCGGCGCAGAGGCCCGTCACCCAGTTGTGCGTGAGCTTCGAGTTCGAGTCTTTGAAGACGCGCACGATCCGGTCGGCGTCAATTTGTGCCAGCCCGCCGAGCGTCCCCGCGAAGAGCGCGCCGCGGAAGAAGAGCGCCGTGTAGACCTGATCTGACGGCAACCCCTGCACGGTCGAGAGCGAGCGCAGCTTCCCGCCCGGCCGGCCCAGGGAGAGCCCGCGCGCGGTCGCCAGCGCCAGCGGGAAGTTCGCCGCGGAAGGACCCGCGCCCGTCGCGCCTCCCCGGCCTTCGGAGACGGCCAGGTGCATGACGGAGTTGCTGGGCAGCCCGTCCGATTTCGTCACGCCCGTGGCGCGAAACTGCGCGTCGAAGCGGACGAGGCCCTGCGAGGTCGCCGCCAGCACCGCCGGGTCCTTCGCGCCCGCGCCGCTTCGCAGGAAGTTGATTTCGCGCACGGCTTCGGATTCGAGGTGCGTGAGCTTCTTCCCGTCGGGGGAAAGCACGTCTATCCCGCGGCGGAAATTTCCGGCCCAGAAATTCCCGGCGCGGTCGAGCGCAATCGCGTTGATGACGTTGGTCGTCAGGGGCTGCCCCTCGCCCGCGCGCCCGAACGGCGTCCAGGCGAGTCGGCCGCGCCCGCGCGTGAGCGTGTCCTCGCCCGCGCGCCAGATGCCCCGGCTGCCCAGGAGCCACAGCTCGTCGTCAACCAACGCCAGGCGACTGCCCGAAAGGTCGGATGGCCTGGGCCAGTTCAGGTTCTTCACCGCCACGGACTGCCGCGCGGTCGCTTCGCGGTCGAGCGCCAGCAGTTCCCCGTCGTCTTTGCTGAGGAGCAGTAGGTCGCCGTAAGCGATCAGGCTGGTGAGAGCGGGCAGCGTCGCGAGAGTGCGAAAGCTCTGCGCACGTGACGCGCCCGCTTCTTGCAGCCCGCCGGACGCGGCCGCGGAGAGTCCGAAGTCGGAGGCGACGAAAAGCTGCCCGCCGCCCGCTGCGATTCCCACCACGCGGTCCGAGGCGAGGCCGTCGCTCGTCTGGAAGTGCAGCCAGCGGCCCGCCTCCAGTAGCCAGAGGCCGTTGTCGAACGTGCCGACGTAGAGGCGCGGGCCGTCTTTGGTCAGACAGTTGACGGCGCGCAGTCGCACGCGCTCCGCCCCCGCGCGCAGTTCCGTGAAGCGCCGCCCGTCGAACTCGATCAAGCCGCCCGCGAACGTGCCCACGAGGAGTCGGCCGCCGTCGGCCAGGAGCGCCGTGACCGCCTGCGCCTTCCGGTCCAGCCAGCGGTAGCTCTCGAACCGCTCGCCGTCGAAAGAGAGCAGCCCCTCGGAGCGTGTCCCTATGAAGAGCTTCGAGTCGAAGACGGCGAGCGCGGTCAGGTCGCTCTCGGTCAGCCCGTCGAGCACGGTGTAGTGGCGCGAGTTGTTCCCGTCGGGCGCGTACCGAACGAGCCCGCCGTCTGTCGCCGCGAAGTAGGAATCCTGAAAGCGGACGACCGCGCGCGTCGCCTCTGTGTTCTGCCAGAACTTGATCTCACTCCTGCGCAGGGGCGCGCGCGCTCTTTTCTCGAAAGGGATGAGCTCCTGGTTGGCGAGCCGCGCGCGCTCGTCGGCGAGGCTGCGCCGCGCCTGCTCCCTGACCCAGAGGGCCGCCGCCAGTGCGGAGAGCAGGCACAGGCCCGCCGCGCACAGCAGAAGTTTGGGCCGCGTGCGGAACAGCTTCACGACGCCCCGCCCGACGGCCCGCGGCGTGTCTGTGTTGATGATGCGCTTGATGGACATCGTTTCTCTTGGAGTCTTTTTTTAGTAACTCGGCGGGGATTATGCGGCGCGCGTGTGGCGCGCGGTACGTGACGGCAGACGGCGCGAGGGTGCAGTTACTGCTGCCGCGCGGGATGTACTGGACCGAGGCGGGTGATGTGGGTCGCCACAGTGCATCTCTGCGGGAGGCTTGGCTTCACGCAGGTAGGGCGCGCGTATCCGGGCCGCGCTGGCCGGCCCATAATCGCCGCCATGTCAACCAGACGAAACACACACCCGCTCAAGTCGCGCACGCACTCGCTCGCCTTCCTCTTAATGCTCTGTGCCGGCGTCGCCGTCGTCACCTTCGCCTCCTTCTCTGGCCGGGAGGCTCTGGACGAGAGGCCCGTGCTCGGGGGCGGGGGCCGCAGCGCCGACGCGGAGATGGATGCCGCGCTGGAGCGCGCGGCGCTGCGTGCGCTCGGCGACGCCGAAGGGACAATCGTCGTGATGGACCCGCAGACGGGACGACTGCGCGCGGTCGTCAACCCGCGCGCGGCCTTCGGCGAGGCGTACGCGCCCGGCTCGGCCATCAAGCCCTTCACGGCGCTCGCGGGCTTGCGGCGTCAGTTGGTTGACGAGCGCACGCGCAGGCTCTGCCGCACCCGCTACGCGTACAAGGAGCTTGCCATCTCGTGCCCGCACCAGAAGACGGAGGTCTCCTTCAGCCTCGCGCAGGCGCTGGCCTATTCGTGCAACTACTTTTTCGGCAAGTTAGGCGAGCGCCTTGACACGAACGCGTTCGACGACACTCTGCGCGAGTTCGGCTTCGGCACGCAGACGGGCGCGGGCGCGGACGGAGAAGAAGCGGCGGGCAGTCTGCCGCAGGGCGAGTGGCGCGTCAGCTACGCCATAGGCGAAAGCGCGGAACTCGCGGTCACGCCCGTGCAGTTAATCACGGCCTACGCGGCGCTCGCGAACGGCGGCCGCCTCTTCTCCCCGAGGCAGGTCGCGCCGGGCGGTTTTCAGGCGGCGGAGCGTGCGCGCCTGGAGATTGTGCCGGAACACCGCACACAGATTCTGGAAGGGATGCGCGGCGCGGTCAGATTCGGCACGGCGTCGGGCGCGGGGCTCAACGCCCTGCCGTTCGAGGTCTTCGGCAAGACGGGCACGTCCACGATGGCGAACGACTACCGCTCGCAGGGCTGGTTCGTAGGCTTCGCCGCCGAGAGGGGCGCGAAGGAAGGCGTCTCGCCCGAGAGCGTCCGCCTCGCCGTCCTGGTCTTTCTCAAGCGCTCGCGCGGGGCGGACTGCGCGCGCGTTGCCCGCTCCGTTTTCGAAGAGTACGCGAGGCGGAGCGGCAACGAGGTCGCGGGAGACGAGAAACTCGCGGGCGGAAACGGGGCGCGCGCCTCCGCCCCACTTTCGGGTGTGCCAGTTCGCGTTCACCTGACCGGCAAAAATATCACGCGCGACTTGCCGCTCGAAGAGTACGTGCTGGGCGTCGTCGCGGCCGAGGGCAGCGTCGAGGGCGAACTCGAAGCGCTCAAGGCGCTGGCGGTCGCCGCGCGCACTTACGCGCTCAAGAACCTGCGGCGGCACGCGGACGAGGGCTACGACTTTTGTGACCTGACGCACTGCCAGCGTTACCTCCTGACGGCCGCGGACGAAAGAAGCCACGCGCGCTTCAAGAACCTGTTGAAGCGCGCCATGACGGAGACCGCGGGCGAGACTCTGCACGACGAAGGGGGCCGCGTCGCGGACGCATACTTCCACGCGGCGTGCGGCGGCGCGACCGCCGACGTGGAGACGTTGTGGGGCGTTGGCGATGCGCCCGGTTACTTGCGCGGCGTCGCGGACGAATACTGCGCGGCCGCGCCGCACCTCTGGGTCAACGTGATTCCGGCGGCGAAACTGGCGAAGGCCCTGCGCGGCGATTCGATGAGCGACGTGGGGGAGAGGCTTGAGAGCGTCACCGTCACGAGCCGCGACCGGACGGGGCGCGTGGAGTTTCTGGTCCTCGAAGGAGAGGGCAGACGCACACTGCGCGGTTGGGACTTCAAGATGATCGTGGGGCGCGCGCTCGGGTGGAACGTCCTGAAGAGTTCGCGCTTCGAGGTGACGCGCGCGGGGACAGACTTCGTCTTCCGCGGCAGCGGCTTCGGCCACGGCCTCGGCCTCTGCCAGGAAGGCGCGCACGAGATGGCGCGCCGCGGGCTGCCCTACCGCCGAATCCTCGAACACTATTTCCCCGGCACAAAAGTTTAAGGGGTGGAATGGATTTTTGAAGCCCTGTGTTAGTTCGCGGGCCGGCGGATTCTCCGGTAGCCCAGAAACAGGGCTCCGATTCCGAGGCCGGTCGCGGCCCACTGCCACCAGTTCATGACGGCGAGGATGGCCGACTCGCGCGCCACCCGGTAGTTCAAATCCGCGAACCTCTCGTGCGTGCAGCGCGCGTCGGCGATGTCCGTGAAGCCCGCGCGCGCGAATAACTGCGTGGCCCTCTTCTCGTGGTAGAAGCTGGTGACGAGCGCGATTTTTCGAAACCCCTCGCGGTCGCAAATCTCCTTGATCAACTCCGCCTGCTCGGCCGTCGAGGTGCTGGACGCCTCCATGATGATGTCCCCTTCGGGGACGCCGGCCCTCACCAGGAACTCTTTCCCCGCGAGCGCCTCCGCGGGCGGGTGGCGGCCCACGCCGCCCGAAGTGATGACCTTGCCGGCGACGCCCGCGTGGTAAAGCTCAGCGGCCCGCGCCAGCCTGTCTCTCAAAACGTAAGAGGGCCGGCCGTCGGGCCAGACCGCCGCGCCCAGGACAACCAGACAGTCTGAGCGCGGGACAGTCGTCACGTAGTTCTGCGACCGCAGGCTGATGAACTGGTAGGCGAGGTAAATGACGAGCGCGGCGCAGACGGAAACGACAAACGCCTTCAACTTATGCGGGATGGTCATGGGCCAACATCTCACGCCCGGAAGTGCGCGCGGTACGTGGGGAGCTACAGTTCCGACTCGTGGTCACGCACAGTCGCAAAGAAAAGAGTTGAGGACAACCGGGCGTCAGGTGACGGCATCAAGTGTGCAAGAACTTCAGTGAGCCCTGGCCGGAAGCTCTCATCCAGGGAGAAAAGATTTATACCGAGCGGTAAGCTCACGCTCGTCGTGCGTCTCCCCGTGCTTTACTCCGACACCCACGATAGGTAAAGGCGCTCAAACCCGATGAAACCAAGACGCGCGCTCTCGCACACGCTCGTTCTCTCTTTAATTCTGGCCCTCATCCCGGCGACGCCTGCGCGCCCCGCGGCGGGACAGGACGACGACAAGCCGGCCGAGCGCGGGCTGCGTTTTCGCCTGAGCGAGGGCTCCGAAAGAATCGAGAAGCCAGCGCCGAAAGCGGCCGCGCAGGCGTCGCCGCTGTCCGAGCGGGAGACGCAAAGGCTGCTCGCGCGGCTGCCCGCCATGAGGCCGGGGCCGGGCGACGTTCCGGGCTTCAGCCTCCGCGAGAACTCGCTGCCCCCGCCGCGCGCGGGCCGGACCATCCAGGCCGCCTTCGCTCAGCCCTCACAGGACGCGATGCCGCCGTCCGAGACCGCGGCCCCGCTCGCGGTCCTGCGCCGCGCGCCCGAAGGCGAAGTCGCTCTGGCCCCCGGCTTGAGCGTCACGTTCTCGCAGCCCATGGTCGCAGTCTCTTCGCAGAACGAGGCGGCGGCGGTCGTGCCCGTCAGGCTCGCGCCGCAGCCGAAGGGCAGTTGGCGCTGGCTCGGCTCGCAGACCCTGGTCTTTCAGCCGGAGGCCGAAGGCGGCCGGATGCCCATGGCGACCGAGTACACGGTCACAGTCCCCGCCGGCACGCGCTCGGCGCTCGGCAGCGCGCTGCCGCAGGCGGAGACTTTCACCTTCGCCACAGCGCCGCCGACGCTCACGCGCTCGCACCCCGGCGGCCCCTCCCGCGCGCGCGACGAACTGATCTTCCTTGAGTTCGACCAGCGCGTTGACCCCGCGCGCGTCCTCGCAAAATTAGAGCTTCGGCCCGCGGCGGGCGGCGCGCGCCTGCGCCTCGCGACGGCGGAAGAGATAGCGGCCGACGAAGACGTGAAAGCGCTCGCGGAGAGGGCGCAGGAAGGGCGCTGGCTCGCGTTGCGCGCCGTCACGCCGGACGGCGCGACGAAAGACGCGCTCCCCTCGGACACGGAGGTGCACGTCGTCGTCACACCCGGCACGCCCTCCGCCGAAGGGCCGCGCGCGACCGCCGTCGAACAGAGTTTCAATTTCAGGACCTACGGGCCGCTGCGCGTCACAGGCACGGAATGCGGCTACGACATGCGCTGCGCGCCGTCCGACCACGTACGCATCATCTTCACGAACGCGCTCGACCCCGGCAGCTTTTCGGCGTCGAAGGTCGCCGTCTCGCCGGAGATTCCGGGCGCGCAAATCTGGGCCACAGGCAACTCGATTTACATACAGGGCGAGAAGCTCAGCAACACGACCTACACCGTGACGCTCGCCCCCACGCTGAAGGACGCCTTCGGGCAGACGCTCGCGGGCGACAGCCGCGTCACCTTCAAAGTCAACGAGGCCGCGCCCAGGCTGGGCTCCCCGAGCCAGGGCATGGTCGTGCTGGACCCGGCGGGCCGGCGCAGCTTCAGCGTTTACAGCACCAATCACCGCCGGCTGAGGGTCCGCCTCTACAAGGTCACGCCCGCCGACTGGCCGCAGTTCATCCGCTACGAACTGGAGATCGGGCGTCAGACGGTGACGCCGCCGCCGCCCGGCGCGCTCGTCTTCGACCAGGTCGTCGAGCTGAAGAGTAAGCCGGGCGACCTGACGGAGACAGTGATCGACCTCTCGCCCGCCCTGAGAGGCGGCCGCGGGCAGGTCTTCGTGCTGGTCGAGCCGGCGGAAAAGAAGGGCGACCCCGTGCGCGTCTACGGCTGGCCGTCGCAGGGGCAAGTCTGGTCTTGGGTGCAGGCCACGGAGATAGGGCTCGACGCCTTCGTCGACCGCGGCGGCCTGGTGGCCTGGGCCAATTCGCTGCGGGACGGGGGCCCGCTCGCGGACGTTGAGATGACGGTCGTCCCCGAAGGCGTGGGCGGCAAGACGGGTGCGGACGGGCTGGCCCGGCTCGCCTTCACGGACGCGCCGTATGAGAGCCGGCCGCCGCTGCTGGTCGCGCGCCGCGGCGACGACTTGGCGATCCTGCCGCGGTTTTATCAGCCCTATTACGGCGACCAGGCGGGCAGTTGGCACACTTCCGTCGCGGACTCGCAGTTGGGCTGGTTCGTCTTCGACGACCGCAAGATGTACCGTCCCGGCGAGGAGGTGAGCGTCAAGGGCTGGGTCCGCAAAATCAACCTCACGCCCGCGGGAGACACGGAGCTGCTCGCGGCCGCGAATGAAACCGTCAACTACGTCCTGAAAGACTCGCGTAACAACGAGATCAGTAAGGGCAGCACGCGGCTCAACGCGCTCGCCGGGTTCGACCTCAGGCTGCGCCTCCCGGCGACGATGCATCTGGGCTACGCCTACCTGGAGTTCGAACTCGACCAGCGGGGCGGCACCCACGCGCACCACTTTCAGGTGCAGGAATTCCGCCGGCCCGAGTTCGAGATCACGGCCAGGACTTCGGAGGCCCCGCACTTCGTGGGCGCGGGCGCGACCGTCTCGATGGCCGCGACCTACTACACGGGCGGCGGGCTCGCCGACACGGAAGTCAACTGGGAAGTCATTTCCCGGCCGACGAACTACACGCCGCCGAACCGCGACGACTACACCTTCGGCAAGTTCCAACCCTGGTGGGGCGAGTACCGCGAGGACGGCGAGACGAACACGCGGTCGCTCAAGGGGAAGACGGACGCCGAGGGCAGGCACGTTCTGAGGATAGACTTCGACGGCGTGGACCCGGCGCGGCCGTCGCACGTCACGGCCGACGCGGTCGTGCAGGACGTTAACCGGCAAACGCTCTCCGCGTCCGCCGACATGCTGGTCCACCCGGCGGACGTGTACGTCGGGCTGAAGTCCGCGCGCACCTTCGTGCAGCAGGGCGAACCCTTAAACGTCGAGGCAATCGTCACGGACCTGGACGGGCGCGCGCTCGCCGGGTGCGACGTAGAGCTCAAGCTCGCGCGGCTCGATTACGTTTACGAGTACGGGCAGTGGCGGCAGGAAGAGGCGGAGGCGCAGGAGCAGTCTGTCAAGAGCGGCGCGGAGGGCACGGCGGGCGTGCGCTTCGCGACGAAGGCTGGCGGCGCGTACCGACTGACGGCGCGCGTGCGCGACCGCGCCGAGCGGCCCAACGAGAGCGAACTGCTGCTGTGGGTCGCGGGCGGGAAGCTGCCGCCCGTGCGCGGGGTCGAGCGGGAGAAGGCCGAGTTGATACCGAGCCGCAAGACTTACGCGGGCGGCGAGGTCGCGGAGATTCTCGTGCGGTCGCCTTTCGCGCCCGCCGAAGGCGTCCTGACCCTGCGCCGCTCGGGGCTGGTGAGGTCCGAGCGCTTCACGATGACGGAAAGCTCTCACACCCTGCGCGTGCCCATCGAAGAGGCCATGACGCCGAACCTGCGCGTGCAGGTCGATCTGGTCGGGGCGCAGCCGCGCGTGGGCGACGCGGGCGAGGCGCGCGCCGATTTGCCCAAGCGCGCCGCTTACGCCTCCGGCGAAATCAACCTCTCGGTCCCGCCCGCGGCGCGCCGCCTTAAAGTCAGCGCCGCGCCGCGCGACGCCGTGCTCGAACCCGGAGCGGAAACAGTCGTGGACGTGGAGGTCAGGGACGCGCAGGGGGCGGCCGTCGGCGGCACGGAGATGGCCGTCGTCGTCGTGGACGAGGCCGTGCTCGCGCTGACCAACTACAGGATAGGCGACCCGCTGGCCCACTTCTACCCGCAGCGCGACGCGGGCGTCAACGACCACCACCTGCGCGAGCGGCTGAGGCTCGCGAGCCCCGCGGAAGTCGAACGCATGATGCGCGAAGGGGAAGTCGATCCGCGGCAAATCACGGAGCTGCCGATCAACGGCCGCGACCCTTCGGTCCTCGCCGTGCTTGAGCGCGGCTCGCAGGGCGTGGTGAACCATTTGGCGATGTCCGAGACGGTGATGGTCACGAGTTCCGGGGCGGACCCGTCAATCAATCCGCGTCAGAACTTCAACGCGCTCGCGGTCTTCGCGGCCTCCGTGCCGACGGACGCGCGGGGCCGCGCGAGCGTCAAGGTCAGGCTGCCTGACAACCTGACGCGCTACCGCGTGACGGCCGTCGCGGTCGCGGGGGGCAAGCAGGCGGGCGCGGGCGAATCCGTCATCACCGCGCGCAAGAGACTCATGGCGCGACCCTCGGCCCCGCGCTTCCTCAACTACGGCGACCGCGCGGAGCTGCCCGTCGTCCTGCAAAATCAGACCGGCGACGCCCTGAGAGTGAACGTCGCCGTGCGCGCGACCAACGCCCAATTGACGGCGGGCGCGGGCCGGAGCGTGACCGTTCCCGCGAACGACCGCGTGGAGGTCCGCTTCCCCGTCGCGGCGGTCCTGCCCGGCACGGCCCGCTTCCAGGTCGTAGCCTCTTCCGGCCTGGCGACGGACGCGGCCGAAGTCTCGCTCCCGGTCTACACGCCCGCGACCACCGAAGCCTTCGCGACCTACGGCGTGATTGACGAGGGGAGCGTGGCCCAGCCCGTGAAGGCTCCCGCGGACGCGGTCCCCTCCTTCGGCGGCCTGGAAGTCACGACCGCCTCGACGCAGTTGCAGGAGTTGACGGACGCGTTCATCTACCTACAGACCTACCCTTACGAGTGCAGCGAGCAGATAGCCTCGCGCGTCATCTCGGTCGCCGCGCTCAAGGACGTGCTAGCCGCCTTCAAGGCCGACGAGCTGCCGTCGCCGGAGGAGATGCGCGAGGCGGTCGCCGCGGACCTCAAGACTTTGAGCGGCCTACAGAACGATGACGGCGGCTTCGACTTCTGGCGGCGGAGCGAGCGCTCCTTCCCTTACGTCTCCGTGCACGTCGCGCACGCCCTGGCCCGCGCCCGGATGAAGGGCTTCGCGGTCCCCGAGGAGACGCTGGAGAAGTCGCGCGATTACCTGCGCGAAATCGAAAAGAAGATTCCGGCCGAGTACAGCGCGGAGTCCAGGCGCGCCATACAGGCTTACGCCCTCTACGTCCGCGCGTTGATGGACGACCGCGACACTGGCGAGGCGCGCGAGATGATTGACGAAGCGGGCGGCGTCGAAAAGCTCTCCCTCGAATCGCTCGGCTGGCTCTTGCAGGTCTTGTCCGGCGACGGGGAGTCCGCGGCCGAGGTCGCCGGGATACGCCGCCACCTGAACAACGGCGCGACGGAGACGGCCGGCGCGGCGCACTTCGCGGACTCCTACAGCGACGGCGCTCTCACGGTCCTCGTGTCCGACCGCCGCGCCGACGGCGTCCTGCTCGACGCGCTCATCAACGACCAGCCGCAGAACGACCTCATCCCGAAGCTCGTCCGCGGGCTTCTGGCCCACCGCAAGCAGGGCCGCTGGGAGAACACGCAGGAGAACGTCTTCATCCTGCTGGCGCTCGACCGCTACTTTAATACTTACGAGAAGACGACGCCCGACTTCGTGGCGCGCGTCTGGCTGGGCAGCGGCTACGCGGGCCAGAGAGTTTTCAGGGGGCGCTCGACAGACCGCCAGCAGTTGAACCTCCCGATGGCGGCGCTCGCGGAGCGCACGGCGAAAGCTCCCGCCAACCTCACCATCGGCAAGGAGGGCGCGGGCCGGCTCTACTACCGCATAGGCGCGCGCTACGCGCCGTCGAATTTGACGCTCGCGCCTGTCGACTACGGCTTCAAGGTCGCGCGCACGTACGAGGCCGTGGACGACCCCGCCGACGTGCGGCGCGAAGCGGACGGGACGTGGCGCATCAGGTCGGGCGCGCGCGTGCGCGTGCGCCTCGCGCTGACGAACCCCGCGCGCCGCTACCACGTCGCGCTCGTCGACCCGATGCCCGCGGGGCTCGAAGCCTTGAACCCGGAGCTGGCCGTGACGGAGAGACTGCCGGACGGTTCGAGCGAGGAGGGCGTCGCTCGCGGCGGGCGCGGGATTTACGATTACTACTGGCACTGGCGCGGCCCGTGGTACGAGCACCAGAACCTGCGCGACGAGCGCGCCGAAGCCTTCACGATGCTCCTCTGGGAAGGGGCGCACGAGTACACCTACTTCGCGCGCGCGACCACGCCCGGCCTCTTCGTCGTGCCCCCGGCGAAGGCCGAAGAGATGTACGCGCCCGAGACCTTCGGCCGCGGGCAGACGGACCGCGTGCGCGTGGAATAAACGCGGGGCCGGCCGCTCATTACTTCTAAGCCCGGCGACATGAATTCTTGGGACACGCTGCAAACGACCTGCAACGCGGACGAGCTCAACCTCGACTGTCAACTGCAAAGTCTCGGCACGGTCCTGGTTGACGGCAAGAAGGCGACTGAGGCCGTGTGTGTAGAGATAGACGAAGAGGAAGTCGGGAACCTGACGATTGAGGAGTTCAGCGAGGAGAGAGAGTCCGAGGCGCTGTTCCGCGGCAGGCCGTTTATCCTGACCCAGTCGGGCGACGTTCTGGTCTTCAGAGAGTAAGGCCCGGCGCGCGGCTATTCGTCAAGCAATCTTTCCGCCCCGCGCTCGCGCAGACGCAGGGCCAGCTCAAGGCCCAACTGCTCCGCGTCGGCCGCGGCCCCTTCCACGGAATCGCGTATGACGGTCTCGCCCGATGGGACCGCGACCAGTCCGTTCAGCCGCAAGCGCCCTTCCCCAACCATGACGGCGTGCGCCGCGATGGGCAACTGGCAGCCGCCGCCCAACTCCCTGAGCAGTGCGCGCTCTGCCGTGCAGGCCGCACGCGTCCTCTCATCGTTTACCGTCGCGGCCATGCTCACGGTCTCTTCGTCCGCGTCGCGCGTCTCTATGCCCAGAGCGCCCTGGCCGACCGCGGGCAGCATCTCTTCGGTTTCCACGGGCGCGCTGATGCGCTCCGCGAGCCCGAGCCGGCGCAGGCCCGCGGAGGCGAGGATGATCGCGTCGTAGTCGCCCGCGTCCAGCTTCCTGAGCCGCGTGTCCACGTTCCCGCGCAACTCCCTGACGTTCAGGTCCGGGCGCAGGTGTTTTAACTGCGCGACGCGCCGCGGGCTCGAAGTCCCCACGGTCGCGCCCCGCGGGAGGGTTTCGATTGAAGGCCGCTCGACCTCGAACCCCGCGCGCAGGACGAGGGCGTCGCGCGCATCCTCGCGCTCGGTGATGGCGGCAATCCTGAGCCCTCCGGGGAGAACTGTCGGCAAGTCTTTGAGCGAGTGGACGGCCAGGTCAATCCGGCCGTCGAGCAGGGCCTCTTCGAGCTCTTTGGTGAAAACTCCCTTGCCGCCGATCACCGTGAGCGGGGCGTCCTTGAGCACGTCGCCCGAAGTCTTGATGATTTCTATCGAGACTTCCGTCCGCGGGTAAAGCCCGTTCAGTTGCGCCTTCATCCACCCGGCCTGCCAGAGCGCCAGCTTCGAGCCGCGAGAACCGATTGTCAGATGCGTTTTCATCCTGCCGCCGACCCCCTTTCGAGTGGGCTGCGGATAGAATGCATCACCTCACGCCGTTAGCTCAAACGCAGGCGCGCGTGCCGGAAGCCAGGTGGGGAAACCGTTCGGCGCTGTGACGCCGCTTTTCATTGTTCGCTGCGGCCGCGGCTGCTTTACTCGTTGACTTTGATTCCTTCCATGTTTTCGAACTGCGCCGTCACGCCCCAGCCGCCGAAGTTTTCCGTGACGGCCAGCCAGAGTTCGTTCTCGCCGCGCCTGAGCGGGAGGTAAAGCTCGTCGAAGAGACCTATCGTCCCCAGGAACCTGTAGTCCCTGGACTGGTAGACGTCGGTGCCGCCGTAGAGCAACTGGTCGTTGAAGTAGACTTTCACCTCGTCGCTGAAGCCGAAGCGGATTTTCTTGACCTGCTCGCGGTCCGACTGTATGACGAGCCGCGCGAAGACCGTGTCGCGGCCATCGGCCGCCCCTTGCAGCCGGGCCAGGTTGGCCGTCCCGTTCTGCTCCACGCCGAGCTTCCTCCAGTTGAGTTTCTCCCTGTCGGCCGGCGCGAGTTGATATTTGCCTTCGAGAATTTTCCGGTCGAAGGCGTCGGACACCATCCAGGACTTGACCGTGCCCGCGGGGGCAGGGGCCGCCGCCTCCCCCGCCTTGCCTTTGAGCGGCGGCGGGTCACTCATCGCCGTCACGTTGAAGTTGGAAAAGTAGGCCGGCGCGAAGTTGCCCACGGTCAAACCGACGCGCCCCTCTCTGGTCTCGCGCTTCAACTCGCGCACGACGAGCGCGGGCGTCTCCGTATCCTTGATGTAGATTTCCGCACGGTTGCCCGAGACGACTATCCTGACGCGCGTCCACTGGTTGTTGTCGTACCTGGTGGGCGCGGAGTAGCTCTCGCCGTAGTACAACTGCCAGGCGGCCTGGCCGTTGAAGACGGGCTGGTACTGGTTCGCGTCGGGGTTGCCGGACTGGTGCGGCCGCAGGTAGAACTCCTCGTAGTTCTCGAAATCCTGCAACCTCCACACGGCCCCCATGAACCCGCGCTCGCCCGTGAACGCGATGTCGAACTCGATGACCCCGTTCTTAAACTTAGTGTCCCTGACGGCGGCCACGCCGGCCTTCAGGTACAGGCTGTTGCGCCCCAGGTGATTTACCACCCTGCCCTCTTTGGCCTTGATTTCCCAGCGCCCGGAATCGAATGGCACAGTTTCCGACCGCGCCTCCGGCGCGAGCGCCGCCGCGCACAAAAAGGCCGCCGCTAAAAAGATGAGACGCTGAGCCATGATTGCCCCTTTCTGTTTTGGCACACGCCGGAGCTGGCCGCGGCGGCGGGTGAATCTCACCTGAGCGCGTACAGGAACCCGTCCGTGCCGCCGAAGTAAACCACGCCGCGGTCCACCACCGGGGAAGAGACGATTGCCCCGACGGAGAAATATCTGTACCAGGTGACGTACATGTCCTGAAAGTCGAAGAAGGTCGGGGTGAATCCGGCCTGATTCCTGGTCCCGTCCGGGTTCAAAACTTTCAGCGGGTCGTTCCTGGAGCTTTCGGTCTGGAACTCCCACGCGAGTTTTCCCTCCTTCACGTCCACGGCGTACAGCCTGCCGTTGAGCGCCCCGACGTAAATCATCTCGCCGGCCAGCGCGGGCGAGGAGAACAGCGCCGTCTTCGTGTCGAGCGAGAACCGCAGCCTGCCCGTCTTCGCGTCGAGCGCGAGAAACTTGCGCGTGTCGCCCGTGCCCACGTACACCGCGCCGCCGCCGACCGCGGGCGTGCCCATGACCCAAGCCTTGCTCGTGTAGTAGTCCCACTTCTTACGCCCGGTCGCGGCGTCCAGGGCGTAGACGTGCGCGTCGCGGCAGCCGACGTAGAGGACTCCGTCGACGACGGCCGGCGAGGACTGGAAGCCCACCTGGTTATGGTTGACGGGGTCCTCGCCCGTCTTGAATCGCCACCTCTCAACCCCCGTCTCGGCGTCCAGCGCGTAGAGGTAACTGTCCCAACTGCCGACGTAGACCGTGTTATTGACGACGGCGGGGGAAGCACGCACCACCTCGCCCGTGGAGAATTTCCACTGGAGCACGCCGGTTTGCGCGTCCAGGGCGTAGACGTTGCCGTCGCCGCTCCCGAAGTAGACACGGTTGCCGTAGACCGCGGGCGACGAGGTGAAGAGGTCGAAGGGGTCCGGCGCGGTCTGCGCCCTGGGCCTGGTGCCGTGCAGCCCCTTAGCCTCGAACCGCCGCTCGCCCCGCTCGGTCGCGAACCTCCACCTGACGGCCCCCGTGTCGGCCGCCAACGCGTAGAACACCCCGTCGTTGCCGCCGAAGTAGACCGTCCCGTCCGCCACCGCGGGCGACGACGCAACCGGCCCCTCGGTTTTGAATCGCCACTTTTGCGCGCCCGTCTCCTGGTCCACGGCGTAGAGGTTGGTGTCCAGGCTGCCGACGAAGACTAAGCCTCCCGAGACGGCCGGCGAACTGACGACCGCGCCGTCCGTTTTGAACGCCCACTTCACGCCGCCCAACTGTTTGGGTCCCGGTGAACTGTACACGCCGGTGCGGGCCGCGCTGCCGTGAAAGGTCTCTTGGGCCGCAGCAGTCTGCGGGGAGATGAGCAGGAGGCAGAGCCCGGCCGTGAGACGTTTCATCGCTAGTTTCCCCAGGCTTCGCGGTAGGCGGCCGTCACCAGGCCGGGCATGGAGAAGCCGTCGAAGAACTCGCGGTTGTCCTTGTCGTCGCCGGCGAACTTCTGTCTCCAGGCGGCCACGTCCACGGCCTTCATCACGGCCTCGCGCACGGCGTCCAGGTTCCTCGCGCTGTTGCCGCGCCGGTAGACCTCGACGCTGACCTGCGCGACCACCGTCCGCACGAAGTCTATGACCTGGGCCAAATAGTTTCTGGCGTAGTCGCCCCGCAGGACGTCGCCGTGGCCGGGGATGATCGTCTGCGCGTCCAGCCGGCTCATCCTCTCCAGGGTCTTGACCAGCTCCGAAGGGAAGCCGCCGCCGAGGTACGGCACGGGGTGATCCAAGAGGTCGCCCGCGATCAGGATTTTCTCTTTCGGCAGGTAAATGATGGCGTCGCCCTTCGTGTTGCCGCGGCCCAGGAATTTGAGTTGCACCTCGCGGTTGCCGAGGTCTATGCTGAGTTCCTGGTCGAAGGTGAGGTTGGGGGCGCGCATGACGAAATCCTTGAACTCGGCGAGCACCTGTTCGCGCGCGGCCAGATTTTTTTGCAACTCCTTGCGGGCCTCTTCGGTCAGCGGCTTGCCGTCCTCGGCCTTGCCCGTTTCGAGCCTCTGCCTCACGTCGGCAGTGGTCTTCTGGTAGCGCCCGATGAAGGTCGAGGCGTAGCCCGCTATCTGCCGCTGCGTCTCGACGTGGGCGACGATGGCGAGTTGCGGGAACGCCTCCCAGTAGGTGTTGTTCCCCATGGCGTGGTCGCCGTGCCAGTGCGTGTTGACGAGGTAGCGGACGGGCTTGTCCGTCCACCGGCGGATCTGCTCTATGTCCTTGCGCGCCTCCGACAGCAGGTAGCAGGAGTCTACGACCAAGACCTCCCGCTCGCCGACGATCACCGTCGTGTTCCCGTTCGGGAAGCCCGTCGGGTCGTCCGGGTGGCGTATGACGTAGACGCCCTGTGCCACTTCCGTCACGCCGCGCTCGCGCGTGTTCACGGAGTCGGCCGCCGCCGCGACCGCACCGCACGGCAAGGCGAGCAGAAGCGCCCAGACTCCCCTTGATAAGACGCCGCCGCTCAATCGTCTCACTCTCACGCCACCTCCGTCGGAACGCACTCAAGTTGGAAAACAAAAATCGGCCGGGCCGCATTTCAACCTTTTCGAGCGCGGCGTGGCAACGATTACGTTACGAGGCGCGGCGGGCTGTTGTGAGTTGGACGCAGGGGCAGACGAGACGGAGCGCGAGGTTAGAGCGACTGGCGGAGGCGCGTCTCCAATTTGGGGCGGTAGCTGCGGCTCAGCTTGAGCCGGGTGCCGTCTTTGAGCACGGCCGTGTAGTCGCCGTGCGAGTGCGGGAAGAGTTCCCTGACGCTGAGGATGTTGACGATTGAAGAGCGGTGGATGCGTATGAAGCGGTTGGGGTCGAGCGAGGCTTCCAGATCGCTGAGCGACGCGCGGTGCAGGTACTTGCGGCCCCCCGTGTGCAACTGCACGTAGACGCCCGCCGCCTCTATCCAGTCAACGTCCTCGGTCGGGAGAAAGATTATGCGGCCGCCGACCTTGACGAGCAGCCGTTCGAGGTAAGGCGCTGAAGAGAGCGCGGCGGCCGCCCCCGGCTGCGCGCCCCGGTCCGCTTCGGACAGGACGTTGATGAGGCGGCGGCTCATCTCCTCGCGCCGCTGCGTGCGGACGTAGGCGAGCGCCCGCGCCAGGCTCTGCTCGAAACGCTCGTCGCTGTACGGCTTCAGGAGGTAGTCCAGGGCGCTCGCCTCGAACGCGCTGAGCGCGTAAGTGTCGTAGGCCGTGACGAAGACGGTCACGGGCATGAGCGCCGCGCCCACTTGCCTGATTACGTCGAAGCCGTTGAGCACCGGCATCTGTATGTCGAGAAACAGCAGTTCCGGCTGACGCTCGCGAATCAGCCCGACGGCCTCGGCCCCGCTGGCACACTCTCCGGCGACACACACTCCGGGGTGCTTCTCCAGCAAGTCCCTCAGCCTCTGGCGTGCGGGCTTTTCGTCGTCAACGACGAGCGCACTAATCTTCTCCATGCTCATGCACGTTGCGCTTAGACACTTCCTCACGGTAAGGGATGACGATTTCCGCGACGACACCGCCGTCGCTTCCTTCGCGGACGGCGAACGTGTGGGCCGCGGGGTAAAGCTGCGCGAGGCGTTGCTGCGTGTTCGAGAGGCCGATGCCGGCCGACTCCGGGAGTTGCCAGCTCGGCGGCAGGCCCGGCCCGTCGTCCATCACGCGCAGGTGCAGTTGGCCGTTGTCCCTCCACGCGGAAACCGTGATGCTGCTCGACGGCTTCGTGGCCCCGTGGCGGATGGCGTTCTCGACCAGCGGCTGTAGTATCAGCCCCGGCACGGCCGCGCGCAGCGTCCCAGGCTCCGCCGAGACGGACACCTTCAAATGGTCCTCGAAGCGGACGCGCTGAATCGCGAGGTAGTGGTCGAGCGCGGCCAGTTCCTCCTGGAGCGTCGTCTCCTGCCGCGCGGAGCCGTCCAGGGAGAAACGCAGCAGGTCGCCCAGGTGTTCAATCATGCGCCGCGCGCCCTTCGGGTTGCGCTCGACGAAGGCGGAGATGGTGTTCAGCGCGTTGAAGAGGAAGTGCGGCTGAAGCTGCGTCCGCAAGGTCTGTAGCCGGGCCTCCGCGAGCAGCTTCTCCAACTGCGAAGCCTTCAACTCGCGGTTGCGCGACTCGTGGTAATAACTCCACGCCAGCCAGCCGCCCAGGATCATCCAGTAGACCTGCACGTTCCACTGGAAAGTCCCCCAGAAGTCCGCGCGCACTTTGTCTGCGAAGCCGGCCGGGTTGAGCGGCCGCCCGGAGAGCGCGATGCTGATGACGAAGAGCGCGAGGACGAAGACGCAAGTCCAGACGAGGCTGGCCGGGAGGTGCAGCAGGAGGCGGCGCGTCAATGAATGCGCAGAGGCGGCGAGGCGGCGGTCCGTCCAGATGATGAAGGGCGTCAGCGCGCCCCAGACGTACCAGCGCGGCAGGGCCGCGAGCAGGCTGCCCGCCGAGATGCCTTCCGAGCCCCTGACCGAGAAGAACAGCCCGACGGCCGTACAGAGGCAGAATCCCAGGGACAGCTTGACGAATAACTTACGCGGCCCCGATGTAGCCTGTACTCCCGGCATCAACCGGAATGTAGCACAAGTCCCTTCCAAAATTTAATCGTCGGCCGAAACCCGCCCCTGCTTTCGAGACCGGCGCGCGCTCTTCGAGCGCCTCGAACGTCTTGAGGCTCCGCCTCTTGATCTGGAGCGTGACGAAGCCCGTCACCACGCCGGCCAGCAGCAGGAGCAGCCCCTTTAAGACGTGCGGCGAGACGCCCGAGAGG
>Ga0196962_10000156_pt1 | contig 39748 bp, 33 predicted proteins | sample S3v_20metaG_FD_183186 | JGI IMG/M metagenome (GOLD analysis project Ga0196962, IMG submission 183186) | Soil microbial communities from Anza Borrego desert, Southern California, United States - S3+v_20 | ecosystem: Environmental > Terrestrial > Soil > Desert | place: USA: California | collected...
TCCGGCCAGGGCCTCCCGCCGTCTCCGCGCCCAGGCGCTCCGCCGACCCCGGCAAGGCCCCCCGACGATTCCGGGCACCGCGGAGGAACCGCTGGAGCGCTCAGGCTTTTTGTCGATGATGCTATTCTTCGCTCGGCAGCCCTCCGCCGACCCCACCGGCCTGGTCCTGACCGCCGTCGAGGCGTCGCGCCAGCGCGCCCAGCGCCAGTTTCGTGCGCGGCTCGCGCGCGACGCCGCGGCGCGGCTGCTCGCGCTCAGCCGGCCATCGGCCGCGGCCCGAAGGAACGACTGAAGCCGCTGCTTGGAGCCGCTTCCCGGGAAAGCCGCGCCGGGCGATCGCGCGCGGGCTCGTAAAGGAAGCGGAAACCAGACTCCTCTACACTGTCAGCGGGGTCCGAATTGACTCCCGGCGGGGCTGATCGCTTTCTCGCGCGATCGAGCCTCTGCGACAGGGGTGCGCATGCTGGTTCGTTTGCTGAATGCACTGATTCGACGGAGCTACGCCCTCGTGTTGGCCGCGGCGTGCCTCGTCGGCGTGACCGCCACCCTCACCGGGGTGACGGCGCCGCTTGAGAACTGGCTCGAGGAGAGGCGCAACTCGCTGACGGCGAAGCCTGTCTCCGGCGAGGTCGTCGTCGTCGAGATCGACGCCCGCAGCCTCGAGGAGGTTCATGCCTGGCCCTGGCCGCGCAGCATCCACGGTCGGCTGGTGGACATACTGCGCGAAGCCGGCGCTCGGCTCATCGTCTTCGACATCGATTTCAGCTCGCAGGCGAGCGATCCGCAGCAGGACCGCGCCTTCGGCGCCGCGATCCGGCGGGCCCGCGGCCGGGTCGTCCTCCCCGCCCTTCTCGAAAATGCCAGCGGCCAGTTCGGCGAGCGCGTCGAGGCCCTGCCGACCGCGGTGCTGAGGGAGCATGCCCAAATCGCCTCGATCTGGATCAGGCTCGACAGCGACCTGTGGGCTCGGCGCGTCCCCTACAGCGTCGAGATTGCCGGCGCTCGGCGGCCTTCGCTGGCCGCCTATCTCGCCGGACGCCCCTCGCAGCGGACCGGCGAAATCCCGATCGACTGGTCCTATGCGCGCGAAACGTTTCCCGACATCAGCTATACCGACGTCCTTAACGGACGGTTCGATCCGAACTTCTTCAGGAACAAGAGCGTTCTGATCGGCGGCACCTCGACCATGTTGGGGGATCGCTTCACGGTGCCCAACCAGGGGCGGATCCCGGGCCTCTTCATCCAGGCGACCGCGTCGGAGACGATCAGGCGCGAGAACCCGCTGCCGGTCGGCGACTGGCCGGCGCTCGCCGCCGTCTGCGCGCTGATCGCGCTCGCGCTTCGCGGCCGCCGCAAGGGCGTCCGGATCGCGCTGATGACCGCCACCGGCGCGGCGACGCTGGCCGCCCCGCTGCTGCTGAAGGAATATACGCCGCTGATCGTCGGCAGCGCTCCGGCCCTGCTGGCGTTCGTCGCGGCCGCCATGCTGCAGACAGCGCTGGGGACCGCGGCCAACGTCACCTCTCGGCTCAACCATGCGCCCGGAACCCTGCTCCCCAACCTCGCGGCCATGACCGCGATGTGGTCGGGACAGGCGGCGACCACCGTCGCGGTTCGAGTGCGCAACTATCTGGAGACGACCGCGCTGCTCGGGCCGGAGGCGCAGTCGGAGCTGCTTCGCAAGGTCGCCGACCGGCTCTCGCTGGCCGCACCCGATTCTCCGGTCTTCCAGATCGACGATCACAGCTTCGCCTGGCGGACCCGGTGCAGCCTCGATGCGACTCTGGAGACTCTCGACGGGCTGAGCGCATTGTTCAGCGGCGGCATCGCCATCGGCGAGCGAATGGTCGACGTCACCATTGCCACGGGAGTCTGTGCCGATCCGCACCTCGACGTCCAGACCGCGGTGGCGGCGGCGCTGCTGGCGTCCGACCGTGCCGCCCGGCGGGGGATCAGCTGGAGCCGCTACGAACCCGCCGACGACGACGAGAAATGGCGTATCTCGCTGCTCGGCGAGATCGATCGGGCGATCGAGGAGGGCGATGTGTGGGTCGCCTATCAGCCCCAGTTCGATCTCGCCACGGGCGCGATCATGGGCGCCGAGGCGCTGGCGCGGTGGCGGCATCCCGACCATGGCGAGATCAGGCCCGAGCTGTTCATCCCGATCCTCGAGGAGAATGGCCGGATCGACAAGCTCACTCTCCATGTCCTGCGCCTCGCCGTTTCCGACTTTTCGACGCTCGACGAGAACCTCTCGGTGTCGGTCAACATCTCGATGCGGATGATCGGCCGCGACCGGTTGCTCGAGCCGGTGCGGGCGCTGCTCCATGAGTTCGGCTTCGAGCCGCGCCGGCTGACGCTCGAGATCACCGAATCCGCGGCCATCTCCGACCCGTCGCACATCGACGAGCTCAAGCAGCTGCGCGCGCTCGGGGTGATGATCTCGATCGACGATTTCGGCACCGGACAATCGACGCTCAGCTACCTCAAGACCCTGCCGGCGACGGAACTGAAGATCGACCGCAGCTTCGTCCAGATGATCGGGACGAGCCGGAGCGACGCCACCATGGTCGAATCCACGGTCAAGCTCGCCCATGCTTTGGGTCTGATCGTCGTCGCCGAGGGAGTCGAGAATGCCGAGGTCGCCGCCATGCTCAAGAGCATGGAGTGCGACATCGTCCAGGGCTATTATACCGGCCGGCCCGCCGCCTTCGAGGAGTTCAGGGAGCGCATGAAGGCGCCGCCCACACTCCCGGTCAGGGCCGCTCCGATCGCCCTCGTCCCGCGGGCGGCCGACAAGGCCTCCCGGCGGGAAGCCGCCCGCCGCTAGCCGCCGCCCCATCCCGGCTTCGCGCCGCAAGTCCGCCCGCACTTCGCCGCCGCAGCCGCGCTGTCATGCCGATCGGCAGGCCGGAAGGTGGTGGACAGGGCTGGATTCGAACCAGCGTAGGGCGAAGCCCGGCAGATTTACAGTCTGCTGCCTTTAACCACTCGGCCACCTGTCCTTGGGGAGCCGCCATATAGGGCGGCGGCTGCCTTGGCGGAAGGGGCGGCGGCTGTCAACGCGGCGGCCTCGGCCTCCCGCCGGGTCAGTAAGGCGACGGCTTGGCCCAGCGGCCGTGGCGTCGGTAGATTGGGAGCCAGCCCTCGGCGACCGCCGCCAGCGGCGCCGGACTGATGCCGAACGCCTCGAAGCCGGGCTGGTCGCCGCTCGCGACATTGTCGCGCTGAAGCATCAGCCATTGGTCCCAGCTCAGCGGCGATCCGGGGAGCCAGCCGAGCAGGCGCGCGGTCAGCCGCCCGATCGCGTCGGGAATGTCGGCGACCGCCTTCGAGCCGTGGCCGGTGGCCTGGCAGATCCACTGGTTGATCTCGCGCATCGAGACGATCTGGGGCCCGCCCAGCTCGTAGGTCCTGCCCGCATGGGGGCCCGGATCGAGCGCCGCCTCGGCGATCGCCCGGCCGAGATCGGCGGCGTGCACCGGCTGCAGCTTCCAGGCGCCCCGCATCACCGGAAGGAAGGGCAGCAGCCGTGCCAGGCCGGCGAAGCGATTGACGAAATTGTCCTCGGCTCCGAACACGATCGAGGGGCGGATCGCGGTCGCGGCGGGAAACGCGGCGCGGACGGCGAGCTCGCCTTCGCCCTTCGTTCGGCCGTATTCCGAGGGGCTGTCGGGGTCGGCGCCGATCGCCGAGACGTGGACCAGGGTCCGTGCCCCGGCCGCCGCGGCCGCACCCGCCACATTGGCCGCTCCGGCGACGTGAACGGCCTCGAAATCTCCCTTGAGGATGCCGACCAGGTTGATCACCGCCTCGGCGCCGGCGACGGCGTGCTCGACCTCGTCGCGGCGGACGATGTCGGCGCGAAGGAACTGGATCTGGCCGAGGCCGCACAGCGGCTTGAGGAAGAAGGCCCGACGCGGCTCGCGCTCCGCGATCCGGACCCGGGCGCCGGCCTTGAACAGGGCCTGCGCGACGTAGCGGCCGACGAAGCCGCCGCCGCCGAACAGGGTGACCAGCCGGTCCGTCTTTGCCGTCATCGCGAGCGCCTTTGCGGAGGATGCGCGGCTCCCTTGCCCAGTCGCGCACGGCTTGGCAAGCAGGCCGGGCCGGCGCGTTGACAAGCACGGTCCCGCCCCCTACCTCGCGCCTCCTGCCCCGTGCCCAGGTGGCGGAATTGGTAGACGCACCAGCTTCAGGTGCTGGCGCTCGCAAGGGCGTGGAGGTTCGAGTCCTCTCCTGGGCACCATTGCTCCCCCGCCGGTCCGGCCGCCTTTCACGACTTGCTTACCTGTTTGGGGTAGTCGACGGCGGATGAGCGCAGAGGGGAAGTTCGAGGCGGCGCCGCCGGCGGACCCGCGACCGAGGTCGGCGGTCAGCGGCGGCGTCGGCCTGGTCGGCTTCGCCGGCCTGCTCGCCTGGATGGTCACGGCGCGGACCTTCAACATGGACGGTCCCTTCGCCGCGCTGATGGCGCTCATCGCCTGCGCGGTGCCGATGCTGCTCTGGTCGGTGCTGGTCGACAAGGTGCACCGAAGCCCGACGACCGGCATCGATTGGTCGCTAAGGCGGCCGCTGGCCGAGACGCTCGACATCAGCATCGCCAAGCTCGCCGGCCTGTGGGGCGTCTGGGGCGTGATCGGCGCGCTCTACTGCATCGCCCGCTGGTATTGGGACGGGGCCTATCTGTTCGCCATGCAGGTGCTCGGGGTCGCCGCGATCCCGATGCTGGTCCTGTCCATTCCCTACGTGATCTGGCTCGATCGCCGCCTCAAGGAGCCGCGCGACGGGGCGTGGCATTTCGGCCAGCTGCTGATCGGCCGGGTCGAGCTCGTCGACCGGGAAGTCCTCTACGATTTCTTCCGCGCCTGGGCGGTCAAGGGCTTCTTCCTGGCCTTCATGATCTCGATCGTGCCGGGCAACTGGCAGGCCACCGTCCGCACCGAGGGCAGCTGGATCGTCGACAATCCGGTCAATCTGGCGAACTGGCTGATCAGCGCGATGTTCACCGTCGATGTCGTCATAGCCACCGTCGGCTATGTGCTGACGATGAAGCCGCTCGACGCGCACATCCGCTCGGCCAACCCTTATGCCGCCGGCTGGCTCGCCGCCTTGATCTGCTACCCGCCCTTCATCCTGATGAATCCGGGCGGGCCGCTCGATTACCATATCGGGCTCGGCGACTGGTCCTACTGGCTCGCCGACTATCCGCTGGTGACGGCGCTGATCGGCCTCTGGCTCGTCTTCCTGACCGCAATCTACGCCTGGTCGACGGTCGCCTTCGGCCTGCGCTTCTCCAACCTCACCCATCGCGGCATCCTGACCCACGGGCCCTATGCCTGGACCAAGCATCCGGCCTACGTGTCCAAGAACCTGTTCTGGTGGTTCGCCGCTCTGCCTTTCCTCGCCACCACCGGCAATCCGGTCGACATGATCCGCAACACCGTCGTGCTTGGGATCGTCAGCGGCGTCTATTACTGGCGCGCGCGCACCGAGGAGAAGCACCTGTCGGCCGATCCCGCCTACCGGGAATATGCCGAATGGATGGAGCGCAACGGGCCGATCCCGCGCCTCGTCAACCGCCTCAAGCCGCGCTGGGCCCGCCCGCCCGAGCCGGTGGCGGCGGAATGATTACTGGCTGACCCACAGCCGGTAGGCGCCGGTCCCCTGCCCATAAGAGGTGACTCGAACGATATAGTCGCCGGCCTCCTCGGGAGCGAAGGCGAGCAGAGCGTTGAGACCGGCTCCGGCATCGTCGTCGCCGTCCAGAGTCTCGACCGGAACGCTGTCGCGCGCGGCGGGGAGAAGCAGCTGGACGAGCGGGTCGAAGCTCGACGAATCGACCGAGATATAGCGCGTCTGGCCGGCCTCCACCCGGATCAGGTAATCGTCATAATGCTGGCCGTCGAGGTCGGCGTCGGCCGGGCCGAGCTCGCCCTGCCAGAGCGACCACGTCCCGCTGGTCGTCACTGCCGTCCCGGGGCTCGCGATCGGCGCCGGAAGCGGCGGCATCGGGGCGACCTCGGCCGTGTAGGCGCCTCGCGCGTCGGCCGAAAAGCCGATCACCCTCAGCACGAAATCGCCGCCGGAGGGCGGCGCATAGGAGATCCGGGAGTTGAGGCTTGCGCCGCTGTCGTCGTTCTCAGCGACCGGCTCGTCCTCGCCGGCGCGATACAGCTGGGCGACCGGATCGAAGGCCTCGGACTCGACCGAGATGCGATAGCGCTGGCCGGCTTCCAGCCGGACGGCATGCTCGTCATAGCGATGGTCGCCCTCGCCGGTCGAGCGGTCGCTGTCCTGGAGCTCGCCGGCGACCGACCAGGGGGCCTGCCCGGCCGCGGGAACGGCGGAAAACGCCGCGGCGAGCGCGGCGAGCGAAGCGGTTGCGGTGTGTGAGCGCATTCTGGCGAGTCCCCCCTCGGGCCGGCGAATCGGCGATGCAAAGCCTAGCCGGAGGCGGCGGCGCGCGCCAGTTTCGCCCGTGCAACGATCAATTCGAGCCGGCGAAGTGGTCGGTGGCGCGGATCAGGCCGTCGAGGATGCCGGGCTCGTTGAACAGATGGCCGCCGTCGGGGACGATGTTCAACACCGCGTCCGGCCACGCGCGGTGGAGGTCCCAGGCCGCGGCGGGCGGCGTGCAGCAATCGTAGCGGCCTTGGACGATGACTCCGGGGATGCCGCGCAGGACGGCGGCATCGCGGAGCAGCGCGCCCTCCTCGATCCAGCCCTTGTGGACCATGTAGTGATTCTCGATGCGGGCGATCGCGATGGCGAAATCGTCGCCCGTATGGGTCTCGATCACCTCCGGATTGGGCAGCAGCGTGACCGTCTCGGCCTCCCATTTGCTCCATGCCTTGGCGGCGGCGAGCCGCTCGGCGGGGTCGGGGCCGGTGAGTCGGCGGTGATAGGCGGCGACGAGGTCGCCCCGCTCCCCGTCCGGGATCGGAGCGAGGAATTCCTCCCACTTGTCCGGAAAGATTTCCGACGCGCCATAGCGGTAGAGCCAGTCGAGTTCGGTCTGGCGGAAGGTGAAGATGCCGCGCAGCACGAGCTCGGTGACTCGCTTCGGGTGGGTCTGGGCGTAGGCCAGCGCCAGCGTCGAGCCCCATGATCCTCCGAACACCATCCAGCGCTCGACCCCCGCCACTTCGCGCAGCCGTTCGATGTCGGCGACCAGGTCCCAGGTGGTGTTCGCCTCGAGCGAGGCGTGCGGCGTCGAGCGCCCGCAGCCGCGCTGGTCGAAGAGCAGGATGTCGTATCGCTCGGGATCGAACTGGCGCCGGTGCTCCGGGCTGCAGCCGGCGCCGGGGCCGCCATGGAGAAAGACGACGGGCTTGGCCGCCGGCGTTCCGCAGCGCTCCCAATAGAGGCGGTGGCCGTCGCCGACGTCGAGATGTCCGCTCCGATAAGGCTCGATCGGCGGATAGAGGGTGCGGCGCTCGTCCATCAGTAGCTCTCTTCCTGGTAGATACGGGTGACGTCTTGGCCCCATTCGCCGTGGAACCTCTCGAGCAGTCGCTCGGCCGGGGTCTGCCCCGAAGCGAGGATGTCGCGCAGCGGGTCGAGGAATCCCGATTCGTTGTCGCCCGACGCGTTGAGCTTCCCCCTCGCCTTGAGGCCCGATTCGGCGATGGCGAGGACCCGCCGGCCGAGCTCGAGGAGCGGCTCGCCGTCGGGGGTGAGGGCATTGAGGCCGAGCCTGGGCACGGAGTCGCGCAGCCGCTGCCGGGCTTCGAGCGGCCAGTGCTTCACTTCGTCCCAGGCGGCGGCGAGCGCGGCGCCGTCGTAGAGCAGACCGACCCACAGGGCGGGGAGGGCGCAAATCCGGCCCCACGGCCCGCCGTCGGCGCCTCGCATCTCGAGGAAGCTCTTAAGCCGCACCTCCGGGAAGATGGTGGAGAGATGGTCGGTGAAATCGGAGACGAGCGGCTTCTCGCCCGGCAGAGCGGGGAGCCGTCCGGCGAGGAAATCGCGGAACGACTGGCCCGAGGCGTCGATGTAGCGGCCGTCGCGGAAGACGAAATACATCGGCACGTCGAGCGCGTAATCGAGGTAGCGCTCGTAGCCGAAGCCGTCCTCGAAGACGAACGGGAGCATTCCGGTGCGGTCGCGGTCGGTGTCCGACCAGATATGGCTTCGGAAGGAGAGGAAACCGTTCGGCCGGCCCTCGGTGAAGGGCGAGTTGGCGAACAGGGCGGTGCCGAGCGGCTGCAGGGCGAGCGCGACCCGGAACTTCGTCGCCATGTCGGCCTCCGAAGAATAATCGAGGTTGGTCTGGATGGTGCAGGTTCGCAGCATCATGTCGAGGCCGAGCTTGCCCACCTTGGGCATGTAATCGAGCATGATGGCGTAGCGGCCCTTGGGCATGACCGGCAGGTCCGAGCGCGCTTTGTCCGGCCACATCCCCAGGCCGAGGAAACAGACGCCGAGCTCGTCGCCCACCTCCTTCACCTGGCGCAGGTGCCGTCCGGCCTCGGCGCAGGTCTGGTGAAGATGCTCGCACTGCGCGCCGGAAAGCTCGAGCTGGCCGGCCGGCTCCAGGCTGACGGCGCCGTCCGGGCCGGTCAGAGCGATGATATTCCCCCCTTCGGTGACCGCTTGCCAGCCGAAGCGCGTCAGCGCCGTCAGCAGGTCGCGAATGCCGCCCGGCTCATCATAGGCCGGAGCGCGGTGATCGGCGCAGCGATAGACGAACTTCTCATGCTCGGTGCCGATGCGCCATTGCGCCGCGGGCTTCTCGCCTCCGGCGAAGACGGCGAGGAGATCGTCGCGACTCTCGATCCTGTGATCGCCTCTGAGCGGGCCGGTGCGCGTCGTCATCGCGGCTCCTCTAGCGGCCGGGCGAAGCCGCCGCCAGCGGGTTTCACCCTGCTACCGATCGGCGCGCCAGTCTCCGGCAAGAGCCATCCACAGGCTGAGCGCGGCGATCGCGGCCGTGTCCGCGCGCAGGATGCGAGGGCCGAGCGACACTGGGCTGGCCTGCGCGAGGGCGCGCACGGACTCGCGCTCGGCGTCGGCGAACCCGCCCTCTGGGCCGATCAGGATCGCCGCCGGGCCGGGCCGGACGGCGACGTGCATCGGCTCGCCGCCCTCTTCGTCGGCGAAATAGAGGCGGCGGTCGGTCGGCCAGGCCTTGAGCAGCGCCTCGAGCCGGGCCGGCTCGGCCAGCTCCGGAAGAGCGGTGCGCTCGCATTGCTCAGCCGCCTCGATGCAGTGCGCGCGCAGCCGCTCGAGGTTGAGGCGCTCAACCACGGTGCGCCGGGTGACGACGGGCACCAGCCGGGCGGCGCCGAGTTCGGTCGCTTTCTCGACGAGCCAGTCGATTCGGCCGCGCTTTATCGGCGCGAAGAGCAGCCACAGGTCGGGCACCGGCTCGCGCGGCCGAAGGTGGCGGGTTACGGCCAGCGTCGCGCGTTTCTTTCCGCCGGCGACGAGTTCGCCCAGCCACTCGCCGGTCCGGTCGTCGAACAACTTCACCTGGCTCCCGGGCTTCAGGCGCAGAACGTTGGCGAGATAATTTGCTGGGGGTCCCTCGAGGGTGAGCATCGTGCCGAGCGCCAGCGTCTCTTCCACGTAGAGGCGCGGCGAGCTCGCCAGCGGCCAGGCAGGGATGGCGGGCATGATCACTCCCTATCCGTTCGGGCTGAGCCTGTCGAAGCCCCCCTTTGCGGTTGAGAAAGAATGGCCTTCGACATGCTCAGGTCGGGCGGTATCTGTGCATGCGTGCAAGACAACTTACACGCTCCCACCGACATCGTCCCCGACAGCGAGCGGCGCGGGCTGATCGGCATGCTTCCGCCCAGGATCCGGCCCTATGCCTCGCTGATCAGGCTCGACCGGCCGATCGGCGCCTGGCTGCTGTTCTGGCCGGGCGCCTGGGCCGTCGCCCTGGCCGGCATGGGCGAGGGCGGCTGGCCGCTGATCGCCTGGCTCGCGCTGGGCGCCTGGGCGATGCGAAGCGCCGGCTGCGTCTATAACGACATCGTCGACCGCGACCTCGACCGGCAGGTGGAACGGACCCGGCTGCGGCCGCTGGCGAGCAACCGGATCGCGCTCGGCGGCGCCTGGGCGATGCTGGTGGCAACCAGCCTGATCGGCCTCGTCGTTCTCCTCCAGCTCGACCGCTCGGCCCAGCCGATCGCCCTCGCCAGCCTCGCCCTCGTGGCGGCCTATCCGTTCATGAAGCGGATCACCTGGTGGCCTCAGGCGTGGCTCGGGCTGGTCTTTTCCTGGGGCGCGCTGGTCGGCTGGCCCGCGGTCACCGGCGAGATCGGCCTGCCCGCTCTGCTCCTCTACGCGGGCTCGGTCTTCTGGGTGATCGGCTATGACACGGTCTACGCCCTCCAGGACCGCGAGGACGACGCCCTGGTCGGGGTCAAGTCCTCGGCGCGGGCGCTCGGCCGCCACGCGCGGCTCGGAATCGCCGTCTGCTATGCGCTCGCCCTTTTCCTCTGGGCCGCGGCGTTTCGGGAAGTCCGCCAGGAATGGTATGCCTGGCTCGGCCTGCTGCCGGCGGCGCTTCACCTGTTCTGGCAGGTGGCGACGCTCGACCCCGCCGACGGGAGCGATGCCCTAGCCAAGTTCCGCTCCAACCGACTCACCGGCCTGCTCATGTTCCTCGCCTGCTTCGTCGCCGGCACGGCTTGAGGCTTGCTTTTGCCCGGGCCGCGTCTAACTCCGCCCCATGCTCACCGTCGAGGAAGCCGAAGGGCGCGCCGCAGCCCTGGTCGAAGCCGCGCTCAGGGCCGGAGCGGACGCCGCCGACGTTCTCTATATCGGCGACTCGGCGACCGAGGTCCAGGTCAGGCTCGGGGCGCTCGAGGATGTCGGCCGTTCGGAGGGCGAGGAGATCGGCCTGAGGCTGTTCGTCGGCCGGCGGTCCGCCTCGGTCGCATCCTCGGACCTCTCGGCGGACGCCTTGCACGCCCTGGTCGAGCGGGCGGCGGCGATGGCGCGCGAGGCGCCGGAAGATCCCTATGCCGGCCTCGCTCCTGAAGACCGGCTCTACCGCGGCGGCGCGCCCGACATCGAAGGGGACGACGGCGCCGACCCTTCGCCGGCCGAGATCAAGCAAAGGGCGCTGGCGATGGAGGATTCGGCGCGGGCGGTGCCTGGCATCACCAATAGCGAGGGGGCCGGAGTCAGCGCCGGGCGCAACGTCGTCGCCCTCGCCACGAGCCACGGCTTCGTCCAGGGCTATACGACGAGCGGCTATAGCGGCGGGGTCAGCGTCATCGCCGGTTCGGGCTCGGCCATGCAGCGCGACCATGCGTCCCACAACGTCCGCCATTATACCGATCTCGACGCTCCCGACGCGCTCGGGAGGCTCGCCGCCGAGCGCGCGCTCAAGCGGCTCGACCCCGCCCGGCTGGCGAGCGGGACGATGCCGGTCTTCTTCCATCCCCGGGTTGGCGGCAGCCTGATCGGAAGCCTGCTTTCGGCGATGACCGGGCCGGCGATCGCTCGCAGGACCAGCTTCCTCGTCGACCGCGCCGAGGAGCAGCTCTTCGCCGAGGACCTGGTCCTGATCGACGACCCCCACCGGCGCCGCGGCCTTCGCTCGAAGCCGTTCGACGGCGAAGGCGTCGCCACCGCGCCGCGCCGTCTGGTCGACGGCGGCAGGCTGACCGGCTGGCTGCTCAACGCCGCCGCCGCGCGCCAGCTCGGCCTCGAGCCGACCGGCCACGCCACCCGAGGCATTGGCGGCGCGCCCGGGGCGTCGGCGACCAACGTCCATCTCGAGCCGGGGCCTATGAGCCCCGCCGAGCTGATGGCCGACGTCAGGCGGGGGCTCTTCGTCACCGAGATGATCGGCCAGGGCGTCAACCCGGTGACCGGAGACTATAGCCGGGGCGCGTCCGGGTTCATCATCGAGAATGGCGAGCTCGCCGCGCCGGTGGCCGAGATCACGATCGCCGGCAACCTCATCGACATGTATCGGCGCCTGACTCCGGCGAACGACCTCGACCATCGCCGCGCGGTCAACGTCCCGACGCTGCGCGTCGAAGGGATGACGGTCGCCGGTGCTTGAGGAGGTCGCGCTCATCGCCGAGGAAGCGGGCCGGATCGCCGCCGGGCGCTGCGGCACCGCCTATCGAAGCTGGGAGAAGTCCCCCGGCCAGCCTGTCTGCGACATCGACCTGGAAGTGGACGCCTTCCTCCACGATCGGCTGAGCAAGCTCGACGCCGAGGCCGGCTGGCTCTCGGAGGAGACGATCGACCTTTCCGACCGGATCGAGCGGCGCCGGCTGTGGGTGATCGACCCGATCGACGGCACCAAGGATTATCTCCGGCGCCGGCCGGGCTGGTGTGTCTCGGTCGCCCTGGTCGAGGACAGGGTGCCGGTGCTCGGGGCGCTCGCCGCGCCCGCGCGCGGCGAATTGTGGACGGCCTCGCGCGGCCAGGGCAGCTGGCGCAACGGCGAGAGGCTCCGAGTCAGCCCGCGCCGGCGTCTGGCCGGGGCCCGGGTCCCCGCCGATGAGCTCCCCGACGCCGACCGCGACCTCGTCGCGGTCGCCAAGCCCAATTCGATCGCGTTGCGGATCGCCCTGGTCGCCGCCGGCGAGGCCGATCTGGTCGCGACCCTGCGCTGGGGCTTCGAGTGGGACATCGCCGCCGCGGTGCTGATCGCCGAGGAGGCGGGCGCGACCGCGACCGGCGCGCTCGGCCAGCCGCTCGCCTTCAACACCGCCTCCGGCGAGGCTTTCGGAGTGCTCGTCGCGACTCCGGGAATCCATGCGGCCGCGGTCGAGCGGCTGCGCGAGCGGGCCATGACTTTAGTGTAATTTTCCCCGATTCGGCGTAGGAGGATGTGCGGGAGGACGACCCATGCGACTCTCCTTTCTCACCGGCCTGATCGCCTTGGGCGCGGCCGCGCCGCTCGCGGCCCAGCAACCGACCGCCGAGCAACCCGCCGAGCCGCGCATCGAGATCACCGAGTCGATCGATCTGGAGCGCGACCGCACCCAGCGAATGACCGTCCCGGTCAGCATCGACGGCCGCGGCCCCTACCGATTCATCGTCGATACCGGCGCCGAGCGCACCGTCATCTCGCGCGAGCTGGCCAACGAGCTCGCCCTCGATCCCGGGCGAACCGCCACGGTCTACAGCATGAGCGAGGTCAGCCGGATCGGCACCGTCGTCATTCCCGCGCTCGAGGTCGGGCGACGGACGGTCAACCAGATCCACGCCCCGGCGCTGGCGCGGCGCGATCTCGGCGCCGAGGGCCTGCTCGGGATCGACAGCCTGCGCTCGCAGCGGGTCGAGCTCGACTTCGTGCGGCAGGAGATGACGGTGACTCCGTCCCGCCGCGAGGAGCAAGCCTGGCCCGACGAGACGATCGTCATCACCGCGCGCAGCCGCTACGGCCATTTGATGCTCGTCGACGCCTCGCTCGACGGGGAACGAATCTACGTCATCGTCGACACCGGCGCCCAGGTCACCGTCGCAAACGACGCGCTTCGGCGGCGGCTCGAGCGACGCGGACGGCTCGGCCCGCTGCAGCCGGTCCAGCTGATCAGCGTGACCGGGGGCAGGATCGAAGCCGAATATGGCATTGCCCGCCGGATCCGCCTGGGCGGCGCCGGGATCAACAACCTTCCGGTCGCCTTCGCCGAGGTTCACCCGTTCCAGCAGCTGCGCCTGACCGAGCAGCCGGCGATCCTGCTCGGCATGGACGCTCTGCGGCTGTTCGAGCGGGTGTCGTTCGATTTCGCCAACCGCCGGGTCCGGCTGCTGGTGGGCGGAAGCTCGATGCTCGAGCGGGAGGTGCGGACCGCGGCGCGGCCCGACCTCGCGGAGCCGGTCAGGCGACCGGCGGCACCCTGAGCCTGGGTATCTCGATCTTCGGGCAGCGGTCCATCACGACCTTGAGGCCGGCCGCCTCGGCGCGCTCGGCCGCCTCCGCGTTGACGACTCCGATCTGAAGCCAGACCGACTTCGCGCCCGCCGCGATCGCCTCGTCGACCGCCTCGCCCGCCGCCATCGGGCGACGGAAGATGTCGACCATGTCGATCGGCTCGCCGATCTGGGCGAGCTCGCGCCAGACATATTCGCCGTGGACATGCTCGCCGGTTATCTGAGGGTTGACCGGAAGCACCCGGTAGCCGCGGCCCTGGAGGAAGGCCATGACTCCGTAGCTCGGCCGGTCGGGCCGGTCGGACGCCCCGATCATCGCAATGGTCCGCGTGGCGGCGAGCAGGTCGTAGATATCCTCGTCGCGGGTGAGCGGCATCAGTCGCCGGCCCGAGGGCTGCGGTCGGCGCGCATCATGAACCATCCGGTCACCGTCATCACGATGCCGATGAACATGAGGCCGAGGTAAAGCTCCGTCACGACTGATCTCCCAGACAATGCCGGACCCGGTGCAGCGCCAACAGGGCGAGCCCCATCCGTTGCTGTTCGCTCAACGCCGGATTCATGGAATCGCCTAACACAATTCGCTGCGCGATCGAACAACCTTGCTCATGCGACCGCTGTCGGCCCGTCGCATAGATCTCTCCCAATCCGAAGCTGCTGGTGATCATGGCGGCCAGCCCGAAGGTCATGACCAGGCTGCCAAAATGCTTCCAGCCACGAGGCGCGGCAGGCCTTTCTGACCGTTTTTGCTGATTTAGGCGTTCGGCCTCCGGCATTTTCGTACAATAAGCGGAGGGCAAGCGGAGCGCAATCAGGCTTGCCCGCGGTGCTCCAGTTGCTCGGCCAGTCTCTCCGCAAGCGCGCGGAACATGTCGGCTTCCTTGCCCTCGCCGGCGGCCGGCGGCCGGCCGGCGTCCGACGCCGCGCGGATCGAGAGGGTCAAGGGGAGGCGGCCGAGGAAGGGGATGTCCATCACCCGAGCCGCCGCTTCCGCGCCGCCCGAGCCGAACGGGTCGCTGACCTCGCCGCAATGGGGGCATTGATAGCCGGCCATGTTCTCGATGAGGCCGATCACCGCCACGTCCATCTTGCGGAACATGTCGATCGCCCGGGTGGCGTCGATCAGCGCCAGGTCCTGCGGGGTCGAGACGATCACCGCCCCGGCCGGCTTCCATTTCTGGATGAGCGTCATCTGGACGTCGCCCGTGCCCGGCGGAAGGTCGACGATCAGCATCTCGCAATCGCCCCAGTCGCCCTCCATCAGGCTGGAAAGCGCGCTCGCGGTCATCGGCCCGCGCCAGGCGACGGCCGTGCCGGGCTCGATCAGCTGGCCGATGGAGAGCATCCTCACTCCGTGCGCCGGGACGGGGACGATCTGCTCGTCGATCAGCTCGGGTCGGCCGGACTGGCCCATGATCCGCGGCTGCGAGGGGCCGTAAATGTCGGCGTCGACGAGGCCGACCTTCCTTCCCATCCTGCCCAAGGCGACGGCGAGGTTGGCGGCGACGGTCGACTTGCCGACGCCGCCCTTGCCGCTTCCCACCGCGACGATGGTCCGCTCGAGCTTCTCGGCGGTCATGGCGACGCGGATGTCGGCGACTCCCGCGACGCCGATCAGCGCCGCCCTGACCCGACGCTCGAGCTGGCTGCGCTGCTCGGCCGAAATCCCGCTTGCGTCGAGCACCACCGTGGCGACGCCCTCCTTGAGGCGGGTCATCACCAGCCGGTCGCCGATGCCATCCATCTCGGCCAGCACGGCTCTTACCGGGTCGTTTCCTTCGGTCACGGCCCGGCGATACGGAAAGCCGCTCGGCTTGGCACTGTTTTTCCGCCGAAGCGCTTTATATAGAGGCGGCATGAAACGGTTCTTCGGGTGGGTTGGGCGTCCAGGCGCCGCCATGAGCGACAATCGGGGCGGTCCCTGGGGCCCCAGCGGCGGCGACGATGGCGGCTCCGGCGGTTCCGGCGGCGACGGTCCCCGCAATCCGTGGGGGCAGCCCCCGCGGCGGCGGCGGCCCAAGGGCTCGGGCGAGGTCAGCTCGCTCGACGAGTTCCTGAAGAAGAGCCGCGACCGGATCGGCTGGCGCTTTCCCCCACAGGACGGCCGCCCTTATTGGCTCTACGGTCTGGTCGCCTTCGCGGCGCTCTGGATCCTTTTCACCAGCGTCCATCGCATCGCCCCGCAGGAGCGCGGAGTCGTCACCACCTTCGGCGACTATGAGCGCACGATGCAGCCGGGCATCGGCTTCTCCTGGCCGGCGCCGATCGGCCGGGTCCAGAAGGTCGACGTCGAGAATATCCGGACCATCACTATTCCGGAGAGCGCGGGGACCGAGAACCTGATCCTCACCGGCGACCAGAACGTCATCGATCTGGCCTATTCGGTCCGCTGGAACATCAAGGACCCGCAGCGCTTCCTGTTCCAGATCGCCCAGCCCGAGGAGACCATCCAGGAGGTCGCCGAGAGCGCGATGAGGGCGGTGGTCGCGCGGGTCTCGCTCGACGACGCGATCGGCGCCGGGCGCGCCGAGATCGAGCAGAGCGTCGAGCAGAACATGCAGCAGCTGCTCGACGATTACGGCGCCGGAATCCGGATCCAGGGCGTCGCCATCAACCAGTCGGTGCCGCCCGGCGCGGTCAACGAGGCCTTCCTCCAGGTGTCGGCGGCGCAGCAGCAGGCGCAAAGCTACATGAACGACGCCCGCGCCTACGCGCTTCAGATCACCGCCAAGGCGCAGGGCGACGCCGCCGCCTTCGAGAAGGTCTATGCCGAGTACAAGGCGGCTCCGGAAGTGACCCGCCGCCGAATGTATTACGAGACGATGGAGCGGATCCTGTCTCGGGTCGACACGACCATCGTCGAGGCGCCCGGAGTGACTCCCTATCTGCCGCTGCCCGAAATCCAGCGGCGCTCGTCCCAGGGCCAGCCGCAGGCCCAGCCCCAGCCGCAAGGAGCGCCGGCGCGATGAACCGGATCGTCCGCAATCCGATCGCCCTGATCGTCGTCGCCATCCTGCTCCTGATCCTTGTCGGAAGCACCTTCGCGATCGTCCCGGAGACCAAGCAGGCGGTGATCGTCCGCTTCGGCGAGCCCCAGCGAACGCTTAACCGCTACCGCGCCAACGAGACGTTCGGAGCCAGCGGCGCGGGCCTCGCCGCCCGGCTGCCCTTCCTCGAGCAGATCGTCTGGATCGACAAGCGCATCCTCGCCATCGACATGGAGAACCAGCAGGTCCTGTCGACCGACCAGCTTCGGCTCCAGGTCGACGCTTATGCCCGCTACCGGATCGTCGATCCCCTGCAGATGTACAAGGCGGCGCGGACCGAGGACCGGGTCAGCGAGCAGCTCCGGCCGATCCTCGCCTCGGCCCTGCGCAACGAGCTCGGCCGCCGCCCGTTCGCGGCGTTGCTGAGCCCCGAGCGCGGGCAGATGATGGACAATATCCAGAACGCCCTCAACCGGGTCGCCACCCAATATGGCGCGCAGATCGTCGACGTGCGGATCAAGCGTGCCGACCTGCCGGACGGAACGCCGCTCGAATCCGCCTACGACCGGATGCGCACGGCCCGCCAGCAGGAGGCGCGCTCGATCCAGGCGCAGGGGCTCAAGCAGGCCCAGATCATCCGTGCCGAGGCCGACGCCGAAGCCGCCAACACCTATGCCGGCGCCTTCACCCAGGATCCGGAATTCTACGATTTCTACCGCGCGATGCAGTCCTATGAGGCGAGCTTCATCAGCGAGGGCAACAACCCCAATGCGCGCGGCCGGACCAACATCATCCTGTCGCCGAACAACGAATATCTGCGCCAGTTCAGGGGACAGCGCTGAGCGGGCGCTGGAAACGAAGGCCATTCAAATTCCGTTCAGCCACCCCATCTAGCCTGAGCGCGAGAAAAGCTCGGCCAGGCCGATGACTCCGCCGGCGCGGCGGGTTCGGCGGGACGAAGGTCAAGGAGGATTGCACAGGTGCGTTACGTCTATGGAGTTTCCGCTGCCATTCTTCTGGGCGGAGCCGCGGCGACGCTGACCCTCAATCCGGTCGGCGCCCAGACGGCCCAGAACGAGCCGGGGGCGATCGCCGCCGCGGCGCCGCGCGGAGGCGCTCCGATGAGCTTCGCCGAGCTCGCCGAGCGGCTGCAGCCGGCGGTGGTCAACATCTCGACCCGTCAGAGCGTCCAGGTCCAGCAGCGCCGGCTGCCGCCGGGCTTCGAGGAATTCTTCCGCCGCTTCGGCCAGGAGGCCCCCGGCGGCGGCGAGGGCGAGGGCGGCACCGTCACCCAGCGCGGCGGCTCGCTCGGCTCCGGCTTCATCATCTCCGCCGACGGCTATATCGTCACCAACAACCACGTCGTCGCTCCGGCCCGGCCCGACGCCGTGGTCGAGCAGATCACGGTCACCCTGGCCGACCGAACCGAATATGAGGCCGAGGTGGTCGGCCGTGACGTCGTCTCCGACATCGCCGTGCTCAAGGTCAATCCGACCCGGGCGCTGCCCTTCGTCCGCTTCGCCGATTCGACCCGGGTCAGGGTCGGCGACTGGATCGTCGCGATCGGCAATCCGTTCGGGCTCGGCGGCACCGTCACCGCCGGAATCGTCTCGGCGCTCCACCGCAATATCGGCGCCGGCAATTACGACCGCTTCATCCAGACCGACGCCTCGATCAATTCGGGCAATAGCGGCGGCCCGATGTTCGACCTCAACGGCAACGTGGTCGGGATCGCCACCGCCCTCATCTCGCCGACCGGAGGCAATGTCGGCATCGGCTTCGGCATTCCGGCCGAGCAGGTCCGCCCGGTCGTCGACGCGCTCCGCCGCGGCGAACGGGTCCGGCGCGGCTATATCGGGGTCGGCCTTCAGCAGATCGACGAGGGCGTCGCGGCGGCGCTCGGCATCGACCGCAACCGCGGCGAGCTCATCCGAACCGTCACCCCGGGCGGACCGGCCGACCGGGCCGGAGTCGAGCAGGGCGACGTCGTCATCAGCGTCGCCGGCCAGCCGGTGACGCCCGACCAGACGCTCGCCTACCTGGTCTCCCAGCAGCCGATCGGCTCGCGCATCCCGCTCGAGCTCATCCGCAACGGCCAGCGCAGGTCGGTCAACGTGGCCATCGCCGAGCGCCCGTCCGAGGAGGAGCTTGCCCGGCTCAACAATATCGAGCCCGACTCGCCGGCGGTGGCCGAACCGGGCAAGGACGACCCGCAGTCGACCGGCCAGCGCTCCACCCAGGGCAGCCTCGGGCTGAGCGTGCAGACGCTGACGCCGCAGATCGCGCGGCGGCTGCAGGTGACCGATCCCAGCGTCCGCGGAGTGGTCGTCGCCGGCGTCGACCCGAACAGCGATGCCGGGCAGAAGGGCATCCAGGTCGGCGACATCATCCTGTCGATCAACCGCGCCTCGACGCCGACGCCCGAGGCGGCCGCCGCCGCGATCGAGGCGGCGCGCCGCTCGGGGCGGAACACCGTGCTCCTGCTCATCCGCCGCGGCAACACCACCCCGGCCTATGTCGGAGTCGAGCTCAACCGCCAGTAAGAGGCGCTTGCCCGGGCCCGGCGATTGAGGTTAGGCCGCGGATCGATCCGGGGCGCAGCGGCCGCCTCGCCTGAGGGGAGAGCGGCCTTGTCCAGCCATTCGGGAGCCGCGGAAGCACCGGCGGACGCGATGCTCGAGCTTACGCTGAGGTCGATCCTCCTCGGCGGCGCGATCACCTTGGTGTTCACCGCGGCCAACGTTTATCTCGGCCTGCGCGTCGGCCTGACCTTCGCCACCTCGATCCCGGCGGCGGTGATCTCGATGGCGGTGCTGCGCTGGTTCGCTTCCTCGACCATCCTCGAGAACAACATCGTCCAGACGGTGGCTTCGGCGGCGGGCACCCTGGCGGCGATCATCTTCGTCCTCCCCGGGCTGGTGATGATCGGCTGGTGGAGCGGCTTTCCCTACTGGATGACCGCCTCGGCGACGGCGGTGGGCGGAATCCTCGGAGTCATGTTCTCGGTGCCGCTGCGCCGCGCGCTGGTCGTCGATACTCCGCTCCCCTATCCGGAGGGCGTCGCCGCCGCCGAGGTCCTCAAGTGCGGCGCCGGCTCGCGCGAGGGCGACGAGGAGAATGAGAAGGGCCTGCGCCTGATCGTCGTTAGCGCACTGGCCGCCGCCTTCTTCACCCTCGTCGCCAAGACCCGCCTGCTCGCCGAGGAGGCGGCGGCCTTCTTCCACGTCGGCGCCTCGTCGACTGGCATTTCCGGCGGCCTCTCCTTCGCCCTGATCGGCGCCGGCCACCTGGTCGGAATCTCGGTCGGCATGGCGATGCTCGCCGGACTGGTCATCGGCTGGTGGATCGTCCTCCCAATCCTCACCGGCGGACTGCCCGGCTCGGCCGAGGAGGTCGCGACGACCGTCTTCCGCTCCGACGTGCGCTTCTTCGGCGCCGGAGTGATCGGGGTCGCCGCGATCTGGACCCTGCTCAAGATACTGGGCCCGATCCTCGGCGGAATCAGCTCGGCGATGGCCGCCTCGAAGCTGCGCTCGGCCGGCTCGTCCACGCTGCCTCTGGTCGAGCGCGACATTCCGATCAACACGGTCGGCGCGGTCATCCTCGGGTCGCTGGTGCCGATCGCCGTGCTGCTCTGGCTGTTCATCGCCGGCGGCCCGCTCGCCGGAGCGGCGGTGCCGCTGATCCTCGGCACCTTGCTGTTCGTGCTCGTCGCCGGGGTCGTCATCGCCGCGGTCTGCGGCTACATGGCCGGGCTGATCGGGGCCTCGAACAGCCCCATATCGGGCATCGGCATCCTCGCCATCCTCGCCGCCGCCCTGCTGCTCGCGGCCGGCTTCGACGGGGCCGGCGAGGGCGAGGTCAGGGCGCTGATCGCTTATGCCCTGTTCGCCACCGCGATCGTGTTCGGGATCGCCACCATCTCCAACGACAACCTCCAGGACCTGAAGACGGGACAGCTGGTCGGAGCGACTCCGTGGCGCCAGCAGCTCGCCCTGGTCTACGGCGTCCTGTTCGGATCGATCGTGATCCCGCCGGTGCTCGACCTGCTCAACACGGCCTATGGCTTCGCGGGGGCGCCCGGCGCCGGCCCGGACGCGCTTCCGGCGCCGCAGGCGGCCTTGATCTCGGCGCTGGCCACGGGCGTGCTCGGCGGCGACCTCAACTGGCGGATGATCGGCCTGGGCGCGGGAGCCGGAGTCGTCGTCGTCATCGTCGATGCGCTGCTCGGCCGGGCCAAGCTTCTCCGACTCCCTCCGCTCGCGGTCGGGATCGGCATCTATCTGCCGATGGCGGTGACCCTGCCGGTGGTCACCGGCGCCGTGCTCGGCAAGCTCTACGACCGCCGCGCCGAGCGGGCCGAGCATCCCAAGTTCACCAAGCGGATGGGGGTCCTCCTCGCCACCGGCCTGATCGTCGGCGACAGCCTGCTCAACGTCGCCTTCGCCGGAGTCGTCGCGGCGACGGGGAGCGGGTCGCCGATCGCCGTCGTCGGCGACGAGTTCGAGACCGTCGCCCTGCTCGCCGGCCTCGCCGTCTTCGCGACCCTGCTCGCCTGGCTCTACCGCTTCACGGCCCGCTCGGCCGCGTTCGATCGTCAGTAGCCGAAGCCCGGGACGGCCCGCCCGCCCAGCACATGGGCGCGCAAGTCCTTGGCGCTCCACATCAGCTCGACGCCAGCCTCCGCCTGCTTGACCAAGGCGACGATCCGCTCGTTGACCGGCGCCCGCCGGCCGAGCGAGTGGGCGAGCCTCACCACCTCGCCGTTGAGATAGTCGATCTCGGTCTCGCGCCCCGCGGCGAAATCGTCGGCCATGGACGAGCGCGCGCTGGCGTCGATCTTCTGCGCCTTGAGCACGGTGTTGCGGAAAATGAGGTCGGGCGCGGCGATGACGTGGGGCAGGAGCTTGGGCGGGATCGGCCCGATCTGCGCCGGCACGATCCCCGCCGCCTCCAATATCTCGAGGGCCTCGACCTGCGAGGCGGCGACGACGCGCCGGTATTCGCGGTCGCTGAGCTGCTCGAGCAGAGTCTTTCCGGACAGCGCGTTGACCGCGTTGTTGAGGTTGATGAGAAGCTTGCCCCAGGCGACCCCCTCCATGTCGGCGGCCAGCCGCAAGCCGCCGCCGAGCTTGCCGATCCGTTCGGCCAGGGTCCGAGTGACCGGATGGTCCTCGGCCCAGAGCGCCCCCGCCACCCCCTTGTGCCAGCGGCCGTTGCCCAGCCGCGCGACGTTGAAGGGGATCATCCCGCGCAGGACGGCGAAGCCGGGCAGTGCCGCCTTGAGCGCGTCGGCGTTGCTGATCCCGTTCTGAAAGCTGAGGATCGCAATTCCCTTGCGGGCATGCCGGCTAATCTCGCGAGCGGCCGCCGCCGTGCCGTTGCTCTTGACGCACAAGGCGACGATGTCGGCGCGGGCGAGCGCCTTGGGCCTGGTCGAGAAGTCGATCTCGTCGGGACGCGCCTCGAGGCGGCGGCGTTCGCTGTCGGTGACGGTAAGGCCGTTGGCGGCGATCTCGTCCTTGACCTCCTGGCGTCCGAGGAACGACACCGACAAGCCCGCGGCCAGCCAGGTCGCGCCGATATAGCAGCCGACCGAGCCGGCGCCGTGGATGACGATGTGCGGAGGGCCCGGCGGCGATGCTTCGGCCAATTCTAGCCCCGCCCGCGATACGGAGCGACGCCCTGGTCCGGGATCCAGAGCCCGCCCGGCGGCTCGCCCGACTGCCAGAAGACGTCGATCGGAATGCCCCCGCGCGGATACCAATAGCCGCCGATGCGCAGCCACAGCGGCTTCATCTCGCCCACGAGCCGCTCGGCGATGCCGACCGTCACCGCTTCGTGGAAGCCGCAATGGTTTCGGAACGCGGCGAGGAACAGCTTGAGCGACTTCGATTCGACGATCAGGCTTTCCGGAGCGTAGTCGATGACGAGATGGGCGAAGTCGGGCTGTCCGGTCACCGGGCATAAAGAGGTGAATTCGGGCGCGGCGAACCTCACCAGATAGGGGCGGGCAGGGCTGGGGTTCGGCACGTAATCGAGCTTCGCCTCCTCCGGCGAGGCGGGGATCGCGCTGGTCCGGCCGAGATGGGTCAGGTCCATGGCCGTTCTCTAGCGGGTCGGGCCGCCGCTCGTCGAACAATTCCTGTGCGGCCGACCTTGGCCGCTCGACAGGGGATGCGCCGCTAGCCGGAGCGATCGGGGCACGGCCGAGCGGCTAGGGTCAGTGTGAAGAGCGCTCCGCCGCCGTCACGGTTCAGGGCTTCGAGGCGCCCGCCATGGGCCAGCGCGATCTGGCGAGCGAGCGTGAGGCCGATGCCGGACCCGCCCGACTTGGTGGTGAAGAAGGGGACGAAGATTTCGTGCAGCCGGTCGGCGGGGATGCCGGGGCCGTTGTCGGCAACGTCGAAGGCGATCGCCGGCCCGCGCGATTCGCAGGAAAGATGGATGACCGGCGAGTCCACGCCCGCCACCGCCTCGGCGGCATTCTGCAGCAGGTTGATGAGCGCCTGCGACAGCAGCTCCGGATCGCCGTCAAAGGCGAGGTCGGGAGGTTGGACGGTCCGTCGGTAGGCGATGCGGCGAGCGTCGAGCCGCGCCTTGAGGACCGCCTCGGCCTCGCCGATGAGGTCGCCGGCGTGGATCGGTCGCAAACGCGGCTCGGGCAGATCCGCCAGGTCGCGGTATCGTTCGACGAAATCCAGCAGGTGGAGGCTGCGCCGGGCGATCGTGCCGACGGCGCTCGAGACCTCGCACTCCGGCTCGCCGCGGGACGCCATCAAGGCGGCAGCGCTTTCGGCGAGCGAGGCGATCGGAGTCAGCGAGTTCATGATCTCGTGGGCGAGCACTCGGGACATGTCCTGCCACGCCCGCAGCTGCACGGCATCGAGCTCGCCGGCGACGATCTGGAGCGAGACGAGCTTCTGCGGAGGCTCGCCTGGCGTCGACAGGCCCACGGTCCAGACCAGCGCGGGACGTCCGTCGGCGAGCGTGACGATGCGCCGGGCGCCCACCGGCGAAGCGAGGATCTCGGCCGCGGCGTCCGGCCCGAGGCTGCTGAAGTCCGCGAGCCTGCCCGGGACCGCGCCGGCGAGCTTGCGGGCCGCCTTGTTGGCGAAGCGGATTCGCCCGTCTTCGGTCGTCGCGACGAGCGCGACGGTGACCGCGTCGAGCAAGGCCGCAAACCGCTCGATGTCCTGCGAAGACCGGCGGTGCCGCGTTTCCTGATCCGCGACCGGAAGCGAATGCCCGCCCTCGAGTCGCGAGGCGTCCCAGACCGTGAGGAGGGCAAGGCCGGCCAAGGCCGCCGCGGTGGCATAATATTGGGTGCCGGCCAGCACCTGCAGGAAGGCGAAGGCGAGGCAGCCGGCGAGGAGCGATCGCAAGGCAACGGATGTGGCGAGGCGCCCGGTCCTGACCCTAGAGGCCATGCCGGGCCATGCGCCGGTAGAGGGCCGGCCGGCTCAGGCCCAGACGGGCAGCCGCCTGAGCGACGTTGCCGCCGCTGTTGACGAGCGCCTGTTCGATCGCGTCGCGTTCGAGGCTATCCAGCGGCCGGCCGGCGCGGGCGGCCCGCGTCGCCTCGCTCGCCGAGCGCACGGCGGCGAGAAGGTCCCGGTTGCGCCACGGCTTGAGCATGAAATCGTGAGCGCCCCGTTTCAGCGCGGCGACGGCCAGCGACACTCGCCCGAACGCCGTCATCAGGACCACGGCCAGCGAGGGATCCCGGGCCTTGATCCGAGCGAGGAAGTCGATGCCTTCGCGGCCCGAGCGCTCGCCCACCACGTAGTTCATGTCGAGCAAAACGCATCCGAACCGCCCGGGGACGAGCAGCGAGGCCGCGTCATCGGGCGATGCGACCGCGTCGCTCGCCTCGACATAAGGATCGAGCGCAAGCCGGGCGGCGTGCCGGACGTCGGCGTCGTCGTCGACGATCAGCAGTCGGGGAAGCCTGTCCATCGCCGGATACTAGGCCGATCGGCCGGGCCTGGGCAACGTGTCCGCTTCCGGACGGATCGGCCCGGCGGAAATGACTCGCCGTCGTCCAACCGCTTGGAACCGCGCATTTTTCTCCTGGGCCGAATCGCCGTAAAATGGGCCCCGTGCCGCCGGCTGAGGGAGCCTCGGCCTCGTGGGAGGACCAATGCTGACGCTCGCGGATCTGCGCAAGACCTACCGGACGGCCGAAGTGGAGACTCAGGCCGTGGACGGGATCTCGGCCGAGATCGCCCCGGGCGAGTTCGTCGCGATCATGGGACCGTCCGGCTGCGGCAAATCGACCCTGCTCAACATCCTCGGCTGCCTCGACCGACCGAGCGGCGGCTCCTACCGGCTGATGGGCGAGGAGGTCTCGGCGCTGGGCGAGGCGCAGCTCGCGCGGGTTCGCCGCGCCCATGTCGGTTTCGTGTTTCAGAGCTTCAACCTGATCAACGACCTCACCGTCGCCGAGAATGTCGAGATCGCCTTGCTCTATCGCCGACCCGGTCACTCGCGGAGGACGCGTATCGCCGAGGCGCTGGATCAGGTCGGGCTCGCCCACCGGGCCCGGCATCGGCCGCAACAGCTGTCGGGAGGCCAGCAGCAGCGCGTCGCCATCGCGCGCGCCCTGGTGTCCGATCCCCAGGTGATCCTCGCCGACGAGCCGACCGGCAATCTCGACACCGCCAACGGCGAGGCGGTCATGAGCCTGCTCAAGCGGGCCTGGGAAGGTGGGACCACGATCGTCATGGTCACCCATTCATCGCGCCACGCGGCCGAGGCGCAGCGAAGGATCGACATGCTCGACGGGCGCATCGTCGGCGAAACCGGCGCCTGAGGAAGCGGGACCATGGCTCGAGACATCGTTGCAGCCGCGCTCAAGTCGCTGATGAGCAACCGGTTCTACGCGCTGCTCAACATTGCGGGCCTGGCGACGGGCCTGGCCGCCGCAATCCTGCTTCTGCTCTACGTCCGCGACGAGGCGACCTGGGACCGAATGTTCCCGGCGGACGTCTACCGGGTGTCCTCGGCGATCACGATGCCGGGAGGCGAGACGGTCGTGTTCGACGGGACCGATTATGCCCTGGCCCAGGGATTGAGGCTCGACGTTCCGGAGATCGCGGCGGTGGCCCGGATGATGCCGCAGGACTGGACCGTCCGTCGCGGCGACTTCGAGTCGAACGAGACCGTCTACTGGGCGGACTCCACGCTCTTCTCGGTGCTGCCGATGGCCGCGATCGCCGGCGACCCGGCGACGGGGCTCGACGAGCCGAACTCGATCGTCCTCACCCAAAGCATGGCGCGCAAATATTTCGGCGAGGATGCGCCTCTCGGCCGCACTCTCCAGCTCAACCGGGACCGCCTGATGCGAGTCACCGCAGTGATCCGCGACCTGCCCTCGAACACCCATCTCGCCGCGCGGATCTTCGCGTCCGGCAACACTCCCTTCTCGAACCTGGCGATCATGGACGCGCAGACCGGCTTTCATTTCGACGGCACAACCTACACCTATTTCCGGCTGAAGCCGGGCGCGTCGCTCGGCGCGGTCCGCCGGGCGCTGCCCGGTCTGGTCGTCAGCCGCCTCCAGATCCCGCGGGACAATCCGTTCGGAATTTCGGTGACCCTGACGGCGATCCCGGTCCGCGACATCCATTTCGCGCCGGCGGGGATCAACGCGATGAAGGCGCCGGGAGACAGAGCGACGGTGGCGGCGGCGGCGATCATCGCTCTGCTGATCCTGGCCTGTGCCTGCGTCAACTTCGTCAACCTCGCGACGGCGCGCGTCTCGGGCCGCGCCGTCGAGGTCGCCGTTCGCAAGGCGGCCGGCGCGAGCCGGGCGGCCCTGGCGCTTCAGTTCGTCGCCGAGGCGGTGCTTCAGGTGGCCGCCGCGATGGTGCTCGCGCTCGCCGCTGTCGAGCTGCTGCTGCCGAGTTTCAACGCCTTCCTCCAGCGGGAGATCGTCTTCGCCTATTGGCGGCCCGGAATGCTCGGCCTCCTGCTCGCCTCTGTCGTCGCGGTCGGCCTGCTCGCCGGCGCCTGGCCGGCCCTGGTGCTCTCGGCGCTGCGCCCGGCGGTGGCGCTCCGCGGCGGGCCGAGCGGGTTCGACCGCGGCCGCCTGCGCCGCTTCCTCGTCGTCGTTCAGTTCGCCATCCTGTGCGGCCTCGTCATCTCGACGGCGATCATCTGGAGCCAGACCCGGTTCGCTGCGCAGTCGGCATCGCGCCTCAGCGGACGGCAGATCGTGCTCGTCGCCGCGCCGTGCACAGACTCGCTCAGGAACGGCCTTGCGGGCCTTCCCGGGATCGTCGGCGTAGCCTGCTCGCAGCCGACGATGATCAGCACCGATCGGGAGGTCGAGATGATGGAAACGTCGCCTTCGGCGATCCACTCGCTCGACACGCTCTCGGTGGCTCCGGGATTTCTCGAGGCCTACGGTCTCGCGCCGCTCGCCGGGCGGCTGTTCGCGGAGGAACAGCCCGGCGATGTCGTGGCGCCGCCGGCCGAGGGCGAGCCGCAGGAGGTTCGAATCGTGATCAACGGCACCGCCGTTCGTACGCTCGGCCTTCGCGATCCCGCGGCGGCGATCGGCCTTCGCCTGCAGGCGTCGGCGGCGCGGGGCATGCGCTTCTTCACCGTGATCGGCGTGGTTCCCGATTTCCCGACCGGATCGGTGCGCGTGCCGGTCGCCTCGACGGCCTACTTCGTCGACCCCTCGCGCTTCGGCATGCTCAGCGTCAGGCTGCGGCCCGGCGGGATGAGGGAAGGGATGGCGAGGATCCGCGAGCTGTGGGTCGCCACCGGCCAGGAGGGCCTGCCCAAGATGCTTCCGCTCGAACAATATGCCGAAGGCCTCTACCGGGACATCGAGCGCGAGGGGGTGATCCTCGCTTTGGCCGCTGCGATCGCCCTGCTGATCGCCTGCATCGGCCTGTTCGGAATGGCTTCCTTCATGGCCGAGCAGCGGACCAAGGAGATCGGCATCCGCAAGGTGCTCGGGGCGACGACAGGGCAGGTCGCCGGCCTGCTGCTCTGGCAGTTCACCCGGCCCGTGCTGTGGGCGAACCTCGTCGCCTGGCCGGTCGTCTGGTGGCTGATGCGCCGCTGGCTGGCCGGCTTTTCCGCGCAGGTGCCGCTCGAGCCCTGGCTGTTCGTCGCCGGGGGCGCCTTCACCTTGGCGGTCACGCTGGCGACCGTCGGCGGCCAGGCGTTCCTGGTCGCCCGAAGATCGCCGGTGACGGCGCTCAGATACGAGTGAGACGGGGCCGGTCGCCGGGCTCGCGAAGCGGACGTTCCAGGCTCAACGCCAGCCCGCCTGCTTCAGGGCCGCCGCGCAGCTTCGGCTGACCGGAGCCACTATCCCCCCCGCCAGACGCGCCTCGCCGCCGCCGCGCTTCCAGCGCACCGCTTCGATGGCTTCGGCCGAGGCCCACCACGAGCGATGCAGCCGATAGCCATGGGCCTGGGCGAGCAACTCGACGGCCTCGGCAAAGCGAATCGAAACGAGCTCAGCGCCGGCATCGGTATGGACCCGGACATAATGGTCCTCGGCCTCGAGAGCGATCAGCCTCGCCCCGCGTCGCCGCGCCGACAGCCGGAGCCGGAAGGCGCGCTCGGCCTCGGGCAGCGGCGGGACGACGATCGTTCGGGTCTCGACGATTCGCCGCCACAGCAGCGCCCGAAGCGCCATCAGCAGCAGCGAGACGACGAGCACCTGCCAGGCGAGCTGCCAGAGCAGCCACGGCCGCCTCGGAAGGTCGAGCATATGGGCGTTGAGCGCATAGATGAACGGGGTGACCGGGAGTGTCATCACCAGCGCAACCGCCGCGATCCGCACCCAGAATGCGCGGATCCGCGGTCCGATCGCGAGGTCGACGACGATCCCGGCGAGCCCGGCGCCGATCACCGCGACGAGCCAGTAAGCGGTCCTGACCAGGTCCGGGACGTCCAGGGTGCGATACGGCCCGAGCGCCGCCATCGCCAGCCCGACCCCGACGAGCAGCAGAAGGTCGACGGAAAGCCGCTGCCGCCACCCCCTCGGCACCGTTCGCGAACCAGATGCACCGTTCACGCGAAACCCCCTTTTCACACGGAGCGGCCAGGCAACCATGCGCGCACACAAGCAAGCGGGAGCTTATCATGATCCGAAGCCCAATCTACTCGATCGCCTGGCGCTCGGCCGTCATGCTGCTCACGGTGGAGATCGCGACCGTGTCGGCGCTTCGCTATTTCACCGGCAGCGAAGCGCCGCCTCCGCCCATCGTCGCGAACGCCTTCGCCCAACCCTTCCTGGTCGTCCATGTCGCCGGAGGCGTGATCGCGCTGCTCGTCGGGCCGCTTCAGTTCGTGCGCCGGATCCGGGCTCGCCGGCCCGCTTTGCACCGCGCCGCCGGCCTCGCTTATATCCTCGCCTGCGCGATCGGAGCGCCGGCCGGCTTCATCCTCGCCCTGGGAACGACGGCGGGACCGGTCGCGGCCGTCGGATTCGCCATCCCTGCCGCGCTCTGGCCGGTGTTCACCTGGCTCGGCTATCGTGCCGCCGTCGAACGGCGTTTCGCGGACCACCGGGAGTGGATGCTCCGCTCCTACGCGCTCACCGCGACGGCGATCACGCTGCGGCTGATGCTTCCGGCCGCGGCCTTTCTCGGCCTCGAATTCCTCCCGGCCTATCGGGTCATCGCCTGGCTCGGCTGGATCGTGAACCTGGCATTGTTCGAATATTATATCCGCCGAAGCCGCGCTTCGCCCGATTCGCCGCGTTTCGGCAGCCTCGAGCAGCTGGCTCGTACGTGAACCTTTCGCGAATTCCGCGCTTGGCCGGGCGACGGCGCGCCTCGGATGCCCGGCTCACTCGCAGCGCAAGGTCGGCCGGTACACCTGCATGGCGTTGGTGCCCGAATTCCCGCCCAGAGTGATCCCACCGCCCGGAAGGAAGATCCGGCCGCCGATCACCGCGCTGCCCTTGAGGCCGTGGACGGCGATGGGGAGATCGGGAAGCCTGGTCCAGCGGTCGGCGCGAGGATCATAGGCGTAAGCACTGGGCGTCAGCCCGAGCACGTGGGTCCGCTCGCCCTCGCCGCCGAAGACGAACATGCAGCCGGCATGGACCGCCCCGGTGATCCCGCCCCGGGGCGCCGGAAGCGGTGCGCCCCGGGTCCAGCGGCGGGTCGCGGGATCGTAGATTTCGACCACGTCGACCCGCTCGGCCATGGCGCCAGGGCCGGTGCGACCGCCGGCGACGATGATCCGCCCGTTCACGGCGGCCATGGCCAGGTGATTGCGCTGGGTCGGCAGGTCCGGAAGCCTTTCCCACCGGTCGGTCGCCGGGTCGTAGACCTCGAAGGCCGAGCCCCCGGGCGGGCGGCCGCCGGCGACGTAGATCCTGCCGTCGATCACCGCCGCGCCGCCGCCGCTCCTTGGCGTCGGCATCGGCGCACGCTGGACCCAGCCGCCGACCGCCGGATCGTGCATCCAGACGTGCGATACGAAGATTTCCGGCCGTCCCGTGCTCGCGCCGTCGATCTCGCCGCCGATCACATAGAGCCTGCCGTCGACGGCCTTGGCCATGATGTGGTGGATCGGCTGGGGCAGGCGAGGGCCGAGCGACCAGCGGCTCGTGGCCGGATCATAGATCTGGACGAGGTTGGAAGGGAGCCGCCCCGGCGGATAGCCGCCGAGCACCCAGATCTTGCCGTCCAGTTCGACGACCGCATGCTCGGAGCGAGCAAGGGGCATCGCATGGCCCATGCTCCATCCGTCGAACTCGGGGAAGGCACCTACCGGGGGACCTTCGCTCACCCGCTCGTTCCAGGTCTCGACGAGCTCGTTCTCCTGGACGGGGGTAGCCGGGCGGGGGGGCGGCGCCCCGCCTCCGCCGCCTTGCAATGCCGCGGCAGCCGGCGCCGGTCCGACGAGCGCCAAGGCGATCGCGCCGGAGAGGATGCACTTCAAAGGCTTCATGGTCCCGGCTCCCTGGGTTTGTCGACCGACGCCAGCTCGGCGGAACCTGGCTGACACGCCGAACGGGTCAAACCGGCTTCCCCGGCGCGGGGCCAGCGCTGTCCCGAGTTTGCGGCAACGTCGCCAAGCCCGCGCCCTGTCTCCGTCATCGGTGCCTCGTCTCCGCCAGACTGGCCGGTGTAGCGCTGCGGGGATCGACGAACCACCCTATCGTTTCGACGAGCGTCATCGGCGACTCCTCTCGTCATGCCCGACTCCATCCCGCATCCACCGTCCTGACGCCCGAAATTAGATGGACCCCGGATCCGGTCCGGGGTGACGATTCGTGGCCAAAGCGGACGCATGGTCGAAGGCGGAGGCTGTCCAAGGCGGCATGGAACGTTCGGCCCGGCAGGCGGCATTAAGGGGGGCTTAGGCGTGTTGCGCTATCCCCCCGCCGGAGCCGGCTGACGGGGGCGCAATGGAAGACAGGATCAGGCTCGCTTCCAAGCCGGCCGCCACGCCCGCCCCTTCCGTTTCGCCTTTCCGGATCCGGCTGGCATCTTCGGGCGAAGCCGAGCGGCTCCCCTTTCTCGAGGCGCGGCTCGCCTATCCGCGGGTGACCGCCAAGGCGCTTCGGGCCGTATCCGACATGGCGGCCGCCCGCTTCTACGTCCCGCCGGCAATGCTGGCCCGCATATTGCGCGAGGCGGATCCGGTCGCGACCGTCAGCGCCGAAGCCGTCCGGTTCGAGGGCTTCTCGGCATGTTGCAGCGCCTATGCCCGGCTCGACCTCGACGACGAGGCGCTCGCCCATGTCGATCAAAGATCGAGCGGCACGACGAACGTCGATTTCGGCAAGGAGATGAAGCAGGCCCTCGCCAGAGCGGGCCCCCAGGCGGACATGACCTTGCGGATCGGATCGGAGGGGGTCGCGATCCGGCATGAAGGCGGGGGTGCAGCGGAAGCGAGGGTGCCGCTCCCGCTGCGCTGGATCAAGGGCTTCGCGGAAGTCCAGCATCACCTCGCGGCCATGGAGCACCGCTTCTCGCTCAGCCGGATCGGGGCGCTGCATTTCCTGCGCCGCCTGCCCCGCTCGAAGGACGACCGGAGGAGGTGGGTCGGCGGCGCGGGAGGACTCGCGCGCATCGCCGCGTCGCCGAGCAGCGGCGCGGTGCCCCTCAAGGGCGCGCATCGGCTCGCTCCTCTCGAGCCGCTTTGCGTCTTCGCCGCCGGCATGGACGTGTTCCACAACGAGGCGCTGGGCAGCTCGGCCTGGGTTCTGAACCTGCCGGGACAGCGGCTTGCGATCGTGCTCAACGCCGAGCCGTGGCGAGGATTTTCGGGAGACGGCGGCATCCTCTCGGCGCTTGCCGGCGGCAGCGCTCGCCATGACGCCTTGCTCCGCGCACGGCTCAACTGGCAGACCAGGCTCGACGAGCCTGTCCTGGCCGAGGCCAGCGGGCTAAGGCGGGAGGAGATCCGGAGCGGGCTGGCGCGGCTCGCGGCAGCCGGGCTTCTCGGATACGATCTGGCTCGCCGATCCTGGTTCCACCGAGTCCTGCCCTTCGACCTCAGCCGGCTCGAGCCGCTCAATCCGCGGCTGAGGGCCGCGACTCGGCTGGTCGAGAATTCGGCGGTGACGATCGGAGCGGACGGGCGAAGCGCACAGGTCGCCGGCGCCGATGCAGTCCACAAGGTGAGCGTGAATGCCGACGGGCATCGTTGCACCTGCCCATGGTTCGCCAGGAACGGAAATATGCGGGGCCCGTGCAAGCATGTGCTCGCGGTCGAACTGACCTTGCATGGAGCGGGCAATGATTGACGATATCGAGCGGTTGATCTCCACGTCGACCGCGAGCGACGTGCTCGCGGCCCTCGCGCCCATTGGCGAAAAGGAGCGGCGTTCCCACGCCGGCCCGGTGAACGCTCTGTTCCGCCAATGGTATGGCTATAATCTGGGTTACAGCTTCTCGAAGTCCGAACCGGCGCTCAACGACGCCGATGCGGTCAAGGTCGCGATGCTGGCCACCGCCACTCGAGCCGAGCTCAAGCAATATCGATTTCACGTCATTCCCAGATCGCCGCCGATCGTGGAGGTCATGGGCGCGCTGGCGCCGTCATGGATCGACGGCTGGGTCGAGGATCTCGTCGAAGGCAATCCGCCTTCCGCCTGCGACGTCGCGCCGCTGTGGCGGTCGGGGCTCTGCCGGCGGCCGGAGAGCGACGCCCTCATTCTCGCTTACTACAATACGTTCAGAAGGCCCGGCTTCACCGATCACCCCGAGGTGTGGGACGAGCATGTCTGGCGCTTCTTCGAGGTCGAAGGGGGCGGCGAGCTCAGCCTCGCGACCCACGACAAATATTGCAAGCAGCCCAAGACCTGGTCGGACGCGCTGCTCGAGCAGGCCGAAGCCGGCAGGCTCGACCGCTCCCGCTTGCTCGATGCCTCGCTCGATGCCCTGGAGCGCGACTTCGGCCAGTTCCGCGCGGGATGGTATTCCCGCTTCCACTCGGCGCTGGAGCCTTCCCTTGAAGAGCAGGCGGCGAGGGTCGATCGCTACCTGCGCCTGCTGGCAAGCGCCGTCCCGCCCACTGTCTCGCTGGCGGTGAAGACGCTGAAGGCGCTGGACAAGGCCGGCAAGGTCCCGGTCGACGATCTTCTGGCCTCGGTCACTCCGGCCCTGCTGGCCCGCCAAAAATCGGCTTCGACGGCGGCGCTTCAGCTGCTCGCCGCCGCAGCGAAGCGGGCGCCGGCGCGGGCTCCGGAGATCGCGGGCACGGGCCTTTCGGCGCTCGTCTCGGAAGCGCCGGAGGTGCAGGGGCTCGCGCTCGATCTCGTCGAGCGGGTCGGGGCCACCGGCCTTCCGGTCGTTCAGGCCGCGCTTGCCGAACATCGCGAGGTCGTGGCGCCGAGCGTAAGGGCGCGCCTTGCCGGGATGGCCCGGGATCCTGTCCGGGCGACCGCCGCCGAGCCTCGGGACGAGGCGGGCGAGGCCGATGCCGCTTCGTTCCGGCCGATCTTCCCCGCCGCTTCGCTCGACGAGGCGCTGGCGGCCTTTCTCGAGGTGCTGGAGGACCCCCGCGATCCGCTGGCGGTCGAGAGGGCGATGGATGGGGTCTCCCGCTTCGGCGCGACCTGTTCGCCCGGCTCCACCGAGCTTTCCCCGCTGGCGAAAAGGGCAAGACAGATATTCGGCACCGCCGGCTATCAGAAGGTCAAGATGGCGCTCGCGGCCTGCGGCCGCGCCTGGTGCGGGGAGGGGATGCCGGGCGAGCTGGTTCGGAGCGCGCTGGCGGACTTCGGAGTCGCTGGCATTTCGGGCGAGATCCTTGCCGCGACGTTCCTCGAGCGCTGCGACGAAGTGATGGCGCGGGTTCGGCTCGGGCAGGCCTTGCCGCTGCTGTCGCTCCCCTCCGATACGAGCGGGCAGGTCGCGCCCGGCGATCTCGTCGACCGGCTGGAGCAGTATCGCGCGGCCGGAACCGTCCCCGGCAGTGTCGACGCGGCGCTGGCCCTGACTCGCCTCGGCCGGGAAGGAAGGGCGCTCCACCGGGGCCGCGTGGACGTGAGCGACGACATCGGCAAGGCGATTGCCTTCGCTCTCGGCGCCGGCACGGCTGCGTCCGACCAGAGCCCGGTCTGGGCCGCGGCCTGGCTGGCGCGTTCAGCCGAGGAGGAGAAGCCCGAGACGCTGTGGCCGTTCGCCGATCGGGAGCCGGATGCCGGAGCGAGCCCGGAATATCGCCTGATCGTCGAGCGGGACGAGGCCGGCGGCTATCCCTGGTGCCGTCCCGGAGTGCTGACCGTTCCCGAGCTGCGGCGGCCTGACCGGCGGATGCCGGCGAGCCTGCTCCATCACCGTTCCAGGCGAGGCTGGGGAGTGAGCGTGCTCGGCTGCAGCCATGTCCCGGCGGACATCGCCTGGGCCTCGCTGGTTCGGCCGGGCGATCCGGAGGCGTTCCTCGCCAATGCGATCAGCTCGCTCGATTCGACCGAGAGGGTCTCCGATCCGCCTTGCCTCGCCTATCTCGACGCCTTCGACCGGCTGATCGGGGAGCCGGGGCCGATCGCCCGCGCGACCCTGGCTTATTATCTGGCGGCCGAGGACAAGGCGGTCTGCGCGATGGCCGTGGACAAGCTGACCCGGCTGGCCGGCGAGCGGCGCATCCCCGCCGCCCGCTTCGCCACCGCCATCCTTCCGTTCATGCTCGTCGGTGTCTTTCCATCGATGCGCTGGACGCGCGGTCTCGCCGCGGTCGCGGCTACGGGGCCGAGCTATCGCGCCTTCGTCCGCGACGTCCTCGCGGGCCTGATGCGCTTCTACTCGGCACAGGCTCCGCGCGACATCGGCGGCATGCTCGAGCTGCTCTACGAATTGCAGGTCGATTGCCGGACTCCGTTCGACGACGGGCCGGCGATCGCCTGCCTCGAATCGGCGGACCTCGGCGGCAAGGCCGCGAAATTCTCGAAGAAGCTGCTGGCCCTGCAAGGCGGCTGATTCCAGCGAGCGGGAAGATCATTATTGCGAACGGCCGCGGGGGCGACCGCGTCCAGCTGGTCAACTATGCGCGTTCGGTGGGAAGACCTGCCTCCTCATGCGCGGGGACAGCAAGGCTATCGTCCGCTGGACCCAGCCGTCCCTTCGAAGCCGACGCAGCCGACGCGCGATGGCCGATGACGGCAGCGGCACCTGCTCGGCGGGCTCGTTCGCCGTTTGCGAGCTGTCGCGTGAGCGGCGTTGAGCAGGGCAAAATCGAATTGGTCGAGCACGAGCCACTGGTGCCAAATTTTGGCACCGCGCGCACTCAAATTGCGCCGCCTAATCGACAAGGCAATGCTAAGTTACGCTAAACGTAGGAGTTCGGCCATTGCGTACCATCGTTTTGACGCTTGCGGCGTCGGTTGCATGGGTGCCTCTGATTGCGCAAGCTCACCTTCCTGCGGCGTCGCGAGCGCAGCAGAGCCCGTCCGGTGCCGATGCCGCCGACCCAGAGAGCGACGCGCCGCTCAGCGCGGCCGAAGCGCGCGAAACGGCGGCCGACTTCGCGCGCATGCTGGAGGAGAATTATGTCTTTCCGGACATCGCAAGGAGATATGCGGAGACGGTGCGCACTCGTGCGGCCAGAGGCGAATATGACGATCTAGGAACGAGAGACGCGTTGGCGGCCGCGCTGACCAGGGATGCCCGGGCCGTTCACTTTGACGGGCATCTCAGGATCTGGCCTGAGTCCGCCGATGCGGGAGCATCGCCGCAGATGGGGTCGCCTCCTCAGGCGCAGCAGGGTCCGCCGGAGCCTGCAACGCCGGGACCGGGAGAGCCGATCGAGGAGGCGCGATGGCTCGCCCCAGGCGTCGCCTACATCCGCTTCACGATCTTTCCGTTCGATCCCGCGGTCACGGCCGCCGCCGCAAAGTTCATGAACGACCATGCCGATGCCGAGACAGTGATCTTCGACCTTCGTACCCACAGGGGCGGCGGGATGGGGCAGGCCGCGGCGATGCTTCCCTTCCTCTTCGACAGAGAAACAATATTCGTCAGCCAAGGGGTGCGCGCGTCGACGGCGGAGGGTCCGCCCATGCCGCCGTGGATGAGGCCGGCGTCATCGTCCGTGGAAGGCGTTCGCACGACGGAGATCTTCGTCACGCCTCACCCAAGCGAGCGGCGGATGTTCGACGCGAATGTCTATGTCCTCACGTCCAACTACACCGTCTCCGCCGGCGAGGCTTTTGCATTCGGCATGAAGATAACCGGCCGGGCGACGCTGATCGGCGAGACCACCACTGGCGCCGGCCACTTCGCACCCCCGGGACAACGGGTGAACGACATGTTCAGCGCTTTCGTGCCCATAGGCAGGGCTTTCGATCATCGGACTGGCGAGGGATGGGAAGGCACCGGCGTCGCGCCGCACATCGAGGTTCCTGCCGAGAGGGCCCTCGTCGAGGCGCTCGTACGCAGCGGCATCGCTCCGGACGAGGCCGAGAGGCTTTCCGGTTCGGTCCACCCGCAAGGCCCGATGAGAAGGCCGCGCCGGGCTAGCTGATCCACGGTCCTCATGCAGTTTCGAACCGGCCCTGTCTGAAGCTAACACGTGAAGGAGATGAACCGATGAAAAGAGCTTTCGCCACCATGGCCGTTGCGCTCGCGGTTGCCGCGCTTCCGTCAGCCTCGATCGCCGAGAGGGCACAGAGGGCGGCGATCGGTGTCGCCATTCACGTTCAGGGCAACCGGGTGCTGGTCGCCGAGGTGATGCGGGGAGGCACGGGAGATCTGATGGGAGTCCGTGCAGACGATGTGATCACTCATGCCGGCGGCCGCCCGATCAATTCCGAAGAGAGGCTCGCGGACTACATTCGCCGCCTGAACGTTGGCGATCCTGTCGAGCTGACCGTGAGGCGTAGGGGAGAGAGTCTGCAACTCACCGGGACGGCCATGGCGCGGCGTTGAACGTCCGCTTTCTCGCTGTGCATGGCAGCACACGGTGTCCTGGCGGCCCGGAGCGGCGCCGAATCTCCGGCTGCCAATGCCCCCTTCGGATCGACCAGGCGAGGCAGCGGCGCCGCGTCCGGCCGGGCCAAGAACCCGCCGGCTTTAGTCGAACAATTCCTCGAGGAAGGACTTGCGGCGCTTGGGGCGGCCGTAATGACGGCCGTCGTCATAGTCGCGGTAGGTTTCCCGGTGATGGCGCGGCTCCGGCTGCGGCGGCATCGCCGACGGCGGGGCGGCGCTTCGCTCGATGATCTTGTCGAGCTCGCCGCGGTCGAGCCAGACTCCGCGGCAGGTCGGGCAATAGTCGATCTCGATGCCCTGCCGCTCCGACATGGTCAGCGGCGTCTTGTCGACCGGGCACATCATCGGTTCGGTAGCCATCGCCGCCATGTGGAAGCGGCCGGCCCGGGTGTCAAGCGAGCGCCGCCATTGAAAAAGGGATGCCGAAGCGGTCCGGCTTGGGCTAACGGGCAGCAATGGCCGACGAGGCAGCTTCGACGATCGCCGCACGGCCGCCCGGGACCCGGGTGGCGGCGCTGGCGGTCAGCCTCGCCTTCACCGCCGGCGCCGCAGTCGTCACCTTGTGGTTCCTCCACGAGGTGGTGGCGGCGGTGCTCCTGCTCTTCTTCGCCGTCGTCGTCGCGATCGCCTTGTCGGCGCCGGTCGCCTGGTTCGAGCGGCGCGGCCTGTCGCGACACATGGCGGCGTTGCTCACCCTCATCCTCTTCTTCGCCGCGATCGGCCTGATCGGCTGGCTCGTCATCCCCCGGCTGGTCGGGCAGGTCGTCCTCCTGGTCAACGATCTGCCCGCATTCATGGCCGGGATCCGGGCCCAGCTCGCGGCCTTGCTCGCCAATTATCCCGATCTCCAGGCCTTCGTCAGCGTCGACGGCGGCGGCGGCCAGGACCTGGTCAACATCTTCCGCGGCGTCGGCGCCTTCTCGCTGTCGCTGATCGGCGGAATCGCGCTCACCATCATCTTCTTCAGCACGGTCGCCTATGTCGTGCTCGATCCGCGCCCGATCCTGCGCTTCTATCTCGGCAGCCTGCCGCGCGATTCGCGCCGGGCCGGGATGCGCGCCTATCGCCGGGCCGCCCGCGCGGTGATCGGCTGGACCAAGGCCAGCCTGGTCATCGGCGCGATCCAGTCGGTCGCCGTCTTCATCTTCCTCACCCTGATCGGCGTGCCCGGAGCGCTGGTGTGGGCGGCCCTGGCCTTCTTCGCCGACTTCATTCCGCGCATCGGCGGCTACATCATGGCCTTTCCCCCGGTCGTCCTGGCGCTGACGCTCGGGCCGATGACGGCGGTCTGGGTGGCGCTCTTCTACCTCGTCAGCACCGAGATCCTCGGCAGCGTCGTCGCCCCGAAGATCCGCGGCGCCACCATGCAGCTCCATCCGGTGCTTCTGATCTTCTTCACCCTCGCCTTCGCCCTCGCCTTCGGGCTGATGGGAGCGATCGTGGCGACTCCCGCGGCCGCCTTCGCCTCGGCCTTCTACAGCGAATTCTACCTGAAGCGGCCGCTGGTGCGCTGATGGACCTGGGCATAGCCGGCCGCCACGCGATCGTCTGCGCCTCGAGCCGGGGCCTGGGCCGGGCCTGCGCGTCGGCGCTCGCCGCGGCGGGAGCCCGGGTCGTGATCAACGGCCGCGACCCCGACCGGCTCGAACGGGTCCGCGACGAGCTCAGCGCGGCGACCGGCGCCGAGATCGAAGCGGTCGCGGCCGACGTCGCCACCGAGGCCGGGCGGGCGGCCCTGCTCGCCGCCGTCCCGCGGGTCGACATCCTCGTCAACAACAATGGCGGGCCGCCGCCGCGCGATTTCCGGGCGCTTCGTCCCGCCGACCTGGTCGCCGGGCTGGAGGCGAACATGATCGCTCCGATCGCGCTCATCCAGGCGGTGGTCGACGGCATGGTCGAGCGGCGCTTCGGCCGGATCGTCAACATCACCTCGGGCTCGGTCAAGATGCCGCTCGCCGGGCTCGAGCTGTCGAGCGGGGCGCGGGCCGGGCTGACCGGCTTCGTCGCCGGGGTGGCCAGGGCCCTCGTCCACGCCAACGTCACCATCAACAACCTCCTTCCCGGGCAGTTCGACACCGACCGGATCGCCGCCCTGGTCGAAAGCGAGGCGCTTCGAAGCGGCCGCGGCAGGGCCGAAATCCGCCGCGAGCGCGAGCAGGCGATTCCGGCACGGCGGTTCGGGGATCCGGCCGAGTTCGGCGCCGCCTGCGCCTTCCTGTGCTCCGCCCAGGCGGGCTATGTGACCGGCCAGAGCCTGCTCATCGACGGCGGCGCCTTTCCCGGCATATTGTGAGCTTCGCTCGGATGAGGTGCGCGATGGACTCGCTGGTTTCGACGGAGTGGCTGGAACGGGAGCTGGGGGCGCCCGACCTCAAGGTGATCGACGCGACCACCTTCCTGCCGGGCTCGGAGCGCGACGCCCGCGTCGAGCATGAGGCGGGGCATATCCCCGGAGCCGTGTTCCTCGACATCGGGGAG
>Ga0196962_10000157_pt1 | contig 39533 bp, 54 predicted proteins | sample S3v_20metaG_FD_183186 | JGI IMG/M metagenome (GOLD analysis project Ga0196962, IMG submission 183186) | Soil microbial communities from Anza Borrego desert, Southern California, United States - S3+v_20 | ecosystem: Environmental > Terrestrial > Soil > Desert | place: USA: California | collected...
GATAAGGATCGGTGATATCTCCTACTAAGAGCGCCGCGGGTTACTCGCTCGTAGAGGTGATGGTAGCGATGGTAGTCCTCACCGTCGCCGTCGTACCCATGGTGGGCATGTTCGACGCCGCGATCGGGGCCGCCGACGCGAGCGCCGACTACGACAAAGCGCGGACGTGCGCCGTACAAAAGCTGGAACACCTCAAGAGCCTTCCGTACGAGGCCGTCGAGGGAGGCCTGCAAGGCGGCGTCTGCGACCCTTCCGGTTTCGGATACACGATCGCCACCGAGTCCATCGGTACCGACCTCGACGACGGTTCCGGAGAAGAGGGATTGACGATGGTCACCGTTACGGTCGACTGGGACGGCGAGGACTCCTACGTCGTTTCAGGAGTCGTGTCCAGATGGTGAACCCGGCAAGGAGATACTCGTGGAAGGTAGAAACGGGCTTCACGCTCGTGGAGGTACTCGTCTCCGCGATGATGATGTTCGGCGTGCTGTTCGCCCTGTATGCGATCTTCGACGTGAGCGTGAGGGCCTTCGGTTACGGCGGTGACAGGCTGGAGGCCATCGGGAACGCCAGGCTCGCCCTCGGCAGGATGGAACGTGAGATCAGGGCCGCCTACCCTTACGACCTGACCTCGGACCCACCCAGGAGATACCTGTTCCTGGACCCCACGGATCCCACAAGGCCCGGCGTACCTTCGGCAACCCGCATCGCCTTCGGCAACGAGACCGGGGGAGACCGCAGCATCGAGGGCTCCGAAGTCATTGGCTACTACCTAAGCGGCCACGATCTGAAACGTTCCAAGGGCGGCAGCGCCCAGACGCTCGTTGATTCGATCCCCGCGGACGGACTGCAGTTTACCCCGTGCAGGAGCCCCGACGACTGTCCTCCGACCCTCGCTATCACGAACGAGGCGGAGATCAAGCTCCTGCGCATAGAGTTGGCCGTCGAAGTCAGGCGTCGGGGTCAAGACACAGCCAGGCAGACGCTCGCGACCGACGTCTACCTCAGAAACCGCGAAGATCAACCATGATCCCGCGTCTCCTGCCCGAGCAAAGGGGTATGGCATTAGGACTCGCCATCATCGTCGTAGTGATCGTCGGCGTGATGGGAGCCGGCCTTATGACCATCGTCGCCACGGACCTGGAGGCCATCGTGGCGGTCAACAGGGGAGAGCAGGCCTTCGAGCTGGCCGAAGCAGGGATCGAGGTCGCCAAAGCACACCTCGCGAACGACCCGAGTCCTTCCGACTGGTCCTCGGGCGAACTCCATATGGCAGGCATGGGTGAGGGCTCCGTCACCGTCACCGTCGAATACGACGACGAAAGCAGGACCTTCGAGGCGATCTCCACAGGCGAATACCGGGAGACGAGCCGCAAGATCGAAGCCATCTTCTCTATCGAAGAAGCCGAGCCAAAGCTCCTGTCCTGGCGAGAACTCTACGAGTAAAGGTGTCAGGCCTTCGCAGCCGCTGGTCGCCCATGCCGCTAGAATGTTGTCATGGAGGAGAGAGAAGAACGTGGTGGGGCCGTCAGGGTAGGGATGATCTGGGGCGGCATCGGTGGAGTGGTCGGCTTCCTGGTCTCGCTGCTCGGTTCTCTGGTCGGGATCCTGGTCGCGGGCTTTATCGGTTTCTCCTGCGGGAGACGGGCCGCCGTTGCGGGAAATCGGGCCGGCGCTCTCTCCGGGCTGGTCGGCGGGGCCGTCGCAGCGCCCGTGTACGTGCTCGGGTCCGCGCTAGGGGCGCTACTGGCTGCGCGCCAGATCGGGGCCGCCGGGATCGCCGCGACCCTCTCGGATATGCTCGGTATGCAGGTCTCGGCCGATGAGGCCTGGATCTACTTTCTTTTCAGCCTCATTCTCTCTGCCATCCTCGAGGCCGTTGTCCTGATCCTGGTCTCATCTGCCGCCGGGGCCTGGGCGAAAAGGGGTTAGAAAGGGCTTCCCGGCGCCCCACGGCTCATTGCTCTCTGGCCGCCTCCGCCGCGTGCTCCCCGAAAACGAACCCCCCGTCGTCGGGGCGCGTCACGCCGGCGCTCTCCAGGCGACGGTCCTTCTGATACTTTCTGATCGCGGCCTTCAGGGTCCCCAGACCCAGGGTTGCGCACCTGGGGCGGGAGGCGACGACCTGGCGTCCCAGCTGTTCGATCATCTCGTGATAGTCCATCTCCAGTACCTGATCCATGGTCAGACCGCCCCTGTGAACGTCCTCCAGGAGCATGCTGCTCGCCGCCATGCTGATCGTACAGCCCTCGCCCTCGTAGGTCGCCTCCTCTATGTGCTCCTGGTCGTCGGCCGCCTTGAGGTAGACCGTAACCACGTCTCCACATCCAGGATTGCCACCGGGCATCGCCACGTCATGATCCTCCAGGGCTCCCCTATGCCGCGGCTTCTCGTAGTGATCCAGCAGTATCTGTATCTGTAACTGCCTGTCCAACACGTAACCTTCCACTTGTTATTCCATAGTTTCTCTAACGACGATTCTATCGCACCCTCGTCCGCCGTCACGTAAACTTGCTACAGTTTGATACACTTTCACCATGAAAGTGGGTATAGTCGGGCTGCCGAACGTCGGCAAGTCCACGGTATTCAATAGCCTTACCAGGGCGGGGGCCGAGGCCCAGAATTACCCATTCACGACCATCGACCCGAACCTGGGTGTCGCCGCCGTACCGGACGAACGCCTGGTCGCCGTGGCCGGGGTGATCGGCAGCAAAGGCGTCGTCCCTGCAACGGTCGACTTCGTGGACATCGCGGGGCTGGTGAGGGGCGCGAGCGTCGGGGAGGGGCTGGGCAACCAGTTCCTCGGGCACATCAGAGAGTGCGACGCCATTGCGCACGTCGTCCGCTGTTTCGAGGACGAGAACGTCGTACACGTCCACGCCGGCGTGGATCCCAGGGGCGACATCGAGACCATCGACACCGAGCTGTTGCTCGCAGATCTCGCGAGCGTCGAGCGGCGGCTGGAACGGGTCGGGCGGGCCGCCAAGAGCGGCGATTCCAGACTCCAGGCCGAGGCGGCCGAGTTGGAACAGCTACGTGACCATCTCTCTGACGGCAGTCCGGCACGAGTCTTCCCGGCGACGGAGACGCTGGCCGAGGCCATGAGCACCCTCATAACTGCCAAGCCGACGCTCTACGTCGCGAACGTGGATGAGGATTCCGTCGTGCAGGGCAGTCGCTACAGCTCGCAGGTCGAGAAGCACGCCAGCAGCGAGGGTGCTGAGGCCGTAAGGATCTGTGCGAAGCTGGAAGCCGAGGTCGCCGAGCTCCCGGAAGACGAGGCCGCGGAGTATCTGGCGATGCTCGGGGTAGAGACGACGGGTTTCGAGGAATTCGTGCGGGCGGCTTACCGGCTGCTCGGGCTCGTCACGTTCTTTACCGCGAAGGAGAAGGAGGCCCGAGCCTGGACCGTAAGAGAAGGCTCGACGGTGCGCCAGGCCGCCGGACGCATCCACACCGACATGGAGCGCGGCTTTATCGGGGCCGAGGTCGGAGACTGGCAGGACATCGTCGGCGCCGGCTCCTGGGCCAGGGCCAAAGAGGAGGCGAAGGTCCGTCTCGAAGGCCGCGACTACGTGGTAAGAGACGGCGATACCGTACTCGTCCGCTTCAACGTGTGATGGCGTAGCCGGTGCAGCCTTTCGTCAAACCGAAGAAACCCCTCCAGAGATCCCGCCTCGCGCTCGTTACCACGGGCGGCGTTCACCTGCCCGACCAGGAGCGCTTCGATATCGACGACCCCGCAGGCGATTGCTCCTACCGGGAGATACCGGTGACCGCCAACCAGCTCACCTGGACCCACGCCTACTACAGACCGGACGAGGGCACCGACCTGGACGCAGTCTTCCCCCTCGAGACCCTCCGCAGGCTGGTCAGCGATGGTGCGGTGGGCGGGCTGGCGGCGCGCCACTTCTCCTTTATGGGAGCCATCCACGACCCGGCCCCGTTGGTAGAACGCACGGCCCCCGAAGTAGCCGACAAGCTGGTCGAAGACCAGGTAGACGTCGTACTTCTCACGCCTTCCTGACCCCTGTGCCACCGGTCCGTCGGGCTGGTCTGCAACGCGATAGAAGAACGGGGCATCCCCACCGTAACCCTGGCCATGGAGCACGGCATCAGTGCGCCACGGGTCGGCTTCGTACCCTTTCCATACAATCTCCCGATGGGCAAACCCCACGATCGCGAAGGACACGAGCGCGTAGCGCTCGCCGCGCTCGCCCTGCTCCACGACATGGAGCAACCTGGAGAAGTGGAGTTGTAGGCTTCAGGTTTCACCTGAAACGTGAGATATAATCGAGCTGTATACAGACCGATCGCAAAGGTGAGACCGTGGCCCCGTTATTGTTGGTGTTGTTCATAGCGTTATTCGTGGTTGTGTTCCTCTTCCTGCTGCCGATACTGTTCTCGCTGCAGGCCGTGGGGAGCCTTTTCGTCTATCCCAAGCAGCTACGGGCGATCTTCGGAAACAAGATCCTGCGCCGCAACCACGCCCTGGAGCACGCGACCATCGTGGTGATGATGGAGAGGGAGCCAGGACGCAGGCTGAACGGGTTCTCCACCGACGACGGGTTCTTCGTTCAGGGCGTACGCTCTATCTCCGAAGTCGAGAGCGCCGCCAGAGAGGCCCTGCGCAGGTTGCAAAGCGGGGAGAAGAGGCTGGCCATCCACCGCAACTGCGGTACGACCATCGTGGCCGCGAACCTGCTCGCCGCTATCTTCTTCCTGATTACCCTCGGACTGGTTCTCTACCTTGGCGTGGGTAATCTCTACCTCATGATCCTCGGCAGCGTCGTCCTCGCTCTCGCCCTGCGCATCCCTTTGAGCCTCCTCCTGCAGCGGTTCGTTACCACCGATGCTGACCTGACGAACGCGGAGGTCGGTTGGGTCGAGCCTGCGCAGCCGGGCGACCTCAAGAGCGGCATCTTCGGGCTCTTGCTCGCCGCGTCGACCGTGCGGGTGCGCGTCTTCCACACCGACCCTGAAGCGGTCGAGATCTTCCGCGACGACGGCGCGATAGTTAGGTAGAAAGCTTCACGTTTCAGGCTACAGGCATCAGGAACTGCAAGAGTTAGTCACTTGATGTGTACGCTTCCCCTGCCGGGTCATGGCTCAGCCCCATACCTGAAGCCTGTAACCTGTAGCCGCAGTTTGCGCAGCAAACTGCTCTATTCGTCCAGCAACGCCGGGTCCAGGATCCAACCTTCGTCGGCATCGCACTCCGCCGGTACGCCGTAGTTGTCGTCTCTCTTTTCGTAGGCCCACGCCGCCTGGACCGCGCACAGGAGCGAGTCGAGGGCGTCGGCGGAAGGGTCCCGTAAGAACTCTTCCCTCCAATGGTCATTCGTCTCCACCGCGAATCCATAGATATCCCTGAGAACTGCTGACTCCAGGCCGGAGAGCAGCGTCTCCCTGGCGGATCTCCTTTCTGGCGTGTCGGGTGCTGCGTCCCTTTTGTATGCCGTGCGTCCCAGAAAGCGGCGGGCGACGACGGCCGGGTAGGCTTCGACGGCCACGCGTTCGTCCCCATTCCGTCTGCACGGCTCGACACGGACGCCAGAGGCGAGGAGGCGTGGCGCGCCCTGGTAGAACATTTTGCCTACGGGGACCCTGAAGAGCATCATCGCGCTGCTGGATCCACTCCTGCGGTCGGCGAGCCGGTAACGCCACTTCTTGCCCGCTGGCCTTGTGGCCATGTCGGCCCGGATCTTCCCCTCGAACTCCTCTTTCGGGAGTTTGCCGACCTCGCCGACGTACCCCTCCCAACTCTCCGGCCACCCGAGGGCGGCTACCAGGGATCTTGGTTGGCCGAACGGGAAGTCCATCCCGCACACCCAGGGACCCGGTCTCTGCAAAAAGTCCTCGAAGCCGCTGAAGTCGGTCAACGTCTCCGAGTCCTCGACGCGCAAGGAGTCTCCTTCCAGCGTGCAGCCGAGGACGATGAGGGGTTTCCGACGGCCAGGGGCGCTCGTGAAGTCGAGGCCGTAGATCCTCACGCGGGACCGTTCAAGGCGAACCTACCGGGTCTCGCCGCTTTCCCTGTTCAGCCGATGCGCATCCGGTCTGCGGTCGTCTTCAGGGATCTTCTCTCCCTCGTTCTTGCCGCCGGGGATGTGCCATTCGATCACCTGGTTTATCTCGGCCCCCACCAGCATGATGAGAGCCGAGTAGTAGACGTAGAGCATCAGGATGATCACACCCGCAAGCGACCCGTACGTCTCGTTGTAGGAGCCGGCGGTGCTCGCATACAGGGAGAACAACAGGGAGAAGGCGAGCCAGAACACGAAGGCGACGATCGATCCCGGGCTGATCCAACGGAACCTCTGTTTGGCGGCGGGGGCGAAGTAGTAGATCAGGGCGAAGGCGAAGAGGACTACCAGGGCCACGACGGGCCACTGCACGATGCTCCAGAGCGTCGCGAAGACGGACCCCAGGCCGACGAGGTCGGCCACCCTCACGCCGATAGACTCGCCGAAGATTACCAGCCCGAGCGCGCCGACCAGGAGAACGACCACCGCGAGCGACATGAAGATCGAGAGCCCGTACACCTTCCAGAAAGGTCTGTCTTCCTCGACCTCGTACATGACGTTCATGGCCTCCATAACCGAGCGGAACGCCCCGGAAACACCCCAGAGCGCGAGCAGGATCGAGACGATCGCCCCGAAAGTGAAGGCGCTCTCGGCCTGGCTCTGCGTGATGCTGAGTAGCTGACCTTCGATGAACTCCGTTGCCGACTGCGGCGCTACGCCGGAGAGCTTGTCGACCATGGTGTTGACGAGGTCGGTCGCGTTGAAGAGGCCCAGCAGCGAGAGCAAGAAGGTGAAAAATGGGAAGATGGCGAAGAGGCCCTTGTAGGTGAGGTTGCCGGCGAACGCCATGACGTGGTCTTCGTCCATCTCCTTGTAAGTCAGCTTGAAGAAGTCGACGAGACCCAGGTTCTCCGCGACGGGAACCTCGACCTCGTTTCCTTTGCTCTCGGCCTTCTTGATCAGCCGCGTACCCGGTATCTTCATGCGTTCGTCCTCCCGCAGGTGAAAGCCTCAGATTGATTCGTCACTCAGTTTACCCGCGGGAGGCCATACTTCTAACATGTGGTGCCGGCGTAAAGCGTGCGGCCGAAACTCTCCCCTATCCGCAGATCAGCGCGACGCGCTTGGAGTTCTTTCCAGTCCCGGTGCCCCGGCCCGGGCGCAACCGGTGCAGTTGGCTTCCCTGGTGGTGGTTACCCAGTCCTCGTCGTTGATCGGCCTGCCGCAGTACGTCTCTCTGAATTGTGGCTTGGCCACGTGCACCCTGCCGATCCCGTTCGCCTGGCGAATATTCATCTCTCTCCTCGTCCGGTTCCTTTGCGTCCAGTTTAGCTTGAGAGCCCGCCGCTGTAAGGTCCTGTACTCTCACCTACGACTGCGTAGAGCGGGTCCGAGAAGAGGCGGCGCGGACTCCGGTCGAGGCTGCGGACGTTTCGGAAGTTGCCGGCTTCCTGGAGATACTCTTCTACGAGGCGCATGTGCCCACGGTCATCCAGTCGGCGCCAGATCTCGACCGCCTTTGTGGGAAAACAGCGATCTGAGAAGGTCGTGATCAGTGGTGCCCCGACCTTCAGCACCCGACCGACTTCGCGTAGTACCTCTACGGGCCTTGTCAGGTAGTCGATGGAGACGCAGATCCCGATCCCGTCGAACTCCCCTTCTTCGAAAGGCAGTCCAGGATTCGTGTTCAGGTTCTGCACGATGTAGGAGTCGAGCCTCTCGTTGCGGCGTAATTCCGCCTCGTTCATACCGAGCCCGACCACGCGCCGGTACGCGACCTCCGGCGGTAGATGGCTAACCCAGCTGCTCATGAGGTCCAGAATCTCTCCGCCCGCCGGGAAGTGCTCCCTGTAGAGTTGCGTGACGGCGGCGATCGCGCCTTCATCTATGTGGGTGACAAGCCGGGGCGTCCTATAAAATTCCTCGTCTGGCGTCTCGTCGGTACGTCTGAAAGCCTCCTTTGGAATCTGCGGCAAATCCTTGCCTCCTTCTGACCCCTCATAAGGAATTCGCATGATGGGTTGGGCAGCGTACGGCTTCCTGGGCTAGCCAGACTCCTACCCCCGCCCGCTTTCGACAAAACCGTCATTCCCGCGCATGCCGGATTCCACCGCACCAGACGTTGCGCTCCTCCAACCGGCAGCGATCTACGGGATTACGCATAGCTCGTAGGCCAGGCCCGAGCATCGCGAGACCCCGCCGGCGACGACGCTGCGTTCCCGGAAGTAATCGTGGCGAAGGGACGAGAACTCAAGCCTCGGAGCGTGGTATGCGTATGATGAAGGTCGATCCTTCCCCGGGCTTGCTCCGCACCTCTATGCTACCCTTGTGATCCTCGGCGATCTGCCGGGCTATCGACAGCCCCAACCCCAAGCCCTCGGTCGACCGGGCTTCCTCCGCGCGGTAGAAGCGCTCGAAGACGTGTGGGATCTGGTCCTCGGGTATCCCGATCCCGGTGTCGGCGACCTCTACCCCTACGCTACCATCCTCTTCCGCAATCTTGATGGTGACCCGCCCTCCTTCTGGCGAGTACTTCACGGCGTTGTCCAGGAGGATCGAGAGCGCCTGCCGGAGACGCTCTCTGTCGAAGACCGCACTTACCCGCCGTGTCTTCTGCTGAGGGGTCGGATGCTCGATAAGCACCTTGCCGTTCACGGATGCCCGCGCCGACTCCGCGGCTTCTTCTACTACTTCGGTGAGGTCGTCTTCTTTCAGGTTCAGTTTCATCCCTTCGTCACCGCGAGCGAGCTCGAGCAGGTTCTCTACCAGACCCTTCATGCGCTCCGACTCTCGCTGTATCGCCGCCACGCTCTCCGGTCCGATCTGTGGGTCTCTCAACGCCCACTCTTCGAGCATCTGCGCGTAGCTGTGTATGGAGGTGAGAGGAGTACGCAATTCGTGGCTGGCGTCGGCGACGAAGCGGCGCTGCCGGTCAAGCGTCTCTTCGAGACGGGCCAGGGTCAACTCGAGATGAGCGAGCATGTCGTTGATGGTCGCGGCGAGATCTCCAATCTCGTCTTTCGAGGGAGGGACCGGCAGCCTCTTCGAGAGGTCCCCTGCCCTGATGCGGTGAGCGGCCGTCACGACCGCACTTACGGGAGAGAGCGCTCTGCGGGCGAGCAGGTACGCCCCGACCACCGATAAGAGGAACGCCACGGTGACACCGGAAGCGAGCACGAACGCCATCCTCTCGATGTTCTCCTCGGTGGGCTCGTAGGACTTGCCTGCCTCCACGATCCTGGCTGGCTGTTCGGGCGGACTAACCGGTCTTGCATAGACGCGGGACAGCCCTTCTTCCCGGAACGTGAATCTGCCGTGCTCTGGCTTTCCAGTCTCCAGGACCCGGCGCCAGAGCTCATCAGTTATCCTCCCGTCGTTGGGGAAGTTTACGGACTCGGCGATGATGTTGCCCCTGCCATCCCGCACGACGATGAAGACGCCGTCATGGGTGAGGCCACGCACCAGACTATCGTCGATCACGAGTTGGCCATTCTCCTCGTCGAGTCCTTCCTCGCTGTTGATCTCTTTGGCAGCGAAGAGGGCCCCCTTACGAGCGGTGTCGTCGACGCTGGAGAGCAATGTATGGCGCATGAGGAAGAAGAGCGCACAGCCGAGTGCCAAGAGTATGACCCCGATAACGAGGGCGTTGAAGATGGTCAGTCGCCAGCGTATCGGCACCTAGTCGCTCCTCAGAGCATAGCCTGCCCCCCTAACGGTGTGGATGAGCCGCTTCTCCCCCGGGAGGTCTATCTTCTTGCGAAGGTAGCCAATATACACATCTACCACATTCGTCGCGCCGAAGTCTAGTTCCCAGACTCGTGAGAGGAGTAAATCCCGCGAGAGCGCCCGACGAGCATTGTGCGCCATGAACACCAAGAGCTCGTACTCGCGGGCGGTCAACTCGATCCTCCTCTCTCCCCGTCTGACGATGTGGGCCGCCGTGTCTATCTCCAGGTCCGCAACACGGAGGATCTCTTCGCCTTCGATACGCCTGAGAAGGGCGCGAATGCGGGCCATCAACTCGCCCATGTCGTAGGGTTTGGACAGGTAGTCGTCCGCGCCGTGGTCCAGGCTATGGATCTTATCGATGGGCGTGTCGCGGGCGGTTAGCATTATGATCGGAACCCCAATCCCCGTGGATCGTAGCCTCTTGAGAACCCCCACGCCGTCCAGTCTGGGCAGCATGATGTCCAACACGATCACCTCGGGCTTGAACTTCGATACTTCCTCCAGTCCGGAGATCCCGTCGTGGCAACAGCGGACCGAGAAGCCACGATGCTCCAGTTGCAGCTGCACGACCCTCGCAATGGAATGGTCGTCCTCGACGATCAAGACTCGGGTTCCTGGCCTCATGTGGCGTCTCAGTCCAATCCTCTGCCGGGCTAACCTAGACTCTATTGCATCATAATTATCATACCTGTGAAAGAGATAAGAGTGGTCCGAAAGTGTGCTTCTCGAGGGGAGGTCACGCCTCCCCTCGAGAGAACGCTGGTTCTAGACCAACCTGCTGAGCCCTCCTACATACGCCCGATGTTGAACTTGACGGTCTTGGATGCCCCGGGGCTCATGCTGTCGAATCCGTAGCCCATGCGCATTGCGTAGTTGCCCGAATCCGGGGTAGGCGTCTCTTCTGATACGCCATAGCATGCCCGGCGGGTGCTCAGGGTCCCCTCTTCAGCCCAGTCGAACCGGGTCTCCACGTCCATCAAATGAGGCGTCCCGAAACTGAGCGCTGTCATCCTCGCACCGACCGGGGGGAGTCGGCAGAGCTGTTGACGTCATCCCACAGCATTACGGTGTCGCCCGTGCGTAATCCCGCGTCTGCTCCGCTGGTGCCAACATCGTAGTCGCCGCTTCGGGACAACGCCACGCCGCCGATCGTGGCATTAGACGTGTTCTTCAGCGTCATGGTAACGGTTATGTCCTTTTCGACGGCATCAGGCTGGTTCCACACCTGCTTTAACCGGAACTTACCGTCTGTGGTGTTCCTGGTCACCGTGAGCGGGAACGCTCCGGGGTTTGGTTGCACGATCGTCGCGGGGCCGAATCCCGCCGCGACGTCCCCGGTGTCGTGGCCGTGAACTACGTCGCCGCCGGCGCTCGAGAAGCTGCAGACCGCATAGCCTTCGCGACCCGCGGACACTGCTTCGGCGCCGGCCGGCGACTCGAAGCTCGAGAGGTTTCCGTGGTTCGAGACTCGGACCTCAAAACGTGTCGCACCCGTACCGGAGGCGAAGGATGCCTGGGGCGTGAGACTCTGTACCGCTACCTCGGCTCACTCCTGTGTCTGGGTGGCATTTTGCGCGTCAGCTTTGGGCATGGCGGAGAGTACGATCAGCATCACCACTACCGCTATCACGCCAGTGACGAGGATAGCTGGCCATACCAACCATCGTGATCTGGTAGCCATTCGGCTCGCTCCTTCTCTTGGTGGGTCGTCATCCCGACCCGATTCTGGTCAACTTTTCGAATCTCCCGTCGACGTTGAACATTCCCATCACCTCCTCGAACATCTATCCGTCTCCACCAAACCAATCCGGGCACGCTGCTCACCGCCTGCCCTTCGGCGAGTTAGCCTGTCTCCAGATACAAAGAGGGCCTCCCCGGCCGTCTTGGTCCCGGCTCCCCACGCCTTCTAGTGGGCATGCCCACAACATTACCAGTGGGCGATGAATTCGCGATGAACTTCGAGGACGTGGGCGACCTGGTTTGACCCGCTCGGACGGACCGATCAGAGTAAAGCGATTTGGATTCTTGAAAGGGGCCGAAAATGGGCAAGATTGACAGGCACTTTACGGTCGCGGTCTTCGTGGTATGGGAGGGCAAAGTACTCTTACACCTCCACCGTACGCTCGGGATGTGGCTCCCGCCGGGCGGGCACATAGAACGAAACGAGCTTCCCGACGACGCGGCCGTGCGCGAGGTCTTGGAGGAGACTGGCGTGGAGGTCGAACTCGTGGGGGAGAGGCGCGAAGATGTCGAGAACCCCGTCCAACTTCACCGCCCCGCGGGGGTACAGCTCGAGAACATCGAGCCCGGACACCAACACATAGACCTGATCTATTTCGCCAGGCCGCGGGACTCGACGAAGATCCAGTCGTACTACAGCGAAGACAAGGTCGGCTGGTACGGTCCCGAAGACTGGGACGCGATGACCGTCAACGCCGAAGTCAGGGGCTGGTGCGAACGGGCGCTCTTGGTCGCTGAAGATCGATAAGAACAATGCCATTCGCAGTCTCGCGAACGTGGGTGTCTGCTCGACACCGCATTTTCGACAGAACGGGCGGAGGATCAGGGGTCGCAGGCAGCGTCGATCCCTCTTAAGTTTACGAGGGGAGCGTAAAGGGGCATCATGGATCGGAAGAACACCAGAGAGCTACGGAAAGGAGTCCCACAACCGATGAGCGTAACGGAGGAGTTGCTCCAGAACAACGCAGCCTACGCCGAGTCTTTCGAGAAGGGCGATCTACCGCTGCCCCCCGCCAAAGCAGTTGCGGTGGTCGCCTGCATGGACGCCCGCCTCGACGTGCACAAGATCTTGGGCCTCGGGGAGGGTGATGCACACGTCATCCGCAACGCAGGAGGCGTCATTACAGACGATGAGATCCGCTCGCTCACCATCTCCCAGCGTCTGCTTGGCACCCAAGAGATCATCCTCATCCACCACACCGACTGCGGGATGCTCACCTTCTCAGACGATGAGCTCAAAGCTCAGATCCACGAAGATGTAGGCCTGAAGCCACATTTCTCGATGGAGAGCTTCTCGGATCTGGAGGAGGATGTGCGCCAGTCTATCGCTCGAATCCAGGCGAGCCCGTTCATCTTGCACAAGGAGAGCGTACGCGGCTTCATCTACGAGGTAGAGACTGGAAGATTGCGCGAGGTCACCTGACTCTTACTCCGGTACCTTAGAATATGGGATGCAAGGCAGGGTACCGACTGGTTACCTGGCCCACCGAGGGACGGCGAGAGGAAGCTAACCATGTACGCAAGGGTGACGAACATCCGGTTCCCTTTGGAAATGGAAGCGGAGGTGACCGGTGTTGCTCAGGGTTTGGTGCCGATCTTGAGGCGGCAGAGGGGCTTCGAAGGCCTTCAGGTGCTGACTGACCCCAACGTGGGCGAGGGCATCATCGTCTGCTTTTGGGAGACAGAGGCCGAGGCGCTGGCGAGCGAGGCCACCTCCTCGTATATCGGGCAGATGAGCATGATGTCGAGCTTCCTTCACGAGCCGCTTGTCCCGAAGACTTACGAAGTGAGCGTGAAGGTGTGAGCAGCCAGCCGAGCTGATCGGAAGAGTAGTGAGGTAGCGAGGACGCTTGGCGACTTGCGATGCTCGACCATCACACCAGCACCGTCGCGCCACCGGCTCCAAGACGCCCAGCTCGCGGCGGCCTCGCGGTGCACCTCGTGCTGGTTCCAGATTCTCACCTGTGCTGCTCACAGGTAGTGGATCGGTATAGAGCGTGCCACGTGTGGTCCGCGTTTGCCCAAGCTCCTAGCACGCACGTTACGAAGACCCGCCGTCGCAGTTTTTCAAGAGAGTGGCGACATCACGGTCGCTTTGTAAGAAGATCGAGCACGCAAACGCTCATACCAGGCTTCCAGGTTTGCCATGGGAGGACGTTCGATCTCTAGGCTGAACCAGCGGTATGCCGTCACCCCAGGCGGTATGTCCGCCATGGTAAACGCCGGTCCAGTAACGTAATCTCGAGTAGCCAAGTGTGCGTCGAGCATGGCCAGGTTCTCGGTCGTCTTGCTTATGGCGGTTGCTATAAAGTCCCGATCCCTCTTTTCCGGCGGCGTGCGGATAAGACCGACGAACGCCGGCCGGAAGTTGGCCCAGAGCGTTCCCATCTGCCAATCCATCCACCTGTCCGCGTCGGCCCGTTCTGCGAGGTCCTCCGGGCACAGCGTGCCCATCCCGTGCTTGGCGGCGAGGTACCGCACGATGACGTTGGACTCCCAGAGCACGAAGCCGCCGTCAGAGATCGTCGGCACAAGACCGTTAGGGTTCAACTGCAGGTACTCAGGTTCCTTGTTGCCGCCGAAAGGACCGCCGACATCAACGCGCTGATAGCGAAGGTCCAGCTCTTCGCAACACCACAGAACCTTCTGGACGTTTATGGAGTTGCTTCGGCCCCAGATCCGAAGCACTCATCCTCCGAGCGTCTGGTTGGGCAGCCACGTGACCAGGCCTGGGAAGAGAGCGAGGATGAGTATCCCGAGCGCCAGGACACCCACGTAGGGAAGCGAGCCCGCGAGTATGTCCCGCAGCGGGATGTCGGGCGCGATGCCCTGCACCACGTACAGGTTCAGCCCTACCGGAGGTGTGATCAGGCCCATCTCCATGTTCAGGGTCATCACCACGCCGAACCATATCGGGTCGAACCCGAGCTCCGTAATGATTGGGAACAGGACTGGCATGGTAACGAGAATGATCGCCACGGGCGGGATGAAGAACCCCAGGAACAGGAACAGCAGGTTCATGATAACGAACACCACCCACCGGTTCACCTGAAGGTCGGCCACCAGTTGCGCCAGCTCCTGGGGAACGTTGAGGAAGCTCAAGATCTGGCCGAGCACTGCGGAGAAGGCCACGATCATCAGGATCATCGTGCTGGTCCGCGTGGTTTCCAGAGCTATGTCCATGAGGTTTCTCACGTTCACCGAGCGATACAAGAGGGCGACCAGGATAAGGGCCAGTAGGGCGCCAACGCCCGCCGCCTCGCTAGGGGTGGCGATGCCCAGGTACAGGACACCCAAGACGCAGGCGATCAGTACGACAAAAGGGATCACCTTGATCAACAAGCCAAAGCGGTGCTTCCAGGAGTACCTCTCCTCCTCGTCGACATACTGTGAGGCTCCGCTACCCTCTCCTGTGCTGCCGGTCTGTTGCTGGACACGCGCGCTCCTCCTGTTCGAGAACACCACTACCAGAATCCACAGACAGAACAGCAGCGTGACCATGATGCCCGGCACGACGCCGCCCAGAAACAGGCGGCCGATCGACGTCTCCGTGGCTATACCGTACAGGATCAAGGTGACGCTCGGTGGAATCAGTATGCCCAGCGTACCCCCTGCGACTATCGCCCCCGTCGCCAGCCCGTTCGGGTAGCCTCGCTTGGTCATCTCGGGGATGGCTATCCTCCCGATCGCAGCGGAGGTCGCGGGGCTCGAACCGGTCAAGGCGGCGAACACCGAGCACGCCATCACGGAGCTCATGGCCAGGCCGCCGGGGAGTCGGCCCACCCATACATGCGCAACCTCGAGCAGATCCTGGCTCGCTTTGGAGTGTCCGAAGATCGCGCCCATCAAGACGAAGAGCGGGATGGCCAGCAACGCGAAGTCGTTTAGCGAGGCGAAGACGAAGTCGGCAAAGAAAGCGAACTCTTCCGGGGTGAGGAAGATCACGATGGAGAGTATCGCGGTCAGGCCCAGTGCGAAGGCAACAGGGATGCCTATGGCCAGCGTCACCAGCAGTATCAGGCAGACGATGGCCCCTATGGTCAAAGCGCTCACTGAGTCCGACCTCCTTCGAGATCCTCACCTTCGTTCGCCGGCTGGTCGCCTGTTCTGATCCGCTGAAGGATATGGACCACTATGACCAGGTATTGAAGCGCGATTAGCGTCATGCCCAGCGGCACGATGAGATAAGGGTAGGTCAGTGGCACGTTCCACGCCGTGCCCGAGGTCATACCCTCCTGGGTGGTCTCCCACCACAGGACAAAGGCGATCGCGGCTACGGTGACGACGAACACGAAGCCCAGAACCGACGCGACCAGCTGCACGTAGCGCCTGGGCTTCTCTGGAAGCCGATCGACGATCAGGGAGAGGTTTACATGGTCGCCGTGCTTCAGCCCGTATGCGCCACCAACGAAGGCGGAGAACATCAAGAAGTAGGTCGATAGCTCCAGCTGCCAGACGGTAGAGGCGCCGAACACATACCGAAGAAGGACGCCGTAGCAGACTATTAGCATAGAAAGCAGGATCAGTACGGCGCTCGCGTAACCCGCAAACTCGGAGAGCCGATCTATGTACCTGAGCAATAAGGGAGACCTTGGGTTTCTTGGTCCGCTCACGCGAATACTCCCCTCTTCGATACTTCGAGGGCTGGCGCCAGGGAGGCGCCAGCCCTAGTTACTACCCTAATTGTCTGGCACGTTACTGGCGAGCTCGATCAGCTGTTGACCGCCCTTCACGTCAGCGGCGAAGTCGTCCCAGACCGGCTGGGAAACCTGTTGCCACTCCACGAAGGACCTATCGTCCATCGGCACGACTTTCACGCCTGCTTCCTCGAACTCTTTGTCAACGCGGACATCGTCCTCCTGCGAGGCCTTATAGGCGTACTCCTGCAGTTCGGCGCCTTCCTCTTCAAAGATCTTCTGCTGTTCGGGCGTCAATTGCTCGAACTCCTCCATGCTTATTATCAGGGGCTCGAACATGAACCAGAACGTGTTCCCGCCCGTGGGGGAGGTGTAAGAATTGACCTGCTCGTAGAGCCTGTAGGAACTGAACGAAGAAGTTGACGTTATCGCGCTGTCCAGGGTTCCGGTCTGCATAGCGTTGTAGATCTCCGATGAGTCCATGCTCGCGAGCCCGAAGCCTACTCTCTCGAGCATTTGCTCTACCCTGGGACCCGCTGCACGGGTCACCATGCCAGACCGGACATCGTCCGGCGAGACTACGGCGGACCCTTCCTTGACCCCGATTGCTCCTGCGTTCCATACCCAGGTGAGGATCTTGATCCCGTTCTCCTCCGTCATCTCCTCGACCTTGCGCCCGATTTCCGCGTCTTGCCAGTTCTGCGCCTGAGCGTGGTTGCGTACCATCGCTGGCATCAAGGTGACGCTGAACTCTGGCACGTCGCCCGAGGCATAGTCGAGCGGGTAGACCGACATATCCGTGGTCCCCTGCTCCATCGCCTGATACTGTTGCTCGGGATCCTCTATCAGAGAGTTGTTGGGGTAGATCTTGATGGTCACGTCTCCGTTTGTTCTCTCCTTTACCTGCTGCGCGAACCTTTGCGCCAGTACGGCACGGAAGTCACCCTCGCCTTCGCTCGCGCCTGGCCACTGGTGGGACAGGCGCAACGTTACCGCACCGGCTCCTCCTCCGCTCTCCGCGAGCCCGCAGGCACTCAGCAAGCCAACCAACAAGACCGCTCCTATAGCGCACAAAAAGCGCCGTCTTAGCGTCGTCATCTTCCCTTTCCCTCGTTCTTTGGCAGCCGTTATCGAAATCCCCAGTGCTACCAGATCATCCACACTCCTGCGGCAAACTCGCCAAGGTATAAGTAGCCTGGCTGCGTCGCTTACGCAATACCCTCCTCTATTTCTCTCTTGGTCCTTTCCCCAGACGAATGTCGACCGACCAAGGAATGTTACTAGCATAGCAAGATTTTTCGGTCACGTTTGACCAGGAGGAGCTCTCGGTGCGGAAGCACGGGCACGCATCGGCAGATCACTTTCACGGCCGGCGATCGGCCCCGTGCGACCTTCGCGATCGGCGACTTGGTGTCCGGACTGTGGTTCGCTCGGCAGATAAGCAGTGACATATCCTTCGCGCATCATCTCAGTGCGCGGCGATCAGGTCGGTGGCGGGCGATGAGGGTGACGGCCGAGCCAATGCCAGCATCGGCGACAGCGATGGCACGAGCCTCGGGAAAGGCGACAGTTGCCAGATCGGTGAGCACGCGGCCGGGCGGCAGCTCGACGAACAGTCGGACACCGAGCTCGAAGAGCAAGGTAGTAGCGTCGTGCCAGCGGACCGGCCATTCGACGCTCTGGGCTAGGTCGTCACGGATCTCCTCCGGGTCGCGCAGCGCGCGGCCACCGACGTTGCTCAGGTACGGTACGGCGGGCGGGACCATGGAAACGGCAGCGAGGACCCTCTCGAGTTTCGCCGCGACCGGGGCCATGAGGGGCGTGTGGGAAGGTGTGGGCACGGCGAGGCGCCGGACACGGTGAGCGCCGTGCTCGCGAGCGAGGTCCAGAACCCGCTCCAGGGCTTCATCCGCGCCGGCAACGCACACCTGCAGGGGCGCGTTGACGTTGGCCGCGTGAACCGGCGCGTTCGGGGTACCGGATTCTGCTGTGAGACGGGATACTGTCCGCTCGTCCAGCCCGGCGACGACGCCCATGCCGTATCCTGCCGGGTACGCCTCTTGCATGGCACGGGCGCGCAGATCGACCAGGCGCAGCGCATCCGGGTAGGCAAGCGCGCCGGCCGCAACAGCTGCGGCGAAGGCGCCCACCGAGTGTCCTGCCACGAAGTCCGGTGCGCCACCTTCTTCGATCAGTATCCGAGCGGCAGTAGCGCCGACAACGAGCAGGGCGAGCTGAGTGGCGCCGGTCGAGTCGAGAGCCTCAGGGGTGTCTAAGTCGAGCACTTCACCCCCGAGTACCTCGGTCGCATGTGCGATCATGTCGCGGGCTACCGGGTGATCTGGCAGGTCATGCAGCATACCGGGACACTGCGAGCCTTGGCCGGGAAACAGGAACGCGACGCTCATGCGCTCCGCAGATTAGTCGCGGCTTCTCGCCACGGGTCGCGGGTCAGTATCGGTCCGTCAGGCGTGCGCAGCAAGATCCGCCCGCCGCGGACGTAATCGGCCAGCGTCACTGCCCCGGCGGACGCGTCGAGTTGCACGTCGACACGCACCGGCAACCTGTCCAGATAGTCTGCTATCTCCCGTGCATTTCCGAGCGGCAAGGGCTCCGGCGCCCGGACGACCACGTCGAGGTCGCTAGCGGTGCTCGCTGCGGCAACGCCTGTGGCTAATTCGAAGCCGACACTACCGGTCGGGCCCCAGGCGAAGCCTAGGGCGGCGAACAATTCGTCGACCGCGTCCAGGACCCGTAAGGACCTTATCCAGCGCGCGCGGTCCATGTTGTGCCAGACCCGCTCCGCGATGAGGTCTTCCGGGGTAACACGCGCCGCGACGGCGTCCGGCGTGAGCAAGGCGGCGAACCGTTCCGCACGGGTGCTCCCTCGCACCCCGACAGGGATGAGGCCAGCCGGCCCACGTGCCCGGCGCACCACGACCCAAGGCGCCCGGGCAAGCGACGTGGGCACCCAGGCAGGGACGGATTCCTCGTGGCACAGCCCGGCGCCACCAGTGAGACGCAGCAGGTCGTGCGGCCTCACCTGCTCCACTCCTCAGCGAGCCGCTCCCGGACCCGCAAGCTCGCGTCTCGGTGTTGGCGGGCCTCTGGGGAAGCGAGCCGGCCCGATAGATCAGTAGAGCCGTCGTGGCGGGCCGAGTAGATCGCCTCGGCGAGCGCCTCTCGCACCCTCTCGACGTCCTCCGCGTCTGGCTGCTCGGCGTTAACTCCCTCGATGAGGCGGTGCAGAGCTCCCAGTCGGGCGAAGGAGGTGACATCATATGCGGTGGCGGGTACTTCTTTGGCGATCTCGTCCAGATCCTCCACGCTACGGCGGGTTACGCGGGCGGTCGAGCGCTTGGACATTACCTGAACGGCGACGCCGGGATCCTCGAGCGCAAGGATACGGTTGGCTTGCATGCCGTGCGCGAGGAACGCCCCGGAGAGCGCCTGCCCGACTACGAGCGCCACGACCGGGTGTCCGGCCAGCCGGGCAGTAGCGTAGGCGTCGACCGCCGCCGCGAGCGCGAGGTGGAGTCCCAACAGCTCCTCGCGGTACCCGTAGGGCTGGCCAGGCACGTCGACGACGGCGACGAGGGCCCGACGGTCGTCGTCGAGGTCCTCGACCACAGCTTCGCGCACGCGCCGGGCGAGCGCCCAACCCTCTTCTAGGCCCAGCTCGCCATCACGCGCGCGAGGGAACCTCGCCTCCGGATTGGGGACGACGGCGAGAAACCGCGATCGCTCGTCGCCCACGGTGCCGTCTGCGCACAGCACGGATGCGGGTTCACCGTCGGGGATTGCTCCGGCCAGCGCCTCGAACCAGGTCTTGCCCCTGCTCATCGTTCTTCCCCCTCATCGTCCCAGAGGGCACGCAACGCCGGTCCGTCGACAGGCTCCGACACGTCGATCCTGGCCAGCCGGGCTTCGTAGCGCCCGACCTGCGCGCTGCGGTTCTCCGCAGGCACTCCTGCCTCGCACGCGGTTCGGACCGTCTCGGCGATCATGGCGACGTCGTCCTCGACGAGCACGTCGGCCACGCCGGTGGCGACGCGCTGCTGACCACCGATGGTCTCCCACACCAGGCGGCGGTCGTCTGAGTCGAGCTCCGCGACTCCGGCCTCCTGCTCCACGACCTGCGGACCGTTGAGGCCTAGCCGGCCCTCCCGGGTCATGATGACATGGCTGCACAGACCGGCGGCGATCGCCATGCCACCGAAGCAGCCGACCATGCCCGCGACCACGCCGACCACCGGGACGTGGGAGCGCAAAGCCACGATCGCCTGGTGTATCTCAGCCACAGCGAGCAGCCCGAGGTTGGCCTCTTGCAGTCGGATGCCGCCTGTCTCCAAGAGCAGCACGGGGCAGACAGGATGGCCGCTCTCGGCGTCACGCAACGCCAGTTCCAGCGCGCCGGCTATCTTCGCGCCGGATACCTCCCCGATGCCTCCTCCCTGGAAGAGGCCTTCGACGGCGAGCACGACAGCCTCCTTGCCGTCCAGGTCGCCGCGGGCCACCACGACCCCGTCGTCGCACGCGGGGACGACGCCCTGCAGTTCCAGGTGCGGGGATTCTAGCCGCTCGAACGGACCGATCAACTCTCGGAAGGTGCCGGAGTCCAGCAGCGCGGCCGCCCTCTCGCGGGCGGAGAGCTCTGTTAACCTCGTCTTCGGTCGGGCCGGAAAGGTCACGAACGGCTCTCTTCCACGGCCTGGGCCAGCCTGAGGGCGACGGTGCCGGGCGTGGCACCGGAGTCGTTGATCTCGACGGCGGCGGCGAGGTCATTACGGGTGAAGAAGCGGTCGAGCACCGCCTCCCAGACCTCCCCGAATCCATCAACGCTGGTGCGGACGATAACGTGGGCCTGTTGATCTGGCGATGGACCGAGCAGGATCTCCAGGTCACCAGAGCCGACGACGCCAACGTGCGCGTGATGCGCTACGGGCTGAGAGCCCGGATAGTCGAAGGTCAGTGTTTCCAATTCAAGCTACCTCCTCGTGGATTGAGTCGGCGGCGACTCGATCCTCCAGGGCGTCTAGAAACAGAGCCGCCGCAAGCAGATCTGCGCTACCGCCAGGCGCGGCGTTGTACGCTAGCATCGCCGCTTCCAGCGACCGCAGCGCACGACGGCCCGCCGCGGTGGCGGTACCGCCAACGTCGAGCACCGCTCGGGCTCCGCTTTGGGCGTCCCGCAAGGCCGAGCGGCCACCGCGGTGCAGTAAACACGTGTCGTCTACATGGGCGATGAGGGCGACGAGCGAGTCCAGGCGGGCGAACTCCTCGGAGCATCCCGCTCTACGGGCACCTCGCAAGGCCGGCAGCGCGACACTGACGACGTGCGGGAAACCTTGCCTCGCCTCTCCCCGTGCCCCAGACACGCCGTAACGCACCGCGGCCAGGGAACCGTGAGACGCCCCGGTAGGGGCGTACCGATCAGGGAAAGCCGCCACCCGCCCGGCGAGCGCCGTGATGTCCGTTGGGGAGGCTTCGGGCGGTGCCATAGCCGCGCCGGCGGTGAGCAGGCCCAGGGCCCAAATCGCGCCACGGTGCGTGTTAACACCACCGGTGACGGCGAACATTGCCTTCTCGCCACGCCGACCGATAGCGGCCAGGTCCTCACGTAGTCGTCTGCTCGGCGCGCAAAGATAGGCTCGGGCGGCTAGGTCCTCAAAGGTAGGGCGCAGCGCGTGGGCGGAGCGCCGGAACATCTCCAGGTTCATGTCTTGGTGCGCGCCGCCTCCTCGGCGGTCGACCAGAGCCGGCTTTGGTGTGAGCTCCGCCTCTTCGACCAGGACCCGAACCCCCAGGTCGGCCAACAGTTCGGCCCGGACGGCCGACCCCAATCCGACCACCATTGCGCTGTCAGCGGGCGCCCGCACGGCGGAACTCATGGGCTCCAGAACCGGTCCGGGGGCTTGTACAAATCCCCGGACCATTCGACGAGATCCCCGATGGAGTGCGCCGCGAGTAGCGAGCGTTTGGCGTCTGCCCGCCGTACACCGAGGTCCTCGGGGAAAGCCACGAGCCCTTCCTTGCGCAGCCTCTCTTCCTTGCGCCGGTCATGACCCCTGCCAATCGGGCTGACCCCGGCGACCGCGGCGAGGGCCTCCCGTCGCTCCTCCGGGCTGCGTGCGCGGTACAGGTAGGCGACGCCTTCCTCGGTCACCACGTGTGTCACGTCCTCGCCGTAGACCATCACGGGGGCGACAGGCAACCCGGCGTCGGCGCCCACCCGCACCGCGTCCAACGACTCTACGAACCGGGGTGCCCCATCAGGCCCGAACGTCTCCACCATCTGCACAACGAGCTTGCGTCCGCGGGAGATCTCCCCCTCCGCGGTGCTCATCTCCAGCCATGCCTGGGATGGGTGGCGCCTGCCCCGCGCGTCACTGCCCAGGTTGGGCGCCCCGCCGAAGCCTGCTAGTCGTCCCTCCGTGACCGTGGAACTGTTAGCGTCCGAGTCCATCTGCAAACTGGAGCCGATGAACAGATCTGCTGCGTAGAGTCCGGCAGTTTGCGCCGCCATTCGGTTGGAGCGTGCCGACCCGTCGCGGCCGGTCATGAAGACGTCCGGCCGTGCGGCGACGTAGTCCTCCATGCCTACCTCGCCTCCGAAGGCGGTGACGGTATCAACCCACCCGCTTTCGATGGCGGGGATCAGAGTGGGGTGCGGGTTGAGTACCCAGTTGCGGCAGATCTTACCGCGCAACCCCAGAGACTCGGCGTAGGTCGGCAGTAGCAACTCGATCGCGGCTGTGCCGAAACCGATACCGTGGTTGAGCGAGGTCACCCTATGGCGCTCGTAAACTCCCCGAATAGCAAGCATCCCTATAAGGACCTGCACGTCAGATATCTGACGTGGATCACGGGTAAAGAGTGGCTCGACCTCATACGGCCGGTCAGCCACCACTGCGAAGTCCACCCACGATCCCGGTACGTCCACGCGAGGTAGTTCATCGACCACCTCATTGACCTGCGCGATCACTATCCCATCGCGGAAAGCGGTGGCCTCGACGATCGTCGGAGTGTCTTCGGTGTTCGAACCTGTATAGAGGTTGCCCTCGGCGTCGGCCGACTCGGCGGCCACCAGCGCGACGGTCGGCACGAGGTCGACGAAGAGGCGGGCATAGAGCTCGAGGTAAGTGTGTATCGCGCCGATCCGCAGCTTACCGTCGTCCAGGAGCTGCGCCACCCGCAGGCTCTGGGGCCCGGCGTAAGAAAAGTCGACCCGCGTGGCGATGTCACGTTCGAACAGATCCAGGTGGTCCGGGCGGCTGATGCTGGAGATGAGCATGTGCAGGTCGTGGACCTTCTCCGGATCCACCTCGGCCAGGCTGCGCGACAGGAAGTCAGCCTGCTTCTGGTTGTCGCCCTCCAATGCAACCCGGTCGCCGGGAGCGATGAGCGCCTCCAAAGCCGGGATGATCTCCTCGGTGGGCAGGACACGCCCACGCGCGACCTTCGCGACCCGGTCCAGGCGGCGAGCCTTGTCTTCGCGGCGGGTGTGCCAGCCGGTGCTGGTTGGATCGAGAATCGGCCGTCGCCCCCTTGTCGTTTGTCGACACTAGGCTTGTGGCAGTAATTACACCAATGTGCCGGTGCTGTCAAGGTCCGATGAGTGTGCGGTCTTTCGTATTCCCTTTAGATCGGTCAGGACCGGGGACTTTACCGGAGCAAGGGAACGTTTCTGCCTTGTGTCCAGGTCATCCCGTTGTCAGTCAGTGGCGAGTTGCCCTGGCAGGCTCGAAGCTATGGCGCGTCGCATGCCGTCTATGTCGTGTTTTTCGAGCCTTTGTTGGGCCTTCTTTGCATCCGCCTCCTCGATAGCGGCGAGTATTTGCACGTGTTCACCGAAAGATCTGGGTACCGTGCCCTCGGCTAAGAACATGCGTCGGAGAAAGATCTTCAGCGGACCTTCGATCTGAGCGTACAGCCGACGAACCAGACCGCTGCGAGACACGCTGATAATAGATCTGTGGAACAGGAAGTTCAGCTCGCGGTAGCGTATTGGATCGTCCTGTACCGTCTCCATCTCACGGATGATAGGTTCGAGGGCAGCGAGACACGCGCCTACTATCTCCGGACTCTCACAGATGCGCTCTAGGGCGAGCCTTTCCAGTGTAATCCTGACCTGGTAGAGCTCTTCTATTTCACGCCTGGAGTATGCTTTCACCACAGTTCCGCGGCGCGGCGTGCGTTCTACCAATCCCGCCTGGTCCAGCAGATAGAGGGCCTCCCGGATCGGAGCCCTGCTGGTACCGAATCTCTCGGCCAACGCCGGTTCCGGCAGTCTGCTCCCTGGGGTTAGTTCCCGTTCGATGATCTCGGTTGCGAGTATCTCCGCGATCTGCTCCGGCAGCGGTAGTCCAAACTCCCGGCTCGTCGGGTTGAATTCTCCGGCCTGACCTCCCGCACGGTTCGACAAAGAGATCCCTTCTCCACTCCTCCAGTTCCACGGCGAGCTTGGCCTCACCACTTTTGTGATTCGACGTAGTTTATCTACCTGCCCGACGTCACTTGGTCCTAAGCGACCCCCCACACTTTGAGACTACGCAGGAGCGCACTGAATCCTTAGTTTACAATCTCTTGGACTCTACTCACAGAGTATGGTCGGGGCTCGAGGTCAGATCTCTTGATGCTAGCGGTTCGAAGCAAGAGAGATCTACATCTAGCATGCAGCACTTCAGCTAGAGTCGGATTCTCGTGGGCCCGGCTTCTTAGGATCCCGTCTGCCCGGTGAACACCAGGTGGACGCCGAGGCTGGCGTCCGCCGCCGGACGCAACGCTGCGTTCTCCATGGACTCAAAGCCGGAGAGGGCCAGGCGAGCCTTCGTAAGATCCTCGACCTCGATCTTTACCTCGAAGGGTCCTTCGCCGTCCCTTTCGAGCATCTCTTGCACGGGTCCCGTGCCAGCAGGCGAAAGCAGGTCGATAGCGAAGCCCCGGACATCGAAGCTGGCGCGCCTGGCGGCGAGGTCGGTGATCTCGTCTCTTCGAGAGGGCTCCAGGTCGAAAAGGATGGAATACAGCCTTACTGCCTCCTCGAGGTCTCTTACGGCGACGGCGACACTGGAGACAGATCTCGCGCCGTTGGGGTGATCCCCTACTCCCTCCACGGCAAGTCGCACCTCGTCCGGGTCGTCCCACTCTATAAAGAACGGCCACCGGCGCCTCCACGGGATGTCTACGGGCACCAGCAGACGCCAGGTGAGTGCCCGCCCGTCGGGCCTTTCCCGCTTCATCTCGAAGGGTCCGACCATCTCGAGTCCTGCCTCCCTCGTGCGGTCGGCCTCTGCCTCTATATCGTCGGTGGCGTAGCAGTGCCCGACGAGTCCTCCTTCCCTGTGGCGCACGAACTCGGCGAGGGTGCGGCCGTTGAGGCCACTCTCGATGGCTCTTTCAGAATCGTAGACCCCGAGTAGCTCGACGTAGTCGGCGCCACCGAAGCGGATGAGGGCGTTGTGGGTGCCGCGGTGCTCGTGTCGTCCGCCAGGAAAGACGTCGAAGCCGAGAGCGCCATAGGCCTCGATGGCACGGCGCAGGTCGGCGACGGCGATCACGGCGTGGTCGAAGCGGGTGATCATGGCTCTCGGCTGAAGGCGGACTGCAGAGCGGGCAGCACCTCGCGGGTGACCCGTTCGAACTGGCCCTTCTGGTCGTAGGCGGCCATCCGAAGGGTTACCGTCGTAGCTCCGGCCTCGATGAACGCCCGGATCTGCTCGACGCACTCCTCGGGCGAGCCGTAGGCGACCCACCTCTTGAGACGCTCCCGGTCGTAATCGGTGTAGTAGTAGGCGTCGAGAAACCTCTTGGCCTCATCGAGCGCGGCCTCCCTATCCTCGCCTACGTTTATGTTGTAGTAGAGGCAGGCCTCGAAATCGTCCCCGAGGTCGCGACCCTCCTCCCCAGCGTAGCCCTTGATGGTGGAGAGGTGTTGGGCGAAGGATTCCGGGGTGTTCCAGGTGGTCTGCCAGCCGTCGGCGAGGCGGACGACACGCCTCAGCGATGTCTCGACGTTCCGCTTCTTGGCCGGGTCCGGGTTGGCTACGAGCCAGATGGGGACCGGCTGCTGCACCGGCCTCGGCAGCACTGTCACGTTCTCGAATCGGTTGTACTCGCCTTCGTAGCCGGCCCCTTCCTCGGAAGTGAGTAGCCGCATGATCTCCACGGCCTCCTCCATGCGCCTCATCCTCGAGGAGGGGTCGATCCCGAAGGCGGCGAACTCGTTTGCGAAGTTGCCGCCGCGTCCGGCGGCCGCCTGTCCCTGGCAGGCGACGAAGATCGTACGTCCGCCGGACATGTAATCCAGGCTAGCCCACTGGTAGGCGAGCAGAAGGGCGTTCCTCAAGGGAGCGCTCGCGAAGCAGGCTGGCCCCAGTTTCACCCTTTCGGTCTTGACCGCCAGAGCTCCGAGCAGCGCTATGGCGTCGAGCCGGGGCTTGGCGAGAATCGAGTCGCCCACCCACACCGAGTCCCAGATCGGCTCCTTGTCAGCCATCTGGGCCAGCGTTAGCATTTCATCCATGGTGGTAGCACCCGTTATGACCCCGCGGTTCGGGAGTGTCAGCCCAAACTTGGCGTTGCGTTCGCCCACCGTTTCCACCTCCTCGAATGTTCGCGAGCGACCCGGTTCACAGAAGCCCTACGATGGTCTGGATCCCCAAGACCAAAAAGACGACTACGCTGATACCAAGGACTATGTTGGAGGCGGAGACCAGCCTGTTCCGATAACCGCGTTCCACGCGGGAGGAGTTGAGCAGCCACATCAATGTGATAGAGAGGAAGGGCAAAAACACGGCACCCATCGCCGTCCAGAGTAGCACCAGGGCCACCGGCTGGCCGAGCACGATCAGAGGTATCGTGGGGAAGGTGAGAAGGATCAGGAAGGAGCGATAGGCCGGACTCCTTTCCGAGATGTAGGGTCCGGCCTCTTCTTCCGGGATGCCCCGGAACGTCCTCACGATATCGGCGAAGAGGTAGGACATGCCGTTCCACACCCCGATCACCGAGGCGAATGAGATCGCCCACAAACCGGCCAGGAAGACCCAGCGCACGACGCTCCCGAAGCGTTCGCCCAGCGGGGCGGCCAGGTTGACCAGGCCTTCCTCGTCACCTATGCTCCTTCCGGTTTCGAAGAGCAGCTCGGCCCCGATCACCATCACCGCCATCCCGAAGATGGCCGTGACCACGTATCCGAGTCCCGCATCCAGGCGCATGATCGGCACCCAGGACGGGCTTCGCCAGCCCTTGTCGCGCACCCAGTAGCCGTAGGACGCCAGGGCCAGCGTACCACCCAGTCCTCCAACGATACCCACGGCGTAGAGGAGTGAACCGGCCGGGACCTTCGGCACCAGACCCGAGGCTATCTCCCCAAGGTCAGGCCGCAACAGCGCGGCGATGACGACTACGACGACGACCTTGCAGGCGATCAGTACCTTCATAACGTTCTCGAAGAGCCGGTATCGACCCACCCAGACGAACAAGAACGCGAGAAGGGAGTGGATCACAGCCCAGGCCGGGACCGACAGAATGGGGAACATCGCGTTGGTGGCCAACCCCACGACAGACGGGCCGGCGGCGCCGAAAAAGAACGCCCAGATGACCAGGTAGACGGCAACGAAAACAGTCATCCCTCGTCCGAGAGAGTTCCACCCGTAGATGATCGTCTGGCCAGACGCCAGGTGCCACCGCCCCAGCCCCTCTGTCAAGAAATACTTGAGCACCACGGCGAGGACGATCGCCCAGGCGAAGGTCATCCCGTAGCGCTCGCCCGCCACCGCGTTGGAGATGAAGTCGCCGATGCCCACCGTGGTAGCAGCGAGCACCAGCCCCGGCCCGATGATTCTGAGACGCTCCCCTATCGCTCGGGGGGTGTCTTCTCGGGCGATCGTGGTGGCTGACTCCTCGCTGCTCAAGCGTTTGCTCCATTCGAGGACGACAGATCGTGGACAGCATGAATGCGCGCGCAAGAGGCAAGTATCATCGACCAGGTTCCCCAGACGCTGGTCCTTGTCGCCTTGGACTGCACTCGCGGTTATTATCCGACAAAGCGAGTCGGAGTATAGCGATTGTCGCCGAGCGGTCAATGATTCGTGGTATCTGAACAACGTGCGTAAATCCGACTGGAAGTGGACCCAACAGGTGCGGCCGAACGCGCTACCGGAAGTCTGACGAGGGACGTCCGGGGGCAGAACAGCTGTCTTGGTCGGCCTCACTTTCGACGGGGAACAAATCCGTACCACACGTAGGCTAGACGAGGCTCGTACACGTGAAGCGACGTTACGCCCGTGCCTCGAACACCTTGGGAGATTGCCAACAAGTCATGAGTGGGGCACAATAGATCAGGCGGGTGGGTACTGGAGTGGGATCTCAACAGCCACGGTCACCTGTAGCACCAACACAGCCAAGGGACTCATAGACGGCTAAGGAGGGTTCAAACTACCATGAAATTCTTGAGCGGCCTGGGTGCCTTCTCGAATGCGATTGCTCTATTGATGCTAGTCGCGTTTCCGGCGGTGGCCCTCGTAGAGAGCAGGGTTGGGGGCACGAAGGGAAACGATTGGGGCTCTCGCTCTTATCCTAACTGGAATCTCCCCCACGACTGCGGCGGACACGAACAGCGCGGCGCTTTGTTCGACGCTACGGGGGCTGGGGACGCTCGTATCTGGGGTAATGACGGCTGCGACCTCATCCCTTCAGGCGAGGGGAATGACACCGTCTACGGCGGCAAGGAAATGGACGCGCTATACGGTGGCCGAGGCAACGACAAGCTGAAGGGCCACGACGGTCACGATCACCTCTTCGGTGGCTCGGGGCCGGGCAGGTTCTCGGGCAATGACCTCCTTGACACCCGCGATGGCGAGAACGAGCGGGGCGAAATAGAAGAGGTGCACGGGGCCGACGGGTTTGATAGGTGTTTCCTCGACCCTGACCCCGATGGGGTGAAATTCTCAGGCTGCGAGTACCTGAATGGCCGCAAGAGTCCTTACCCGACGGACAAGTACGTCAACACGTCCGACGAAGGCAATCAGACCGACCGCAGGGCCGAGGTGAATCAGTTCCTCCGGGGAAACTAGGCAGCTTTCGTGTGCCGGTACCCGCGTGATGCCGTGCTCGGAGATGCCTCAGGCGAAGCTGTCGCCGAAAGCGCCGCCGAACTCGCCGAGGAGATCGGTGCGCTAGAAGGTTGGGTCAACAACGCCGCCGTCTTTAGGGACGCCCAGGTCCACTCTGACGGAGCACGCGACGTGCTCGACGCCATCACTAGTTCGTTTGGCTCGAAGTCGCACAGGCGGGTCACGATATACGTGATGGCGTCGGCAATGTCTTCAGCCTGCAGGCATTGAACGTTTGCGAAGAAGTGGAACCCTGGTCTCGCCCATCCATCAACGAGAGGGAAATCGCCATGACGCAGGACCTGCTAAAGGACGGAAAGAGTGGCCGCTTCTTCCGCGGCAACCTCCACTGCCACTCCAACCGCTCCGACGGTCTAGTCGAGCCCGCGGAGGTCGTGGCCGCCTACCGCGAGGCGGGATACGACTTCCTCTGCCTCTCCGACCACTTCGAGCAGGAGCACGGCTGGCGGATAACCGACACGCGACCCTTTCGGAACGAGGACTTCGCCACGATCTTGGGCGCCGAGCTCTCCACCGCCCCGTGGGATGAGCGTGACTGCTATTGGGTCACGGCCGCCGGCCTGCCCCCGGACTTCGCGCCTCCGCCGCCGGACGATCAAGCCGAGGCGATCCGGCGGGCAGCGAACCTGGGGGCGTTCGTCGTCATGCTGCACCCGGGACTCAACAATCTCCCGCTGGAGGCGGTTGACGGTCTGCCGGGACTAGAGGCCGTGCACGCGGTCGAAATCTACAACCACAACTGCGCGATGGCCGCCCTCCCCGACCGGGCTTACGGCGCCTACATGCTCGATGGACTTCTGGAAGGTGGCCGCATGTTGCTGGTGAACGCGGGAGACGACGCCCACTTCGGCCACCCGTTGGATCGCTTCGGCGGATGGGTGGAGGTCCACTGTGACCGGCTCGATCCGAATGCCCTGCTGGATTCACTGAAGGCCGGGCGTTACTACTCGACCCAGGGACCGCAGCTGCGCGAGCTGCTCGTCGACGGCGATCGGCTACGGGTGGGAACGAGCGATGTATACGCGATCTCGCTGACCGGAGGTGGAGACCGGTGGCAGAGCGGGCAGGAGCGCCACGGTGAGCCCGGCGCACCGATCACGGAGGCGGAGTTCGATGTCGCGCCTTTCCGCGGCTCCTACTGCCGCATCACCGTGGTGGACGTGGCCGGGAAGCGGGCCTGGGGCAACCCGATCTGGCCGTGAGGCAGGACGATGCTCAGTTGCGCAAGCGTCGTGGTAATCGAGGAACACCGTCTTCGGATCAGACCGCTCTGCCGATGGTTAGAGATACCGGCCGGTAAGCTGAGAGCGCAGCATCCTGCGCGGAGAATCAGGTGATGCGGGTAGGCAGACGCGACCTGGCCCACCTCGTCTCTCGAGCCACCTGGGTCCCGGAGTCCTGACCAGCGTGCTCGCGCGGATCGTGACGACGTCAGGATGCTCATCCTTCGGAGTCTTCACCCTGAGATGAGTGTTGCCCCGACCGCACCTCGCGCCACCTCTCCATGAGCATCGGCATCTCGTCGTGGAGGAACTCGTAGAAACGGCGCGTCTCTTCAAGCCGCTTCCCTGCCGGGGTGTCCGCGCCGACGGCCTCGATCCCCTCCCGCAAATCCTCCTGCCAGCGTGCCAGCATCTCGTCCCACCGGACGACCGCCTCGTACCACGCTGCGTCATAGACCCGGTAGTGGTCACGACGCTCCCCAGGCTCCCGCTCGCGCGCCACCATCCCGACCTGCTGCAGGTAGCCCACCGCGCGGGATACCGCAGCCGGGCTGACCTTGAGCGTCTCCGCAAGCTCGCCCGCTGTGCACCTGCCATCATCTGAGGCGAGGAGCGCGACGAACACCCTGGCCGGCATACGAGGGATCCCCGCCTCGGAGAGCGTGAGTGCGAACCTCTCGATGAACCGCCCCACCGCCTCCTCCCGACCGCTGTTCGGCGGCACCTACCTTTCCACCCTTTCACTTCGCCGCTTCATCTTCCCCCTCGGTACTCGACAGCTCCACATAGCTTCCTCATCGCACAGATTGAAAGTATTGACAAATGTGTCAAAACAGTATAGCATCCAAATGAAGAACAAGAAACCCGCCGATGAAAGTGGTGTGAGATCACCGTCGACGTCACGGTAGTCGTTACTGTTCCGTCCCAATCACGACGATCCTCAGGATTTTGAAGCAGACCAACCAGGGAGGAAGAGGATGCGCAAGACGGCGGTTTATGGAACGGTGATGGTTTTCCTGACGACGACCCTGCTGCACGCGGTCTCCCACTTCGGCCAGGAGGTTCTGTCCCTGGAGGTGTGGCAGTGGGCGTACGTGATCGGGGTCATATACCTCGCCCAGATCGCGGCGGGGGTCACCCTCAAGCCGCACTCGGGGTTCTGGGCCATCTCTGTCCCCGCGATTTTGGCCCTCGGTACCAGGCGCCGAAATGGTGCGGGCTGATGCCGATGATCTTGGTGGCGTTGCGGATCCAACCTCCGGAGACGTGGGAAGGAGCAGGACGATGGGAAAAACATACGACTGCATAACCGATGAGCTGGCCCGTTGGTTTGAGGCGCAGCCGGTGTTCTTCGTGGCGACCGCCACCTCGGACCCCAAGACGCGCGTCAATCTATCGCCGCGGGGGCTGGACACGTTCCGAGTCCTGGATAACCGGCGGGTCGCGTGGTTGGACCTCACCGGCAGCGGCGTCGAGACCATTGCACATCTCAGGGCCGACGGACGCATAACCTTCATGTTCTGCGCCTTTAACGGTCCGCCCCGTATCGTCCGTCTGCACGGGCACGGCCGCGTCCACGAGCCCGGCGACGGCGCATACGAAATGCTGCGTCCCCGCTTCCCCGACCTGCCCGGCGGGCGGGCGATCATCGACGTGGAGATAAGCCGGGTAGCGAGCTCTTGCGGGTTCGGGGTGCCGCGCATGGAGTTCTTGGGACCGCGCGAGCAGCTGGTCACTTTCGCCGAACGAAAGGCCTCCGGAGAGTTAGCCGAGTACCGGGCACGTAAGAACGTGCGGAGCATAGACGGACTCCCCGGCCTGGAGTCCCCGAATACGATCCAGACCGGGCCGGAAGATGGAGCGGCGTAACGCCAACAAGGTAGTCCGAGAGTAGCCGTGTTCGATCGTGACTACCGCAGCAGGAGAAGCAGGCGACAGACAAGCCAAGGAGGAGAGGCGTGAGACTCACCATCAGTCCTGTTCGTTGTACACCGCGCGAGGATGAGCGTGCGAAGAATAGGTTCGGGATCTTCACCACAAGAAAGGAGCACTGATGACCCAGAAAGCATCAGAGTACGGAACAATCGGCTCCCGAGTGGAAGGACCCCGCATCGCGGTCTCGGTAGCTACTACACCGCCCAAAGTCAAAGCCTACAACGTGGCGGACGAGCCGGTGAACTGGCGGGACTTCACATGGGCATTGGCCCAGGCGTATCGGACTCCGCGGCCCTTCGAGCTTCCGCGGTGTGTGCTTCGCCTTGTCGCGCCCTACCTCGCCTTCATGATGACGAGCACGCTGCGGGCCTCGAACGCCAGGGCCAAGCGAGAGCTCGACTGGACGCCGTCTTTGCCCAGCTACCGTGACGGCATCCGGCACATGACGGCCTTCCATGGCGTGAGGTCGACACAGTCGGACTCGAGAAAGGTGAGGATGCCATGAGGAACAACGAACAAGCACAGAAGCATGCCGACGAACGTCCCGCTTCGGAGGCGGGCGTCGCCGCGATCGAGGAGGCAGATCGTTGGACGCCAGGATCCCGGTCCAGTCGACCCCGCAACATGGCGATAGAAATCGCTCGTCTCAATTTACATACGTGACTGTATGAGATTGGCCCGGACAAAGTTGGAGAGTGAGATGGTAGAGCAGAATCAGGAACCACAGATGAGCATAGAAAACACCGAGATCCTCGTCTCCGGGGCCGGGGTCGCCGGGTCGGTCCTGGCGTACTGGCTCGAGCGATACGGCTTCAATCCCACGGTGGTCGAGCTGGCACCGACGATCCGCAAGGCGGGCGGCCACGCTGTCGACCTGTGGGGGTCCGCGGTCGACGTCGTCGAGCGGATGGGGATCCTGCCCGAGGTCGAGGCCGCGCGCACCCGCAACGACGCGTCCTCGCTGATACGCCCGGGAAAGCCACCGATCGACATGGACGTCGGCGAGCTGGCGGTGGAGTTCTCCGACCGGGTCGTGGAGATTCCCCGTGACGAACTGACCCGGCTACTGTACCGGCCAACCAGCAATGACGTCGAGTACATATTCGGCGACTCGATCGCGGCACTGGAGGAGGACGCCGACGGTGTGCGGGTGGCCTTCCAGCGCTCGGCTCCCCGCCGCTTCGACCTCGTCGTCGGCGCCGACGGGCTGCACTCCAGGGTGCGGCGGCTGGCCTTCGGGACGGAGGAGCGGTTCCGGCGCTACCTCGGCGGCTACATCGCCGTCTACACGGTCCCCAACTTCCTGGGGCTGGATGGCCGGATTCTGACCTACAGCGCCGTGGACAGGACGGTGGTCGTGTACCCCGTCTGGAAGAGCGGCGACGCCAGGGCGTTGTTCATGTTCCGCCGTGCCGAGGAGCTCGACTACGACCACCACGACGTCCAACAGCAGAAGCGGCTGCTGCGCGGGGCGTACGCGGCCGGCGGGTGGGAGGTGCCTCGCCTGCTGGAGTACCTGGAGGGCACCGAAGCCTTCTACTTCGACTCCATCAGTCAGATCCGCATGGATGCCTTCTCGCGTGGGCGGGTGGCGCTGGTGGGCGACGCCGGCTACGCCCCCGGGGCGGGGGTCGGCGGAGGGACGAGCCTGGCCGTGGTAGCGGCCTACGTGCTCGGCCGCGAGCTGGCGGCGGCCGGCGGCGACCACGCCGCGGGGTTCCGCAACTACGAGGACGCGATCCGGGATACCGTTGCTCGCAGCCGGGCCATCGGCCCGGCGTTGCTGAAGACCCTGATCCCCACCTCGCGTGCCCAGATCTGGCTGGGGATGCAGGTGGCGCGGCTGCTGCCCCGGCTGCCAAAGCGGCTCAAGCGATCAATCTCCCTATTCCCGCGTGAAGCTGTCCAGGGGCTGCACACCATCGCCTCGCTCCCGCTGGAGGACGACCGGACTAAGGCGACGATGAAGGCAAGGCAAGAGTCCTGAAAGAGAAAGCACGGACGATCCTGGCCCGAACCAGGGGTAGGAGCGGCGCCGGCCTCGACCCGCCGAACACGGGCAAACGCATGAGAAGAGCGCGAAAGGGATGAGGGCGTCGATCGTCGGTGCCGGCATCGGCGGCCTCACGACGGCGATCGCGTTGCGAAGGGCCGGCATCGAGACCACCGTCTTCGAGCGCGCCGGCAAGCTCCGGGAGGTCGGCGCCGGGTTGCTCCTGGCAGCAAACGCCGTCAGGGCGCTCGACGGGCTGGGTCTCTCCGAAAAGGTTCGCCAGATCGGCACCCCGGCCTCGGCCGCCCGCATCCTCTCCTGGCATGGGGAGACGCTAGAAGCAGGTCGCCTTGAAGCACGCGCGGTCGACCCCTACCGCCTTGAAGACCCTGAACTGGAGTCCCTGGTACGAGTTCTCCGCGGGCCTGGAGCTGCCGGCGGACGCCTTCCATCCGAAGCCGAAAGTAGACGCTTGCCTCATGGTGGCTGCCAAGCGTGACCCGCCGCTCGTGGCCGCCGAGCACCGGCACTTCTTCCGCGCGTTCGTGCGCCGGGCCTTCGACGGACATGGAAACTGCGTGAGTGAAACCCTCAGGCCGATCTTCAGCAGGACCCAACTCCGCAGGCTCGCAAGAGACAACGGATTGTCTCTGCTTTGGTTCCCTTCCATGCTCACGGTGCGCCAGTGGGCGAGTCTTTTCGACGCCATGATGCTGCTGGCCCCGCGGAATCGTTGGCCTTCGTTGCGACGGCCCGCCAAGAGAGAAAGCTGGAATTGCTGCTGAGAGGCTTCTTGAGCGGATGGTAGGGACGACAGTTCGTACCTGTGCCGCCCAGCCGGAAAGCCTGACGCTGGCGGCCGTCATCACGCTGTGGAACTTCCCGGCGGCCACGATCGCGCCTCTAGAACTCAAAACGCAATAAACCAAGTTGAGCTGTCTAAGGAGAGGGCTTCTTGATAAAGCTTGTTGCGTCTCACGACCGCGAAGGCTAACTTTGCGCTGAGTGCACGTCCGGCAAGAGCGAGGGCTGGAGGACAGCAGCGCCGGAGGAGGTCTCGTTCGTCCGCCACGACGTCACGCTGGCGCCCCTGCCCCACGGTGGGGAGGCGGACCTGATCTACGCCCGTCTGCTGCTCTCCCACCTGCCAGACCCGGAGGAGGTCGCATTGGAGTGGCTCGCGCAGCTCGCGCCGGGCGGTCTGCTCCTGCTGGACGAGGTGGAGCGGATCGAGACGGAGCAGCCGGTGTTCCGCGAGTACCTGGGTATCCTGGCGCGGATGATGGCCCACCACGGCCAGGAGCTCTACGTGGGCCCCCGCCTGGAGGCCGCCACGAGAGGACCGGAACGGCGGCTCAGCCGCATCGCCCCCGCGAGCCCGACGACCGCCCACGTCGCCGGGATGTTCGCCATCAACCTGGCGAACTGGCGCGGGAACGACTTCGTGCGGGCCAACCACACGAACAGGGAACTCGACCGCCTGGCGACGGGCCTCTCCAGACTGACCGCGTCACGGGCCGCCGCAGAGATCCGCTGGGGGATGAGGCAGATCGCCATAGAAAGGGCCCGTCGACAGAAAGTGAGGGAGGAGCGTGTTCCAGAGGAAACGGGCCGTCAGGGCCCGTCGCATCGGGGAGTTGCTCCGTCCCGGTGGCCGGGACGGGGGCGCGTCGTAGATCGCCTCGAAGAGCTCGAAGTTAGTATGATGGACGAAAGGAGATCGCCGTGCCCGAGGTGGAGCTGTCAGCGGGGACGATCGAGTACGAGGACACCGGCGGGGAAGGTCCGGTCTTCGTCCTGCTGCACGGGGTCGGCATGGACGGCTCGCTGTGGCGCCACGTCGTCGCCGAACTGCGCCCGGACTTCCGCTGCGTGGTCCCGACCCTGCCTCTGGGCGGGCACCGGCGCCCCATGCGTTCCGATGCCGACCTCTCGCTCCGCGGTATGGTCCGGCTGGTCGCGGAGGTCTTGGAGAAGCTGGACCTGCGTGACGTGACCCTCGTCGGCAACGATTGGGGCGGGGCACAGCTGCTCGTCTCCGAAGGCGTCGACGGGCGCGTGGGGAGGCTGGTGCTCGCCCCGTGCGAGGCCTTCGACAACTATCCCCCCGGAGTCCCGGGGCGCGCGCTGGCGGCGCGGACACCCGGCGGACTTCTCCTGGCGTTTCAGGCCCTGCGGCTGCGGCCCTTGAGGCGCTTGCCGATGACATGGGGGTGGATGAGCAAGCGCCCGGTCTCCGCGGAGGTCATGGACCGGTGGTTCCGGCCCTTGCAGACCAGCAAGGAGATCCGGCGCGATTTGCGGAAGTACGCGCTTAGCATCCCGCCCAAGGAGGTGCTGCTGGGGTGGCACGAGGATCTGCGCTCCTTCCACCGACCCGCGCTCGTCGTCTGGGCCTCCGAGGACCGGGTCATGCCCCCGGAGCACGGGCGCCGGCTGGTCGGGTTGTTCCCGCATGGGAGGCTCGTCGAGGTTCCCGACAGCTACACCCTCATCCCCGAGGATCGGCCGGGCGAGCTAGCGCGCGCCGTCCGGGACTTCGTCCGGGACACACCGTGAACGCGTTCACGCCCACCCTGGCCCTGTTACGGAGAGCCGCGGGGGTGTGTGTCACGCGTAGCGCTTGCGGAGCGTCTTTAGGGCACAGGGTGCACGGTTGCGAGCATCGTAGACGGGGTGATGCGGATGAACCACGGTGATTCGGGCGGGTGTCCCCAAGACGCCGCCCGCGTTTTTGAGGAGTATCGGGGTTTGCTGGTCTCCGTCGCGTACCGTGTCCTGGGCAGTGTGACCGACGCGGAGGATGTCGTACAGGAGGCGTGGCTGCGCTGGTCGAACGTGAACCACTCGGAGGTCGTAGATCCACGGGCCTTCCTCGTGCGCGTCTCCACCCGTCTCGCCATAGATCAGCTGCGGCGCGTAAAGGCCCGCCGCGAGTCCTACGTCGGCCCCTGGCTGCCCGAGCCTATCCTCACCGGGCGGGATCTCTCCGAGGACGCGGCGATGGCCGATTCGGTCTCGATGGCGATGATGGTGGTGCTGGAGACGCTCTCTCCGCTGGAGCGGGCCGCTTTCGTTCTGAGGGAAGCGTTCGGGATGCCCTACGCGGAGATCGCCGACGTCATGGGGCGCAGGGAAGAGGCGGTACGCCAGCTCGCCAAGCGTGCCCGTGACCACGTACGCGAGCGCAGGCCCCGCTTCGATGCGGACAGCGACGAGCAGAGAAGGGTGACCGAGCGCTTCCTCGAAGCGACCTCGAACGGCGACCTCGAGGCCCTCATGGGGGTGCTCTCGCCCGAGGTGGTGCTGGTCGCCGACGGCGGCGGCAAGGCGCTCTCGCCCCGTCGCCCGGTCCTTGGGGCGGAGAAGGTGGCGCGGTTCCTGGTCGCCATCGTGGGCGAGGAACAGATCGTCCGTTTCTTGCGGTCCGTGGGGGACGGGTCGGGGCCCTCGGGTGAGGTGCGCGTCCACCTAGCGCCCGTCAACGGCGAGACCGGCGTCGTCGTCACCGCCGGGGCGGAGCCGATCTCGGCGCTCGTCCTTGACGTGGCAGACGATCTGGTCCAGACCATCCGTGTGGTGGCTAACCCCGAGAAGCTGGCCGGGCTTCGGGGCATAGAGACGACCCGATGAGGGTAATCTCCTGGACGAGTGTCCTGAACCTTTTCGTGGTGTTCTCGCTCTTCGCATGCTCTCCAGAAGAAGTCCACCGGCCGGACAGGGACGAGAACCCCGAGGAAAGCATCCGCGTGGGCGGCGGACCGTTCCCCGGCGGGGAAGCCAGGACGATCGCCAGGACAGGTGGCCGCGTGTCTGTCGAGCGGGCCGTGCTGAGTTTCGCGGGAGAGGCTGACCTCATCCACGCCAGGGTCGAGTACGAGGGGTCCTGGGTCTGGCCGCGGTGCTCGCTGCTGGAGGGACCCGACGTGGAGACCGTGCGCCGGACCATCGAGACCCGAGAGCCACCAACAGCCCAGGGATACACGAAGCCGTTGTGGGAGGAGAGCCTATGGAGGGAACACGAGAGCTTGTGGGCCGACCGGAGCACGATCGAGAAGTCCTTGCAGGACGGCGGGGCGGTTCTCTGGACCTTCCACGAGGATCCGAAGCCCGAAGGCGAGGTGGCCGACCCGAGGCGCACGCCGTTCTTCGTCCGCTGCGCCGGAGGGGATCTCCCCGACGTCGTGCACGACGTGGCGCACGTCTTGGGAACCCCCGGGACGGCCTCTTAGCCATGGCATCATCTCGGGGCGTTTCGGCCCGAAGTCATGAACGCCGCGAGACGGCAAAGGCGCCCCGGCGAGCCACCCTGGTATTCGACGGGCGCTGCGGCGTCTGCACCCGGTTTGTTCGCGCAATAGAGCGGCTCGACAGGAAGCAACGCATAACCGCGTTGCCTTGCCAAATGCCTGGGGTGCCCGCCTCCGTCGGCTTGAGTGCGGAAGAGTGCAGGAAGGCCGCCTGGGTAGTGACTCCAGGGGGATACCGGTATAGAGGAGCCGGGGCCGTCAACCTCGCCCTGGCGGTGGCCCTGGGCACGAAACTCCCCTACGCGTTCTACCGGTTGCCCCTGATAAAGTGCGCGCAAGACCGCGCCTACGACTGGATCGCCGCGAACCGCCACAGACTTCCCGGGGACGTGCCGCACTGCTCGCAACACCCAGGGGAGTGCGCTTGAGCGACCGAGGATTGCCTCAATGACCTCGAGGAGCAAGGGCGTTTCCTGGCCGTGGTGGGTGCAGCCCCTGGTGGTGGGTGGTTCGCTGGCCGCTTTCATAGCCTACAGCACGTGGGCGGTGTTCCAGACCGGCGGCTACTACGCCGATCCCTACATCTCGCCCTTCTACACGCCGTGCCTGGCGGCGAGATGCGGGGAGGCCGCGACGTTTCCGCTGTTGAGCGGCTGGTGGACGCTCTCGCCGGCGCTGCTCGTCGCGGGCCTCCCGGTGACCTTTCGGGCCACCTGCTACTACTACCGCAAGGCGTATTACCGGGCCTTCTTTCTGGATCCCCCTAACTGCTCCGAGGCCGCTCAGAGGCGGGAGCCCCGCAAAGAGGGCTACCGGGGCGAGAGGGCGCTGTTCGTGGTCAACAACCTCCACCGCTACTTCTGG
>Ga0196962_10000158_pt1 | contig 39317 bp, 56 predicted proteins | sample S3v_20metaG_FD_183186 | JGI IMG/M metagenome (GOLD analysis project Ga0196962, IMG submission 183186) | Soil microbial communities from Anza Borrego desert, Southern California, United States - S3+v_20 | ecosystem: Environmental > Terrestrial > Soil > Desert | place: USA: California | collected...
TGTCGCCCGGATTTTTCCAAGCGCGGAAATCTGAGCCGGTTAACGAAGCGGCCCCGGCGCTGCGCCAACAGCCCGGGGCCAGGCCGACACCCTTGAGGAGGTGCCGACGTGGCACAACGTACCTGCGTGTCTACCGACTGCGATGCGATCATCCCGTCGGACGTCACTGCGTCTCGGCGCTACTGCTCGATGACGTGCTTCTACCGGGAGCAGCACCGCCGTCGTTTCCGGCAGACCCATGGCCCGGAGCGGAAAGAGCATGTCGCCCTCGGCCGGCGTGGCACGGCGCTCGAGCGGTTCGAGGTCAAGGTCGACCGGCAGCCCGGTGGGTGCTGGCTCTGGACCGGTGCCACCACGGACAAGGGCTACGGCGTGTTTTGGGACGGGAAGCTCGGCCGGGCCCATCGTTGGGCCTACACCCATTGGCGCGGACCGATCCCCGAAGGGCTGACGCTCGACCATCTCTGTCAGGTGAAGGCCTGCGTGAACCCGGACCACCTCGAGCCCGTCACGGCGCTCGAGAACTACCGCAGGGCTCGAGGATGACGAAGCGAAAGGCGCCGGTGTCGCCGCTCCTTGACGCCATGGCAACCGACGACCTGGCCGGCCAGTTGACGGCCCTTCGGGACCACCTCGCCGGCCTGCTCGACCACCCGGAGGTGCGATGCGCGGCATGCGGCGGTCAGGTGCCGGCGTCCATCCCGACGGCGCCGGTGGCGAAGGAGCTCCGGGCAGTGATCGAGCACCTCGCCACCATCACGCCGCCGGAGCGGTCGGCCGTTGACGAGATCGCCGCGCGGCGCCGTGCTCGACATGGTGCCGGCGAGGTACCGGAGCATCCCGCCGGCGCCGACGAGCGCGGGCGAGGACGCCGTCGAGCTGGCGGCGACGGCGGGCCTGATCCTCGACCCGTGGCAGGAGGACGTCCTCGTCGGAGCGCAGGGCGAGCGACCTGACCGACGGTGGGCCTCCCCCGAGGTCGGCCTGATCGTCGCCCGCCAGAACGGCAAGGGCTCGATCCTCGAGGCCCGTCAGCTCGCCGGCCTGTTCATCTTCGAGGAGCCGGTGCAGCTCTACAGCGCCCACGAGATGAAGACGACCACGAACGCGATGCGCCGGGTGCTCGGCCTGATCGAGGGCACGCCCGACCTCAGTCGCAAGGTCAAGCGGGTGCTGCAGAACAACGTCGAAATGAGCATCGAGCTCCGGGGCGGGCCCCGCATGCAGTTCGTCGCCCGCACCGGCGGCTCCGGCCGAGGCTTCACGGTCGACACGCTCTACCTCGACGAGGCCTACCGCCTCACGGCCGCCATGCTGTCGGCCCTCCTGCCGACGCAAGCCGCGGTGCCGAACCCGCAGACGTGGTACACGAGCTCGGCCCCGCTCCCGATCCTCGAGTCCGAGACCCTGCGCCGACTCTGCCGTCGAGGCCGGGCCGGTGGCGATCCCCGTCTCGCCTACTTCGAGTGGAGTGCCGACCCGGAGGTCAGCCTCGACGACCGGGCGGCGTGGTACGCGGCGAACCCCGGCCTCGGCATCCGGCTCGAGGAGGAGACCCTCGCCACCTTCCGGGCCGCCATGGAGCCGGAAGACTTCGCCCGGGAGCACCTGACCATCTGGCACGAGGACGAGACGGCCGAGCCGGTCATCCCGGCGCACGACTGGACCGCTACCCGCTACGCCGGCGCCGAGCTCGAGGGCTGGATGCTCGCCCCGGTCACGCTGGCCGTCGACATGACGCCCGACCGGTCGTGGGCGTCGATCGGCGTCGCCGGCGCATGCCGGGACGGCGGCATCGCCCTCGAGGTGGCCGACCATGGCGCCGGCGCCGGGTGGGTCCTCGACCGGGTCGATCAGATGTACCACGAGCACGGGGCCCGGGCGATCGTCATCGACACCCGCTCGGCCGCCGCCACCATGATCGACACGCTCAAGGGCCGGGGCGTCACCGTGCTCGAGGCCTCGACTGCCGACCACGTCAAGGCCGCCGGCGACCTGTACGACGCCATTGTCGCCCACGAGGTGCGCCACCTGGGCACGCCGGAGCTCGATGCCGCCGCCATCGGGGCGACGCAGCGGACGGTCGGCGACGCCTGGCTATGGGATCGCCGGGCCGGTGTGGTGATCACCCCGCTCGTGGCCGTGACCCTCGCCCGGTGGGGACACCTGCAGCCGGTCGAGGCACCGCCGCCGCCGGCCGACTTTTTCACGATCTGACGAGGAGGTGACCATGGCCGCGCTACTCCTCGTCGTCGGCATCGCTCTCGTGATCACCGGCACCGCGCTGATCTACGAGCCGGCCGCGTTCATCGTCGGTGGCCTCCTGCTCGTGGCCGCCGGCCTCGACCTCGCTCCTGAGCGGCGCCCGTGAGCGTCCTGCGCCAGCTCTTCGAGCGGCGGTCGATCGTCGACGAGATCGACCAGGGCACGCCCGGCACCGGGTCGTGGAGTCAGGGCATGGTCTGGCAACCGGGCGTGAACGGCTGGCGCGTCGTGAACGTCGACCAGGCCATGCGCCTGTCGGCCGTGTTCGCCTGCCTCCGGCTCCTGTCCGAGGCGGTGTCGACCCTCCCCCTCGACACCTTCCGCCGGGAGGGCGGCACCCGGCGCCCCTACCGCCCTCGCCCCGGCTACCTGTCCTTCGACCCGCCCCAGGGCAGCCGGATCGACTACCTGTCGCAGCTCATGCTTTCCCTCCTCACCGACGGGAACGCCTACGTGCTCACGCCGCGCGATCGCCTCGGCGTGCCGGTTGATCTCGTCGTGCTCGACCCCGACCTCGTCGAGGTGAAGCGCGAGCGCAACGTCGTTTCGTACAAGGCCCAGGGCGTGCCGCTCGACCCCCGTACCGACGTGCTCCACGTCAAGGGCATGACCCTCCCCGGCCGCGTCACCGGCCTGTCGCCCATCGCCTACGCCCGCGAGACGATCGGCCTGGGCCTCGCCGCCCAACGGTTCGGTGAGTCGTTCTTCGACCATGGCGCCCTGCCCTCGGCGGTGATCGAGGCCCCCGGCGAAATGACGCAGGAGGCGGCCGACCGGTTTCGGGAGACGTGGAACGGCAAGCACGCCGGCGTGGGCAACGCGCAGAAGGTCGGCGTGCTGACCAGCGGGGCGAAGCTGCAGAAGGTTTCCATTCAGCCGAACGACGCGCAGTTCCTCGAGACCCGGGCGTTTCAGGTGCCCGACGTCGCCCGCATCTTCGGCGTGCCTCCCCACCTGATCGCCGACGCCTCGAATTCGACGTCGTGGGGCAGCGGCCTCGCCGAGCAAAATCTCGCCTTCGGGCAGTTCTCGCTCCGGCCGTGGATCGACCGTATCGAGGAGGCGCACGGCCGGCTCCTCACGAGTCACGGCCTGCCTGACGTCTTCGTCCGGTTGAACCTCGACGCCCTCCTCCGGGCGTCGCTGAAGGACCGTTACGACGCCGGCGCCGTCGGGATCAACACGGGGTTCCTGACGATTAACGAGCAGCGCGCCCTCGAAGATTTGCCGCCCGTTCCGTGGGGCGACGTCCCCCCCTCACGACCTGAAGGTGGTCCGACATGACCTCCACGATCGAGCGCCGCACCCTGACCGAGCCGGTCGAGCTCCGGGCCGAGGGCGGCAAGCGCCAGGCGCACGGCTACGCCGCTGTGTTCAACAAGCTGTCTCAGAACCTCGGTGGGTTCGTCGAGCGGGTCGCCCCGGGCGCCTTCGCCAAGACGCTGCAGGAGCAGGACATTCGGGCCCTCTTCAACCACGACGAGAACCACGTGCTCGGCCGGCTGGCCGCCGGCACGCTCCGGGCTGAGGAGGACGGCACCGGCCTCGTCTACGACATCGACCTGCCCGACACCGTCTCCGGCCGGGACGTGGCGACCCTGCTCGAGCGGGGCGACGTCTCCGGCTCGAGCTTCGGGTTCCGGGTCGTCGAGGACGAATGGGGCGAGACCGAGCAAGGGTTCCCGCTCCGCACTCTGAAGGCGGTCGCCCTGCGCGACGTCGGACCCGTCACCTTCCCGGCCTACACCGACTCGACCTCCGCCCTGCGCTCCCTCGCCGAGAAGCGCAGCCTCGATCTCGACGTGCTCGTTGCCGCCGCTGCGGCCGGCGAGCTCGCCACCCTGATCGTCCCCCGGGACGACGACAGCCAGCGAAGCGACGACGACGGCCGGGACACCCCCACCGTCGTTCGGGAACGCCTCACCTGGCTGACGAGCTGACGGCCGCCCGCACGGCACCGACGGCGAACCCCCCATCCGGTACCACCCGAGCCCCACGAAAGGGCACAGCATGAGCGTCATCGACATCGTGCGGGAGAATTTCAAGGCCCGCGCAGAGCTGCAGGGCGAGCTTCGTCAGATCGACGAGGCCGCCACCAACGACAAGCGCGACTACACCGACGACGAGAAGGTCGTCATCGACGAGAAGCGCGCCGCGCTGAAGGCGATCGACGACCGGATCACGGCCAACCTCGAGATCGAGGCCCGGTCCGAGGCCATCGGCAACGGGCTCGACGCCTTCCTCGGTGCCGTGGCCGACCGCGACAGCGGCGAGGTAGAGGACACCCGTAGCATCGGCGAACGGTTCACGACCGAGGAGTTCCGCAAGTGGGCCGAGGGCGGCGCTCGTGGGCAGTTCGCCGTCGACCTCCCCGGCCTCGATTTCCGCGCCGTGACGAACACGACCCTCGGCTCGACCTCCGGCGGCGCCTTCGTCGTGCCGCAGCGCCTCAGCCGCATCGGCCGGGACTTCCTCGACCGTCGTACCTACCTGCTCGACCTCCTGCCCCACATCCCGATCGGCGTCGGCTCGGTCGAGTACGTGCAGGATCAGTCGCCGCAGGCCGACATGAGCGACAAGGCGGCCGAGGTGGCCGAGGCCGGCGCCAAGCCCCAGGCCGGCATCACCATGACGGTCGTCACCGAGGCGGCGGCCACCATCGCCGCGTGGGTGAACATCACCCGCCAGACCGCGGCCGACGTGCCGCAGATCCGCGGCTATCTCGACGGGCGCTTGCGCTACTCCCTGCGTCGCCGGGCCGATGCCCAGGCGATCAACGGCGACGGCGTCTCGCCCAACCTCGAGGGCCTGCTCAACCGCACCGGCATCCTGACGCACGCGCCCGCCGGGGCCGAGGGCTGGCACGTCTCGATCCGCAAGGGCATCACGACCATGGAGAACAACGAGGTCGTGCCCGAGATCATCGTGCTCAACCCGACCGACGCCGAGACGTTCGACCTGACGAACGAGGCGGTGGCCGGTCTGCACGCCGTGCCCAACGTCGCCGGCGAGAGTGCCCGTACGGCGTGGGGCCTCACGCAGGTTCGCTCGACGGCGATCGCCGCCGGGACGGCCATGCTCGTCGACCCGATGGCGGTGGCCGTGTTCGACCGCCAGGCGCCGACGGCCTACATGACCGACAGCCACGCGAGCAACTTCACCTCGAACATTCTGACCTTGCTCCTCGAGGCACGGGTCGGGCTCGGCCTCTTCGACCCGAAGGGCGTGCTCGAGATCACGTTCAACGCCGGCCCGTAAGACGCCGGTCGACGATCTGAGCGGGCGGGCCTTTCGCCGGGCCCGCTCGCTCAGGTTCGCCTTGCCCATCCGTCGAGAACGTGAAGGAGGGCCCCATGGCCCAGGAGCAGGAGACCAGCAAGAGCGGCGTGTGGTACGACTCGAAGACCGGCAAGGTCGTCGAGTCCCGCCCGGTGACGGGCGTGCAGCTCGTCCCGCCCGGTGGCACCGTCACGCCCGCGCGCCGCGTCGTCCTCGATCGCTACCGGGCGATCGAGCGGGGCACCGAGGAGGAGCCGGCCACGGCCGTCGAGACGGCGGCCGAGACGCCCGAGCAGGGCCAGGCCGTCACCGTCGAGACCGCCGTCGAGACGGAGCGGGTCGACCGCCCCCGTCGCGGCGGCCGCTGACGCCGCCCAGGCTCGCTCAGAGGCGTCGGGAGGAGGTGACCCGTGATCGCTGACCACCGGACGCTCCGAGGCGTTCCTGCGACGCTCACGGTCACCTGGCTCGACGCCCTGGGCGAGCCGGCCGCGCCGGAGACGCCCGTCACCGTCACCGTCGAAACGGCGGCCGGCGACGAGGTGCTCCCGGCCGGCACGGCCACCACCGGCGACGGCACCACCCGCACCGTTACCGTCCCGGCCGCCGACACGGCCGAGCTCGGCTGGCTCGTCGCGACGTGGACTGATGGCACGACCGAGCGCACCACGGTCGCCGAGATCGTCGGCGGGTTTTACTTCACGGTCGCCGACCTGCGCGCCGTCGAGACCACGCTCGCCGATCAGGCCCGCTACCCGACCCCCACGATCCAACGGGCCCGGGCCGAGACGGAGGCCGAGTTCGAGGCGATCTGCGCTCGAGCCTTCGTGCCCCGCTATGAACGGAGGCGCCTGCCGGCGCCCGCCGCCGGCGAGGTGCTCCTGCCCTACGCCGACCTCCGCTCGGTGCGCTCGATCACGGTCGAGGGCACGGCGTGGACGCAGGCGCAGCTCGAGGAGCTCGAGCTCTACAGCTACGGCGTCCTCGCCGGCCATTTCTCGGCCTACCCGCTCACGGTGGAGTGGGAGCACGGCCTCGACCGGCCGCCGGCCGAGATCGTCCGCGCAGCCATGGCCCGCACCCGGTGGCGCTTGAACGCCGCCTCGTCGGGCATCCCCGACCGGGCGACGTCCTTCACCGTGACCGAGGGCGGCACCTACCGCCTCGCCACCGCCGGCCTCACGAAGGTCGGCACCGACTGGATCGACGCCACCCTGTCGCGGTGGACGGTGCGCCACCCGGGCGTCGGCTGACGTGCCGGCCACTATCCCCGTCCGCTCCTCCGTCAAGGCCCGCCTCGTCACCCTCCTGAAGGCGGCCGGACCCCTCCGGGCCGACGGCCAGCCCGTGCAGGTCGCCTACGGGTGGCCGGCCCGCGATCTCGAGCACGAGTGCATATGGATCGGCGCCGTCCGGGGCGCCGTCGAGATCGACGGCCTGAAGAGCGGCCGCAAGCGGGTCCGTGACACCTTCGACGTTGACGTCTGGATCGTCGCCGCCACGCCCGGCCAGCTCGACCCCCAGGCCGCCGAGGAGCGGTGCGAGGAGCTCGCCGGCTACGTGCGCGACGCCCTGGCCGACGATCCTCACCTTGACGCCCTCGAGGGCCTCACCGGCGGTGCCCGGGTCAGTCAGATCGACGGCCCCGACGCCGAGCCGACCGACGAGGGCTCCACCGCCATCGCCCGCGTGCAAGTGACCTGTCAGACGACCCTCGCCTGACATCACGCCCATGCCCATGCGCTGGCCTGAACATCCCTCCCCCCTCCCCCCCGCCTCGGCACATGCCCGGTCAAAGAACACTGCGAGTGACTGTGAGATGTATTAATCATTCCTCGCCCTAGGAGGCCAGCCATGAAGAGCGTCACCTACGCCGGCGGCCTGCCGGCCGTCGACCTCGTCCTGCCTTCGGGCCGGACGCAGACCGTGCGGCGAGGCGAGACCGTCGACGTGCCCGAGGAGCTCGTGCTCGGTGACGAGTGGAAGCTCGCCGCCGTGCCCCCGCCCCCGAAACCCCCGAAGACGGCCACGGCCGCACCCGAAGGAGCAGTGACCGATGGCTAACCGTGACAGCTACGTCAACGTCGCGCGCGAGACCGTGTACGGCACCTATGTCGCCGGCACGCGATCGTTCGAGGCCGAAGGCGACCCGGCCCGCCGGGTGAACCAGTACCTCGAGCGCCAGGGCCTCCGGGCCGGCCGCGAGACCCGGCGCTCGGCCGAGGTCCGCACCATCGGCCTCGGCGCCGAGGGCACGCTGCCGCTCACGGTGATGCAATCCGGGTTCGGCATGCTCTTCCGGGCCATGCTCGACAACGCCGCGATCGCACAGGTCGGGGCCACCGATGCGTGGCTGCAGACCTTTGAGAGCACGCAGCAGTTCGGGTCGGAGTCCCTCAGCCTGCAGGTCGTACGGGGCAAGGAGAGCGGCACAAAGGCCTTCACCTACCCCGGCACCGTCGTCTCAGCGTGGGAGCTCACGCAGGCGGTCGACGAGTACCTGAAGCTCAACCTCACGCTCGACAGCCAGGACGAGGAGACGGCCACCGCCGCCGCCGCCGCCGTCTACCCGGCCGACAACCTCGAGTACGCCTGGCCCGACCTCGTCGTCACGATCGACGGCACCGAGGTGCCCGCCCGGTCGCTCACGATCTCGGCCAACCGGGGCCTCGACACCGAGCGCCGGCGCCTGCGGGGCAGCCGCTTGAAGCAGGTCCCGGTCCGCACCGCTGACCCCGAGTACGGCATCGAGCTCGAGCTCGACTACACCGACGAGACGTTCTACGACCTGTTCGTCTCCGGCGAGACGGTACCGGTCGTGGCCGAATGGACCGGTGCCGTCGTCGACTCGCCCGAGACGGCGTTCCTGCGGGTGACGCTGGCCGAGGTGCAGTGGCGCGGCGAGACCCCCCAGGTCGACGCCAGCGGCGCCGAGCCGACGCAACCGCTCACCGGTGTCGCCCTCGACGACGACAGCCAGGTCGCCGTCACGATCGAGTACCAGTCGGCCGACACGGCTGCCTGATCGGTGGCGACCGACCGGTCGCAGGCCGTCTCCGTCGTCGGCCTGGCCGAGCTGCAGCGCGACCTCCGGGCGATCGACGCATCGCTCCCCCGGGAGCTGCAGAAGACGAACAAGGCGGCGGCCGAGCACATGGCAATTCGGATGCGGGCCCGGGCGCAGTCGCTCGGCTCGACGGCGGCGCACATCGCGCCGTCGATCAAGGCGGCTGCCGAGCAGCGGGCGTCGAAGGTGCACATCGGCGGCGCCCGCTACCCGATGGCGCTCGGCGCCAACTTCGGCGCCGGCCACGATCAGCCGCGTGCCACGAGCCGGGGCACCGTCCTCGGCTGGAATCAGTTTCCTGAGTGGGGCGGCAATCAGTTCGGCGGCGGCACCGACCGGATCGTCTATTTCACGATCCAGCGCGAGCAGCGCGAATGGGTCGCCATGTTCGAGCGCATGATCGACGACCTCACGCGCCGAGCGTTTCCCGATGGAAGGAAGAGCGCCCCATGAGCAACGCCCCCGACGGCCTCGAGGTCGACGACGACGACCTCGACGAGGAGGACGAGCGCCCCGTCGGCATGATCTTCCGGTGGCGGGATCGGTCGGTGTCCCTGCGCTTCGACGACCTCGGCCCCGGCGACGACATGGCGGCCCGACGGGAGATCGGCATGCCGGTGACGGCGTTCCTGGGATCGTTCGGGTCCGACTCCGTCGTCGTCCTGTGGTGGACGGCCCGCCGGAAGATGGGCGAGCGCAAGCTCCGGTACGCCCAGGCCGAGAAGGAGGCCCGTCGCCTGATCAAGGCTGACGAGCTCGAGGTCGAGCCGATGCACGACGAGCCCGACGAGGACGCCGAGGCCGGCCGCCCGGAAGGCGACGGCGTCGCCGCCCCGGGCGAGACGACGCCGACGACCTGACCCTTCCGCCGCCGGGCGATTGGCCCGAGCTGGCGCATGTCTTCCACCTCCACCCGTCACAGGTCCGCCTCACCCCCGAAGAGGGCGGCCTGACGTGGGACGAGGTGCTCACGTTCAAGGCGGCCCTACGGGTCTACCGGGAGAACGCCGAACGCCAGCGCCGGGAGGCGGCCCGCCAGGCGCGCCGGTGACGAAGGAGGGCGAGCATGGCTGACCGCAAGCTCACCGTCGTCCTCGCCGGCGACTCGAAGGGCCTCGAGCGCATGTTCGGCAGCGCCAGCAAGTCGGCGTCCGGGTTCGGGTCGAAGATGGGAAAGTTTGCCAGCGTCGCTGCCCTCGGCCTGGCCGGCGTCGGGGCCGGTGCTGTCGCCATGGGCAAGCAGCTCTACGACGCCGCCATCGAGAGTCAGAAGGTCACGAAGCAGACCGAGGCCGTGATCAAGTCCATGGGCGGGGCGTCGAACGTCACCGCCGACCAGGTGGCGAAGCTGTCGACCGCCCTGTCGAACAAGACGGCCCAGGACGACGAGATGATCCAGAGCGGGGCGAACGTCCTGCTCACCTTCGGCAAGGTCCGCAACGAGATCGGCGCCGGCAACGACATCTTCAACCGGGCCACGACCGCCGCCCTCGATATGAGCGTCGCCCTCGGCACCGACATGAAGGGCGCCAGCATCCAGGTCGGCAAGGCCCTGAACGACCCGATCAAGGGCCTCACCGCGCTGTCCCGGGCGGGCGTGTCCTTCACCGCCGAGCAGAAGGAACAGGTTAAGGCGATGGTCGCCGTCGGCGACACGCTCGGCGCTCAGAAGCTCATCCTGTCCGAGCTCGACAAGCAGTTCTCCGGCTCGGCCGCCGCCCAGGCGACGGCCGGCGAGCGTCTCGGCGTCGTGTGGGGGAACCTGCAGGAGCAGCTCGGCGAGAAGCTCATCCCGATCATCGAGGCCGGGGCCAGTTGGCTCGGCGACAAGCTCCCCGGTGCCTTCGACACGGCCGGCCGGTTCGCGGCCCCCTTCGTCACTGCGCTCGGTCACGTGAACGACTCGATCGCCGGCGTGGTCGGCACCATCCAGGAGGAGGGATTCCTCAAGGGCCTCGGCTCGCTCGTCTCGAGGGGCGTCGACTGGATGGGCGCCGTCGGCCTTCCGGCGCTTTGGGCCAAGCTGCAGCAGTGGGGCAACGCCTTCGTGGCGTGGATCGGCCCCCGCATCGGCCCGTTCCTGCAGGAGCTCGGTCGGTACATCTCCGTGGCCGCGCAATGGATGATCAGCACCGGCCTCCCGACTCTCGGCCAGAAGCTCGGCGAGTGGGGTCGGGCCTTCGTCGAGTGGATCGCCCCACGCCTGCCCGGGCTCCTCAGCCAGCTTTCGGTGTTCGTGGCGGCGGCGGCGGCGTGGATCGTGCTCAAGGGCGCGCCGGCATTCATGGCGGCCACGGTGCAGATGGGCCTCGCCTTCATCGGCGGCATCCTCAACGGCATCGGCGTCAAGAAGGAGGAGCTGTTCGACTGGTTCCGGCGCCTGCCTCAGACCATCGTCAACGCCGTCGGGAACCTGGGCCGGGTGCTCTACGACAAGGGCCGCGAGCTACTCGGCGGGTTCGTCTCTGGCATCCGTGACGCCGCCGGCGGGATCGGGTCGGCGATTGGCGGGGCGATCAGCGGGGCGATCAGCAAGATTCCTGGCGTTGGCGACGGGTTCGGCAGGCCGCGGGGCGGGACCACGCTCGCCAAGATTCAGTCGATTCTTCCGCCGGGACTGTCGATCTCGTCGACCTACCGCTCGCCGGCGCACAACCGCCGCGTGGGCGGGAGCCCGACGTCGTATCACATGGACCGGTCGAACCCGGCCGTCGACATCGTCGGCCCGACGGGGCGGGTCGACGCCTTCGTTCGCCGGCTCCGTCAGATCGGCGGGTGGCGCGAACTCCTGTGGCAGGTTCCCGGGCATTTCGATCACGCCCACGTTGCCCACGAGGGCGGCGTCGTCTCGTCCTCCTGGGCCCGCATGCCTGGTCTGCGGGCCGACGAGCGGCCGGCGATCCTGCAGGTCGGCGAGCGGGTCATCCCTCGAGGCGAGGCCAGCGGCGGGAATACCTACGTCTTCCCCAACTTCGTCGGGTCGCGGCAGGAGCTCGCCCGGGAGCTCGACTGGCATGACCGGCGCCGCCAGCTCGCCCCGACCGGTGTGCGGTAATGGCGGTCGGCGACCTGATCACGGAGCCGTACCAGCACGAATACGACGGCGAGCTCCTCGGCCCTGACACCTCGTGGGGCATCGAGTCGGTCGACGGATGGGATACCCTGCCCGACCTCGACACGGCCGACTACCCGCTCGCCGGCACGCACGGCTCGATCCCCGGCACGGCCCTCCTGCGGGGGCGCCGGCTGGCGATGACCCTGTACCTCGAGCACGACGCCGGCACCCTCACCGACGCCGACATTCAGGCCGAGGTCAACCGGCTCAAGCGCCTCACGCAGCCCCGTTCGACCGAGCTTGAGCTCGTGACCATGCGCCGGGACGGGACGAAGGTGCTGACGTTCGCCCGACCGGTGCGCCGGAGCCTCCCGACCGACCTCGATTTCGTCTACGGCTCGGCTCGAGCGGCGATCGAGTGGTCGTCGTCCGATCCGGTCGTCTACGGCGTCGAGCTCACGTCGACCGTGGTGCCCGTCTTCGTCGGATCGGGCGGTCTGTCCTACCCGGTGACCTACGACAAGGACTACGGCGCCAGTGGCGTCGGCCTCACGACCGACGTGCCGAACGACGGCGATTGGGAGACATGGCCGCGCTTCGTGATCACCGGGCCGAGCTCCGGCACGGTGACCCCGGTCAAGATCGAGAACGTCACCACCGGCGAGGACATCACGTTCTCCGGCCTCACCATCCCGGCCGGCTCGACGCTCGTGATCGACACGCACCCGTCGCGCCGCACCGTCCTCTTCACCGACGGCGCGAACCGGTGGAACACCGTTGCCGGCTCGGCCTTCTGGCCGATCGCACCTGGTGGCGCCGCCCTCCGGTTCCGCGCTTCCGGCGACGTCGTCGGCGTGACCGTCACGGCTCAGACCCGCGACGCCTACCTCTGAAGGAGTGCCATGGCGCAAGCCCTCACGATCCGCGGCCTGCAGGGCGCCCCTCTGTCGGCCCGTGACGACCGGCTGATCAACGACATTCTCACCGAGGGCCTCATGCCGGGCGCCGACGCTGACGAGTTCAAGGTGCAGCAGCAGGCCTCGCCGAACATGACGGTGCGGGTCGGGTCGGGCACCGCCGGCGACCGCTACGTCGTGCCCGGTGAGGCCGGGCAAGGCACGTTCATCGTGCACAACCGGAACGATCCCTACGTCGGGTCGGGCAACAGCGACGTGCCCATCGCCAACGGCCACGCCTCGAACCCCCGCATCGACGGCATTGACCTCCGGGTCTACGACGACGAGTTCGACTCGAGCGGGTTCTCGAAGGCCGAGGTCGTCGTGACGCAGGGCACGCCGGCGGCGTCGCCCGTGGCGCCGGCGGTGCCCGATGGCGCCGCCCGGCTGGCGACGATCCTCGTGCCGGCAGCCGAGTCGTCGTCGATCGGCACGGGCGACATCACCGACACGCGGCGCCAGTCGGTCGTGAACGGCGGCGGCGTGCTCGTGGTGACCTCGGCCACCCGTCCCCTGTCGCCGTTCGAGGGCATGCAAATTTTCGAGACCGACACGAACCGAAGCCTGATCTACGACGGGACCGAATGGGTGATTACGGGGCAGATCGGCGCGTGGACCCTCTACACCCCGGCCGACAGCAATATCACCGTTGGCAACGGTATCCGTGTAGCCGCCTACCATCGCCAGGGGCGCAGCGTCCAGTTCCGGTATCAATTCCAAACCGGTTCGACATCGTCTATCGGGAGCAACCCCGGTATCGGGTTGCCTTTCACTACGTCCGGTCGCCCGGTCTTCGCCGCTGCTTATGAGGACGGAAGTGCGAATGCATGGCTGGGTGGCTTTGCTAGGGCTGGGACGGCGGCCAATATCGCGTTCCTCTACAACCCAACGACGGGCATCGTCACCGCGACGTCGCCCTTTATCTGGTCGTCTAGTGACTGGATACTCGTCACTGGCACCTATGAGGCGGCGGCCTGATGGCCCGCCAGGACATCACCGACATCGCCGGGACCGTCGACGAGACGGTTGGCTGGGGCGGCGACATGCGCGGGGCGTTTTCGACGCTCGAGGATGTCGTGCTCGGCGATGGGGTCACGGACATCGTGCGGATCACGCAGGCTGAGTACGACGAGCTCGACCCGCCCGACGCGACGACCCTCTACCTGATCATCGACTAGTGCCGACCCTGGCGAACCTCTCGGCTATCCGGGTCGGGGCGGAGGCGGTCGACAAGGTCTACCTCGGCGTTGAGCAGCTCTGGCCGATCTCGACGAACGCCTCGCCCACGCCGCGCATGTCGCCGTCGCAGGAGATCGAGGTGGGCGTGCCGTTCCACCTCCTCGCCCTGACGACGACGGACCCCGAGACGCCCATCGCCGAGCTCGAGTTCACGTGGGAGATCACCGAACAGCCGGCCGGGAGCGTCGTCGTCCTCGACGATGGCGACGTGCCGGCGGCGGCCGGAACGTTTCAGGACGCCTACATCACCGCCACGCATGCCGGCGAGTATTTCGTCCGGGTCGGTGTCGAGGACGGCACGAATCCGATCGTCTGGCACGACGGCTCGGTGTTCAACGCGGTGGGCACGACCCCGACCCCGGGCTACCTGCCGCAGGGCGACGTCGACACGCCCGGCGTGAACCCGGCGTTGCTCAACGGTGACGAGGACATCCTCTACGTCTTCGACGGCTCGAGGGTCGGGGCGTCGTCGTTCAACAACGCCGGCGCCACGGCGCCCGGCGGGTTCCGCGAGCTGCCGGCCCGGGTCATCACCGATCAGAGCACCGGTTCACACGAGGGCGTGCCGACCATCCGGGCCTCCGACAGCGGCGGCGGCCGGGTCTACATCTGGACGCCGAACCCCGGCGGCCGGGTCAAGGCCGGCTACGAGTGGCGGTGCTGGTTCGGCGACCTCGGCCTCGACACCGAAATGACGAAGATCGCGTGGTCGTATGTCGGCTATTGGCCGTCTGGCTGGCAGGCATTGGGCGATATGAAGGTGAGCGACTGCGGCGGGTGCGATCCGCAGAATGGGCCGTCGACCCTCAACAGCCTGTCGCAGCAAGGGTTCGTGACCTATGACGGGTTCAACCCCGGCATGATGACCGGGAAATGGTCGGCCGATTCAAGCAAGCACATCCTCAAGGCCTACCTCAATGCCTACCGGATCGGCGGCGTGAGTCGTCGATACCCGGCTGTTCACCTCGCCGCTTCGCTGAATACGACGCCCACCGGCTCGAGCCGTCTCTTGCTCAACCGGAACACCGAGTACGAAATTTGTGGTGAGTGCCAGCTCAACACGCCGGGCCAGGCGAACGGCTATGTCGAGTTCTACGTGCAGCCGGCTGGCTCGGCCCGCGTTCTGCGCTACCGGCGAACCGATGTCGAATGGCGGCGCACGAGCGCGTCGTTCATCAACTACCTGAAGTTCCGCAACTTTTGGGGCGGCCCCGTTGAGACCGAGGCGCCGTCGAGCGCCACCACGCACCTCACCGCGCCCCGATTCTCCGATTTCGTGATCGCCACGGACGTCGATGCCATCCCCCTGCCGAGGCCGACACAGTGAGCATCGAGTTCGAGGGCAGCGGTGCCTTCGCTACCGGCACGACCTCGGTGACGCCGCCGCTCCCGGCTCACGCCGCCGGCGACGTGCTGATCGCCCACGTCTCGGCCAAACCGGTGAGCACCGGTACGCCGCCCGTGTTCTCGACGGCCACCGACGGGTGGGCCGAGGTCCCCGACAGCTTCGCCACGTCCGACAGCGGCGTCGCCCAGGGTTCGGCCGTCGGCCAGACGTGGGAGGTGCTGTTCTACAAGGTCGCCGAGAGCTCGGCCGAGGATGACCCCGTCATCACCGTCACGAACGGGAACACCGCCCATGCCTCGGCCGTCTGCTTCAGCAAGACGAACCCCTCGAACGTGTGGGACGTCACCGGCGCCAACGGTGGCCGGGCCACGAACAGCACGACGTTTTTCGGGACGACGCCCAACTTCGAGCCTGACGTCGACCTCGGCGCCGGTGACATGGTATTCGTCGCCGCCTGCTCGCACGGCTCCTCGACCCGCTCGGCGCAGACGATCACGGCCGACGGCATGACGTTCGGGACCTACACCGAGATTCAAGAGGCGAACAGCGCCATCGGCAACGACATTTCGAGCGTGACGTACTACGCCGAGGTGACGGCCGGCATCCGGGCGATCGTCACCGTCGATCACAATTCGACCTCGTCGTCGGGCATGACTGGCGCCTTCTCCATGGCGCGGCTGAAGGAGGTCACCGGGGGCGTCGAGGTCACGATCGGGCGGGCGACGGAGGCTGATGCCGCTCGAGCCCTTGCGGCGACGAAGGGCCTCGTCCCCGTGGCGATCGGGCGGGCCCTCGAGGTCGACGCCGCCCGGGAGCTCACCGCGACCGGTGGCATCCCCGGCGGGTTCGGGTTCGGCATGCAGCCCTTCGGCACGAGCCCCTTCGGCGGGTCGGAACCGTCCGAACCTGAGCCGCCGCCCACCGTCCCCGGTGGGACCGGCACGGGTGGTGGAAGCGGTGGGTCCGTCCTCGGCCCCGCTGGTGCTCCGACGGGCACCTATCAGGTGATCAGCCAGACCCGCGACGGTGAGCAGGTCGCCGAGCTCGTCAGGGCCACCGACGTCGTGTTCACCGAGCGGCTGAACCAGCCCGGGGCGTGCTCCTTCCGGCTCCCCGGCATCTTCCTGCCCGACGCCGACGGCAACCTCACCGTGCCGCTGAAGACGGTCCTCGAGGATGGAGTACACGAGATCGGCGTGCGCCGCAACGGTGCCCTCGTCTGGCTCGGCCCGCTCACCGCCGTCGAGGAGTCGATCGACGAGGACGGGCGAGCTGACATCGCCGTTTCGGCCGAGGGCCTGGCCTCCTACCTGTGGCGGTGGAAGATCGACGTCGCCGGTCGGGTCGGGCCCTTCACTGACACCGACCAGGCGATCATCGCGAAGGCCCTCGTCGACCACCACCAGGCCGAGGGCGGGGGTGACTATGCCGGCATCGACACCTCGAGCGTGGCGACCACGGGTGTCACCCGCACCCGCACGGAGTACGACGGCTTCCGGGACATCGACGTGGGCGACGCCGTCGCCGCGTTGGCGGCCGTCGAAGGCGGGTTCGATTGGGCCGTCGGCGTCGACCGCGTGTTCCGCATCTACTACCCCCGCCGCGGCACCCGGCGCACCGAGGTCACGTTCAGCGTCGAGAACGTCCTGAGCCTTCGCCGCACCCGTGACGCCAGCCAGCAGGCCTCGAGGGTCCTGGGATTCGGCGACGGCTCCGACGAGTCTTCGGTGCGCCTGTCCCGGCAGGATTCGGCCGCCGTCGCGAAGTACGGCCTCACCGACGCCTCGTGGAAGGGCAGCAACATCGCCGGCGAGGACACCCTTGCCGCTCACGTCGTCGAGCACCTCGACCGGGTCAAGGCCAGCCCGAACGTCCTCAGCCTGACCGTGCGCTACGGCCTGAACCTGCCCTATGGCTCCTTCGGCCTGGGTGACGAGGTGCGGGTCATCTACTCCTCGGTGTGGGAGGACATCGACGAGTACCGCCGCGTGGTCGGGATCGACACGCGGCCTTTCCCTGACGAGACCTCCGTCATCCACCTCACGCCGATCGGAGGTTGACGTGCCCGGTCCCGCCTCGCCCGACCCGAACCTGCCCGACATGCTCCGGGCCCCGCTCGAGCGCCGCATCATCGACCTCGAGAAGGCGGTGCGGGAGCTGCAGGCAACCTCACCGATCCGCCGGGCGTCGATGCGCGACGCGAACGGCGTCGTGCGCCTCCGCATCGGGTTCCTCGACGACAGCCTCGACGGCTCGAGCTCCATCGGGATCGAGGTGTTCGACGCCACCGGCGAGTCGGTCGTCCTGATCAACGAGGACGGCGTGAGTGAAGCGGAAGGAACGGCACCGTGACCCGCATCGTCAGCCGCGCCGAATGGGGCACGCGGTATCCCGAGCTCTATCTGCGCAACGCCGTCCTTCGGGCCCCCCTCGGCGAGATGGTGGCTCACACGGAGGCCGGTTCGACGGAACCGCCCCGAGACGAGTTCGCCCACATGCGGGCGATCGAGCGCTTCCACGTCGAAGGCCAAGGGTGGAGCGGCGTCGGCTACCCGTTCGTCATCGAGCAGCCCGGCACGATCCTCGAGGGGCGCGGCTGGCTGCGACAGGGTGCCCACACCGAGACCCGCAATGCGACGGCCGAGGCGTTCTGCTTCGCCGGACACGGCGACAAGAAGCCGGCGACCGAGGCGCAGTGGGCCAGCGCGCGGTGGCTCATCGGCGAGGGCATCCGCATCGGCGCTCTCGTTCCCAACCCGAAGATCACCGGCCATCGGGACTACTCGCTCAAGGGCAAGAGCTGTCCCGGGAACCTGATCTACCCGCACATCGGCCGGCTCCGGGGCATCACCGGGCCCGTCGACGAGGAGGACGACATGTTCACCGACAAGGACCGTGAGCTCCTCCAGGCGCTGCACGACGACCTCGCCATCGCCAAGGGCCGCAACGGGCACGTGCTCCTGCGAGACATCGGCGCCAAGGTCACCGACCCGAACGCGGTCCTCTACACGACCGCGGCGAAGGTCTCGACCATCCTCGACAAGGTCGAGCAGATGGCGAAGATCGAGAGCGACCCGCGCGCCATCGCCGAGGCCATCGTGTCTGCGTTGCCCCGGCAGGACGTCGACGCCGTGGTCGATGCCATCGCCGAGCGGCTGAAGAGCTGATGTCGATCGACCCCGCCGGCACGATCCTGACCGTGGCGGCGGTGGTCGGCGCCCTCATCATCGGCATCGGCGGAATCGGCCAGCTTCGAGGCAGCCGCCACAAGGACATGATCGCCGCCCAGGCCGGCATCATCGACATGCACGAGAAGCGACGGGTCGAGACCGACCGCCGTCTGGCCGAGCTCGAGGCGCAGATGGTGATCCTGCGCTCGTCATGGATCAAGGACGTCGGCCACGAGATCGCCGTCGAGGTCGGACGGGAGGTGTCCGGTGCCGTGAACGCGGCGCTCCTGCCCTTTCTCGACAGCTTGAACAGCCGGCTCGAAGCAGTCGAAGGCCGGCGGCCGCCCACGACGAGGAGCCGTGCGAGTGACAAGTGAGACTGGCATCCCGGCTATCGACCGCCTCGTCGCGTCGGAACGGCGCAACCGGTGGCGCACAGTCAGTCTCCTGTGCCTCTTCGCCGCCCTGGCCGTCTTCACGAGCACGGTGATCGCTGACCTGTCGGCTTCGCTCAACCGGCGCTCGGTGGTCGTCGAGTATCAGGCGAACGTGGCGCAGCAAACAAGCTGCCGGAACGACATCATCAACGACTACCGCCTGTTCGCGATCCAGCTCTTCGACGCCGTGATCGAGACGGACATGCCGCGCCGGGAGCGGATCAGGGCCGAGCTCAAGGCGAAGCGTCCCGCCCTCGAGGACCGGATCGCCCATATCGACGTGCTCTGTCCGCCGGTGACGCCGCCGGCGGACGACGAGTGACCCCGGAGGACGCTGACCAGGCGGTCGACGAAGCTCGCCGACAGGCCCGTCGTGCCCGGTTCATGTCGGCCGTGTGGTGGGTGCAGGTGCCGCTCGTCTCGGTCGCCTACTGGTTGATCTCGACCGAGCAACCCATCGAGAAGGCCATGCTCGTGTACCTCGCCTGCGTCTCGCTCATCGCGAACGCCGTCACCTACTCCGGCAAGGCGACGGCCGCCGAGGCGAAGCAAGCCGGCTACGACCACCCCTAGAAGGAGCCCCGCCATGAGCCCTCGAGTCGTCGCGCTCGCGCGCGCCATTATCCTCGCCGCCCTCAGCGCCGCCATCGGCGCGGCGATCACCGCGGCAACGGCCCACGATTGGGGCGATCTGGCGCCCTACGCCCCGATCGCCATCGCCGTGCTTCGCCTGCTCGAGGGCGTCGTGCTCGATCGTCAGCAGGAGCCGCAAGAGGGCGTGCTCGGCGGCAAGGCGGCCGAGGTGCGGGCATGATCCGGCGTCGTTTCGCCGTGATCGTCGCCGCTGTCTCGACCGTCCTCGTCGGTGGACTCCTTGTCCAGGCCGGCACCTCCGGGGCAGCCCCGGTGACGAAAATCGGGATGTCCACGCCCCGCAGCGACTGGGACCTGCGCCTGAGCCAGACCGGCCCGGTGCACGCACGTCGGCTGTTCGATCAGCTCGCGTCGCCGGCCGACACGGTCACGCTCGCCCGTGACGAGGTCGAGGCCGGCCGCTACCCGATCCTGTCGTTCAAGCTCCCGAACGATGACTGGGCCGGCGCCGCGGCGGGACAGTACGACACGCAGCTCCGCAACCTGGCGGCGCAGCTCGACGCCATCCCTGGTGACCTGTTCATCACCGTCCACCATGAGCCGAACAACGACGGCACCGCGGCCAACTTCGCCGCCATGCAACGCCGGGTGCTGCCCATCCTCCGGGCTCCCGACAACGTCGAGGCGGGGGTCATCATGAACGGCTTCATCTTCCGGGACTGGACCGACGCCCAGATCGCCCAGTGGCTCCCGGCCGACGTGATCGAGCTGTCCGAGATCGTGGCTGCGGACTTCTACCAGTTCGGGACCGAGCAGAACCCCGACCCCGACAACACCGCGGGCATGAAGATCAGAGACTTCTCAGCGTGGGCGACGCGGGTCGGTGCGGACCGGTTGGGCGTGGGGGAGTACAACGGTTGGACCGCCGAGGCCGTCGGCGATGCCGGTGACGCCGTGCTCGAGGATCCCCGCTACGTCTTCGCTGCCGTCTTCAACAGCGATAACGGCGAACTGGGCTTCGTGCTCTCGGGCGAGCGGTTGGAGGAGTTCAAGGAGACGGTGCGAGAGTCCGAGGCGCTCGGTGAGCCCACCACCACGACGTCTCAGCCTCCGACCACGACCACCACGGAGCCGCCGACCACCACCACCACCGAGGCTCCGACGACCACTACGACGGAGCCGCCGACGACCACGACCACCGAGCCGCCGACGACGACTACCACGGTCCCGCCCGGGCCCACGGACGAGGAGCTCGTCACCGAGGCCATGTCGCGCCTGGACAGCGCACGGGCCGAACTCGACGCGGCCCAGGCGGCGCTCGAGCAGCTCGGTGGTTAGGTCGTAGCGGTTAGATGGCCCTGACGCTCGCCCTCAACGGGACCGCCGTTCACACATCCACCGATGCGTCGTCGTACAACTATTCGGCCGATCTGACAGCCGGCAAGGTCTACTTCCTCTGCGTCAACGTCACCGGGGCCACGGCTCCGACCATTACCCCCACCGCAACGGGCGAGACCTTCACCCCTATAGAGAATGAGCTATGGGGCACCTCCAACATTCGCCGTGCCGCCTGCTGGTGGTTCGTGGCGTCTTCCACGGGGGCGAAGACCATTGCCATCGCCTGCGGTGTCACCGCGCAGAGCATCCATGCGGTGCTGGTGGAGGCCACCGACGTCGATACCACGACGCCCGTCGTGCAATCGGAAACGGCTATCCACGCGAGCGATACGGGAGCCGTTGGCGTCACGCTGCCATCGGGGGCGGCAAGCGCTGACAACCGCACCTTGTTCTTCTACGTCAACCGTCAGGGCTCTGGCGCCACCATCACCCCCGAGGCCGATCACACGGTTCTCACCAGTGCTTCGGTCGCGTCGCCCACGTCCACCTGCCAGGTGTCGTACAACCCCGACGCCTTCGAGCAGGACCCGACCACCACAGTCAGCTCGTTCAACAATTCCATTGCCACCGCTATCGAGGTGGCGGCGGCGCCGACTGGCGTTACCGAGGCAATCGGCCGGGCGGTCGAGGTGGACGCGGCCCGAGCCGTCGGACGGTCGAAGGCCCGGGTGCTCGCTCGAGCCGTGGAGACCGGCGCAGCTCGAGTTCTTGCAAGGGCGAAGGCCCGGGTCGTCGGGCGTGCCGCCGAGGTCGATGCGGCCCGGGCGCTCACGGCATCGAAGGCCCAGGCGATCGGTCGGGCGGCCGAGGTTGATGACGCCCGTCCCCTGACCGCATCGAAGGCTAGGGCCATCGACCGGGCGACGGAGACGGACGCGGCCCGGACGTTCGGCACATCGAAGCTGCTAACCCTCGGTCGGGCGACAGAGACGGATGCCGCCCGCAGCATCACCCCGAATCTCGCCGGCACGACCTCGGCCGAGATCGGGCGCGCCCTCGAGGCCGACGACGCCCGGGCATTCACCGCCTCGAAGCTCCGCACGATCGGGCGGGCGACCGAGGTCGATGACGCCCGGGCATTCACCGCCTCGAAGGCACGCACGATCGGTCGGGCCACCGAGCTCGGCGACGCTCGCACGATCACGCCGAACCTGGCCGGCACGACCTCGACGGCCACCGGCCGGGCGCTCGAGGTCGACGACGCTCGAGCCTTCACCGTCTCGAAGGTCCGGGCTATCGGGCGTTCCGTCGAGGCCGACGATGCCCGGGCGATCACCTGGGCGAGGGCGGTCGAGCTGGGTCGGGCCCTCGAGGTGGACGACGCCCGATCGCTCACCGTCGCTCGCTCGGTCACGCTCGGCCCCGCCACCGAGCTCGAGGTCGCCCGCACCCTGGCCGCTGGCAAGGCCCTCACGATCGGCCAGGCGGCCGAATCCGATGCCGCCCGGGCGATCACCCGCCTCGGTGGCTTGTCGCCCCTCCTGCGAGACCTGACGGCCTCAGCGGGGCCCCTCCGGCGCAGCGCGTCGGCAAGGGCGCTCGTCAAACAGAGCTCGACCAGCGACGTGAGTCGCTTCGTCGGCGCCACCCCCATCACCACCTGACCCGAAAAGGAGGCCCACCGTGGCCGACGGAGTGTTCAACATCGCGAAGGGCCGTGTCCGCGGCTACACCGATCAGGTCGGCGTCGGAAACGCCGCCCTTGTCGTCGTGCTCCTGAAGAGCGCCGGCATCGAGGCCGACGACGCGCTCAACAACCACGACACGCTGGCGGCGATCCTCGCCGCCGCGAACGACGAGGCCGATTTCACGAACTACGCCCGCAAGGTCGTCACCTCGGTCACCCCGACCGTCGATGACACGGCGAACGACCTCGACCTCGTGATCGGCAACCAGGAGTGGACGTCGGCCGGCGGCGCGTCAAACAACACGCTCGCGAAGATCCTCGTGTGCTTCGACCCCGACACAACCGGTGGCACCGACAGCGCCATCGTGCCCCTCACCTACCACGACTTCGCCGTCACGACGGACGGGTCGAACCTGACGGCCGAGGAGCCGGCCAACGGCTTTTTCGGCGCCTCGTGATCGCCCTGCCCTCGACCTCGGTCGAGTACCTCCGAACGACGGTGGAGGCGAGCGGCGACCCGACCGGGACGGCGCCGGCGTTCGCCTTCACCGTCACGGCCGACGACCCGGAGGCCGGCGACTGGCACGACGGCGAATGGGTCGGGGGCACCACCTACGACGCCCGCATTCTCGTCGGCCCCGGCACCGACGTCGTGCTCACCGAGGGCCGCTACCTGGCGTGGATCAAGGTCACCGACAACCCGGAGGTGATCGTCATGCGGTGCGGCGAGGTGACCGTCACCTAGCTGTCGGCTCCGGTACGATGTCATTCTCTGCCCCGCCCTCGCCTGGGATTCCGCCCCCGGGCCAGGGCGGGGCAGCGTCGCGTCTAGACGTCGGTCATGCAGACCGACGGGTCAGCCAGGAACCAGCGCCACGAGCCCTCGGCGACGACGAGATGCATCGTGTCGGTGAAGGATTCGCCGTCGATCGACAGCGTGAACGTCACGGCGGTCGTGGGTGTCACCACGTCGACGCCCGGGATCGTGTACTGCTCCGGGTATGTCTCGTCGATCTCGACCTCGGCGTCGGCGTACCCGCCCCATCCTTGCTCTTCGGCGCAGGCCACATAGGCGGCCTCGCTCACGAGCTCCTGTTGCAACGGGTGGAGCGTCGCGTACAACCGGCCCCATTGGCCGGCGCCCGCCTGCTCGAGCTGCAGCCGGGTGGCGTCCTCGACCGAGCCCGGGTCGGGTGCCTCCGTCGTGGTGGGGCCAGGCTCCGGCGCCTCCGTCGTCGCGGACGCCGGTGCCTGAGTCCCCGTCGGTGCGGCCGCCCCGTCGTCGTCACCCCCGCCGCAGGCGAACAGCGACAGGACGACCGCGATCGTGGCCGAGGTGCGGGTGATCAGGGCACGGGTCATAGCGAACACTGTACGCTCCGTGCGTGCCCGGTTGCGTGCCGAAACTGAGACGATTCACCCCTATGCAACCGATCCGTGCAGTGTGCGCTCTACGTTTACGCAGGTCAGAGGCCCTTTAGCGGATCGGGAGCGTGTAACAATCGCTCTCTTAATCCGCAGGTTCCGGGTTCGAGTCCCGGGGGGCGCACCATCTGACCTGCGGGTTTGCCTCCCGACCAGGGTAGCACCGTCCTCCTGCATGGCGGATGCATGGCGAATCGTTGCGCGACGGCGTACTGTGCCGGTATGACGAAGCAGGCGTGGCAGACCCCGGCGTTGGCTGCGCTCATCGAGAAGTGCTACGCCACGATCGAAAGCGAGCCCACTGTCCTCCTAGAGCATGACGGTGGGCCCTACGGCCTCGCCGCCGACATCGTTGTCGCAAGGCTCTACGGGTTCGACGAACAGCTCGATCACGAGTGGCGCATCCCGCGCATCGAGTCGGAGCTACGAACGCCGATCATGCCGAGACTTTCGGCCGTTCCTAGTGATGTTGTCGCCTCGCCGATGACTCGCACAGGGCGGTACGTCCTGCAAAGCAACTACGCCTCGGCGAACATCGCCGGCGAGTATGTAGTGCCTCTCGCCCCTTGGAAGCCAGCCGTCTCCGTGCTCTGCTTGCGGTACCGCCGTAGGTCGTGAGGGGCCACCTCCGGCCCCGTCTCGACCGGGCCCCCGACTATTGGGAGCTTGTCGCCGAGCTGCCCCGTGACCCGCTGACCCGCAAGCGGCGGCGGGCGGTGCGGTCGTTCCGGGGTACGAAGCGTCAGGCCGAGCGTGCCCTCGCCGCCCTCGTGACTGAGGTCGACGCCGGCCGGCGCGGCGGGACGAGCGCCACCGTCGGCGCCCTGCTCGAGCGGTGGCTCGACGTGGCCGAGCTGGCTGTGACCACCCGGCGCCGGTACCACGGGCTCGTCGACCTGCACATCGCCCCGGCCCTCGGCACCATCGCCCTCCGGCGGCTCGAGGCGGCCGAGTTGGACCGGTTCTATCGGGCCCTGCTCGACAAGGGCCTCGCCCCGGCGACGGTGCGCCAGGTGCACGCCGTTCTCCGGCGCGCGCTCGGCCAGGCGTACCGGTGGGGATGGGTGCCGGCCAACGTGGCGACGATGGCGACCCCGCCGAAGGTCGTTCGCCCCGACATCACTCCCCCGTCGCGCGGCGAAGCGGTCCGGCTCATCGAGGCCGCCGGCCGGTGGGGCGACGGCACCCTCGGGTCGTGGCTCCACGTGGCGGCGACGACGGGCGCCCGGCGTGGTGAGCTCTGCGGCCTGCGGTGGGCCGACGTCGACCTCGAGCACGGCGAGCTCCTGATCGAGCGGTCGGTCGTCGAGGACGACGGCCGCCTCCTCGTCAAGGCGACGAAGACGCACGCCGCCCGGCGCATCGCCCTCGACGCCGGCACGCTGGCCGTGCTCGAGGCGCACCGGGCCCGCCAGCTCGAGCGCTCCGAGGCCGGCGAGACGAAGCTGTCGGCGCGGGCCTTCGTGTGGAGCGACGAGCTCGACGGCACCCGGCCGTGGCGCCCTGACCGGGTGAGCCAGGCGTTCCGGAAGCTCTGCGCTCGGGAGGGCGTGAAGGGCGTCCGGCTCCACGACCTGCGCCACTTCGCGGCCACCGAGCTGATCGCCGCCGGCGTCGATGCGGTCACGGTCGGCGGGCGCCTGGGCCACGCGAACAGCGCCGTGACCCTGAACGTCTACAGCCACTTTGTGCGCGCTGCCGACCGCGATGCGGCTGACGTTTTGGGCAAATTGCTCACCTGACCTCGATCTTCACCCTTTCGTCATAGGACGCAGGCGGGCCCACCCGGCTACCGTCAGGGCACGGGGCGTCGCTCCCCGCTTCGCCCGAGCAACGGGCTTCCGATCATGTCGAGACGAACGGGGGCGCTCCCGAAGATGACGGACGACGAAGCGTCGTACTTGCGCGAGATCGAGGAAGAGAACGAGGCGTTGCGGCGTGCTCTGCGCGCCATGCGGGCCGGGATCACGGCCGCCCTCGACGAGGTCCCGCGGTCGCGGCTTCTCGAGTGGTTCCCGGCAAGCGGGTTCTACGACCGCCTCGACAGGGTGGCCGAGGCCCAAGAGGCTACCGACGGTTCGCCCGCCCGTTCGTCCGATGCCCCTCGACCATCTCCCGATACGTCGCCAGAAGCACCCGCCGGTCGCGGTCGTCGAGGGCGGGGTCGGCTTCAATCGCTTGTGTCACTGTTGTCGTGGTGACGGCCTCGACCGGCAGGTAGCCCAGGAACCTCGACAGGGTCCCGGCCGGGAGCTCGAGCAGCTCCTCGATCAGGAACACCCGGTCGGCCTCCCGGGGCGCGCTGTCGCCCGTGTACCACTTGCTCACTGCCTGGGGCGTGATCCCGAGCGGCTCCGCGAGGTGTTCACGGGGCCGCCCGGCCATCGCTCTCTGTAGGGCCGCGCCGAAGCCCGACCTGTCTGCTTCCGCCATGAAAGTGAGCATTGCACACCCGTCACGTCGGGTGGCGGTTTCGTCCCGAAACCTACACGGGCGGTCACTTTCCGTCACAAAATGCGGGAGTTGCGTCACGAAAACGTAAGTGTTGACAGCGGATCGCCAGAGTTGCACACTGCAACCCGTGGGTGCACCCGGTGATCCTCCCTCCCCTTTCCTGACCCCTGAAGAGCTCGCCGAAGAGCTCCGGGTCACGATCCGCACCGTCTACCGCTGGCGCCGGAACGACGAGGGCCCGCCGGCGATCAAGGTCGGCGGCCAGCTCCGCTACCGGCGCACCGATGTCGAGCAGTGGCTCGAGGCGGCGGCGTCGTGAGCCGGCTGACCGCGGCCACCGTCGTCGTCCTCGCCCTGATCGCCGCCTCCTTCGGCGCCGACCTGTGGCTCGAGGGCGACGCGGCGAAGAGTTGGGGCGGCGCCTGCGTCATGGCCCTGTTCGTCTACGCCGTCGTCCTCTTCCGCGAGGACGGCGAGTGAGCGCCATGCGCCCGACCGCCGTCGAGGTGTTCGACAAGACGCCGTGCCAGACCGTCTCGATCCTCGAAGCGGCGGCCATCCTCGGCGTCTCCGAGGCCCACCTGCACGAGCTGGCCCGAGAGCACGACTACATCGTGCCCGGCCTCCCCGTGCTGAAGATCGGGGCGAAGCGCCGGGTGCCCCGGGCGAAACTTCTCGCCTACGCCGCCGGCGATTGGACGCCGGAGGCACCCGAATGACCATCGACCGCGCCGTCTCGGCCGGCCTCGTGGCCGTGCTCATCGTGATCACGTTGGCCCTGACCGGGTGGGGCCCGGAGCTCGGCAAGGAAGAGGTGCCCCGGCCGGCGGCGGCCGCCGTGTGGCTCCCGACCGGGACGTGGTCCGAATGCCGGTCGGCCCGATGGACCGGCACCCGCTACGTCGCCGACGTCTGGCGGTGGAGCTACCCCCGGAGCCGGTACGTGGCGGTGACTGTCGAGTGCCCCCGCACGATCTACAGGCGGGCGTGGTGAGCGCCGTCGAGTGCTTCACCTGCGGCACGCCGACCTGGCGGCCGGAGCACGCCGAATGGTGCTCTGACCGTCGCCTCGAGGCCGGCCTCGAGCGGCTCCTGCACGAGATCGTCACCGGCTCGCCCGTCGGTCCCACCTCTGGCGGCGAGTCCCTCCCTGCGCCCTTCGAGAGCGTCAACGCCGGCGGCATACCGGCGAAGGGCAGGGCGGCGAGCCGGTGGCAGCCACGCAACCCGGCGGCTGCGTACCCGGCCGGCTACCTCGAGGCGTGCGAGGTGGTCGGCATCGACCCCGACACCGAAGCGGCGCGCCACTCCCGCGCCGTTTGGGATGCCGTGCGACCCCCGGAGGTTCGGCCATGAGCCTGCTCGACCATCTGCATCACGACCGCGGCGCCCGCCTGACCGTCGAGGGTCGCCTTCACCGGGCCGAGGAGCGGTGCAGTCAGCTCGCCCTCGAGCGTGACGCCGCCGAGGCCCGCACGACGCGGGTGCTCGACGAGCTGCAGCGCACCCGCACCGTCGCCGTCCTGCGCCAGGCCGACTACGCCGAGGCGAACGCCCTCCTGCGAAACGGCATCGCTGTCCGACAGCGCCGGGTCGAGGCCCTCGAGCACGACCTCGCCGAAGAGAAGGCGTCGGCGAAGCGGTGGCAACACCGGTGGGCCGCCGACATGCTCCACCTGCTCGACGTCGAGCGGGAGCTCGAGCGGTTCGGCGTCGCCATCCGCCGGCCCCAAGGCGCGGCCCGCGTCGCCATCCGCCGGTCCGAACAGGCGGCCCGGTGATCGCCCGGCGCGTGACCGAGGTCAACCTCGTGTTCGCCGACGGCGGCATCGAGACCCTCGAGGTCGAGGGCACCTACGTCGTCCGCACGAACCACGAGGGCGGCCGCCAGCGGCGCGACCGGCTCGAGTGGGACGAGCACGAGGTGCGGTGGTCGACGCCCCGCCGGCCGGTGAGGCAGGCGTGAGCGCGATCAACGGCCCCGTGTTCGCCGTCGCCGTCGGCGTCGCTGCCCTGATCCTCGCCGTGCGATACGGCGTGCGCCCCTTCACCGATCGAGGAGCTCGCCGGGCCCGGCGTGAGCGTGACCGGGAGATCAAGGCCCTCGTCGCCGAGGTGCGACCGACGTACTGGCGCCCGCACGTTGCGGAGAATCACCTGCACCTCGCCCTCCGCAACGCCGATCGGTGCCCGTCGCTGCACGTCTACGGCGGCGTGAGCGGTGGCGCCCGGCGGCCGTACGACCGGGCGACCGAAGGTGACGACGCGGCGTGAGCACCGCCCGCTACATCGTCGGCGACAGCCTCACCGTGCTCCGGTCGATGGAGGACGCCTCGGTCGACCTCGTTCTGTCGTCGCCGCCCTTCCTCGCCCTGCGGTCGTACCTCCCGGCCGACCACCCGGACAAGGCGAAGGAGATCGGCAGCGAGCCGACGCCGGGTGCGTTCATCGACACCCTGCTCGACATCGTGGAGGAGTGCCGCCGGGTGCTCGCTCCCCACGGCTCCCTGGCGTTCGAGCTGGGCGACACCTACAGCGGGAGCGGTGGCGCCGGCGGCGACTACGGCGACGATGGCATGCGGGCCGGACAACCTGAGTTTCAGGGGTCTGCGGTACGGAACAAGCCGGGATATGGCGGCTTTGCTGGCGGCAAGCGGAACCGGAACGGAACGCAAGGCGGCCCCGGCTGGCCGCTCGACAAGTCCCTCTGCCTCATCCCTGAGTTGTTCCGCATCGCCCTCGTCTACGGGTTCAACCCCCTCACCGGGCGTCAGACGCCACGGTGGCGGGCTCGCAACGTCGTCCGGTGGCACCGCCCCAACCCGCCCGTCGGGGCGCTCGGGGACAAGTTCCGCCCGGCGACGAGCGACATGGTGATCGTCTGCATGTCGGGTCGGCGGTACTTCGACCTCGACGCGGCGCGGACGCCGCTTACCGAGCCCGACGCCGTGAAACGGCACTCCACCGAACAGCGGAATCCGCGCCAGGGCTGGGACAGCAACAACGCCGAGATTCGGCAGAACCCCGCCGGTGCCCCGCCCCTCGATACGTGGGTCATCCCCACCGCCCCGTACAAGGGCGCCCACTACGCCACCTTCCCGCCTGCCTTGTGCGAGCGGCCGATCAAGGCGATGTGCCCGATCCGGGTTTGCCGGAGGTGCGGCGAGCCGTCGAGGCGGATCACCGAGGCGACGGACGACTATGCCCAGCACCTCGGGTCGTCGTGGGCCGACCGTTCGGACGGACGCACAAAAGCCGACGGGCGTGAGCGCAACAGCCACAGCGGCCAACCGGTCGGGGATCACATCGTCGCCGCCAGCCGCACCACCCTCGGCTGGACCGACTGCGGGCACGATGACTGGCGCAACGGCGTCACGCTCGATCCGTTCGCCGGCAGCGGCACTACGCTCGCCGTCGCCACCGGGCACGGCCGGGACGCCGTCGGGATCGACCTCGACGAGCGTAACGCCGACCTCGCCTACGAGCGCATCGGCATGTTCCTCACGGTGGAGCACCACGAGTCCCCGGAGGCGGTCGCGTGATCCTCGACCTGTTCGCCGGTCCTGGCGGGTGGTCCGAGGGCCTGCGCCTCCTCGGCCTCGACGACGTGGGCATCGAGTGGGACGGCCCCGCCTGCGCCACCCGATCCGCTGCCGACCATCGCACCATCCGGGCCGACGTGAGCCAGTACCCGACCGAGCCGTTCGTCGGCAAGGTCGAGGGCCTCATCGCCTCGCCGCCGTGCCCGGACTGGTCGTCTGCCGGGAAGCGGGCCGGCATGAGCGGCAGAAGCGGGTACCTCGTGCGGGAGGTGCCCCGCTGGGTCGAGGCCCTTCTGCCCCGGTGGGTGGCGTGCGAACAGGTTCCCCTTGCTCTTCCTGTCTGGCGCGAGTACGCCGCCCGCTTCCATGCGCTCGGCTATTCGGTGTGGACCGGTCTGCTGAACGCCGTCGACTACGGCGTCCCGCAGACCCGAAAGCGGGCCATTCTCGTCGCTTCGTTCGATCGTCCCGCGGGCCCGCCGACCCCGATCCTTGCCCCGCCGGTGACGATGGCCGAAGCGGTCGGGTGGACCGGCGCTCTGCACACGAACCGCGGGCAGAACCGATTCGGCGAGCGCCAGGTCCTATCGGTGCACCGCCCGGCGCCGAGCTTCACCGCGAACGCTGGGGCGCAGTGGCAGATTCGTGAGACCGGCGGTTCGTCTCGGACGATGGCCGACGGCGGCCGAAAAGTCTCTGTCGCCGAGGCGCTGATCCTGCAAGGGTTCCGGCCCGACTACCCGGTGCAGGGCACCCGAATCGAGCGGCTCGAGCAGATCGGCAACGCCGTCCCGCCGCCGCTCGCCGCCGCCGTGATCGGCGCTCTCGTCGGTCACGAGCGGGAGGCCGCAGCGTGAAGGCCGGAGGCGGTCGGGCGAAGGGCAACCGCGCCGAGGTGGCGACGGTCAACTGGCTGCGCGAGCACGGGCACCCCGACGCCCGGCGCTACCTCGCTGGCGACGGCCGCCAACCGGGCGACATCGACGGCGTCCCCGGCGTCTGCATCGACGTGAAAGACCAGCGCGAGCACCGCATCGGCGAATGGCTCCGACAGGTGAAGGCCGAGGCCGGCCCGAACCTGCCCGTCGTGCTCGTCAAGCCGCGCGGCGAGACCGACCCCGGCCAGTGGTGGGCCGTCCTGCGCTTCGACGACCTGCACGACCTCATCACCGACGAACAGGAGAACCCCGCATGACGAAGCTCGCCAGCAAGCTCCCGAAGGGCGACGGCAACGGCCTCGAGAAGATCGCCGAGGCGCTCGTCGATCAGCCCGACGTGATCCACGCCGCCATCGTCCTCGTGGACTGCTCAAAGGTCACGCTCGACACCGACTCCGGCGACCAGGAGCCGACCGCCCGCATCCGCCGGATCGAGGTCATCGACGACGCGGACAAGGCCGTCGTCGCTCAGATGCTCCGGCGGGCGTTCGAGCGCCGCACCGGAAAGACGGTGCTCCCGCTCGAGCTCGAGGACGACATCGTCGCCGTCTTCGGCGACATGGAGCAGGACGGCGACCGGTGACGAACCTCGCTTTCCTCGCCTGCGAGGTCACCGGCCGCGATCCCGACGTCGCCCAGGTCTGGCAGGTCGGCCTCGTCATCCGTCGGGATGGTCAGGACATCGAGCACGGGTGGCAGCTCCCGGTCGATCTGTCCCGGGCCGACCCGGCGTTCCTGACCGACGGACGGTTCTACGAGCGCGTGTCCCGCACGCCTGTCCTGCTTCTCGACGAGGTCCCGGCGTGGTGCCAGGAGTTCGCCCGGCTGACGCATGACGCCTACCTCGTGGGGGCCGGCCTCAACGTCGGCGAGGGCTTCCTGCGAAAGCTCCTGCGGGCGAATGGCGCCTGCCCCGGGTGGGCCGACCGCATGCTCGAGATCGAGGCCATGGTCGCCGCCTCGCTCATGCGCGACGTGCTGACCACCTGGGCGACGAACCCGCCGGCGGCCGGCTCGCCGGAGGAGCAGGTGCTCCTTGACCGGGAGGCCCTCGCCACGGAGACGCCGTGGAAGGCGAACGACCTCGGCCGGGCCGTCGGCGTCGACCCCCGCGGGTTCGAGCGCCGCACCGCCCTCGGTGACGCCCGGTGGACCGCGGCCGTGTACGACGCGATCATGGTCCGGGCCCCGCTGCCGTGAAGGACGCCACGCCCTTGAACGAGGGCATCGCCGCTTGCCGGGCCGCTTCTCTCGAGGCGTTCCCGCCGCTCGAGGGCGAGACGACGGCCGACTACCTCGTGCGGTGCGCGAAGGCCGACGCCGTCATCTTCCACGCCATCGCGCGGGCCGTGTCGTGCCACGACCTCGGCCAGCTCGACGACGATGAGCTCGGCCGGGTCGCTCAACGCTTCGCCCAGGTGATCGCCGGCGAGCTCGAGCTCGTGAAGCGGGCCAACGCCCGGTTCGAGGCCCGGCCTGTGCCAGCGGTGAGGCGGGCAGCATGACCCGGGTCCTCGTCACCGGGTGCGAGCAGAGCGGCACCGGCGCCGTCGCCACCGTGCTACGGGAGGCGGGCGCCGACGTCGTGCACCTCGCCGTGCCCCACGTCCACGACTGGTCGGCCTGGCGGTCGCAGCTCCGCACCGTCGACCGGGCGGTGGTCGTCGTGCGCGGCCTGCTCGCCCACGCCGTCTCGCTCACCGAGCGGTCGGGCGAGCTCAAGGCGAGCGGGGCCCGGCCGCTGCAGCACCGGCGCAAGGCGTTCTACAGCCTCAGCTTCGTGCCCTTCGCCCTCGACCCTCTGTGGGTCACCTACGAAAGCCTCGCCGAGCCCCTCGAGGTGCGGTTCCTGTGCGAGGCCCTCGGCCTCGATCCTGGCCGGGTGCGGTCGCCGATCCAGAACCGCAACCTCGCCCGCTACGCGGCCCTGGCCGAAGGAGCGTCGACGTGACGGCCTCGAGCGACCCCCTCATGGTGATTTCGGCGACCGTCGTCACCGCCAATTCTGAGCACGCGGCGAAGGCGGCTGAAATTCTGGCGCGAGCGGCGGTGGGCCTCGTGCTCGACGGCATCGACGTCTCCGTGTCGATGGGCGTTCCGACAGACGAAAACGAGACGTGATGCCGGCGGCCACGGGGCACGTCGTGAGCCTCTTCCCCGGGTTCGAGGAGTGGACCCCGTCGATCTACCACCGGGCCATCTGCTCGTGCGGGTGGGCGTCGGAGCTCCGGCGCAGCTTCACCGGCACGGCCCGGGCCGACGGCATCGCTCACACCCGGCAGGAGGCGGCGGCATGACGGCGACCGAGACGAAGATCACCCCCGACGACCTGCGGGTCGACGTGCGCGGCTCGAGGTGGTACCACGACCCGCTCCCGACGTGCGAGCTGGCCGAGGCGACGACGGAACGGTGGCCGGCCGTCTCGACCGTGAAGAAGGCGTGGGACAAGCCCTACCGCCGGAAGCTGTCGAACGGCGAGCTCGTGAAGCTCGACGCCTATTGGGTCGCGGAGTTCGCGATGGCGAACATTGAACGGCTCTTCGATCAATCGAAATGGCCGCTCGAACGCGAAAGGACCCTTGTCGAACTGGCTACCGCCGGCGGGCGCACCCTGGCGGCGAAGGCCGAGCGCGGGACCAACGTGCACAAGGTGCTCGAAGACCTGGCCGAGCCCGACGTCGTCATCGACGACCGGTTCGTGCCTGACGACGCCCGGCCGTACCTGCCGGCCTGTCGGGCGTTCGTGGCCGACTGCCGGCCCCGGTGGCTCCTGTCTGAGTTCGTCGTCTACAACCGGTCGCTCGGCTACGCCGGCACCGCCGACGCCCTCCTCGACATCGGCGGCGTCACCTACCTCGTCGACTGGAAGAGCCGGGGCGAGCGTCACGGCGCCTTCGAGGAGGAGGCGGCGCAGATCGGCGGCTACTCCATGGCTGAGTACGCGATCATCGACGGCCGCCGGGTGCGCCTGCCGAAGATCGATGCCGGCCTGATCGTCAGCCTCACCCCGGACGACGGCTACCGCCTCTTCCCCATCGACCTCGACCACGCCGTCGCTGCCTTCGGGCACCTGCTCGAGTGCTGGCAGACGAAGCGCGACGGCACCGCCCTCGGCCGGCGGGCCATCGGCAAGCCGGTCGAGCTCACCGTCGTCGACGAGCGCACCGAGGCCCGGGCGTCCTACCTGCGCGAGCGGGTGCGCCTGATCAAGGACGAGTCGCAGCCGGCGCTCGACGCCCTCGCCGCCGCCTGGCCGGCCGGCGTTCCGACGTTCAAGCAAGGAGGTCACACCCCGGGACAGCTCGAAATCCTCGCCGCAGTAATTCGCAGCATCGAAGACCGGTTCGGTCTTCCGTTCTAGACCGTGAACGAAAGGAAATCAGCATGATCGAGAGTGGAGTCAACGAATTCCTCACCAGTGGAGGCAGCAAGTATTTCGGGTTCACCGAGATGAACGCCAAGATCAAGGGCACGGTCGTCTCGGCCGTGCAGCGCCAGCAGACCGACATGGCGACCGGTGAGCCGGTGTTCTACAAGGACAGCGGCAAGCCGGCCATGATGACGGTGATCACCCTCGCCACCGAGGAGCGCGACCCGTCCGACCCGGCCGACGACGGTCTGCGCGACATCTACGTGCGGGCCAACATGAAGACGGCCATCGCCGACGCGCTGAAGGAGGCGAAGGCCTCCCTCGAGGAGGGCGGCACGCTCGCCGTGCAGTACGTCGCCAACGGCACGGCGAGCAAGCCTGGCTTCAACCCCCCGAAGCTCTACGCGGCGGCCTACAAGCCCCCGTCGAAAACGGTCGATTCGAGCGGCCTGCTCGGCGAGACCGGCGGCGACACCGGGCCCCAGGTCCCGGCCGGCGTGGCGGCGCCGGCGGCCTCGTCGCAGCCCACCGCCTCCGATCTGCTCGATTGACGGATCGGCACGCCCCCCCGGCGCACGGCGTCGTCGTCCCTGACGGGGCGGCGGCGCCCGCCGGCGCGTTCTCCGATACCGAAATCCGCGCCCTCTACGCGACGCTCATCGATCGATCATGGGACGACCCAGACCTTTTCGAGGTTCATCAACGGGCGTGGAATGACATTTCTCGCTTGTGGCACGTCGATGTAGAAGGCAATGGGCACGGGCGCGTGATCCGCCATACAGAAGCGTGACCATGTCCAACGTCTTCGGGCCGATCGGGCCGCTGTCCTTCCACGCGAAGGCCTACGCCGAGCAGGGCCTCGAGGTGTTCCCGCTCAAGGCTGACAAGGCGCCGGGCACCCGTAACGGGTTCAAGGACGCGACCATCGATCCCGGCCAGGTCGACGCGTGGTGGGAGACGTCGCCGGCGGCCCTGATCGGGCACCGCATCGCCGTCGAGTACGTGGTGCTCGACATCGACCCTCGCCACGGCGGTCACGAGACGTGGCTCGCCCTCAAGGCCGAGCTCGGCGGCAAGCTGCCCCTCACCCGGGCCCACGCCTCCGGCCGCGGCGACGGCGGGATTCACGTGTGGTGGCTCCGGCCCGGCGACAGGCTGACCACCCGGCGCCTCGACGAATGGGCCCGGGAACGCGGCCTCGGCGCCCCGAAGGAGCACGGCGGGTGGACGTCGGGCATCGACCTCCTCACGCACGATCTGCGCTACACGATCCTCCCGCCCTCGCCCCACCCGCTCACCGGCAAGCCCTACTACTGGCTCCCGGGCCGGGGCCTCGAGGTCGAGCCGGCGCCGATGCCGGTCCTGCTCGTCGAGCTCCTCACCGACGACGCCCCGATCCCGGCCATGCCGGCGCCCAGGCCGAAGGACCCTGATAGCCCGGCCGACTGGTACAGCGACCGCACCCGGTGGACCGAGCTGCTCATCCCGGCGGGATGGCGGGTCGTGGCCGGTGACGGTGACTCGCCCGGCTCGAGGTGGCGGCACCCGTCGGCCACGGCGACGCATTCGGCGACGATCGGGCCGCATGGTCACCTGCACGTCTACACGACGTCGACGGCGTTCGTCCCGGTCGAGCCGGGCATCGCCGCCCATGGTTACACCCGCTTCGCCGCCTACGCCCTGATCCACCACGGCGGCGACGAGCGGGCGGCAGCTCGAGCCATCCGACAGCGCATGTCGGCCCCGATCCGGCTCGCCGAGCGCAGCGCCGAGCACCTCCTCGGCGCGCCGGTGCCGCCGAGGGCCGAGAATCCGTCGCCAGAGGCCCCCAGGGCGCCGCAGGAGCCCGTCGAGGCCCCGGAGGCACCGATCACCCTGCCCGACGTCGTGTGGGACAGCAGAGAGTCCCTCGACCACGTCAGACGGGCGGCCCGGGCCCGTCTCGTCGCCCCCGATGCCGTCCTGGCCGCCATCCTCGCCCGGGTGGCGGCGATCACGCCCCACGTCATCGAGCTGACCGCGCCGGTCGGCGGGCCCGTCGGCCTGACCTACTACGCCGCCATCGTGGGGCCGCCGTCGATCGGCAAGAGCGCCGCCGTGAGCATCGCCGCCGAGCTGGTGCCGGCGCCGCCCAACGTGCTCGACCGGCTGCCGATCGGCTCCGGCGAGGGCATGGTCGAGGTGCTCTACGGCACCGTCCCCGACCCCTCCGACCCGAAGGGCAAGGCCACGATGCGGGCGATCGTCGGCCACGCCGCGATCTTCCACGTCGACGAGGGCCAGGTGATCGGCGACCTGTCGGCCCGCCAGGGCACGACGCTCATGCCGACCCTTCGCTCGGCGTGGACGAATCAGCCCCTCGGCGCCGCCAACGCCTCGGCCGATCGCCGGCGCAACGTCCCCGGTGAGCAGTACGTCTACGGCATCACCCTCGGCGTGCAGCCCGAGCTCGCCGGGCCGCTCCTGAGCGACACCGCCGGCGGCACCCCGCAGAGGTTCCTGTGGGTCTCGGCCGTCGACCCTGGCATGGCGGCCGGCACGCCCTGGCCCGGACCTCTGCCGTGGACGCCGCCGGAGGTCGGACGCCTCGAGGACCGGGCGATCACCCGGGGCGGCATGCGGCGGTTCCCGCTCCGGGTCGACCCGCAGATCGAGCTCGACATCGTCACCGAGCGGGAGCGGGTGGGCCGGGGCGGCGACGTCGAGGTCGGCGACGAGCACCGGATGCTCCTGCGGTTCAAGACGGCCGCCCTGCTCGCCCTGCTCGAGGGCCGGGTCGACGTGAACCTCGAGGACTGGCACCTTGCCGACCTGATCCTCGACACCTCCCGGGAGGTGCGGCGGGCGGTCGGCGACGTGATCGGTGCCGTGAAGGCCCGGGCCGAGGATGCCACCGTCGCCCGGCTGGCCCACCGGGAGCTCACCGTCGAGGGCCGCCGGGAGGCGAAGGCGCTCGAGTCGGCCGCCCGGTCGGCAGCTCGCAAGGTGCACGCTCACGCCGAGGCGAATGAGCACCTGGGCGACGGCGACGCCTGCTCGTCCCGGTGCATCGCGCGCACCATCGCCGGCAAGCACCGAGCCCTCGTCACGGTCGACGAGGTGCTCGACGAGGCGGTGCGAAATCAGTGGATCGCGCCGGTCGGCGGGCGATGGGCGCCCGGTCCTTCGAGGCCGGCGTGACCTGTGGAAAACCCGTCGGAATGTCGGAACCGTTCCGACATGACGTTCCGACAGAGTCGTGTGGTCAACGTTGGGAGAACATGAAATGACATATAATTTTCACTTCACGCGTACCCCCCTGAGCCGTTCCGACAATGGGCGTGTCGGAACGTTCCGACGTTCCGACATCCGTTCCGACGTTGGAACGGAATCGACCGGGCGCCAGTCGGGGCCGGCATGAGCGCGACCCCGGCCAACCTCGACGACCTGTTCGCCTTCCTGCGGGCCCTGGGCAAGCCCGACCGGGCGACGAAGCGGGTGCCCCTCGACGACCTCGAGCACCGGCTGCGTGAGGCACTCCGTCGAGCGGCGGCCGGCGAGGTCGTGGCCGACGGCTACCCGAAGGGCGGCGACGGTGGCGGATCGACCGGCGTCTCCCGCCCGACCGAGAACACCGTCCTCGGCCAGTACCGCCCCGTGGAGGTTGGCCGGCGGCCGGCGACGCCCGGCCCGTGCCTCGACTGCGGCGAGCGCCCGGCCTCCCGGCCCGATGGTCGGTGCGCCGACTGCGGGCCGATGGCGCTCCGGGTGCAGCGCGACGTCGTGAAGGAGGATGCCGAGCGGGCCCTCGTGCTCCTGCTCGTCGCTCGTCGGGCCCTTGAGAACGCCGTCGCCCGGCTCGACCACCTCGAGAAGGCGACCGGTACCCCCGAGCCGATGCAGCTCTGCCAGTCCTGCATACGAGTCGGGGCCCATACCCCGATGGAGCACTACGGCGACGTCAGCGGGAAGCTGCCGACGCCCTGGCGCCTCTGCTACCCGTGCCTCCTGTGGATCAGCAAGCACGACAGCCTCGACGGGCTGCAGGCCTACCTCGAGCGCCGGCACATGGTCGGTGAGCGGGGCCGAGCTCGTGTGACGCCTCGGCGCCGGGTCCCGGCGTGATCCGTGTCCAGGTTCTCGAGGGCTCGACGATCTGCGCGTGGTGCGGCAGTCAGATCGACGAGGGCCCGGCGGCCGTCGAAGAGGGCCACTGGTACCACGACCGGCGCAAAGAGGGTCCCGGTCCTGATTGCTACCTGACGAGCCGGGTCAGGGCGTGACACGGTGGAAAATCGGAAAACGGATCGAAAGCGCAGGATGCACCACGCAACGCGACGTTGCGGGTATCGTCCTCACTACGGTCACCGGTCGACCGCCCCATGGTGCGCTCGGGCATGGCAGGGGCAGGTCCCGATGGCCGTTCTCCGCTGAAGGAGGGCGATCGACGTGAGCGACAAGGCCGGCCTCTACGGTCGACCTCGGCGCACCGTTGTCGCCCAGGTTCGACGTGAGGAGCCGTATTGCTGGCTCTGCGGTCGGGCGATCGACCTGGCCCTCCCCGTGGGCCATCGCTACTCGAGCACCGTCGACGAGATCGTGCCTCGCTCCCTCGGTGGTAGCCCGATCGACCGTCGCAACCTGCGTCATGCTCACTTGACTTGCAACAGCGCGAGGGGCAACCGACCACCGGAAAGCGTGCGGGCCCGACGGGCGAGCCGTCGATGGTGAGGAGGTGAGCATGGCCGTCGTACCCCCGACCTATGGCGCCGCTCCTCCGTTCGTTTGCGGTCGGGTCGTGAAGGACAAGCCGTTCACCCTGTGCAGCCAGCCCGCCCTCTACCACGTTCTCTGGACGAAGGACGGCGAGCAGTCGCTTCTCTGCGGTGTGCACTACCACGAGGCCCGGAACCGCTGGTCGTTCGTCGCGATGCACGCCTACGTCGACCACCTGTGCTCGTTCCCCCTCGCTCAGTTCGACGTCGGGGCGGGTCGGTGCCGGGTCGAGAACGTCCTGCTCGCTGACCTCGACGGAGGCCGGCAGTGAAGGTTGTCGCCTGGGTCGTGTTGATCGCCCTCACGCTCGTCGTCGCCGTGGTGACGAATGCGTGGTGGATCGCTCACACCTGGGATTGACCCTCCACGAAAGTTCGTCACTCTCGGCGTCGGGAAAC
>Ga0196962_10000160_pt1 | contig 38690 bp, 18 predicted proteins | sample S3v_20metaG_FD_183186 | JGI IMG/M metagenome (GOLD analysis project Ga0196962, IMG submission 183186) | Soil microbial communities from Anza Borrego desert, Southern California, United States - S3+v_20 | ecosystem: Environmental > Terrestrial > Soil > Desert | place: USA: California | collected...
TTGAGCTGCGGCGGGCCGATAATGGCCTCGCCGCTGCTGTTCGAGCCGGATTCCTGAGCCCGCGCGCCGATTCCGGCGCACAGGAGGATAGCGCCGAGCGCGCCGACCAACAGGCTGCGTTTGCCGTCCATCATCAAGAAATTGCCCGAACCCGCGCCAAGCCGATCACCCCATCGGCCCACATAAGCGCCTTGGCGCAAGATTTTAACGGCGAGTCAACGTGCTGGCGCCGAACGGCCGCTGCGTTGCGGCAAATCGGTCACACTATTTGCCGAGCCGCGCTCAATGATCCTCGCCATGCTCCCCGGCCGGTGCTTCGCCCGCGGCTTCGGCGGAGGGTGCGCCGCGAACGCGCAGGCAGCGGGCGATCTCGCGCTCCTCGCGCGCATAGCTCTCCTCGTCCGGCGACTCGGTGAGCCGGGCCTCCTCGCCGCGCAGCGACCAGGCCAAAGGCGAGCCCCCTTCCGCGCCGGCCGGGCTTCGGTAGCGCACCCCGTAGAGGGTCGGCGCCGAGCGCATCTCGAGGGTGCGGCCGTCGAAGGTGACCAGCGCCCTGGCGTGGAGATAGTCGCTGCCGCTCTCGTAGACGACGCTCGCCGAGCGGCCGTCGGCGCATTGATAGGGGACGATCGCCGGAGCGGCCTTGCCGGGCGTCGGCGTGCTGGATCCGAAGAGGAGGCTGGGGGTGGCGAGGAGCGCCACCGCGACACTGGCCGTTGCCGGCTTCATCCTTCCCTCCGCTTTCGGATCGCCGCCATCGTGCGGCAGCGCTCGGACGAAATCAAGGGAGCGCGGTCAGGCGACCGGGGCGTTCGCCGAGACCAGAGTGTCGGCCATCGCCACGGCGATCAGGCTGTAGCCGCTGAACATAAGCGAGAGGCCGGCGGTGAAGGAGAAGAGGAAGGCGCGGATCGGAGACATTGTGGGATCCTTCCATCACCGGAGGGTCGAGAGTGGCGGCCGCCGGCGGGGCCTTCGGGGGGGCAAAGAAGGCCCGCACCGGCGGTTGACGGCCTTATGACCGGCGCATGTGTCCGGCCCATGCCGGCGCGACCTTTATTGTGTGTCGATTGTTACAGTCGGGCGAGCGCCCCGGATGCGGCGGATTCAGGCGAGCGCGCGCTCGACCAGGTCGTCGACGTCGAGGCCGAGGCGGCGCATGTGCGAGACGATGCCGGGCCAACGGTGATCGAGGAACTCCTTGCGCTCGGCGCTGCGCAGCCGATCGGCCGCGCCGGCCGCGACGAACATGCCGACGCCGCGCTTGACCACGACCAGGCCCTCCTCCTGGAAGGTCTGGTAGGCCTTGGCGACGGTGAGCGGATTGGCGCCGAAATCGGCGGCGAGGCTGCGCACCGAGGGCAAGGGATCGCCGTCGCGAACGCGTCCGTCCAGGATCATCGCCGCGATTCGATCGCGCAGGCGCAGATAGACCGGACGCTCCTCGTTCATTCCGTCATGCTGTACTAATACACCAGCTGGGTCAAGCCCTATCTCGGCCGCGGCCGGCTCAGGGTCCGGGCGGGCGCCATTCGGCGATGACCTCGCCGGGGTCGGGCCGGAGCCGCTCCTCGAGCGGGGCGCCGGGGGTGCCGATGAAGATGAAGCCGGCGATCCGCTCCGGGGGCGCTCCGAACGCGTCGAGCACGGCCTCGGAATAGGCGGCCCAGCCGGTCACCCAGCCGGCAGCGAAGCCCGCGGCATGGGCGGCGAGGAGGAGGTTCATGCAGGCCGCTCCGCAGGAAAGCTGCTGCTCCCAGGCCGGGATCTTGGGGCTCGGCTTCGGGCTCGACAGCGCGACGACGAGCTCGGGCGCCTGCCGCGCGAAGCGATCGACCGCCTCGGCCTCGAGCCGGCCCGGCGACGGATTGCCGATCCGGTAGGCCCGCTGGAGCAGGGCGGCGAAGGCCTCGCGCCGGTCCCTGGCGACGTGGACGAAGCGCCACGGGTGAAGCTTGCCGTGGTCCGGGCTGCGCGTCGCGATCTGGAGGATGGCGCCCAGTTCGGCGGCGCTCGGCCCCGGCTCGACCAGGTCGCGCGGACGGCCCGATCGGCGAGTCCGTAGCAGGCTCATCGGCGAGGACAGGTCGTTGAACATGGCGGGCCCGCGCTAGCAGCGGGGCGGGAGTGCAACAATCCCGCTTCACAACCGTAATTAGCGCGTTAGGGTGCGCGGCCTTCAGGGCCGCCGCTCGAGGGGCCCGACATCAGGGAGTGCGCCTGTGACCGCCGCCAACATCATCCCCCTTCTCGCGGCCGCCTTCCTGGCCGTTCTCCTGATCGGCGGCGCGGCCATTGCCCTCAACCGGAACCCGGAATTCGCCGGCCACCCGAAGGGCCTCTACGTCCTGTTCTTCGCCGAGATGTGGGAGCGCTTCTCCTTCTACGGGATGCGCGCTCTGCTGATCTTCTACCTCACCACCCACTGGCTGTTCGAGGACGGGCCGGCCAACGTCATCTACGGCGCCTATCTCTCGCTGGTCTACATCACGCCGGTGCTGGGCGGCTATCTCGCCGACCGCTATCTCGGCCAGCGCAAGGCGGTGCTGTTCGGGGCCGTCCTGCTCACCACCGGCCACTTCCTGATGGCCTTCGAGGGCAGCGGCGGCCAGGACGACGCGACGATCAACGTCTTCTGGCTCGCCCTCAGCTTCATCATCGTCGGCTCGGGCTTTCTCAAGGCGAACATCTCGGTGATCGTCGGCCAGCTCTACCCCCGCACCGACGTTCGCCGCGACGGCGCCTATACGATCTTCTACATGGGCATCAACGTCGGCGCCGCCGTCGGCACGATCATCGCCGGCTGGCTCGGCCAGACCTACGGCTGGGCCTACGGGTTCGGCGCCGCCGGCGTCGGAATGCTGCTCGGCCTGGTCGTCTTCGTCTGGGGCCGGCCGCTTCTGCTCGGCAAGGGCGAGGCCCCGGACGCCGCCGCCCTCTCGCGCAAGGTCGCCGGCCTGAAGCTCGAGCATCTGCTCTACGTGATCGGCCTCGCCTCGATCGGGGTGATGTGGCTGCTCATCCAATATGTCGACGTCATCCAGACCCTGCTGATCATCTCCGGCCTCGCCCTGCTCGGCTACGTGCTCTACGAATCCCTGAAGCTCGAGCCGCATGCCCGCGACCGGATGTTCGCGATCCTGTTCCTGATCGCTTTGAACCCGGTCTTCTGGGGCCTGTTCGAGCAGGCGGGCGGCTCGCTCAACCTCTACACCGACCGCTATGTCGACCGCGCCGGGGTGCCGGCCTCGTTGTTCCAGTCGATCAACCCGATCTACATCGTCCTTTTGGGCCCGGTCTTCGCCTGGCTCTGGGTCATGCTCGGGCGGCGCGGCCTCGAGCCGTCGGCGCCGGCCAAGTTCGGCCTCGCTCTGCTCCAGGTCGGCCTGTCCTTCCTGGTCTTCGTCTGGGGCGCCCAGTCGGTCGGCCTCGGCGTGGCGACTCCGGTGCTGTTCGTGTTCCTGATCTACTTGCTTCAGACGACCGGCGAGCTCTGCCTGTCTCCGGTCGGCCTGTCCGCCATGAACCGGCTGGCGCCGAGCTTCCTCGCCAGCCTGATCATGGGCGCCTGGTTCTACATGACCGCGGTCGGCAATTTCGTCGCCGGCAAGATCGGCGAGGCGACCGGCGGCCATGACGGGGAGATGACCAAGGAAGGCACGCTGGCGGTCTACAGCACGATCGGCTGGGTCACCGTCGGCATCGCCGCCGCCGTCCTTCTGATCTCGCCGCTGATCCGCAGGCTGATGCATCTCGACACCCTGCGCGACGACGAGGAGCTCGCCGGCTACAAGGAGCTGGCCGACGAGAATCAGGGTGCGGGCATGTTCCCGAAGCGCGAGACGAAGCCGGGCACGGAGACTGTTTGATGAAGCATAGACGGGCGGCGGCGGCGCTCGCCGTCGCGCTCCTGGCGGCCTGCGCGAACCCGGAAAGCCAGGCCCAGTCCGCCTCCGCCCAGCCGCCGCCGGCGCCGCGCTACGAGCCGCCGGCCGACCCCTATCCCTCGACCTATCGCGCCTATCCCGGAGCGCCCACCGCGATCACCGGCGCCACCGTCTATGACGGCGAGGGCGGCCGCATCGACAACGGCGTCGTCGTCATGGTCGACGGCCGCATCCAGGCCGTCGGCGGCCCCGACACGCCGATCCCGGACGGCGCCGTCCGGATCGACGGCACCGGCCGCTGGGTCACGCCCGGAGTCATCGACGTCCACAGCCATCTCGGCGATTATCCGAGCCCCGGCGTCGAAGCCCATTCCGACGGCAATGAGGTGACCGGCCCGGTTCGGCCCGAGGTCTGGGCCGAGCACAGCGTTTGGCCGCAGGATCCCGGCTTCTCCCGGGCGCTCGCCAATGGCGGAGTGACGACGCTCCAGGTCCTGCCCGGCTCGGCCAACCTGTTCGGCGGGCGGGCCGTCACCTTGCGCAACGTGCCGGCGCGAACGATGCAGCAGATGCGCTTTCCCGGCGCTCCGCGCGGGCTCAAGATGGCGTGCGGCGAGAATCCCAAGCGAGTCTATGGCGGCCGCAACCAGATGCCGCAGACCCGGATGGGCAATATCGCGCTGATGCGCCAGACCTGGCAGCGCGCCGCGGAATATCGAACGCGCCGGGCCCGCGACGCCAATACGCCGCGCGACCTCGCGCTCGAGACCTTGGCCGAGGTCCTCGACGGCGACATCCTCGTCCACAACCACTGCTACCGCGCCGACGAGATGGCGATCATGCTCGACATGGCCCGCGAATTCGGCTTCCGGATCGCCAACTTCCACCATGCCGTCGAGGCCTACAAGATCCCCGATCTGCTGCGCGACAGCGAGACCTGCGCCTCGATGTGGGCCGACTGGTGGGGCTTCAAGATGGAAGCCTATGACGCGATCAACGAGAATATCCCGCTCGTCCACAATGCCGGCGCCTGCGCGATCGTCCATTCCGACGACCCCAACGGAATCCAGCGTCTCAACCAGGAAGCGGCCAAGGCGCTCGCCGACGGGCGCCGCATGGGGATCGCCATCGCCGACGAGGTCGCCTGGCGCTGGCTGAGCTACAACCCGGCCAGGGCGCTCGGCATCGCCGAGGAGACCGGAAGCCTGCGCGCCGGCAAGCGCGCCGACGTCGTGCTCTGGAACGGCGACCCGTTCAGCGTCTATACGCGGCCGCAGCAGGTCTGGATCGACGGCGCCCTGCTCTACGACATGAACGACCCGCAGCGTCGGCCGGTGTCCGACTTCGAGCTCGGCCAGCCGGGCGAAGGGGACGTCAAATGAGAAGGCGGACAAGCCTCCCCTCCCTGCAAGGGAGGGGATCAAGGGGTGGGTGCGAGCGAGCCGGCTCGACGCCGGTGAGCGAGCGAGCGGCGCAGGGAGTCGAGAAAGCGAGACTGCGTCTCGCTACCCACCCCCGCCCCCTCCCTTGCAGGGAGGGGAGATCGCTCCTCGCCCTTCTCCTCGCCTGTCTGGCCCTCCTTGCCTCCACCCCCGCCTCGGCGGAGACGATCGCGATCACCGGCGGCCGCGTCGTCGTCGGCGACGGATCGGAGCCGATCGACGGCGGCACCGTCCTGATCCGCGACGGCCGCGTCGTCGCCGCCGGCGCCGGCCTTTCCGTCCCCGCCGGAGCGACGGTCGTCGACGCCTCCGGACGCTGGGTCACTCCCGGGATCGTCGCCGGCTTCTCGCGCATCGGCCTGGTCGAGGTCGACGCGGTCGACGCGAGCAACGACGTCCAGGCCAACGGCTCGCCGTTCAGCGCCGCGATCGACGTCGCGCCGGCAGTCAACCCGCAGGCCGCCTCGATCGCTGTCAGCCGCGCCGCCGGAATCACCCGGGCCGTCGTCGCTCCGGCGACCGCGCGAAGCATCTTCGCCGGCCAGGGCGCGGTGATCGACCTCGGCGGCGACATGGACGCGATCACCCGGGCCCGAGCCTTCCAGTTCATCGAGCTCGGCGAGGAGGGCGCCTCCGAGGCGGGCGGCAGCCGCGCCTCGGCGCACGTGCTCCTGCGCAACGCCCTGAGGGAGGCCCGCGACCTGCGCGCCCCGATCGGCGGCGGCGGGTCCAGGCAGCGGTCGGCCTCGGAGCCGCCGCCCGAGGATCTGGAGGAGAATCCCTATCTCCTGCCCGACGCTCGAAGGTCGGACGACGTTCTGCTGACCCGGTTCGACGCCGTCGCGCTGGTCCCGGTGCTCCAGGGCCGGCAGCTGCTCCTGGTCCATGTCGAGCGCGCCAGCGACATCCTTCAGACGCTGGCGCTGAAGCGCGAATTCCCGCGCCTTCGGCTGGTGCTGGTCGGCGCCTCGGAAGGCTGGCGGGTCGCCGAGCGAATCGCCGCGGCCGGAGTCCCGGTGATCGCGAACGCGCTCGAGGACCTGCCGGAGAGCTTCGAGCAGCTCGCCGCCACCCAGTCCAATGTCGGCCGCATGCGTTCCGCCGGAGTCGAGGTCGGCATCGGCATGATCAACGACGACGAGGCGCGAAACGTCCGTGTCACCACCCAATATGCCGGCAATCTGGTCGCCATCGGCCGCGTGCCGGGCCATAGCGGCCTGAGCTGGAACGAGGCCTTCGCCGCGATCAGCGCGCGGCCGGCCGAGGCGCTCGGGCTCGGCGCGGAGATCGGCTCGCTTCGGCCCGGGCGGCGAGCCGACGTCGTCATCTGGGACGGCGATCCGCTCGAGCTCGCCACCGCGGTCGAGGCGGTCTGGATCGACGGTGTCCGCCAGAGCCTCGAAAACCGGCAGACCCAGCTGCGCGAGCGCTACCGCCAGCCGCAGGAGGGTGCCCTCCCCCACGCTTACGACCGCCGGTAATTCACCGACTTACCGCAGCGGCGGACAGGGAGGTCAGGCGGCGTCGGAGATTACGGCGGGGCGCTGGTCGGTGAGGTAGGCCTCGACCTGCTCGGGCGACATGGCGGCCGCGTAGAGATGGCCCTGAAGGGCGTCGCAGCCGGCCTCGAGCGCGATCTGCTCCTCCTCGATGCACGAAATGCCTTCGGCGACCACTTCCAGCTCCATCGCATGGCCGAGCGTGACCGCGGCGCGGATGATGGCGACGCTCTGGTCGCGGGCCGCGATGTCGATGAAGGAGCGGTCGAGCTTGATCTTGTCGACCGGGAAGCGGCGCAGGCAGCTCAGCGACGAATAGCCGGTGCCGAAATCGTCGAGCGCGATCCGGAAGCCGTCGCGGCGAAGCTCCTGCATCGCCTGGGTGCAAAGCAGCCCATGCTCGATGAACAGGCTCTCGGTGATCTCGAGCTCGATCTGCTCCGGCTCCACCCCCTCCTCGTTGACGATGCGCCGCAAATTGGCCGGGAAGGACGGCGAGCGGAACTGGATCGGCGACAGGTTGACCGCGACGGCGAGGTCCGGCCAGCGTCGAGCCATCCGGCACGCGTCGCGGAAGGCAATCAGCCCGATCTCGTCGATGACTCCGCATTCCTCGGCGATCGGGATGACCTCGGCCGGCGGCACCTGGCCCAGGGTCGGGTGGTTCCAGCGCAGCAGGCCCTCGAGCCCGACGACCGCGCCGCGGCTTCCGATGACCGGCTGGAAATGGAGCTGCAGGCCCGTGCCGTCGCGAAGCTCGGCGCGCAGGCTGCTCTCGATCTGGTCGCGGCGCTGGACGTCGGCGTCCATCGCCTCGGTGAAGATCCGGAAGCAGTCGCGGCCCGCCGCCTTGGCTCGGTACATGGTGATGTCGGCCTTGCGCAGCAGCTCGGAGGCTCCGGCGACGTCCTTGGTCGCGAAGACGGCGCCGATGCTCACTCCGACCCGTGCCTCGCGGTCGCCGATGATGAAGGGCTTGCGGATGATGTTGATGATCCGCTCGCACAGCCGGCGCACGTCGGCCTCGCCCTTGGGGCTGATCTGGACGATCGCGAACTCGTCGCCGCCGATGCGGGCGACGGTGTCGGTCTCGCGAACCAGCGAGCGCAGGCGCTCGCCGACCTCCTGGACGAGCTTGTCGCCGGCATTGTGGCCGAGCGTGTCGTTGACCTGCTTGAAGCGGTCGAGGTCGAGCATGAGCAGGGCGACCTGCTCGCCGCTCCGGCGGTAGCGGGTCAGCGCCTGGCCGAGGCGGTCTTCGAGGAGGGCGCGATTGGCGAGGCTGGTGAGCTGATCGTGCAGCGCCAGGTGCTGGGCGGCGGATTCGCGCTCCTCCAGCTCCTTCACCATGTCGACCAGCGATCGGTAGAGGAACGACATGACGAGGACCACAGCGACCGCCGAGGTCAGCGAGATCGGCCAGATGGTGGTGAACAGCTGGAGCCGCGAGGTCGCGTCGTCGCGCACGATGCTGACCGTGGCGAAATTCGTCAGAATGAGAGTCGCGACCGCTGCCGACACAATCGGTGGACCGACCTGGCGTGAGTAACCCACCTCATTCTCCCCGAGAGAAGACGGTAAATATCAGGTGGGCAGTTAATAAATTGCTGAAAGCGATCGGATCGATCAGTTCGAGGACGGCAGAGAGAATTCGATGCCTTGCGCCAAGGGCAGATCGCGGCCGTAATTGATCGTGTTGGTCGCCCGGCGCATGTAGGCGCGCCAGGAGTCCGAACCGCTCTCGCGGCCGCCGCCCGTCTCCTTCTCGCCGCCGAAGGCGCCGCCTATCTCGGCGCCCGACGGGCCGATATTGACGTTGGCGATGCCGCAGTCGGAGCCGCTGGCCGACAGGAACAGCTCGGCCTCGCGCAGGTCGGTGGTGAAGATCGACGAGGCGAGGCCCTGCGGCACGGCGTTGTGGAGCGCGATCGCCTCGTCGAGGGTGCGGTAGCGTATCGCGTAGAGGATCGGAGCGAACGTCTCGCGGCGCATCACCTCGCTCTGAGCCGGCATCTCGACCAGGGCCGGCCGCGCATAATAAGCCGCCGGCCAGCAATCCTCGTGAAGCCGCTCCCCGCCGGTGACGACGCCGCCCTGCGCCCTCGCCTCGGCAAGGGCGGCGGCCATCGCCTCATGGGCCGCGGCGTCGATCAGCGGGCCGACCAGCACGCCCGGATCGAGCGGATTGCCGACGGGGATGCCCGCCCAGACCCGCTTCAGCCGGGCCAGCAGGTCCTCGTAGACCGAGGCATGGACGATCAGCCGCCGAAGCGAGGTGCAGCGCTGGCCCGCCGTGCCCGCCGCTGCGAAGGCGATCGCCCGCTCGGCCAGATCGAGGTCCGCCGAAGGAGCGACCACCATTCCGTTATTGCCGCCGAGCTCGAGCAAGGTGCGGCCGAGGCGGGCGGCGACGCGCGGCGCGACCTCCCGGCCCATCCGGGTCGAGCCGGTGGCGGAGACCAGCGGCACTCGGCCGTCCTCGACCAGCGCTTCGCCGGTCTCCACTCCGCCCTGAACCACCTCGAGCAGCCCGGCCGGGGCGTCGCCGAAGTGGGCGGCGGCGCGGTCGAACAGGGCCTTCACGGCGACCGCGGCGAGCGGCGTCTTCTCCGAGGGCTTCCAGACCAGGCTGTCGCCGCACACCAGGGCAAGGCACGCATTCCACGCCCAGACGGCGACCGGGAAGTTGAAGGCCGAGATCACGCCCACCACGCCCAGCGGATGCCAGGTCTCCATCATCCGGTGCCCCGCCCGCTCGGTCGCGATGGTGAGGCCGTAGAGCTGGCGCGAGAGGCCGACCGCGAAGTCGCAGATGTCGATCATCTCCTGGACCTCGCCCTGCCCTTCCTGCAGGATCTTGCCGGCCTCGAGGCTGACCAGCCGGGCAAGCGGCTCCCGGTTCGAGCGGAGCGTATCGCCGAACAGTCGGACCAGCTCGCCGCGGCGCGGCGGCGGCACCTGGCGCCACGCCAGGAAGGCGTCCTGGGCGCGTCCGATCGCGGCGCCGACCGCCGCCCGGTTCGAAGTCGGCACGCGGCCGATGACTCCGCCGTCGATCGGCGAGCGCGCTTCGAGATCGCCGGCGGACGGAGCGATTCCGAGCCGCTCGAACAGGCCCTGCGCCTCGGCGTCCGAACGGAAGGTCATGCGAGCCGCTCGATCAAGGCCCGGGCCGCGGCCGGATTGCGGACCTTGGCGCCGCTGATGACGAACGCGTAGACGTCGCGCGGCCCTGCCGCCGCCGCCGGCTCGCCGACATAGGCAAGGGCCGGCGGGCTTTCGCCCCGAGCCCAGCTCGTCAGCACCTCGGCCCAATGGTCGAGCTCGGACGCGGCATAGCCGTCCGGCTCCTCCTCGCGAGTCCGTTGCAGGCGGGTGTAGACGAAATCGGAGGTGGGATCGGCGATCTGCGGATATTCGCCATGGTCGGCGAAGACGATCGCGACCTTGGCGGCTCGGGCCAAGGCGACGAACTCGGCGCAGCGGAAGCTTTCGTGGCGCGGCTCGAGCGCGTGGCGCAGCGCCAGGCCGTCCTGGCTCGCCGGAAGCAGCTCGAGGAAGGCGCCGATCTCGCCGGGGTCGAAGCGCTTGGTCGGCGCGAGCTGCCAAAGGATCGGGCCGAGCGCGTCGCCCAGGGCGGTGAAGCCCTGCGCGCAGAACCTCTCTATCCCCTCGCCGGCATCGCCCAGCACCTTTCGGTTGGTGCAGTAGCGCGACGCCTTGACCGCGAACTTGAAGCCGGCCGGCGCCGCCGCCGCCCAGCGCTCGAACAATTCGCGCCTCTGCAGCTTGTAGAAGGTGGCGTTGATCTCGACCGCCGTCAGCCTGGCGGCGGCATATTCGAGCTGCCGGGCCCTGGGCAGGTCCGCGGGATAGAAGGTCCGCCGCCACGGATCGTAATCCCAGCCGCCGACGCCGACGCGAATAGTGCCGGAAGCGGAGCCAGCCATGGATTTTCCCTAGGCCGCCGCCGCGCGACTGTCACGGGTCAGTCGTAGACGACGTGGAGCTCGGTCGCGAACGGACCCTGCTTGCGAAGATGCCCCGCTCTGCCGGGGGCGCGGCGCAGGTTGCGGCGCTTCAGCAGCGGCTTCAGCATCAGCGGCAGGACGATCTTGTTGATGTGGATCCCGAAGCAGGTGTGATGGCCGTAGCCGAAGTGGATATATTCGTGCGGGAGCCGGTCCGGCTTGAAGCTGTCCGGCGCCTCCAGCCGCCGCTCGTCCATCATCGCCGAGCTCATCGCCACCATGACGGCGGTGCCTTTCTCGACGGTCCGGGCGCGTTTGGTGCCGGCAGCGACGACGGCGTCGGCGATGGCGACCCTCGGCATGGCCGGCGCCAGCGGGTCGAAGCGCATCGCCTCGAAGACATGGCCGGCGAGGAGGGCGTCGTCGCCGTCGCGCGCCGCCTTCTGGGCCCCGGCCAGAGCGTCGGGACGGCGGAGCAGCTGCTCGAGCGCCTGCGGCACGACCATCGGCGGCTGCGGCGGCCCGCCGACGATGAAGCCCATCAGCGCGGTCCGGATCTCGACGTCGGAATAGCCCGGCTCGCCCTGCGCCTGCAGCGCCAGGCAGCGCGCGAGCACGTCGTCCTTGCCGTCGGGAGCGGCCCGGCGGCGGGCGATCTCGGAGTCGATATGGCCGCGCAGCGCCGGAGCGATCTCCTTCACCGCGTCGAGCAGCTCCTTGCTGCCGTCGCTGGCGAACTGGAATTCGAACAATCGGGTGCCCCAGACGCGCAAGTCGCCATTGGGCGGGTTGGGCACGCCGAAATAGTCGCCGAGCAGATCGAAGGTGACCCGGCGGACGAGCTGGTCGACCACCTCGAGGCGGCCGCCGGCCTCGGCGACGATCTTCTCGGCCATCGCCTCGGCGGCGGGCGCGAGCCGCGCCGGAATATCCTCCTGGCGCACCACCCGGAGCATCGCGTCGCGCCCGGCATGATAAGCGGGCGTATCCTCCATGCTGAGGAAGAAGGGCTCGTTGCCCATGATGACGTCGAGATTCTCCTTGTAGGGAACCCCGAAGGCGCGGTCGTTCAAATAGACGTCGCGGACATCGTCGTAGCGGGTCACCGCGACCCGGCCGCCGACCTTGGGGATCGGCCAGGCCCGCCGGGCGAGGCGGAACAGGAAGGGCATTCGCCGCATGAACCAGCCCATGACCCTGGTCTTGAAGGTCGGCGGCCGGAAGACGTCGGGGGAGTCGAGGACGCTCACAGGACCGCCAGATAGGCCAAGGCGGCCATGCTCGGCAGGAAGAAATACTCGCCCCCTGCGAGCTGCACGAAGGTCTCGACGTCGACGATCCGCCGCAGCGGATCCTCGCGGATGGTGAGCTTGCCAGGCGGACCGATCAGCGGATCGGTCTCGTGGTAGAGCGTGGCGAAGGTGCTGTTGAGCAGCCAGGTCTGCTGGACGAACTCGAACTGGCGGGCGATGTCGGTGTTGAGGCAGACGAAGAGCAGGCCACGGTCCTTGCCGTCGTCGGGAGCGCCGCGGGCCAGGGTCGTCCCGTATTTGCGGCCGCGCCGGAGGATCCGGTGGTTGTTGGCCGCGTCGAGCAGGGTCTGCCGGGCGCCCTCGTTCGGGGCCAGAGCGTCGCGCGGGTTGGCGCGGCGGACATGCGACCCGGGCGGGCAGCCATGCCCCTGATAGTCGCTGGCGAAGAAGCCGAACTCGTTTTCCGGCTGGCCGTAGGCGTCGGGCGGCAGGAATCCCTTCGGGCAGAGAAGCGCCCCGTCGGTGTTGCGGCCGACGACCCGGTTGGCGATCCAGTCGGCGGTGACGTCCGGGGTGTTGTCGGGGTCGCGGGCGCGCAGATGAGCCGCGCCTTTTTCCATCGATTCCCAGAATTGGGCGACGTCCTGCTTGAGCTCGCGCACCACCATGTAGCTGCCGTTCAGACCGAAATTGAGGAAGCCGGCGGGCGCCCCCTCGGCGGTCAGCATCGACTGGTCGATCTTTCCTTCGGAGTCGATCGGAACCACCGGGCCCGGTGACTTTTCGTGGTGGGCGTCGGTATGGCCGATCAGGAAGTCGCCGAGGGGGACGCCGTGCCAGACGTCCTTGGGGCAGTCCTTGCCGTCGAGGACGACGCTCCCCTCCTCGAAGGGGATCGGCTGGGAAACGCCGTCGGCATAGCCGAAATGCTCGCGGCCGATGCCTTTCTCGTCGAGCCGAAGCTCGAGCGGAAGGCGATGGACGATGCGGATCGAATGGCCGGCGAGCGCCGTCTCGATGTCGCGCGCCCAGGCGTCGGCGCGCTCGCCGTCGGCCTCGTAGATCATCAGCAGGGCGTGGACGGTGATGTCGGTCGGCGAGGCGCGTTCAGCCGGCTCGCTCGGCTCGCCGATCCGCACCGGAACGTTGCCGCTCCAGCGCGGCCCGCCGGGGATCACCGTCTTCTGCCACTCGCCGCTTCGCCGGTCGCCGAGGCGGCGGAGCCGGTCTTCCTGGTACATGCCCTCGCGGAACGGCGGCGCGAAGCTGCGCAGAGTCGCTTCGGACAGGCCGGTCTTCGCCAGGCCGGTATAGGTGAAGGCGAGGCTCGCGACCCGCTCCTCGCGGCCGTCGGCATCGGTCACCGGCGCCACCTGGGCGAGCGTCTTCAGCCAGGCGCCCCGGCCGCCGCCGGACTCGCCGTCGGCGGCGTCGGGCCAGCCGAATTCGAGGAACAGGGCCCAGCCGGTCGGCAGGCCGCCGAAGCCGCTGACGACGATCGCCTGGGTCTGCTCGTCGAGCGGCGGCCGGAGCTTCCAGCCCGGCCGCTTGCGCCAGTCTTGAGTGCTCACAGGTCGTTCACCCATGCCCGCGCATCCTTCTCAGAAAGCTTCTTCTTCCGCAGTCCGCCGGCAATTCGGTAATTGCGCTCGATCTGGTCGGTGGTGAGGTCGCGATAGGCGCTGAACCAGAAACGGCTGACCGCCATCGAGTGCCGCGCCCAGTCCTTGAACTTGCGGCCGTGGCTGGCGCCGTCCTGGACCAGGAAGCGGGTCGGCGGGAAGCCCGTGCAGCTGCTCCAGGCGAGGGTCAGGCCGGCATGCGCCTTCTCGATGAAGTCGTCGAGATAGCTCTCCCAGCTATGGTCGAAATTGCTGAAGAACATCAGGCGGTGGCCGTTGTTGACGAACGCCCAGTGAGCGAAATGGATGGTGCGCATGCTCCCGAGATAGCCGCTGGTGGCGGTCACCCTCAGGATCATGCCCAGGCCCCAATGGCCGGCGCGGAACACGACGGTCCGGAGCACGCCCGGCTTGACCAGGACGACGCTGCCCATGTGGCTTTGCGTGATCCAGTCCTCGCGCCTGACCATCTCGCGCATCATCCGCTCGTTGATCGGCGGCGCGTCCTGAGAGGAATCGCGGCGCTCGAGCACGCGCACCCAGAGCAGGATTCCGGGGACGGCGAAGAATAGGACGCTGAGCAGGCCGAGCAGGACCGCCCTCACCGTCGCCGGAAAGATCAGCTCGAACGGCCGGTCCATGAGCGGAGCGAGGAGGAGCGCGCTGAGGCCGGCGGCGATCGCGGCATAAGCGGCGATGAAGAACAGGATGAGCAGCCAGTTCTTGATCGGGATGCTTCCCGGCCTGGCGCTGCCCGCCTTGCGCGGCGCCGCGGTTCCCGGCAGCGCCGTGCGCAGCCTCATCAGCAGGACGATGAGAACGGCCGAGGCCAGGCCGAGCGCGACGAGATAGCGGCTTGTCGGGGCGATCGCGGCGACGAGGATGCCCGGCAGCGACAGGACGAAGAGAACGAAGAAGGCGAAGCCGGTCAGCCGCAAAAGGTCGCTGAGCCGTTCGCTCAACGGGATCCGAGCCGGCGCCTTCTGGTCCAGCCAGGGGAATCGGGGCAAGAGGGCGGCGCGCAGCCGCTCGTGGATCACCTGCGGGCTGACCCCCCGATACGGGCTCTTCGCGCCCGCGTTTGAGTGCGCGATCTCGTCGCGCGTGGCGAGGTAGAGATCGCTCTCGGCAAGGATTCGCGCTCGGGTCAGGCCGCGATTGCCCTGGTGGAAGGCGCTCGGCTTCAGCGTCCGCGCTTCGAGATAGGGGGCGATGGGCGACCTCGAGCCGGGCCTGACGACCGCGTCGAAAAGCTCGCCGTCCTGGTCGAGCGGGCGCTTGCAGCAGCGGATCATGTCCCGCAGATTGTCGCCGATCGCCGCTTCCAGCTGCGCCCAGAACACGCCCGGCTCGCCGTCGAAATTGGCCTCGATGACGAACAGGGGATCGTAATCGGCCGCGGGAAAGACGCTCATCGACATCAGGTGGAGGACCGGCACCGATCGCTTGAGCCGGTCGTAGCTCTCCGGGATTCCGTGCGGCTCGGTCTCCTCCTGCTTCCTGAGCGCATCGAGAAGCCCCGAGAGCCGCGTGCAGCTTTCCGGCTGGACCTCCAGCCCGACCGACAACGTCGTCTGCCTCATTCGCCCCCGCGCCCCCTGAATGCTGCGATGAACTCCGGCCGCATCACATCGAGCGATCCGGGGCTTCGGCCGAGCGCCGAGCCGCCCCGAGTCGTGACGGAAATTCTACAGGAGAGGGTCGACGGCGCAAGCGGACTTGCCGCCCCCCCCCCGGGGCGGGCCGGATCGCCCACGCCGGACCGGTGCGGGACCCGCCGCGACGGCGGCCCGGCGCGCCGACCGTTACTTCAAGCTATTAGACGAGTGGAGTTCCTGCGCTTTGCCGGCTTGCGCATCCTCGGAGAAATAGCCTTGCTCCCGGCTAGCATAAGTATAACCTTCGATGCCGCGACTCGGGGAATAGACGAGTCGCGTCGGGATCGTCGCTTCTGTTGACGATCTCACCTAGGATTAGCTCGGCTGTAGTGACGCGTCGTCCTGCCATGTTCCAGCCCATTCGGCTGGGCGCATGCGGCTGCCTGCCGACTTCGCGTCGGGAGGCGACGATCTTCGCTGCGGCACGGCAGACGGAGGCGGAACATGGCGATCACCGCGGTCAAGATCCATCCGGCGATCGGCATCGCCCGGGTCGGCAACAGCCCCGACGAATTCTTCGTCGGCCCGGAACGGCGGTGGCAGCGCCCGGACCCCCAGGGCGGCTTCAAGGACGCGCAATGCCGGGTGAAGCGGCAGGCGGCGCGGTTCCGGGTGTTCGCCTATCATGACAACGGGACGGTCCAGGAGCTGACCTCGGCCGACGCCAAGATCAGCTGGACCGTCCACCTCGCCAACCGCAAGGCGGTCACCCGCAATTCGGGCGCCGCGGCGGACCTGACCATCGATCCCGGCTCGCGGACGCTCGAGGGGCCCAACAAGAGAAAGCTCTTCGACACCGGCCAGATCCGGCTGCCCAACGCTCCGGCGGTCACCGTGCCGCTCGGCGAGGCGCGCACCGACCAGAAGGCCCGGCTGCTCGTCCTCGGCGGCTTCGGCAAGTCCGCCTCGCCGACCAACCCGCCTTCGCCGCTCACCAGCTTCCTCGACAATCCCGGCTGGTACGACGACATTTCGGACGGGCCGGTCACGGCCAAGGTCAAGCTGCTCGGCTCGGGGCAGGAATTCCAGGCGGCGGGGGCTTGGGTGGTGGTCGGCCCGCCCAAATTCTCGCCGCTGACCGACAACGTGATCAGCCTGTTCGACACGGTCGCTCACCTCGCGATCGGCCAGGGCTGGCTGCCGGCGCCGGCCCAGCCTTCCTACACCAACGACATCTTCCCGATTCTCCAGAGCGCCCACGACGTGCAGTGGACGGAGAACGTCTCCTCCACACGCCACGCCTGGGCCCATCCCGTCTACGATGCGGCGACTCGGGAGGCGATCTTCAGCCGGCTCGCCAATCCCGCCGGCGGCGGCAGCAATATGCCACGCCTCAACGGCGCGACCCTGACCGGAACCCAATATCTGATGATGGAGCGCTGGAAGGACGGCAATTTCGCCCAGGACTGGGCCGGGCCGCCGAGCCCGGACGCCAACGTCAGCCCCGCCGGCCTCGACCGCTCCGCTCTCGAAAATTGCGTGGGAGCGGCCTTCTTCCCCGGGATCGAAGCCGGCGGCATCGCCCAGAAGCCGGTCGTCACGCCCGGCAACTATCTCGGCGCCGCCGATCCCATGAGGCTGAATCATGCCGTGCTCGGCCCCGGATCGATGAGCGAGTTCATGGCGCTTCCGTGGCAGGCGGATTTCCATGCGTGCGGCACCCAATGGTGGCCGGTGCCGCGGCCGAACTCGGTCTTCCCGCAAGGCTCGAACACCCGCCAGGCCTGGGATCGCGACGTCCTCAACTACCAGGAGATGGTAGACGAGTGGCACACGCTCGGCTTCATCATCGAGCAGAACGGGAGATATGTGGAGGTCGACCGCTGCGACACCTCCTTCGTCACGCTGCTGACCCAGCACCTCGTTTTCCAGGATGTCCCGCAAGGGCCGATGGGGACGGCGCGCAAGGTTCCGCTCGCCATCGCCTTCGAGGTGCGCTCGCCCGGCGCCGCCGTCACGCTCGAGCACGTGCCGGGCAGCGGTCCGGCCAACTCTCGCCTTTCGCTGGCCGCGACCTCGGTGACGGTCGGGCCGACCGTGGGCAACGCCATCGCCACGGCCCGCCTCTGGCTGGTCTACGAAACCGGTCCCGCCGGGGAGGTGATCAGCGACCAGCTCAGCATCAGCAATCCGGCCAACGGCCAGAGCTGGACCATCCATGTCAGCGCGAACACGGTGGCGCGCAAGACCGCAGGGGCGGTCCTCGTGCTCGACCGGTCGGGAAGCATGACGGAAGATCGCGGCGACGGCCAATCCAAGCATCAGAGCCTGATGGAGGCGGCGTCGATCTTCGTCGATGTGATGCTGGAAGGCGATGGCGTCGGGCTGGTCCGCTACAACGACAATGCCCAGCCGCTCCAGCCGGTCACGACCCTTGGCGCGCCCGACGATGCCAGCCACACCGCCCGGCAGGACACCAAGAACGTGATCACCGGCGGCGGCCTCAACCCGGGCGGCTCGACCTCGATCGGCGACGGCATATTCGAGGGCCGACAGCTGCTCGACTCGGCCGGCGCCTTCGATCTCAAGTCGATGCTTGTGCTGACCGACGGCAAGGAGAACAGCCCGCGCTGGATCTCCGACGTTTCGGGCGAAATCAACCAGACGACCTATGCGGTCGGCCTCGGGACGCCGCAGAATACCAGCGCCGCCGCGCTCCAGACGCTGGCCGGGAACCATGGCGGCTATCTGCTGGTGACGGGCGCGATCGCCGGCGACAACCAGTTCATCCTCCAGAAGTATTTTCTCCAGATCCTGGCCGGGATCAGCAACGCCGACGTCGTTCTCGATCCGGAGGGCACGCTCGTTCCCGGGCTCGAGCAGCGCATTCCGTTCCTGCTGACCGAGGCGGACGCCGGCGTCGACGTTATCCTGCTCACCTCCCGTCCCGGGTCGGTCGACTTCCGGCTCCAGACGCCCAACGGCTTCATCCTGGAACCGTGGCGGGCGATGGACGAGCCCTCGATGCGCTTCGTCATCTCCCAGGGGGTTTCCTATTATCGGGTGATGCTGCCGGTCGAGCTGCGCCCGGCGCGATTCGAGCAGGCCGGACGCTGGCACGCCTTGCTCACCATCGGCCGGCCGCGGCTCAAGCCCGAAGAGGAGCCGCGGGGCTCGCGCTTCGTCGCCGCCGCCGGGATTCGGGACGACATGCGCGACCCGGGCCGCAGGCTGCCGCCGCTCAACGTCGCCGGCCGGATGCAGCCCTATCCGGACCTCGCCGCCGCCCTGCACGGCGTCGAGCGCGCCCCGGCGGAAGCCCCATCCGCTTCGGCCATGGTCGCGCGCAGCCGCCAGGCCCTGCCGTTCAGCCTGGTCGTGCACAGCTATTCGAACCTGTCGCTTCGCGCTTCGCTGATGCAGTCCGGCTACGAGCCGGGAGCGACGGCGACGATCCACGCCACGGTGACCGAATCCGGCCTGCCGGCCCGCATCGGCGCTCGGGTGTGGGCCGAGATCAGCGGAGTGCGCGGCGCGAGCTGGGATATTCCCCTCGACGAGACCGAGCCGGGCCAGTTCAGCGGCAGCTTCGTCGCGCGCGCGCCCGGGGTCTATCGCTGCCGAGTGAGAGCCAATGGCCGGACCACCGCCGGCTATCCGTTCGAGCGCGAGCAGTCGCTCACCGCCGCGGTCTGGATCGGCGGCGACAGGGATGCCGATCCCGGCCACCGCACCGGCGGCCCCCTGGTCGACTGGGTGAAGGGGCGCGACGAGCAGCTATGTCAGCTCCTGCGCTGCCTGCTCGCCGAGGGCGGCATCATCACCCCCGATTTCGAGCGGCGCATGCGGGCGGCCGGGATCGACCTGGAGCGGATCCGCCATTGCCTCTCCGAATATTGCGACCCGCGGCGGCACGGCGTTGACAAGGGATAGCGCCGACGTCCTCGTCGTTGGCGGCGGGCCGGCGGGATCGGCTGCCGCCATCCGGCTGGCCGAAAGCGGCTATGACACCCTGATCGTCGACGATCCCGACCCCGCTCCGCTCCGGGTCGGCGAGACGATGGCGCCCTCGATACGCCACGGGCTCGAGCGCCTGGGGGCGTGGCGCGACTTCGAGGCGCTCGGCTCGGCGCCCTCCTTCGGCAACCGGATTCTGTGGGGCAAGGGCGTTGCGGAAAGCAGCTCCTTCATTTTCAGCCCTCACGGCAAGGGGTGGCACACCGACCGCGCCGCTTTCGACCGAATGCTGCTCCGGCGCGCCGAATCCGCTGGAGCGCGAATCCTCGAGCGCGGCCGCGTGCGCCGGCTCGGGCGCGACGGCAGTCGCTACCTGGCCCGGCTGGACGGCGGCGGGCGCAGCATCGCCGCGCGCGCCGTGGTCGACGCCAGCGGGCGCTCGGCCGCGATCTCGAGGCAGGTCGGGGCCAGGCGCCGTCCGGTCGACCGGCTCGTCGCGGCGGCCGTCCGCCTGCGCTGCACCCGCTCGATCGGCGGCCACGGACTGATCGAGGCGACCGAGCATGGCTGGTGGTTCTCGGCACCTTTGCCCGGCGCCGGAGCGATCGTCATGTTCATGACCGATGCCGACATCTGTCGCCGGATGCGGCTCTCCAACCCGGCCCGCTGGGACGCGTGGCTGGCCGCCTCGCAAGCGTCGGCGGAACGGGTCGAGGGCGCCGAGCGCGAAACCGGGCCGCGTATCTTCGCCGCCGTCTCGCAGCGCCTCGATTCCTCGGCAGCCCCGGGCGGGTGCGTCGCCGCCGGCGATGCCGCGCTCGCCGTCGATCCGCTGTCGGGGAGCGGGGTCGAGCGAGCGCTGCGCACCGGCGAATGGGCGGCCTTCGCCGTCGACCGCCGCCTCGGGGGCGGAAGGCCGGTCGAAGCCGACGCCGCTGCCGCGCTCGACGGCGAGTTCAGCGCCTATCTGGCCGAGCGGGCCGCCATCTATGGGGCGGAGGCGAGATGGCCCGACTCCCCGTTCTGGAGCCGACGGCGGCAATAAGCCCGGCGGACCGGCGCCTTCGAGCGACCGGCCCGTTCAGCTCTTGGCGAGCGCTTCCTCGACGGCGAGAGCCAGCTTGTCGGCGGCGTCGGCGCCCACGGTCTGGACCGTCCGCGCCCCGGTGTTGGGATCGGTGACGTGGAAGCTGAACGGCTTGTGCCGGAGCGGGCCCGCGATCAGGTCGGCGAGCATGATCTGGCGATGGCGGTTCTCCGCGTCGGCGAAAGGGGCGATCAGGTCGACGAGCCAGATCTTCTCGCCCGACGCCCACTCCTCGGGCGAGAGCCGGTTTTCAGTCTCGATCATCCCGGCCTCGATCTTGCGCTCGGCCGCGGCGTCGCATTTCGCCCACAGCGCCAGGCCCACCGGCCGCTCGGCGTCGCGGAACACATAGAATTGGCTGTGGATCAGCGCCGGCATGACCAGCCATTCGAGGTCGCCGATCGACAGCGCTCGGTGGAGCGGCGACTGGGTCAGCAGCCAGGTCATCTCGCCGAGGATGTGACTGACGGTCGGGGGCGCCGCGGGCGAAGGCGGCGGCGCCGTTTCAGGTTCGGTGGTCATTCCGTCAGCCTAGCCTCATGCGGCGTGGTAATCAAAGCGGGCGACGCCGCCGTCGAACCGGTCGCGCGAGGCTTCGCCGTGACGCGCCCCGAAGGCGGCCATGTCCTGAGCGATCAGGGCGAGCCGGCGATCGGGCAGCTCGCTGGCCACCGGCGCTTTCGTCGCCGAAGCCGCGCCCAGGATCCGGTTCGCGCTCGACGGAGCGGCGCCGGCCTGAGGGCTGAAATGGTCGAACGGATCGACTCCCTCGGGCAGGGCGAGGCCGGCGACGGTCCGCCGAAGCGACGGGACATCGCGGATGCCCTCGCGCAGCGCCGCGAGCTTCCCTTCGAGCAGGCCCTGCTCGGCCGCGCTCAGCGGCGACTGTCCGCCGCGGCCGGGGCGGAAAGCGAGCGCGGCGTCGGCGAGCGTGCCGACTGAGCCGTCGGTACGGGTGAAGGTGGCCGTCGCCGAAAGCACGTTCTGGCCGATTCTCACCGTCTGGCTGGTGGCCCGCGCGGAGAGGCCGATCGAGTCGATGCCGTGGGCCGCGAGCGACTTGAGCTCGCCGGTGTCGGTCGCTCCGTCGCCGTCGAGGTCCTGCCAGATGCTCAACTGAGCGAAACGCGCGTCGCTGGAGTCGAGCTTGCCGTCGCGACTGGAGTCGAGACGGGCGAGACCGTCGAGGCTGGTGTCGGCGTCGGCGGCCTCGCCGAGGAAGCTGAGCTCGCCCGGTCCGGAGATCCGGCCGTCGCCATCGCGGTCGATGACGAGGAAGCCGTCGCCCTTGCCGGTCCAGCCGGTGCGGTCGAGGGCGCCGTCGCCGTTCATGTCGAAGCGGGCTTTCGACTTCTTGATCGAGCGAGTCTCGACGCCGTCGCCGTCCAGATCGACGATGATCGGGTCGAACATCCCGAACGTCTTGTTCTTGAAGCTGAGCAGGGTCGAAGGCGCGACCAGGCCGGAGCGCGGGTCGACCTCGGCCTGCCCCCGCTTGGTCGTCAGGTACAGGCGCCCGCCTTCCGCGGTGATCGAATAGCGCTTGCTCTTGGCGGCGTGGCTGCTCGCGGCGAACTGGATCGCCGCCGCCGGCTGCGGCGCCGGCGCCGGATTGCCCTCATAGGCCAGAGCGACGTCGCCGGCCTGCCCGAACGTCCCGTCGGTGCGGGTGAAGCGGGTCATATTGAAGATGACGTTGTCGCTGTTGTTCTGCAGGGTCTGGCCGGTCGAATGGCCGGTGAGGTCGATCGACGCGATGCCTGCGGCGGCGAGCGTCTTCAGCTCCGAAGCCTGGCTGACGCCGTCCTGGTTGGAATCCTGCCAGACCTGGAACGCGGCGAAGCGGGCGTCGCCGCCGTCGAACAGGCGATCGTTGTTGCTGTCGAAGCCGGCGAGGCCCTCGAGGTCCGTCTTGGCGCCCGCTTTGTCCCCGACGAAGCTGATTTCCGAGGCATTGTCGATCTTGCCGTTGCCGTTGCGGTCGAGGGCCAGGAGCCCGTCGGCGGCGCCGACCCAGCCGGTGCGGTTCAGGGTCCCGTCGGCGCCCTGGTCGAAGAAGACGCTCGAGGCGGTAAGATGGGTGAGGTCGACGCCGTTGCCGTTGAGGTCGAAGACGATCGGCGCTTCGAAGTAGATCTGCGATCCGACCAGATAGTGAGCGGGGTCCGAAATATAGCCTGACGAGCCGGTCGCGGCATAGATTCCGTAGTCGGTGCCGTGGCCCGCCGTGCCGATATAGGTTCCGCTTTCCCCGCTCCCGTCGTGATCCTTCATGATCGTGTAATTGCCGCTGTTCATGACGTTGTAGATGATCCGGTAGTAGCCGGCGGCCAGGTCGAGGCCGGTCGTCGGGCCGACCAGTGCGTCCTGGTCGGACACGCTGAAATTCAGAGTGTAGGCCGAGCCCGCATTGACTCCGTCGCTCGGAGTGATCGTGATCGAGCGGGCGGCGGCGGCGCCGAGGCCCGCCTGGGCCCCGGGCGTCGTCTCGTAATCGTAGCCGTTGTTGATCCGAACCTCGTAGCGCAACGCCGTCGTGTTCCAGACGACCTTGAGCCCGGCGTCGCTGAGGGTGAAGCTGTGGCCGCCGCCGGCATGGTCCGGATCGGACAGGTTGAGCACGGCCACGGCCGTGTTCAGCGGCAGATTCTCGGGAAGGACTCCGGCGAAGCCGCTGAGCCACGTCACCCCGCTGATCGTCGGGGCATCGTTGACTCCGCTGACCGAGATCGTCGCCGTTCCGGTCGAGACGGCGCCGGCGGCGTCGCGCAGCGTATAGGTGAACGTGTCGGTCCCGGTCTCGCCCGCCTTGAGATACTGGAATGCCGACCCCTGGGCGTAAGTGATCGTGGTTCCGCTGAGGCTCAGGGTGCCGCCCTTCGAGGAGGTGGCGGAGACCGCGGAGACCGTCCGCGTGTCGCCGGTGTCGATGTCGGTGTCGTTCGCCAGAAGAGTCGAGGTCGCGATCGCGAAGCTCGCCGTGTTCTCGCTGGGACCGGCGATCGAATCGGCGACGGCGGTAGGGGCGTCGTTGACGCCGGTGATGGTGAGCGTCGCCGTCGCGGTCGACACGGCTCCGGCCGCGTCGCGCAGCGTATAGGTGAAGCTGTCGGTCGTGGTCAGGCCGGCGCGCAGATACTGGTAGCGTGTGCCTTGCGTGTAGGTGATCGTGGTCCCGCTGAGGCTGACCGACGCTCCGTCCGAGGAGGTCGCCGACACGGCCGAGACGGTGCGGGTATCGCCGGTGTCGACGTCGGTGTCGTTGGTCATCAGCGTCGAGGTGGCGATGGCGAAGCTCGCAACGCTTTCGGTCGGCCCCGCGATCGAGTCGGCGACGGCGACCGGCGCGTCGTTGACTCCGGTGATGGTGAGCGTGGCGGTGGCCGTGGAAACGCCCCCGGCCGAGTCGGTGATCGTGTAGCTGAAGCTGTCGGTGGTGGTCAGCCCGGCGCGCAGATAGTTGTAGCGCGTGCCTTGCGCGTAGGTGATCGTCGTCCCGCTGAGGCTGACCGCCGCGCCGTCCGAGGAGGTCGCCGAGACCGAGGTCACCGTCCGGGTGTCGCCGGTGTCGACGTCGGTGTCGTTGGCCAGCAGGCTCGCGGCGGTGATCGCGAAGCTCGCCACGCCCTCCGCCGGTCCCGCGATGGAATCGGCGGCGGCGACCGGGGCGTCGTTGACGCCGGTGATCGTCAGCGTGACCGTCGCCGTGCCGGTGAGGCCGCCCGAGTCGCGCACCGTGTAGGTGAAGGTGTCGGTCGTGGTCAGGCCGGCGCGCAGATACTGGAAGCGCGAGCCCTGGGTATAGGTGATCGTGCCGGCGCTGAGGCTGACCGCGGCGCCGTCGGAAGAGGTCGCCGAGACCGCTGAGACCGTCCGGGTGTCGCCGGCGTCGACGTCGGTATCGTTCGTCGCCAGCGTCGACGCGGTGATCGCGAAGGTCGCCTGGCTCTCGTTCGGCCCGGCGATCGAGTCGTTGACCCCGATCGGGGCTTCGTTGACGTCGGCCGGACGGACCTGGACGACGTAGGTGGCGCTGAGCGGCGCTCCGGGCACCGTCGAGTCGGTCACCTTGACGCTGAGGGCATAATTGCCGGCTTCGTAGTTGAGCGACTGGCCGGGATCGATGCGCAGCTGGTTGCCCACGATCGAGAAGATCGCCTGCGCCGCGGTGCCGACGATCTCATAGGTGTAGACGCCGGCCGGGTCGCCGGCGTCGGTGTCGCCGGGATCGACCGCCGAGAGCGTTCCGACCAGCACGTTGCCGGTATTTTCGAGGAACAGCGGCGAGGCATAGCCGAGCGTGATCGAGGTCGGCACCGTGTTGACGTTGACCTTGATCGTGGTGGAGGCGCTCGGGCCGATGGCGTAGCCGGGGTCGATGTCCGCGGCCGGGACATTCTCTTTCGACGAGGCGGTCACGGTGAGCGTGAAATCGGTGCTCGATCCGGCCGGCGGCGTGATCCGAAGGCCGGTGACCGACTGGGTGTTCCAGCCGGCGATGTTGACGCTGGTATAGCCGGTGGTGGCGGTGAAGCTGTTGACTCCGTCGGAGAGCACTGCGCCGACCGGTATCCCGGACACCGTCACGCTGTTGAAGATTTCCGAATTCGTGTCCTTGATCTTGGCGAGCGCTCCGCTGAGCGAGCCGGGCAGCGTCACCAGCAGGCCGGCATTGGTGTTGGCGCTGGTCGCGGTGCTGATCTGGACCGCGTCGGCGCGCGCGAGCACCCGGAAATTGTAGACGAGCGGATCGAACGATTCGAGATAGCTGTCGGCCGCCTTCAGCGAGAGCGTCACCAGCCCGTGCGCGTCGGGGACCGCGGTCAGCTTGACGATGCGAACCCAGGGATCGGCGGAATCGGTGGTGATGTCGGCCGCCGCGATCGGCTGAATCGCGGTGCCGGCGACGCTGACCGAGAGGTTGACCAGCGAGGCCGTGACCGTCTCGGCGTCGTGCAGGCGGAACTTGAGGTAGATCGGCCCCACCGGATCCTCGCCGACGGAGACCGCATTGCCGACGACCGAGGTCACGGTCGGCGCCGTATTGTTCGACCAGGCGGAATCGATCCGGCTCTTCAGGGTCGAGTCCATGGTCGCGACGCTGGTCGGAACCGACTGATTCTCCATCAGCGAGAGCAGGGTCGGCATGTTGACCGCCCAGTCGCTGTAGACGCCCCCGGCGAAGGATTCGGAGCCGGCCATGAAGATATCGACTCGGAAGGCGTCGTCGGCGGACCAGTCGCCCGCGACCGCGTTGGTGAACCAGCCTTTGACGGTGACCTGATCGAGCGTGCCGATCACTCGGACGACGAGATCGCTCCCGCTCTTGGTGAACCACAGGTCGGTGTTGACGATCGACTGGGCGAGGTTCGCCGAATTATAGAAGAATTCCACGGCGTCGCGGGCGAGATCGTCGTCGTAATTGTAGATTTCGTCGACTCCGCTGCCGCGCCGGAAGAGATAGGTGTCGGAGCCGTTGCCGCCGGCGAGCTTGTCGTTGTCGGCGCCCCCGTCGAGGACGTCGCCGCCATTGCCGGCATCGAGGATGTCGGCGCCGGCCTCGCCGTAGAGGAAGTCGCCGTCCTCGCTGCCGAACAGCCGGTCGTTGCCAATGCCGCCCCACAGATTGTCGACGCCGTCGCCCGCATAGATGACGTCGTCGCCGCTGCCTCCCGTGAGCGTGTCGGCAGAGCCGCTGCCGTAGATGATATCGTCGCCGCCGCCGCCGTCGACGATCGCGCCGGTCCCCAGCCCGCGCAGCTCGTCGTTGTGCGCCGAGCCGAGAAGCTTCTCGATGCCGACGAAGACATCGCCTTCGGCGTCGGCGCCGAAAGCGGTCCCCGCCGCCAGGTCCACGCGCACGCCGTTCAGGCTGATCGTCCTTCCGGCGACCGTCAGGCCGGGCACCGAGACGGCGCCGACCGCGGCCGAGGCGACCGGCGACGCGGCGACGGCCGAGCCGGCATAGCTGGCCGTATCGATGCCGTCCAAGTCGGTCAGGGTGTCGGCGCCGGCGCCGCCTTCGAGCGTATCGTCGCCGGCCTCTCCGTCGAGCGAGTCCGCCGAGGCGCCGCCCTCGAGGTCGTCATTGCCGGTGCCGCCCGCCAGCGTGTCGGCGCCGTCGCCGCCGATCAGGCGGTCGGCTCCGGTGCCGCCGATCAGCTGGTCGGCGCCGGCGCGGCCGTCGATCACGTCGTTGCCGGCGCCGCCGTCGATGTCGTTGTTTCCGGCCGAGCCGCTGAGCGTGTCGGCGCCGCTGCCGCCGATCAGGTTCTCGACGTCGAGGACCTTGGTGGTATCGGCAAGGTCGGCGGTGATCGCCGAGGCGGTGCTCGTCACCCTCGCGAAGCTGAGCGTGTCGATGCCGTCGCCGCCATAGACCCGGTCGCGGACCGGATCGGCATAGAGGAAGAAGGTGTCGTCGCCGCCCTCGCCGTACAGGGCATCCTCGGCGCTGTCGGTGACGTAGGCGCCGCTCGTCGCGTTGCCGGACAAAGTGTCGTTGCCGAGCCCGCCATAGACGGTGTCGAGATCCCCCTCGCCCCACAGCGAGTCGTCGCCGTCGTCGCCGCGCAGCACGTCCATCCCCATGCCGCCGTAGACGGTGTCGTTGTCGAGGCCGCCGGCGAGCGCGTCGTTGCCGTTTTCGCCTCTCAGGGTGTCGGTGCCGGCATCGCCCCGGACGTCGTCGTCGCCGATCCCGGCGAACACCGAATCGCTGCCGGTGCCGCCCATGACGAGGTCGTTGTCCTCGCCGGTATAGACGATGTCGTTGCCGAGGCCGGCCGAGACGACGTTGTCGCCGAGGCCGGTGACGATGAGATCGCTATAGGCCGAGCCGGTGACGTTCTCGATCGAGTCCGGCGTGTAGCTGTCCCCGGCGGCGTCGCCGGCGGTGCCGCTATAGGCGGCGATGCCGTTGTTGAGCGTGGCCGACAGGTTCAGTCGCACCAGGGCGGTGGCGGCGCTGAAGTCGAGCAGGTCGATGCCGAGCCCGCCGTCATAAGTGTCGGCGCCCGCGCTTCCCTCGAGGATGTCGTTGCCCGCGGCGCCGATCAGCGTGTCGTCGCCGGCGCCGCCGTCGAGAGTGTCGACTCCGCCGCGGCCGGTGATGACGTTGCCGAGGCTATTGCCGGTGAAATTGTGCGCCGCGTCCGACATCGCCGTCAGATTCTCGACATTGGCCTGAAGGACATAGGTGCCCAGGGCGGTGCGCACCTCGTCCGCTCCGTCCCCGGCCGCGAGCTCGACCGTCTGGTCCCCGCTGGTGTCGACATGATAGGTGTCGCCGCCGGCGCCGCCGATCAGAGTATCGCTTCCCGTGGCGCCGTCGAGCGTATCGGCCCCGGCGCCGCCGGTGATCGTGTTGACCAGGCTGTTGCCCGTTCCGGCAAAGGCGGCGGCGCCGCCATAAGTCAGATTCTCGAGGTTCGCCCCCAGAGTGTAGCTGGCGAGGGTCGCGACGACGGTGTCGGTGCCCTCGGCGGCAAGCTCGGTGACGATGTCGGCGGAGTCGCCGACGTCGTAGCTGTCGTTGCCGGCGCCTCCGATCATCGTGTCGGCGCCGGTGCCGCCGTCGAGCGAGTCGTGGCCGCCCTCGCCGCGCAGAGTGTCGCCGCCGCCGCCGCCCTGGAGGCTGTCATTGCCGAGGCGGCCCTCGATCGTGTCGGCCCCGGCGCCGCCGGTGGCGTTGTCGTCGCCGGCGCCGCCATAGATGAGGAACGTCCCGTCGAGCTCGGCGCCGCCGTTGAAGGTCAGGGTCTCGCCCACCTTGAGAGCGTTAGCGTCGACGTTGAGCCGCTGACCCGCGACGACGTTCGCGTTGTTGGTGGTGAGGTTGTAATCATGGTCGACGTTCGCGGCGACGTCGCGCCCGGACAGCACGGCCAAGCCGTCGATCCCCTGGATCTGGGTCGCGTTGAAGACGATCGAGTAATTGCCCCGCAGGGCGATCCAGTCGCCGCCGCCGGCGCCGCCGACGACCACGTCCGCGGAGTCGAACGCGCCCACGGCCTCGAAGACGAAGGCGTCGCCCAGGCTGCCGCCGGTCAGGTTGTTCGCCCCGGTGCCGGCATAGACGGTGAACTTGCCGTCGAGCTCGGCCGAGCCGTCGAAGGTGAGGCTCTCGCCGGAGCGCAGCCCGCCGCCGTCGACGACCAGGGTCTGGGCCGCGGCGACGTTGGCGTTCACGACGCTGAGGTTGTAGCTGAAGTTCGTGGCGACGCCGTAACCGAACTCGGAATCGTTGCCGGCGAGCAGCGCGAGCGTCTCGACGTTGATCACTCCGGCCCCGAGCGCCAGCTCGGTCGCATAATTGCCCTGCAGCACCAGCCGGTCGCTTCCGGGGCCGCCGTCGACGGCGTCGGCCGAGGTCATCGCGCCGCCGACATAGACGACGTCGTTGCCGTCGCCGCCCAGACCGCTGTCGTTGCCGCCCTGCTGGAGGAGCAACGTATCGGCGCCGGCCCCGCCAGTGATCCGGTTGTTGCCGGTATTGCCGGTGAAGCTGTGCGCAACGGCCGTGGTCGCGGTCAGATTCTCGACGTTGGCCTGCAGGGTGTAGGCGGCAAGGCCCGTGCGCACCTCGTCGGCGGTGCCGCCGGCGGCGTCCTCGATCGTCGCGTCCGCGGCGGTTTCGACCAGATAGACGTCGTTGCCGGCTCCGCCGCTCAGCGTGTCAACGCCGGCTCCGCCGTCGAGCGTGTCGGCGCCGGCGCCGCCGGAAACGGCGTTGGCGAGCGAATTGCCGGTGCCGCTGAAGGCGGCGCTCCCGCCATAAGCGAGATTCTCGACATGGGCCCCGAGCGTGTAGGCGGCGAGGGTCGTGACGACCTTGTCGACCCCCTGCTCCGCGACTTCGGTCACGACATCCCCGACATTGTCGACATGGTAGGTGTCGCCGCCGATGCCGCCGGCGAGGGTGTCGGTGCCGCCGCCGCCGTCGATGACGTCGGCGCCCGTCGAGCCGACGATCAGCTCGGCCCCGGTCGAGCCGACGATCTTCGCGATGTCCTCGACGGCGATCGCGCTGAGGTCGAGCGTCGCGCCTGCGGCGAGCTGGATCTGGACGTTGGCCTTGCCGTTGCCGTCGATCATCTCGACTCCGGTCAGCGACGAAAGGCCGATGACCGCGCCGTCGGCCTGGGCGACGATCCGGTCGACGCCGATGCCGCCGTCGACTGAGTCGAAGCCCGCTTCGGCAAGGTAATGGAGCTCGTCGTCGCCGCCGCCGGCCTGGAGGGAATCGGCGCCGGCTCCGCCGACGATGACGTCGTCGGCGGTCGAGCCGGCGATGATGTCGTCGCCGGCGAGCCCCTCGAAGCGGCCGCCGCCGACCAGATTGCCCGGCGACATCGTATCGTTGCCGGTGGTGCCGCGGACGACATATTTGTCGCTGAAGCTGTCGAGCGGCTGCCAGAGCGCTTCGAACACCGCCTGATATTGAGCGTCGGGCTCGCCGCCGCCGATGCGCACCATCTGGGCGAGCATCGCGGCGACGTCGGACTGGGTGATCGCCTTGTCGCCGACCACGATCCGCCGCGCCGCGTTGGTCGACGGCGCGGTTCCGGTCGTCGCCGCGAACCAGCTCTTGACGGTGACCGTGCTCGCCGCCCCGAGGACGGTGATGACGAGGTCGAGCCCCGACTGCGCGAGCCGGATCTGCCCGGCGTCCAGCTTCGTCTCGCCGCCCTCGACGGCTTCGCCGAAGACGATGCTGTCGTGGCCGCCGCCGGTGGTGATCGTGTCGATGCCGCCGTCTCCGGCGATCAGGTAATTGTCGGCGTCCGCGCCGCCGAGCAGCTGGTCGTTGCCGCGGCCGCCATAAAGGACGTCGGTGCCGCTGCCGCCGCGCAAAGTGTCGGCGCCGTCGCCGCCGACCAGGGTGTCGCCGCCCGCCCCGCCGTACAGCGTGTCGTCGCCGTCGCCGCCGATCAGGGTGTCGAACCCGCCGCCGCTGCCGAGCAGCTGGACATTGTCGATCGTCGCACCGGCGCCGTCGGCGGCGCCGAGGCCGACGAAACGCAGGCTGTTCGCGCCCGAAGCCGAGCCCTTGAGGACGAAGCTGTAGTCGCCGCCGACGCTGATCGTCTCGATCTTCTCGGAGTTCCACCACAGCTCGAACGCGCCGGAGGCTCCGGCCGCGTTGGCCGCGTTGAACGTCAGGGTCACCGGCTGTTCGGCGCCGAGGCCCTCGATCGCCTGGGTGACGGTGAGGTTGGCGGTTCCGCCGTCGAGGGCGAGGCGGCGGCTGCCGGCCGCTCCGGTGACGAGGAAGGACGCGCCGGCGAGAGTCTGCCATCCCGGCAGGTCCGTCGTCCGGGTGCCCCCGGTCACGGCCGTGTCGCCGGCCGGATCGCCGAGATCCTCGAAATCGCCATTGGCGATGCGCTGATAGCCGCTGACGTCGGCCGAGCCGCTGGCCTCGGCGGTGTCGTGATCGCCGCGCAGGATGTCGTTGCCGACGCCGCCGAGCAGAACGTCGTTGTCGGCGCCGCCGGTCAGCGTATCGCCGGCCTCGCCGCCGTCGAGATGGTCGTCGCCCGCGCCGCCCTCGAGGATGTCGGCGCCGCCATTGCCGAGCAGGGTGTCGCGCCCGTCATGCCCGCGCAGCGTGTCGCCGCCGTCATTGCCCTGCAGGCTGTTCGCGCCGCCGTCGCCCTCGAGCGTGTCGCCATGGTCGGTGCCGATCAGATTCTCGATTCCGGCCAGCGTGTCCGCCGCGATTCCCGCCTCGCTGCTCGTGCCGGTTTCCAGGGAGGCGGCGACCGCGACGGTCGAGCCGAACCAGGTGGCGGTGTCGACTCCGGCTCCGCCGACCAGGGAGTCGACGCCTTCGCCGCCGGCGAGGAGATCGTCGCCGGTGCCGCCGTCGAGGCTGTCGGTGCCGTCGCGGCCGCTCAGGGCGTCGTTGCCGGCGCCGCCGGTGAGGATGTGGCCGTCGCCGGCCGCCATGTCGACGACGAGATTGTCGCCGCTCGTCCCGGCGGTGAGGAGAACGCCCGACGAATTGAAGACGAGGCCCTTGAGCGACACATGCTCGCCGTCGGCGAGGACGAGGCTTTCGACGCCGCGCGCGGTATCGAACGTCGCCGCCGCCGGATTCCTGAAATTCTTGAGCGTCACCGTGTCCGTCGTTCCGTCGATCGAGACCACGAGGTCGGCGCCGACGAAGGCGAAGCTGAGGTCGGTGAGTCCGATCGTCTGGAGGCCGGTGGCGGTGCTTCCGCGGCGGCCGCTGACGTCGTCGAGGAACAGGGTGTCGTCGCCGGCCGCCTGCTGCGGCGCGGCTTCGGTGACCGCGGCTCCCGTGAAGGTGAATTGCGGCGTGCCGTCGTCGTTCAGAACCCAGCCGTCGGCCGCCCGCGCCGGGGCGAGCGGATTGATCGAGCTGCTGATGAACTGCTTGCGATAGACGACCTCGCCGGTCTCCGCATTCTCGATGCGGTGCATGAACTGGTAGGTGGTGCCGGACTTCGAGACCATGTCGACTCGGTCGACATAGCCGGCGGCGAGGACTCCGGCGGCGTCGACGATCGTCGTTCTCACCTCGGCGAACTGGTCGTAGACCTGGTCCTGGCCGTCGCCGCGCCCGAAGACGTAGGTATCGTCGCCGAGATTGCCGGCGACAACGTCGGCGCCCTTGCCGCCGGTGAGCTCGTTGGCGCCCTGGTCGCCGTTCAGCGTATCGGCGAAGTTGGAGCCGACCAGGCCTTCGATCTCGGAATAGGTGTCGCCCTGGGCGTCGCCGGAATTGGCCGCGGCATTGGCGAGCAGCGCCTGGACGCCCGCCGTCGCCGTCGCATAGCTGGCGACGTCGTAGCCCGCCCCGCCGACCAGGGTGTCGCCGCGCGCGACTCCGGCCTCGCCGGCGAGGACATTGCCGAGCGCATCGCCCTGGTCATGGTCGTGGAAGGCGCCGTTGGCGCCGCCGTCGAGGATATCGTCGCCGACCCCGCCGAGCAGGATGTCGGCGCCCGCGCCGCCCTTCAGCCAGTCCGCGCCGGAATTGCCGGCGATCAGGTCGTTGCTGCCGCCGCCGGTGACGCTATCGTCGCCGGTGCCGGCGGTGATCCAGGCTGCCCCGGTCGCTGCCGCGGCGATCGTGTCGGACCCGTCGGTGCCGCCCTGCAAGGTCAGCCTCGACACGTCGACCGTGCCCGAAGCGAAGAAGCCGAACTTTTCGATATTCTTGGCGGCGGCGCCCGAGGCCCACTCCTTGAGGACGATCCGGTCGGTGAGGGTGGCGAAGGCGCCGAGCGTGCCGCCCGCGGATTCGACGCCGACGACGACGTCGCTGCCCACGACCCGGAACTGGAGGTCCCCGACGTCGATTCCGATTCCGAATTCGACGGCGTCGACGCCGCTGTCGGCGGCGATCAGGGCCGCGTTGGCCGGCTTGTGGTGCGACAGGATTCCGGTCGCGATGTCATATTCGACCCGAACCAGCCAGTTCTGGCCGTCGAAGATCTTCACCGTGCCGTCGTAGATGTGCTCGGCCTCGGAGCCGGTGCCCCAATGATAGGGCGACTGCAGTCCGCTGCCCGAGACCCAGACGGTCTCCCATTCGTTGCTGAGCTGGTCGACGAACGTGTCCGCCCCGTCGCCGCGGCTGAACTTGAAGAGGTCGTCGTCGCTGCCGCCGACGACGAAGTCGTTGCCGGCGCCGCCCGAAACGACGTCGGCGCCGAGCCCGCCGCGCACCTCGTCATTGCCGCGGCCGCCCGAGACGCTGTCCGATTCCGAGCCGCCGAGGACGATGTCGTCCCCGTCCATGCCGACGACGATGTCGCGCCCGGGATCGCCCGAGACGAAATCGTTGCCGTTGCCGCCATTGCCGAAATCGTTGCCGAACAGCAGGTAGACGACGTCGTTGCCGTCGCCGGCATGGACGAAATCGTCCGCGTTCGTGCCCCAGATGAAGTCGGCGCCGGTCGTCCCGAGCGTGAAGGTGTCGAAATCGGCGATTCGCAGTTGCTGGCCGTCGGCGAACTGCAGGTTCTCGATCTTGTTGAGCGGGTTGAACCAGTCCTGAAGGACGATCTTCTCCCCGGTCGTCGTGATCTCGATCGTGAGGTCGGTCTTGGTGTCGTTCGCGAGGATGCTGATGTCGCCGATCGTGATGCCCGCGCCGAGGACCAGCGTGTCCTCGCCGCCGGCCTGGACCTCGCTGCCGGAGACGACCCGCGAATCGGTGGCGACGGCGTTGCCCGTCCAGCTGCCGAGGCCGAACCGGCGGAAGAGGGCGTCGCCGATGGCGGTGCCGACGTCGATCGCCATCGGGCTCACCTTGTCGACGAGCTGCTGGACGGTGAAGCCGCTCTCGTCGCGAACCAGGTCGGCGTCGGCGGCGAGCGTGCTGCCGTCGGAATCGCCGGCGCGGAAGATATATTGGTCGTCGCCGGCGCCGCCGTGGAGAATGTCGCCCTTGCCGGCGCCTCCGGCGAGGATGTCGTCGCCGCGGCCGCCTTCCAGGACATCGGTGCCGGTGCCCCCCTCGAGCCAGTCGGAGCCTTCGCGCCCGATCAGAGCGTCGTTGCCGGCGCCGCCGTCGAGATAGTTGCCGTCGCCTCCGAGGCTGGTCCCGGTCGACGAGCCGGCGTTCAGCGAGTCGTTGCCGTCGCCGCCCAGCAACCAGTCGTCGAGGCGGCCGCCGAAGAGCGAATCGTCGCCGCCGCCGCCGAAGACGTTGTCGCCGCGGTCGGAGGCGTGGACAGTGTCGTTGCCCGCGCCGGCATCGATCAGGGCGGCGACCTTGATCTCCACCGCCGCGCCGTTATGGGCGGCGCCGTCGACGTTGAGGCCGACATTGGTCGTCGAGCTGGTCGCGACGAGCTGGTCGCCCGCCAGCCGGATCGTATCGACCCCCGCCGTCCCCCGGATCCGGATTTGCGAGCCGGCGTCGATCGTGTCCGCGCTGGAGCCGAGCAGGACGGCATTGTGGTCGTAGACCGCCCACGAGCGAGCGCCGATGTCGAGGTCCATCTGCGCTTCGAGCTGGGCGGCGTTGACGGCGAGGCCGTCGATCGCCCCGTTGAGGACTTCGTCGAAGAACAAGGTGTAGCCCCCGACCCAGTCGGTGGCGGCTCGGCGGTTGAGCCCCAGCTCGACGGCGCGGGTCAGGGTGACGAGCCAGCCGGCCGCGAACGGAGTCTCCGGAGCCGCGGCGATCAGCGCGTTGATGATCTCGGGATCGGCGAGATAGGCGGAATAATCCTGCCCGACCTTGATGTCTCCGAGCAGGGTGATGACGTCGAATTCGCCCGAGGCCCCGGCGCCGTCGGACTGCGGGTTCCCGCCCGCGCCGGCCAGCGATCCGGCGACGGCGCGCTTGACGTAGATGTCGCCCCCGCCGAGCTGCCCGATCATGCTCGAAAGGCCCAGATAGGTGCCGTGGGCGATCAGGTCCTGCGCCGCGGTCGCGCCGGAGAAACGCGCGGTGATCGCGTCCTTGTCCTTGGTCGCGGTGGGACGATAGACATATTCCTTCTTGCGCATCCCGTAATTGCCCGACTGGACCGACGCGGGATCGAGCAAGGTGGCGCCCGAGGCCTGGAGGACGGCGTTGAAATGGCTCGCCGTCGCCATGGCGAGGCTCTTCGCGGCCTCCTTCGACCCGCCCTTGCGGGCGTAGATGTTGGCCGCGACGAACGAGCCCGAGGACGAGTCCCAGGCGACGTCGGCGCCGGATCGCGGCGTCCCCCCGAAGATCGAGCCGATGAAGCCGCCGATCAGAGTGTCGATGAAGACGACGGCGGCGACGATGGCGACCGCGACGAGGGGGTTGGTGATGCCGAGCGCGGCGATCGCCTTCATCGCCGCCCAGCTGCCATAGGCCGCGCCGACGGCTGAGCCGATCTGGCCGCCGACCGTGTCGAAGGTCTTGACCTCGGCGGCGAGCTTCGAGCCGATCAGCGATCCGATCGCGTTCGCGAGCAAGAGCGGATTGACGCCGGCGAAGAGCTGGTCGGGGGTGAGGACGTTGGCGCCGCCGACGACGTTGGTGAGGATCTTGTTGATGACCGCGCCGCCGACCGAGCTCAGCGCCTCGCCGAAGGTGCCGCTGGCGCCGACCGCCTTGAGCAGCTCGGCGGTGATGTAGGACGATACCGCGCCGACCGCTCCGCCGACGAGATTGTCCTTGAAATTCTCGAACAGCCCTTCGACGCCCGAGCCGAGGATGTTGGTCGAATGCTGGCCGCTGTCCAGGGCCTCGCCGAAGGCGCCCAGTAGCGTCTTGAGCGCCGCCGAGGCGGCGATCTGCCCGAATGGGTTGTCGGTGACCCGCTTGCCCAGGACGGAGCCGAGCGCGATTCCGAGCTGCGCTCCGTCGAACGTGGTCAGCGCTCGGATGGCGCCGTCGTAAAATTCCTCGACCGCGACCTGGAGACCGTTCGGTCCCTCGATGGTGACGGTGACGCCGACCCGGCTGGTCAGGCGCTCGGCGTCGCGAACCCAGCCCTGGGTCACTGCGTTCTTGAGGTCGCCGACCGTGGTGATGGTGGTTCCGGGGTGGGCGCGCTGGATCGCCGCGATCAGCCCCTGCAGCCGCGCATTGTAGCCGGTGGCGCGCGAGTTGAGATAGGCGGTGCCGGTGCCGACCAGGTCGCCCCGGGCGAGCGCCGCGGTGAAGGCCTTGCCCTCGACGGGGTCGTTGCGAACGTGGGTGCCGGTGACGGCTCCGGCGAGCGGAGTGCTGTCCGCCAGGGCGAGCACCTGGGTCAGGATCTGGTTGTGGCCGCCGAAATGGTAGGCGGGAGCCGGACCGGGGCCCGGCGTCTCGTCGATACCGGGGTGGACGACCAGCTCGTGCTCGGCCGTAATCCTCAGATAGGCGGCGGCGTTGGTGATCCCGAGATGGTTCTGGAAGAAGCTGTCGGCGAGGTCGAAGATGTTGAAATATTTGGTTCCACCGACATCGTAGATGGTCGAGTTGGCGGTGACGCTGTTCTGAAGGAAGGCGGCTTCCGCGGCGGCGTTCTGGAATCCGATCGGGATCAGCAGGTTGAGGAAGGCCCTCATGTCGGCGGCGGCGCGGTTGGCGGCGTAGGTGCCCTCCCCCATCGCTCGGACCACGTCCCTGATGACCTCGTCGAAGCCGAAGCCCACGCCGCCGGCGATCTCGGAGATCGGCCTCGTGTTGAGATGGGTGACGGCGCCCTGGTTCGTCGTCGTCTGGCGGCGGATGTCGAGCAGGATCGTGGTCCCGCCATTGTCGGTCGCCGGCCGCGGCAGGAATTCGGGGCCCTTGCTCGGGTCGTTCGCGTCGTAATTGGGATTGGGCACGGGCTGGATGACGGCGAGAGCGTTGAGGTAGGACAGGAACGAGCCCGAGCTGGCGGTGCCGCCGTGGATCATCTGATCGAGGATCCCGATCACCTGCTCGGTGGCGTTGATGACGACCAGGTTGGGCAGGTTCCTGGTGGTGCGCACCGTCGCGGGGATCTCCCAGCCCTGGCGGGTGGCGTTGTAGACGAAGATGCCGTTCGTGCTGGCCGTATTGGCGGCAGGGGCCGCCGTCGCCGCCGGCTCGTTATATTGCGGGGTCGCCGTCACGGTCGTGAAGACGCGGGTGGCCGGGGGCGTGGGCGGGGGCGGCGTGCTCATGGGGTCACCTTGTCTCGTTGAGGTGCAGCGCGGCGATGGTGCGGCACACTTGTTGCTCGGAATGTCTCGCGGTCAGCGGGCCGCCGTCGAGGCTGCCGCACATGATGTGCCACCAGGAGGTGCCGACCTGCGGCTCCACCGGGGGGCTGACCTCGATCGCCTCGCGCATGGCGAGGAAGGCCAGCGAATCCTCGGCCGGGGCCGCGGTCGCCCGGTCGAACAGGGTCCAGACGTCGTCCAGCTCGCAGCGCGAAGCCTCGGCGCAGCGCCGAGTCTGCTTGATTCCGAGCCATAGCGACCAGACCAGGCGCGCCTGCTCGGCGCTGAGCGTTCCGGCCGGCTCGTCGAAGATGCACTGGCGGGTGCGGAACCGGCGCTCGGTGTCGACGGCGTTGAAGATGAAGGAATAGGGATTGGCCCCGGCATCGCCGAGATTGGCCCTGATCCGGCACGCGCGGAAGTTCGTCTCCAGGCGAACGAGGTCGACAAGAAGGTCGAGCTCGGCCCGGTCGCACGCCCGATCGTCGCCGGCCCCGGGAGCGAGGCCGCACAGCCTCAGCAAGGCGGGGATGCGCGTCGGGCCGTAGCCCGAAATGTCGGCGATCGAGCGCGGCCACAGTGGAGGCTCGCCGATCGCCGTATTTTCGGGCGCGACTCCGCCGGCGGCGGGGACGAACTGGGTCTGGAAGCCCGCTCCGTCCAGGCTTCGCCGGTACAGGCGCCTTGCCATGGCCGGATCGCGCTCGACCCCACGGCCCTCTTCATAGCGGATGCCGAGATCGAGCTGCGCCTGCTTGTCGCCCCCTGCGGCGCGGCGGGCGATCGACTGGAGCTCGGGATCGGCGGCACCGGCGGCAAAGGAGATGCCGGCATAGGAGCCGACGGCACAGGCGACGAGGAAGAGCGGGACACAAAGCGAAATGAGCGCGGAAACAGGCCCGCGCGCAATGCGCATCAAGTTTCGGTGACCCCCCACAGGACACTTTCGTTTCGGCCGACGCCGAAACAAATCCGACTCAGCAGTTCTTGACGCTACATGCTCATGCCCCAAGACTGGCGTCAAGCGAAATAAAGCTGTAAAATCATCGACAAAGCCGTCTTGCAGCTTTCCTCGGAAAGCACGGATTCCTCAGCAACGGCCCACTAGTCTTCTATCGAGGACGGCTTGCAACTGGGCCTTCGAACGGCTTGCGGCCGACGCAATTCCGGCATGATTTCCCCGCAGAGCTCGAGGACGCACCGGATTCCGGACGCCAGGGGACAGTCACTTGGGACAGTCACTGGTGACTGTTCCAAGTGACTGTCCCCAACCTCTGTCCCCAACCCGCTTCAGAACCGGATTCTGAGGCCGGCTCGGAACGACTGGCCGTCGACGTCCTCGCCGAACAGCATTTCGCCGCGGGCGAACAGCTCGACATGGCCGGTGATCACCGACAGGCCGCCGCTGAGCTCGCCATAGGTGCCCGGCGCCTGGTCGGTCAGCTCGATCAGGGTGCCGAGGTTGAAGTCGGTCCGGTTCTCGCCGTCAAACTCCTCGATTGCCCGGATTCCGACGAACGGAGCGAACGTGCCGTCGCCGGTCTCGAACACTCCGCCGAAGCGGAGCCCGGCATGGCCGCGAAGGCTCTCGGCATCCTCGAACCGGACCTCGGCCGTTCCGCTCTGGTAGCCGTCGATCTCGGCCGTGATCCACGACACCCCGACCGAAGGCTCGGCGAACAGCCGGCCGAACCGGAGCCTCGCCCCGGCGTCGACCTGGGCCCCCCAGG
>Ga0196962_10000162_pt1 | contig 38202 bp, 32 predicted proteins | sample S3v_20metaG_FD_183186 | JGI IMG/M metagenome (GOLD analysis project Ga0196962, IMG submission 183186) | Soil microbial communities from Anza Borrego desert, Southern California, United States - S3+v_20 | ecosystem: Environmental > Terrestrial > Soil > Desert | place: USA: California | collected...
GCCGCGGCCACGCCCGCGCTTCGGCCACGGCGCCGAAGCCGACATCGGCGCGTGGCGGCTGCTCGGCTGCTTCCACCCGAGCCAGCAGAACACCTTCACCGGCACGCTGACCGTGCCGATGATCGACGCCGTGTTCGCCCGCGCGAAAGAGCTGGTCAGCGACCCCGGCTAGTCCTTCTCGGTCTTGGGAGCTGCTTTGTGCTTTTCCGATGAGGCGGCCTCGAAGCCCAGCATCGCGACCGAGACCGGGATCCCCGCGGCGTCCTCGGCGACCAGCCTGGCGGCGCTCTCGCTCTGGACCTCGAAGACCTTCTCGAGCATCTCGTCGAGCGCGACCTGCAGCTCGTCCCAGCCCTGCTCGTCGATCAGGATCGGGGTCCAGCTCAGGTGCCGGTTCGAGCGCTTGTCGAACGTGCCCCCCTGCACCGCAGCGGAAACGTCTTTGAAGATGTTGTCGATCCCGCTCGCGCTGATCCCGGGGCGAAGCGAGGCCGGCAGGGCCGCCCATTCGTCGGAATTGAGGAAGGCGCGGTCGGTGGCCCGGTAGTAGTGCTCCATCGCTCCACGCCGCGGCGCCGTGTCGACGAGTTCGATGCACTCGCACTCCTTCAGCACTTTGATGTGGTAGCTGACATGGCCGACCGACTCGCCGAGCTCCTTGGAAATTTCGTTCGGGCTGGCGACGCGTTCGTTCAGAATGACCAACGCCTGGACGCGGACGGGGTGGCCCATCGCGCGCACGATGCGCTGGTCGACTCCGCCTCGCTGCCGGCCTGTCTGGGCCTTCGCAGAGCCGTTGTTCTTGTCGCTGCTTGGGGTCAAGGCATTCTCCGATCCTCGCTGTAGCTCCCTGAGCACTCCATCGTATTGCCTCTATAGCTCTGCGTTCGAAAATTGCGGGGAGTTATGTGGAATTTTCCCGACTACCGTAACTCTTTCTATCAATGCATTGGTCTCCACCACTGCAATCGCTCGCCGATATTCCGACGGGCAAATACCAGGGGGAGAAAACATGCATCGGCCTCGGATCAAGCGCACGGTGGAGCCCGTCCGCGCACCGGATGGCGACCTTTACCTGATGTGGCCGAGCGGCGGGAGGGACTTCCGGGTCGAGCAGCCGAGCGAGGAGCAGCGCCGCCTGCTGGAGGCGCTGGACGGAGAGCACACGGTCGAGCAGCTGCACGAACAGTTCGAGACGGAGGAAGTCGACAACACGATCTCCCAGCTGCAAGAGCTGGAAGTGATCGAGGACGGGGCCGACGACGATCTCGTCCCGCCGGCGGAACTGGCGCGGTTCGATCGCCAGCTCCGCTACTTCAGCGACGTCGGGTCGACGGAGCTGACCCCGTCGGTCGCGCAGCGGCGGCTGCGGGAGGCGAAGGTGGCGGTGCTCGGCGTGGGCGGACTCGGCGGCGCCTGCGCGCGAGCGCTGGCCAGCATCGGCGTCGGCGAGATGTGGCTGATCGACGGCGACCGGGTCGAGCTCCACAACCTCAACCGCCAGACCCTCTACACCGAGGCCGACCTCGGCCTGCTCAAGGTCGAGGTGGCGGCGGCGCGGCTGCGGGCCTTCAACCCGGCGACCCGGATCACCGCCACCGCGCGGCGGCTGGAGAGCCAGGCGGAGATCGCCGACTTCATCGACGGCGCCGACGTGGTGATCGACGCGGCCGACTGGCCCGCCCACGACATCGAGCGTTGGTGCAACGCGGCCAGCTTCGAGACCGGCATCCCCTACATCACGATGAGCCACTTCCCCCCGGTCGCCCGCACGGGGCCGCTCTACGTGCCCGGCCGGACCGGCTGCTTCAACTGTCAGGAGATCGCCTACCGGCGCGAGTACCCCCTGTTCGACGTCGCCACGGAGGAGCGGCGCGCCAAACCACCGGTCGCCGCGACCCTGGGCCCCGCCTGCGAACTGATCGCCGGCCAGGTCGGGCTGGAGGTCATGCACCTGCTGACCGAGCTTGCCGAGCCCTCGACGCTCGGGGTCGCCCACATCCTCGATCTGCGCACGATGGAGGTCAAACCGGAGGCGGTCGTTCCGGAGCCCGAGTGCGAGATCTGCGGACACCTCCAACACGACGCCGCCCCGGTGACCCAGGCTGCCGGGGGCGGCTAGCCCTTCGGCTCGGCCGCGGCGAAACGGCCGGCGGGGTCGAAGAAGAGCGCCAGCCACATGAACGGGGCGACGCCGGGGGCGAGGAGCGCGACCGGGATCGAGGCGAGGAAGACCCCCGCGATGTAGAGCGAGCGGTAGCGCAGTTCCCGGTGGCTGGCGGCGTCGATCTCGGTCAGGCCAGCCTCGCGGGCGCTGGCCTGCATCCAGAAGCCGGTCAGCACGACGCCGCTCAGGTTGGCGGCGTAGAGGACGATCCCCGCCGCCTCTCCCCCGTGGTCGCCGAGCACCTCGCTGGTGAACGGGATCAGCGCGATCCAGGCCAGGTAGAAGATGTTGAGCGCGAGCAGCTTGCCGTCGAAGGCGGTGACTTCGCCGAAGAAGCGGTGGTGGATGATCCAGAAGCGGCCGATCACGGCGAAGCTGAGCGCGTAGGCGAGGAAATCCGCCCGCTGCCCCCAGAGCGCCTCGGCGAGCTGCTCGTCCTGCAGATGGTCGGGGACGTTGATCGCCAGGACGAGCAGCGTGATCGCGATCGCGAAGACCCCGTCGCTGAAAGCGACGATTCGCGAGAACTCGATCTCGTTGCCCTCCCGCCGCTTCGCGCGCTCCTTCGCCACGCCTACAATGTCCCACTCGCGCCGGCGTAGCTCAGTTGGTAGAGCACATCATTCGTAATGATGGGGTCCCCGGTTCAAGTCCGGGCGTCGGCTCTCGAGGTTGCCGGTCCCCCGCTCGACGCATGGCGCCTGAAGACCGTCGCGCTGATCGTCACCTCCTCGCCTTCGAACCAGCCGACCCCCACGCTCTCGGTCCCTTCGTCGAGATCGTGCGGGTCTCGATCCCACGCTGCGGCGATGATCCCCGTCACGTGCTCCCGCAGGGTGGGGTATGACTCGTTTCGCGGCAAGCCGACATCGGAGAAGTCCAGCGGCATGCCATCGATGACGAAGTAGTCCGCGTCCAGGTCGATGTCGATCACGCGATCTTCGGTGACGCTGTGTTCTTCCAGCCACTGCTCCAGCACCAGCACGCTGTCGACGCAGATCACCCACTCTTCGTCCCTCGCCTTGCTGGCCAGGTGTGCTTCCGCGAGATGGAAGCCCGCTGCGTCGGTGCACACGGGCAACCCCGCCGGATCGCAGCCATAGGCGAGCAGGGTCGCGGCGACCGTCGGGCTCTCCACCTCCCACTCTGCGTTGAGGACGTGTGCCTGATCCTGCAGCCATGAGCGAAAAGCCGCGGGCTCGACGAACGGCTTGGCGCTGTCTCGAGCCAGATTCGGAGCTCCGCCGACGAAAAGCCCCACCACGTGCGGGAAAACCCCCGCAGCCAGGCCACCCACCGAGATCGCGCCCTCCGCGCCCGGACGAAGCCCGGCTCGCCCCACCAACCGGCCGTCGGCGTTCCTGATCTCCGTCACGTGGTCCTTCCCCCAGTTTTTCGGTAGCCAGATCCGGCGACCAGCGAGGTTCGTACTACGGCGGACGATCTCCTGGGGCCCCGTCGTCTCCCAATCCCGGGGTCTCACCGCCACCGACGTTGAATCGCCCACCTGCACGTTCACCTTGACATCGAGCGCGGGGGCGACCGCCCGGCAGAGCGACTGCAGTTGACGCTTCGGGCGTTTGACCTTGCGGGCGAGGATCGGGTCGCCGTCCTCGAAGTCGATCTGCCCGGTCTCGGGGTCGACCCAAACCCGAACGATCGTCCCCGCCCCGCGCAGGCCATCCGCTTTGGTCGCCGTCCGGATCAGCGGCCGGGCGCTGAGACCATGCTCGAGCTCGAGAACCCGAGCGTCCTCGCGCGAACCCCCCGCCGGCCAGGTCACCACCTGAACCCGCGATCCCCACATGAGTACCGAGAAAAACCCGATTCCGAACCGACCGGTCGATTCGAATGCGCGACCGGCGAGCCCGGGGAGCCGCGAGATCAGGCTCGCGGAGGACCAGAGGGAGCCGCCGAAGTCGAGCAGCGTGTCGGTAAGCACCTGCTCGGTCATCCCCACCCCGTCGTCCCGCACCTCGACCACCACCTCTTTGCCGGTCTTCCTGCGCTCGACCGTGATGCAGCCCCAGTCCTCCGGCAGGTCCTCGAGCAACCGCCGGGCCCGGATCGCGTCGGAGGCGTTCTGGAGCAGCTCACGGAGGGGGACGGTCGAGTCCTCGCCGTAGAGCTGGGCGCCGCCAACCCTTTCGACCAGCTCCGGCACGTCGGTGACCACCACCTTGGCGTCGACCGGCCTCCAGCCGCGAACCTCGACGTAATCGACGAGGCGATCGGGTCCGTCGATCCCGGCGACTCCACGCGCCGCGAACCGGTCGCGTCCGAGATCGCTGAACAGGGTGTCGACCGCCCGCAGCTCCTCGTCGATTCTGCGGAGGAGGTCGAATCCCAACCACCATGCTGCTGCGTCCTTGGCCGCGAAAGGTTCGCCGGAATCGAAGGTGAGACGATCGCCCTGGACCGTCGGCCGGCTGAGGTGGCCCTGGAAGACCCAGTGCAGATCGGCGGCGTTGGGAGGCTGACGTATTGCCCGTAACAGGCGCGGCGCGCGGCGGGCGTCGAGGTGGGCGGCGTCAGCCAGCCTCAGCAGCGCGGCGACCTTGAGGACGTCGACCGTCCACTCGCCGGGAAACCCTGCAGGCGGGTTGGCGATCCTGTTTTGGGTCTGTCCCAGGTACCTCACCGACTGCCAGTGGCTGGCGGCGATCTGACCCATCAGACTCGCGTAAGCGGATCGCAGCTTCGAGGACTCGAGGAGGTAGAGGCGCTCACCGTCGTGGTCCCAGGACGCGTGGCCCAGGTCCTTGGCGTGGCTGGCATGGCGCTCTCTGAGGGTCAGCTCGAGAGCGGAGTCCGACACTTCCTGGCTGGGGTTGTCGATCTCCGACTTCGTCGGGTAGCGACCGAGCTCCTGAAACAGGGAAACGGCGACGGCATCGCGCCACTGGTCCGTCTGTTCGATCTCGGCCAACCCTCCCGGGTAGGCGCCGACCGCCAGACCGAGGTCGTGGAGGAGGACGGAGCCGCCGAAGACGAACGCCTCGGCCGGATTGAGCCCAACCTCCGGGCCGCCGATGTCGGGAGCGAGCTCCCAGAGGGCATCGAGATGAGTGCCGTCGTGGACGGTCAGCGACGGGAGGTCGGTGGAGATTTCGCCGGCCAGCAGCGACGCGTGCTCTCTGAACGACTCGTAACCCTCACGTAACTGCGAACGCCGGCGCTCCCGCGCCGCACTTTCACCCTGAGGCTCTAGGCAGTCCGTCCAGAACCTCGATTCGCGAAAATCCGTCATCTGCGCGAGATTTCGTATCAAACACCGTCAAATCTGACAGTGGGGACACCAGTAGGTGGTGCGGTTGGCGTCGCCCTGGCCGCGGGCGGCGATGCGGCCGCCGCAGCTCGGACAGGGCCGGCGGGCGCGGTAGACGGCGTAGGTGTGGCGCCCCGTAGCGACCGCCTTTCGCATCAGGGAGCGGGCGGCGGCGAGGACGGCGAGGAGGTCCTCATCGCTGAGGTCGGCGATCGGCCGCCAGGGGTCGAGGCGGGCGGCGAAGCAAGCCTCGCTCTTGAAGATGTTGCCGATGCCCGCAACCAGGGTCTGGTCGAGGAGGGCGTCGCCGAGGGTTCGGGCACGGTCGGCGCGCAAGGAGCTGACGAGCTCGTCGAGGTCGAGATCGGGGGCGAGGATGTCGGGGCCGAGGCGGGCGAGCTGCGGGTCGCGAGCGAGGCGGGCGACCGGGATCACCCGCAGGGTCGGGCCGCCGAACTGGACCGCCTCCTGCCGCTCCCCCGCCAGCACCGCCCAGGCGGAGCGGCGCGGCTTGCGCCAGCGGGCGCCGCGCGGGTAGACGTGCCAGGAGCCGTTCATCCCCATGTGGCTGTGCAAGACGAGCTCGCCGCAGTGCAGCAGCAGGTTCTTGCCGTGGGAGGAGACGCGCTCGAGGCGGTGGCCGTCGAGACGCTCGACCCCGGCGGCGCGGCCTCGCGGATTGGGGGCGCTGACCGCGAGCGTCTCTCCCGCTAGCGCAGCGCTGAGACGCCGGGCGGCGCGCAGGATCGTGTCCCCCTCTGCCATCCCTTCCATCATGATGGGGACATGCTTCGCCGCCGCATGGACCCCCGTGGCCGCCAGGTGGCGCTGGTGCTCGGCGTCGACCGCGCCCTGCTCGGCACGGCGGTGCTGTTCGCCACCCGGCCCACGCTGAAGGCGCTGCTCTTCGGCGAGACCGACGGGGTCGGCCGTGCCCTGGCGAAGCTGGCCGGCGGGCGCGACCTCGCGCTGGGCTTGCTGACGCTGATCGCACGCAACGACCGCGAGGCGTTGCGCACGCTCCTGCTCGCAGCGGCGGTGCTGGATGCAGCTGATGCCTTTTCGCTCGGCCTCTCCGCCCGCGATGGCGAGACCCGGCTGGCCGGACTCGGCGGCGTCGCGACGGCAGGGGCCGCAACGGCCGCCGGGCTTTGGGCCTGGCGCCGCCTCGGCTAGACCCGCCTAGTCGCTGCCGTTCTGGCTGAAGTTCCCGGCGCCGGGCGGGGCGAAGTCGTGCGACTCGATCACCCGGTCGATCAGGCCGTACTCGACCGCGTCGGGGGGCTGGAAGAATTTGTCTCGTTCCATGTCCTGCTTGATCTGCTCCTTGGACTGGCCGGTGTGCTTGACGTAGATGCCGTCGAGGCGCTCACGCAGCGCAAGGATCTCTTTGGCGTGGATCTCGATATCGCTCGACTGTCCTTCGAAGCCGCCGCTCGGCTGGTGGATCAGGATGCGGCTGTTGGGCAGCGCCATCCGCTTGCCTTTGGCGCCGCCGGTGAGGATCAACGAGCCGGCCGACATCGCGATCCCGTAACAGATCGTCTGCACGTCGGGCTTGATGAACTGCATCGTGTCGTAGATCGCCAGGCCGGCGTAGGCGGAGCCGCCGGGCGAGTTGACGTAGAGGCTGACGTCCTTGTCGGGATCCTCGGACTCCAGGTGCAGAAGCTGGGCGATGATCAGGTTGGCGAGGTCCTCGGTCACCTGTTCCCCGAGGAAAACGATGCGCTGCGCGAGCAGGCGCGAGTAGATGTCGAAGGAACGCTCGCCGCGAGCGGTCTGCTCGACGACCATCGGAACCAGTGGCATGGGGTCCTCCCTTTTGAAGTGGTGCCCCCACCTTAGCCAGACGCGGGATGGGACGCGGTCGGCCCCTGCGGCCCGACCGCGTCCCCGATCGACGCACTACTTGGCTCTAGAGATAGGCTTCGTCCTCAACGAAGAGCGGTGCAGGGCTTTCGACGGCATATTCGGCGTCCAGCGTGAGCTGCTGGGGGCAAAGGAATTTTTCGCCCGTCGTTTTGAACAACACGGTGTCGTCGAACACTACTCGAGAGCTCGCCCCACCGATCAGGTCAGCCTGCCCGACTACCGCATATGGACAGGTTACACCGAAGAATTTAATTTTCATGTGCGGACCTTCATGGAAAATCGTCCCATCATGGGTACCTTCTTGCCACCGAATTTCGGCACTTCCGCCAGTGATGACTGGTAATTCGGCGTTACAGCCAGCAAATGACATCGCGGCGTTGGCCGGAACCGACTGGGTTCCGAAACGTGGCTGAACCGTCAGGTCATAGGTTCCGCCCGCGCATTGCTGCACCACGGTGTTACCGGATCGGAACACAGCTTCATCTTGCAGGCTGGAGCTGATTTCAGTGCCGGAATTGTAGGAGTCGCCAAGAGGGCAGATATGAGTGCTGGGGCTCGTTTTGCACAGTGCCGTGGCCGATGCCGACCCAACGCCGATCAGAGCTGAACCGATGAGGGCCGTCGCTGCGACCACGAGTATTTTCTTGGTGTGGTTCATAACCTTCTTTTGGGTTGCGATTGACAGGTAGCCTTGGTCGCCGCGGTCGTTACCGTCGGCGCACGCTTTTGCCTTTGCAGTTCGTCGGTCTCACCACCGGACGGAACTTGTGGCGCCTCCCGTTTTGCCCCGTGAAGGCGGCAATCGCCCTGTTGGTCGAGGCGCAGAGGTTTTGGGAATTGACGATCAAGCCCTTCCTGCCCCCAAACATCCGCAGGATGAAGGTCTTGACCGGAGCGTCGGGAACAGATTCGAAGGTAGATCGAATGCCGCCGCCTTTGCCGGAGTCGATCCGGCCGACTACGTTGACATCGATCCTGCCGCTATGCAGGGCGGCGACCAAGTCTGGCAACGGGTGTTCGGATGAGCGGAGGAAGACAGGCCCTCTCAACGGTTCATCCAATAGAGGAGTCACCGCTTCGGCCGCGCCATAAATCGCACCGGCCGGACAGTTCACACCGTTTCCGGCCCCTGATTTGAACTGCACCCTCGTGCAGATCGTCCTGATGTGAGACTGATCGAGGAAGGCGGAGTGCGGCAGCGTGACCTGGGCGGCACCGATGTTCGCGTCGCCAGCACGGGCTTTGAGCGTCGCGATCAGCGCGGGATTGGCGTCGCGTTTCGTCCCATTCTTCAGCCTGATGAGCAGACGGGGCCTGAAGCCCAGAGCTGCGCACTCCCCAGCCTGAAAGGGGTTGGTCACCGTGATCGGGTTGTTATCGGCTTCGGAGGTGAAATCGAGCCCCGCTCCCCTGACCGTGCTCGCGGTCGAGGTCCTGGTGCAATCCGTGGGATTGAGGACAAAGTCAGGACGGTCGACGTAGGCGCGGATGTCGCGCAGGCGGACCGGAATGCCCTGGATGATGTGGGGAATCGGGTCGGAGCCCGTGGCGTCGATGAAGACTTCGGCCGTGTCGGGGTTTACCCGCAACGCGTAGCGGACCACCACGCTGCCGAGGTCGAAGGGACCCGCCTTGGCGGCAGTGACGGCGACGATGCTGAGGGCCGAACCGTTGTAGGGGCCGGCCAGGTAGACCTTGCCCGGCACGTAGACCAGCACCTGGCCGACTCCCGCCCCGACCATGGTGCGGCCGATCTCCGACGCCGCCGGACAAGATGGCGCCGCGAGCTCTTCTGCACCTCCGTGGATTCCGGTCCTCGCTTTCGCCATGGCGATCGCGGCCTCCGGGCAGAAGGGGACGCCGGCGAGCTTGCCGGTCAGCCCCGGGGGCAGCTTGATCGAGAAGTGGGTGATCTCCTGTTCGGCGTCGCTGCGGTTCAGCTGGACGTAGAAGGGCGTGTAGGCGCCGGCTCGGTTGCTCAGCGGACCCGCCGTCAACCTCGGCTTGAAGGGCGGGAGGCCGCCGGTCGGGCAGGGACCGCGATCAGGGCCGCTGAAAATTTCGAAATCGCTCGTTCTGGCGAGGGGCATGCTGGGCGCAGACCATGGGTTGAGGTTCGAGATCGCCGTGTGAGCCCCACACTCGGGCGGGGTTACGAGCGGCGCCCTGGCACCCTCCCGGAAGCGGAGGTCGAACTCGGCGACCGGCAGCTGCGGAATGTCGTCGAAGACCGTGGTCAGCTGCCCGGTCGCCGCGTCGGTTCTCACCTCGCCCTCGAGCTTCACGAGGATGCCGCGGTCGGGAACCTTCAGGACCATGTAGAGGGCAAGGAGGGAGCCGAACGGGTTCTCGTACGGCTTGGCGACGTAAAGAGAGCCAAGCGCCTCGCGGTCGAGCACTGGCGTCCTGGCAACGACAGAACCGATCTTCGAGCTCTCCGGACATCCCACGTTGGGCGGCGAGTCGTAGGTCTCGCGGGCGTAGTCGGCTTCGGAGCAGACTCCCAGCCCCTCTGCCTGGGAGGGGTTGACCGTCATTCCGTCCGGGAGCACCACTTCGGCACGCTCCAGCTGCGAGCCGGCGTTGAGATTCCCGAATTCCAGGCCTTTCGTCGGCAAGCTGAGGCCGTACTCCAAGCCCGTCCCGCTTGTCCCCTGCGTAGTAGTTGGGGCCAGGGAGATCGCGGGGTTGAACGCGACCGCCCCGCAGCCGGTGATCTCAGGGAAAGGCGCCGTTTTGACCTGCGGAGCGTCCGGGAGCTGGTAGCTGACGGCGGTGATCCTCAGCTCGCGCTCGATACCGCAGCTGGTCGGATTGGTCATGAACGGCGTTTCGGGCAGAGCCGATTTGCGCCCGCCCGGCGGGGCGGAGTTGTTCACCGACTCGAACGGAGTGATCCGTTCCTGGTCGTGACTCGGGAGAGCGGGTATCCCCCAGAACGTAGCGTCCGAGCCGATGAATTCGGCTGCGGCAGGAACCCCCTCGACGGTGGCCACCAGCGCGTGCGTCTGAGGGTCCAAGCGCACATTGATGAACGCCGGGTAGAAGGCTGCGTAGAAGCCGAAGCGGGCGACGATGTCTCCCCCGGGCGCCGGCATGTTGTAGATCGGCTCGTCCGCGAAGGTCCCGGAGATGAACCCGCCCACGACGATGTCCATCGAGCCGACCTGAGAGTCGATGGGGCAATCGCTCTGAGCGGGCACGGTGCCGAGCTGGAGGGTCGTGCACTTGGGGAACGCCTCCGGGTTGCCGATGAGGCCAGGGGGAAGCTCGACGACGACGTCGCTGGTGTTCGCGTAGGGAACGTCGTCTTTTTGGCTCAGCTCGAGACTGACCGTGAAGTCGGGGTGGGCTCCGGCCTGGGAGTTGGATAGTGAGGTCGAGACCGATTCGATCCGGTACTGCTCGAATTCAGCGGCTTCGGCTCCGGCGGCGAACAGCATGCCCCCCAGGAGGAGGATCAACGCGGTGACAGAGATCCTCATCGCCCTGCCCTGCCCTTCCGCTTCGCCCTATGGAGCGCCTTCTTCGACACGCAGCCCGCCTTTTTTCGGTGACCGGCCCTGCGTTTGCCCTTCGGGCAGCGCGGCTTCCGTGCCTGGGGCGGGAGGTTTCCGGCGGTCGGGAAGGTGGCCGGCGTCAGTTCCGGCGGAGCCGAGGCGGTCGGCTGACAGGCTTCGCCCAGGCACTCGCCAGCCACAGCAGCAGGCGGCGGAAAGCCGCCATCGACGCGCGCGTCGTAGATCGAGGGCGTTTCGTCGGGATCGCTCGCCGGCAAGAGCAGATCGCTGGTCCGGAAGAAGACGTCGTCACCGCTTTCGCTGGTGGCGTAGAGGTAATCGTTGCTCCCACTGCTCGGGGAGGAGATCAGGTAAACGCAACCGCCTGCGGTCCGACAGCTTCCAACACCCTCCGCCTCCCACTCATAGACGTCGATAAGGCCGTCCGTGTCGGCCAGCACCAGCGGCTCCGGAGACTCGAAGAAGGCCCGGCGCCCGTCATCACGCAGGTTTTCGACGGGCGTATACGCATGAAGTGGCTCGACCGTGTCCGAGACCGTCTTCACCGCTTGCAGATGGGCATCCCCGGAGGGTGCCGCCAAGGTCGGATTGCAGGAGAGGCAATCGAGGGTCCCCGCTGCGGCGCTGAACCGGTAGACCTGTGAATGCCCTTCCGCGTCGTAGGCGGTCAGATCGGCTCGGGACTCGAAGAGCAGGACGTCGCCGTCGTCCGTGGTGCGGGACGGGTCGATCGCCAAGCGCCCGGGGCGACCGCCCACGATTCCAACAGCGCTGGTCCACAGCCCTAGCCCTTCGATCCGTTCGTTGCTCAGCTGGCCCTCCACATCGCGCTCAGTGACGGTTCCAACGAAGGTGATTTGCCCTTCCTGGGATCGGTAGAGATTTTCCCCACCCGCCTGAGGGACCTCGCCGCGAGGATTTTCCAGTTCGACGCCCTCGGGTCCGCTCAGGACGCTCGGTGAGACGAAGTAGGCCGAACCCCCTCCATCCGCCACATTCACGACCGCGACGTCGCCAGCCTCCGTGAAAGCGACTGCCCCTCCGGCGTCCACATCGAAGGCGAGGAGATCACCGTCTTCGACATAGAAGACGCGCCCGCCGCCTGCCGTCACGCCGGCGAAGGTGACATTGTCGGCGACTTCGTAGGTCTCGGCGTTGTCCCGTCGCAGGTAGAGAGTCGGACCGATCGAGAAGACGACTCCGCGGCCGTCCAGCGATGCGCCCATGAAGTCGGCTTTTTGGGCGTCTCCCAGCGGGACGTCCCCGGGCAGCAACGAGACGACCCGGAGCATTCCGTCCGCTGCCCGGTCGTAGATCGAGCGAGTCCCATCGGGGGCGGCCTCGGGCTCCAGCCGCTGAGCCGCGCTGAAGAGGGTGTGGCCGCCGTTCTCGCTGATCAGGTAGCCCTCGACCTGGGTCGCCGCGCCCATGCTGCCCTGCCCAGCCAGCTCCGAATGTCCGTCGGGGTAGCGGACGTAGCTGGTCGCTTTGCCGTCGACGCTGGCGCTCCCACCCCCTTCGGCCGTCCACCAGGAATAGCCCTGATCGAGGGAGGCGCTGCCCGTCTGCGGTTTGATCGCTTCCGTTCCGTCGGGTCCGGCGCTGCGGGTCTTCCATCCAGTCGCCTCGCGAGTCGCCAGGTACGGATCGCCGTAGAAGCCGCCGGCGCCAGCGAGGCCTGGAATCGGCCCCCCTTCCACGAGGAAGCTGACCTTGTTTCCGGGGAGCGCGGCGGCGGGACTGGTGAACTGGTCGCCGAAAAAGCCCCGGGCGATGGGGGCGTGGCCATTGGTGCTCGCCGGGGTAACGAGCTCGTAGGCGCGACAGTCCGGGAGCTCCGCAGAGGCACCGGTGCGCAACGCCGCGTTGGAGCAGCCTGCGGATAGGTCGAGTGGACCGTAGGTGGCAAACGGGGCTCGACGTTCGACCTCGCCCGTTTCGTTTTTGGCCACCACGCGAAAACGGTAGGCCGTGCCGGAATCCAACTCACTCAGGTTGGCCGAGACAGAGACGCCTTCGGTCGAGGCCGCGAGCGTGCCCTCGCCAACGACGAGCGCGCCAGTGAATTCTTCCGCCGCATACTGCTGCTCGGTCGTGTATTCGAAGCGATAGGTGGTCTCTTCGCCTCCAGGATTGACCTCGGCCCGGAGCACTGCTTCCTCTTCCGTGACACCCGAGAAGGTCAGGGACTCGATCGCCGGCGGGTCTGGCGTCGGGATCAACTCGAACGCGAGCGAGCGGCCGGGCACGTTTTCGCTCGAGGGGACGAACAACGTGCCTCGCGACGGACTGTTGACCCCGTTGTCAACCTCTATCTCGCGCCAGCCAAGGGGCAGGAAGTTTTTCGCCAGCGTCGAGACGAAGCTGCCATCGGGTTCGAACTCGTAGATTTTTTTCGCGGTCTCTAGGTCGCCAACGAAGACGTCGCCCGTCTCTTCTTCGACCGCCACCGCCAGGCCCGTTCCGCCAGACGTGAATTTTCCCGCCGGCGTCGTCGAACCATCGATCGTTCCGAGCAGTTCGTGAGGCGGATCGAGGTTGAAGAAATGGACAAGGTTGCTCGTGCCGTTCGGGTGGTTCGTCGCATAGATTCGTTTGTGGGCGGCGTCGATCGCGATCTTCGTGCCGTTCCATGCGGCGACCAGATTTTCGAGGGTCTCCTCACCGAAGGAATCGCGCAGTTTGTTTGCTTCCGCAGCGGAGCCATATTCGACGATGCTCCTACCGCCATGCTGGAAGAGACGGTCGTCGAGCGGATTTACGACCAGGCCGTTGTTCTGCGAGACGAGTCCCCCGTTGATATCCGGATCGCCTTCGCCATTCCCGTTCTGAGCTACGACGAACGGTGTTTCGTCGTAGCTGAGCTCTCCAGAGGCGGGTTTGTAGAGCGTCGGGCTGTAGCGACCTATCCGGGCCAAGCCGACGACATGTTCGACTGCATAGAGATTCCCTTTCGAATCGACCGCGATCGCTTTGGGCCCTTGTGACGAGGCGACCTCGGTAATGAAATGCCCCGACGAATCGAAGACATCGATGCGACCTTCAGTAGCGGGGTCCGATTCATTTCCGTAACTGGAGACGTACCTGTTGCCGTAACGGTCTATCGCAATCCCACGAGGCTGTTGAAAGGCGCCGCTCGGCGGTCCATCCGGACAGCTGGGGTCCGGGACCGGATCGAGCGGCGCGACACTGCAGTCGCCGGTCAACGAAAGGGTGGCGTTGAAAACGTGCGTTTCCGCTTCCACTGCCTTGGCGACGGGAACTGAGAGAAGCACCACACACACAGCGATAGCCCCTGCAGTGCCCTGTACACACCAAAGGGAAAGGCGCGACAATTTCTCCCTTTTTGGCCGTGTTTTCATCCGCCTATCCGCTTGTGATCTGAGGCGTTCAAAACCCCAAGAGGCGGCTGCGAGCCTCTTGGGGCCATCGGCTACTCTGCGGTTACCGCCCAGCTGCCGGCCATCAAGGTCGGCGTCGATACTCCTGGAGTGGACGAAAACGGGGTGAAGAGCAACATCACTCCATTCTTATCCAGGTTAGCTAACGTTCCCTCTTCCGAAAGAGTGGCGGCTGGAAATTGGGGTTCGCTTTCGAAGACGCACAGGTTCCCCAGCGCCGCTGCCGGTTCGCCAGAGTTACCTGGGCAATCGGGATCTGCGGTGCCAAATTTCACGTAGTTGAAGGCTGGCGCCTCCTCGGTCGAGTACGGAATGCCGAAGGAGATCGGAGTTGCTACGAAGCCCTCGTCGGGGCCAGTCATGCCGACGGCCCAATGGCCGTAAAGACTCTCGCCGCTCGGCAGCGTCGCGGTGAATCCCGTTTCACCCGTGGGTCCAGTCGCCCCCGTCGCGCCAGTCGCTCCAGTCGTCCCTTTGTTTCCGGTTGCGCCCGTTGCACCGTTCGTGCCGTTCGTGCCGTTCGAACCTGCTGCTCCGGTATCGCCCTTCGCTCCCTGGGGTCCGGCCGGACCTGCGGCTCCCTGCGGCCCCGGGTCGCCCTTCGGTCCCTTTGGGCCCCGCGGACCCTTCTTCCCCTTAGCGGAGGCAGCCGCTTGACCATCGTTTGAGCCGCTGTTTGCCGCAACCGCGCCACCCGCGAGCGCAGCGACAAGCGCCGCAATCGCAACTACAAGCCCAGCCGTGCTGAAGTGCACGCGGAGTCTCGAAAGCATTCGATCTCTCTCCCTGTCCCGTGAGCCCTTCGCAGGCCGTCCCTTCACGGCCACTCCCCGAGGCTCGGTTTTTTCCTGTCTGGATCGCCTCGCTCCCTGGGGCGAACGATCTACGCAACCATAAACGATAACTTTTATAAAGTCAAGCCGCTGTTTTTAGCTCCCCGCCGGTCGAGAAGGCGAGTGGGCACCCGGCTACTCGACTCCAGGTCGCCGTCCCCTCAGTTAGGCGATCGACGACCGCCGGGTCAATGCCCGGCGGTCGTCGACATGACGGCTACCTAAGCGTCAAACGTCAGGTAGCTCGGGGTCTGAAGCCAACCTTCGTAGTCCAGCTCGAAGGACGTTCCCCCCGGACAGAGGAAGCCACCGATGGTGCGTTTCATCGGCGCATTGGTGATCGTCGCTTCTTCGCCAGGAATTGCGCCATAGGGGACCGACATCTCGACCGCAGACGTAGCGCTGTACTGGCATTTCACGCCCCAGCAGACCAGCGTGACGGTGAGCGGCTGTTCGGCGTGCCCGATCGTCCAACCGCCGCCGTTACTCATGTGCAGCGAATTCTGCGTGCTCGCCATTGAAACCGAGCTGCAGTTGGGGCTCGACCCCACGACCCCACATTGGGCGGTCATCAGCAAATACTCACCGGCGGCATGCAGCGGGGTACCTCGTTCTTCTTTGGTTTTTGCGACGAATCCCACCGGGTCGCATTCGAACTGCGTGCCGGTGGTCGTCGAGGTAAGGGTCATCAGACCCCCAAAGGTCTGATAGCTGCCGGCCGGCAGAATGTCTTCAGCCGGACATACGATGGAGCTATCCGAACTGCAGAGCACGGTTTTCGCCGAAGCCGAAGCCGTACCGATGGCGGCAACGAGCGCGAGCGCAACCGTAATCGCGAGCGCGATGAGTGACATGCGTTTCACTGGCTCCTCCTTAGAAGCGACTCTCCCTAGAACCGCTTCGCCGATATGCGGGAAGAGCAATCCGACACACTTAAGGGTCACTCCTCCCCTTCCCTGATTGTCTACCGCGCCGTCTCCACCACGGTCCAGTCAGCAAAGTTCACTGACTCTCCCGCTTGCGGCCCCTGCCGGGACCTGTGGTGACAACGTTGCTCTTGAACTTTGCACGCAATCAGCGCGAAGTCGCGGCCAATGTGGCGAACGAACCTTCAACCTGCTGGCCAGATCGGCGGATGAGCGGCGAGAACCAAGCCGCGATCGAGAGGCAGGTGCTCATCGAGCTTCAAGGCCAGTTCCAGCTCCGCGCCACAGTCGTCGAGCCGACAGCCGAGCCTCTCCTCGGCCAGTCGCAGGCGATTCCTCACGGTTTCGCGGTTGACCTCGAGCGCCGCGGCAGTGGAGGTGATGTTGCGACCTGTTTCGAGGTACGCGCGCAAGGTGCAGCGCAAGGCTTCGCCGCCATCGCGCTCATCCGCGAGAGGAACGAGGTAGAGGTCTCGCAGCGACCTGACCAGGATCTCGTCTCTCGAGAGAGAGGCGAGCAAGCCGAACTCCGAGTATCGGACGACCCTCCCTCCGAGGACCCTCGCAAATGGGAGGACCGCCTTTGCCTGGTTGTGCGAGAGGCGCCATCCCGCCAGCGCGGCCGCGGGCTCACCCAAGGCGAGGCAACTTCCGTCGGGCAACAATTTCCGCGCCCTCTCTGCAACCCGTTTGACCTCCAGCCTCCGCCTGCCGCCGAGCCAGCCCCAGATCGTCTCGGGATGGGGGCGCACAGATAGCAGCCGTCGATCGAGCTCTGCCGCCAGCTGCTGCAGCGGTTTCGGATCGCCACCGATGAAGACCAGGCCCACGTGCCATCCCTCGAGGTCGTAGGGGAAGTCGTCGGTCTCGATCAGCTCGCCGGCCAGGAGGCGCTCGACCCGCTCAACCCGGCGTTCCTCGCCCGAGAGAGGCCGCAGCGCCGCCTCGCGCCGGTACTCGTCTGCGACTGCAGCGATCAGCCGATCGACCTGGGCGGTGCGGCCGATGAGCGCTCTGTGCAACAACACCCCCCGCTGAGCAAACTCCGCGTCGGCCTCCTGCAGGGCGAAGTCGCCGAGCAGGGTGTACCCGGAAACGTAGCGGCGCACCACGGTGTCCAGCCCGATCCCGTGCCGAGCCGCCAGCCGGGCCTGCGCTAGTAGTGACGTAGGAATCGGCGGTGCACGCTCCCCGCCCAGCTCGATTGCCGCAAACGCGTAGTCGAGTGCTGCTGAAACGGCGGCCTGCAACCCGTACAGGTATTCGGGATCGACGTCGCTGTCAGGTGCAGCTACGCCGTGGACCCGGGCCAGAATCGCCTCCTCGATCTCTTCCCGCCGCTGCCGCAGACGAGCGACGATCTGGGTCCGCTCGAGCGAATCCCCCAAGCCTCTATTGCCCCTGGGCAGTGAAGGAGAGGGACCCCACGGCCTCTCCGGCGGCGAAGACCTCGGCCCCTCCAGCGAAGGCCTGGTTCATCGCTCGAGCAGTGTCTGCCTGCAACGTCACCAGCAGGTTGCTCACACTCACGGTTCGCTGCGTGCGGTCCGCGGAGACGGACCCCCCTCCCGCACCGAAGACGCCGACCCGTCCCAGCTTTCCCGGAAAGGCGGGTGCCGGCTGCAGGTCGACCTCCGCCGTGGCCACATCGACCCCGAGGTCGACCCAGAGTTCCTGCCAAAAGATCTGGCCGGCCCCTTGCTGAAGCAGTTCGACGGCGCCGGCGGTACGGACCGTCCCTTCCCCCCCGCTCGGGGAGATGGTCCCCGCGATGGCGAGGGGAAACGTCAGCGTCGGCCCCTGCCGTTCGGCAGGCGCAATCGGGTTGACCGAGACGAACCGCGAGTCGAGCTTGGCGAGGAAGGCGGGTGCGAGACCCAACGATGCCTTTCCGCTCGGAAGGACCTCGATGAGTTTCGGTTCGGGTTCGCTGACCAGAGCGCCGACCAGCTGCCCCGCCTCGAAGCGGGCCTCTGGCCGCAGCTTCTTGTTGAGCCGGGTCGCGACCTTGGCGGTAAGGCGCAGAGCGCGAGCCGCTAGTTTCGTGCCGAACCCATCTCGGCGACTCGAGACATCGCGGCTGCTCGCCACCTTCAACTGAGAGCCACCTACCTTTGCGATCAACGGCGTCGGCTTCTTGCGCACGACCAAACGCTTCCACGGAACCTTCCGGCGACCGCTTTCGAACACGATCGAGCCTCGATGGGCGACCTCCCCCCTGCCATCGAGCGGGTCCAGCTGGCCACCATTGACCGGGAGGCGGATGGCTGATCCCCGCTTCGACGCGCCAGAGCTCGCGGTGAGCGTCACCCCAGCCTCGCGCAGGAACGAGACGAACCGTTTGTCGAGGGCGAGCCGGGTCGAGCCGGAAGCAAGGGGCTCGTAATCGCCCTGTGCGGACGATGAAAGCAATAGTGGGCAAAGCAGTGCCGAGACCAGACACAAGGAGATCCGGAGCCTCATTGCTTAACCCCGCAGGCCTTGATCACCTTCACCTGAATCGGGGGTCCGCTAGCGAACGAGAAGGTCCCCTTCGCCAAAGAGAAAGCAGTTCTGGTGGCGCCGGGTGGGGCAGGGCAGCCAGCGTTGAAGTAGGAGAGCTGCCGACCCCGGTAGCGGTATTTGCGCCGTAGAGTGAGCTTGATGCGGTCGACATACCCCCAGGAGCCAAGCGCCTCGGGCAACGACGCCGACAGTTCCGTCCCGTAGGGGCCCTTGGAGACCCGCTTGATCGCAAACGGTATGACGAACGAGGTGTTGAAGGGAACGTCGGTGAAGATGTGAGCCAGGAGCAGCGGACGGTTTCCTCGGCGACCGTTGAAGACCAAAAGCCGCCCCTGGGTCGGATAGGCCCCTTGGTCCGGGAGGACGATATGAGCCCAGAAGCGTCCCGAGCCGATCAGCGCGTCACCGCACCTGGTGAGGGCCCGGTCGGAGGACGCCGGCTGGATCCGGGGAAGGCTGCAGACGGGCAACCCCCGCGACTGCAGCAGCCCGTGACGGTTCACGTCGATCGTCAGCCTCTGCAGCTGCGGCGGGATGCCTCCCTTGGCGTTCTCCAACCGGCCGGCGACGAACACGGCGATCGGCGCCGTCTTCTCGCGCGGGAGCTTGTAGGGCATGATCTGGGAGAGGATGCTGACCCTCAAGCCACGTTTTTGTACGGTGACCGCGCCGGCAACCGCGACGACCGTCAAGCCGATGACAGCGATCAGCACCCCGAGACGGGCAAACGCGGGCCGGGACATCGTCTAGCGCTGCTTCCGCTGTCGTTTCCCCTTGCCACCACAGCTCGCCTTCAGGGCCGACTTGTAGCTCTGCCGCTTGCCGTTCTGGGCGCCAAAGGCGATCTTGGCACGATGGGTGCCCTTGCAGACGTTGGTCGAGTTGACGAGCAGGCCCTTATTGCCACCTGCCATCTCGAGGACGAAGCTCGTCACCGGCGCGTCCGGGAGACCTTCGAAGGTGGTGCGGATGCCACCCCCCTTGACGGAGTCGATCCGCCCCACGAGAACGATGTCGATCTTGCCGGAGTGAAGCGAGGCCACCACGTCCGGCAGCGGGTGTTCGGAGGAGCGCAAGAAGACCGGGCCCGTGAGCGGTTCGTCGAGCAGCGGCGTAACCGCTTTGGCTTTCCCGTAGATCGAAGCCGCCGGGCACCTCTCGCCGGGAACCTGGCCGAGCCGGAACTGCACTCGGGTGCAGATCGTCCTGATGTGTGCCTGTTCGAGGAACTCCGAGTTCGGGAGCGTGACCTGGGCACGCTCGATTCCCGCCGTCCCGATGCCCCCGGCGCGCAAGGTCGCCCGCAGGGCCGGGTTGGCCCCGCGGCGGGTGCCGCCGCGCAGCCGCAGCGAGAGCTTGGGCTTGAACGCCAGCGCCGCGCAATCGGCCGCCTGGAACGGTGAGGTGACGGTGAATGGGCGATCGTCGGCTTCAGAGGCGAAATCGAGGCCGGCGCCGAGAAGGGTGGAGGCGGTGGAGGTGCGGGTGCAGTCGGTCGGGTTGAGAGCGAACTGCGGCCGGTCGACGTTTACCCGGATGTCGCGCAGGTGCACGGGCACGCCGAGGATGATGTGGGGGATCGGGTCCGAGCCAGTCGCGTCGACGAACACTTCCGCCGTTTCGGGGTTGACCCGCAGCGCCTCGCGCACGACCACGGTTCCGAGGTCGAAGGGGCCGGCTTTCGCGGCGGTTACCGAGACGACGCTCAGCGCGCTGCCGTTATACGGACCGGCGAGGTACACCTTGCCGGCCACGTAGGTGAGAGCCGTGCCGACCCCCGCCCCCGCCAGGGAGGTGCCGATCTCCGATGCGGCCGGGCAGCTCGGAGCGGCGAGCTCTTCGGCCCCGCCGTGGATGCCGGTACGCGCCTTCGCAGCTGCGATCGCCGCCTCGGGGCAAAAAGGAACGCCCGCGAGCTTCGCCGCCAGACCGGGAGGCAGCTTGATCGAGAAGCGGGTGATCTCCTGTTCGGAATCGCTGCGGGACATCCGCAGATAGAAGGGACTGAAGCCCCCGGCGGCCTGATTCACGGAGTAGGCCAGCAGCCCCGGTTTGAACGGCGGCAGTCCGCCGCTCGGGCAGGGACCACGGTCCGGGCCGCTTTCGATCCCGAAGGAATCGAAGTTGACCACCGGTTTCTGTGGAGCGGAGTGGGGGCTCAGCGTCGAGGTCGCCGCGTAGGAACCGCAGGCCGGTGGCGTCACCAGGGGCGCCCGCGCCCCTTCGCGGAAGTGCAGGCGGAAGGTCTTGAACGGGAGCTCCGGCAGATCCTCGACCACGGTCTTGATCTGCCCAGTGCGGGGGTCGAGCGAAACCTCGCCCGCCTGCTTCACCAGCACACCGCGATCAGGCACCTTGAGCACCATGTAGATGGCGAGCAGCGATCCAAACCGGTTCTCGTACGGTTTAGCGACGTAGAGGGAGCCCGTGGGGTTGCGATCGATCACCGGGGTGATCGCTTCCACGGAGCCGATCTTCGAGCTCTCCGGGCAGCCGACGTTGGGCGCGGAGTTATAGGTCTCGCGGGCCAGGTCCGCCTCCGAGCAGACGCCAAGGCCCTCGGCCTGAGAAGGGTTGACGGTCATCCCCTCCGGCAGCACCACTTCGGCGCGTCGCAGGTGCGAGCCGCCGAACAGGTTGGCGAATTCGAGCCCTTTGGTGGGCAGTGACAGTTCATAGTCGAGGCCGCTGCCGCTGGTCCCCTGAGCGGTGGTCGGCTTGACCTCGGTGCTCGGACTGAATTCGAGCGCCCCGCAACCGCTGATCTGCGGAAAGGGAACAGTGATGCTGCTCGGAGCGTCGGGTATCTGGTAGCTCGTCGCAGTGATCCGACCCTCCCTGGCTTTGTCGCAGCTGGTCGGATTGGTCATGAAAGGGGTTTCCGGCAGCGTCGACTCACGACCCCCAACCGGGGCGTTCCCTTTTACCGCCTCATCCGGGGTAATACGTTCGTCATCGTGAACGGGCGACGCCGGGACACCCCAAAAAGTGGTCGACGCGCTGATCAGTTCCACCGCGGATGCGGAGCCTTCGACGTAGGCAACCAGGCTTCGCGTCTCCGGGTTCAGCCGGATGTTGATGAAAACCGGGAAGTAGGCAGCGTAGAAGCCGAATCGCGCCACCACGTCGCCGCCCGGTGCCGGCATGTTGTAGATCGGCGAATTTTCGATCGTGCCGTTGAGCAACCCGCTCAGGGTGAGGTCGATCGAACCGACCTGAGTGTCGAAGGGGCATTCGCTAAATTGAGGATCGTTGCCCAACTGTAGGGCGGTGCACTTGGGAAAAGCCTCTGGATTGCCGCCGATGCCGGGTGGAAGCTCCACCACGACATCCCGCGTCTTCGCGTAAGCCACGCCTTCCTTCGCGCTCATCTCCACGTCGGTGATGAGGTCGGCGTGGGCCCCAGCCTGGGGATCGGAGACCGCGAACCCGGCCGATTCGATCCGGTACTGATCGTATTCGGCCGCCTGTGCGACCCCGCCGGCCGCGATGGCGACAGCGAAACCCAGGATCGCCGAGAGCAGGATCCTCTTCATGACTTCGTCCTCCGTCCGGCTTGGGATCGGTTCTTACGCTTCTTGGCGGGGCGAACGCAGCGCTGCTTTCCCTTGCTGCGGACCGCTCGTTTGCCTTTCGCACAGCGCCTCCGCGGTTCTTCGGCCACGTTGCCCTTCCCTTGCAGGGTCTGAACGGGATCGCCGGGTGGCGTCACCGTGGGCTGGCAGGCTTCCCCGAGGCACTCCCCCGCGGGCGGCGGCGGTGCGGGGAAGCCCCCGCCGACGCGCGCGTCGTATATCGAGGGGGTTTCGTCCGCGTCGGCGGGGAGGAGCAGATCGCTGCTGCGGAAGAAGACATCGTTGCCGCTCTCGCTGACCGCGTACAGGTAATCCTCCCTGCCGCTGGCGCCCGAGGAGATCAGGTAGACGCAGCCGCCCGGGGTCCGACAGCTGCCGGCGCCCTCTTCCTCCCACTCGTAGACGTCGCGCTGCCCGTCCTGATCGGCCAGCACGAGCGCTTCGGTCGACTCGAAGAACGCGCGATTCCCGTCGGCGCGGAGGTTCGCGACATAGCCGAACGCATTGAGGGGCTCCGTGTCGACCAAGGTCGCAGCCATCGATTGCAGCACGGCCTCGCCGGTCGCTGCCGTCCCGGTCGACTTGCAGGAGATGCAGCGCAAAGTCTGGCCGACGAAGTCATAGCGGTAGATCTGGCTATGTCCCTGGGGGTCGTAATCACCAAGGGGGGCCGACGCCTCGAACAGCAGCACCTCGCCATCGGGAGTGGTACGCGAGGGAATACGGCCAACCCTGCCGGCGTTGATCGAACTGGTCCAGTTGCCAAGCCCTCGCTGATCTGCCGTTTCCCCGCCTTCGAAGGACACGTCGTCCGGCAGCACGGCGCCGACGAAGGCAAGCACACCCTCGCGCGAGCGGTAGAGGTTCTGGGCCCCTGCCAGAGGCAGATCGCCGCGGGGGTTCGAATCGGCTGGGAGAACCGCGTTTGAGATGAAATACGCAGTCGATCCGTCGGCCGAGATGTTGACGACAGTGACGTCCGTGGTACTGAACGGAATCACCCCCGAAGCGATGTCGAAGGCTTTGAGGTCACCTTCCTCGAGGTAGAAGAGACGTTCGCCTCCCTCGGCGAGCCCGGCGAAGGTGATGTTTTCGCCGATTTCGTACGTTTCTTCGTTGTCGTGACGTAGATAGAGAACATCTTCTATCTCAAAAGCGACCCCCTCCCCATCGAGGGACGCCCCGACATATCTTGCTCCCTGACCAGCGGCCGGTATCTGGTCTTCCGGTAGAAGCGAGACGACGTGGGTCACCCCGTCGGAGGTACGGTCGTAGATCGCGCCGGTGCCGTCGGGCGGCGCGTTGGGCTCTAGCCCATTGGCAGCGAAGATGATGTGCTCGCCGTTCTCACTGATCAGCAAGCCTGCCGCCCGGGGATTCTCCGCGATGCTGCCGCGCCCGATCAGCTCAAAATGGCCATCGGGATAACGGACGTAAGTCGTTTTCTCCCCCCCTACTGCCAACGAGCCCTCTTTTTCCGACTGGAAGAACGAAAAGGTTTGATCTGGTGAGACGCCTCCCGGTATCGATACGGGCGCCTCACTTCCAGTCGGCCCGGAGCTGACCGTTGACCATCCTCCCGGCCCGCGCGCCGCGAGGTAGGGATCGCCCGCAAGCGTCCCGGTCCCGCCGATACCCGGGAGCGATCCGCCCTCGATCCGGAAGTTGAGCCGGTCGCCGGCCGGCGAAGCCCCCCAGGTCGGAAAGAATCCGGCTCCTAAATGCCCAAGCCCATACGGCGACAGCCCGTTGGTACTCGGCGGCGTGACCAGCTCGTATGCCCGGCAGTCTGGCAACTCGGCTGAGCGCCCGACTCGCAGCGCTTCGTTCGGGCAGGCGAGCGACGGGTTCGACACCCCGAAGGTCGTAAAGCGTCCTTCTTTCTCCGCCGTACCGATCCCGTTGTCCACGATGACCCGGAACCGGTAGGGGGTACCCGGCACGAGTCCGGTAGCTACCGCACTGATTCCAACCGGCTCACGGCTGGCTTTCAGGGTGCCTTCGCCCACCACCTCCGCCCCTTCAAAGCCTTCCTCTGCGCTCGTCAGCTCGAACCGGTACTGGCCCGGTTGCCCTTTCAGTAAAACCGTGGCGTTCAAGACGGCTTCGTCTTCGGTGACTCCGCCGGCGGCTACCGATCCGACCGCTGGGGGCAGGGGTTCGGACCGCGGTGCGAATGCGTAGGAGCGTCCTCGCCCGAACTCGCCGATTGACACGAAGAGATACCGGGATGAGGCGCTTTGGGTGCTGTTGTCGACCGCCAGCTGCGCTTCGCTGGTGACTTCGAAGCTGTGTTCGATCGTCGAGACATACGAGCCGTCCGGTTTCAGCTCCTGAATGCGTCGTTTGGCAGCCGAGAGTTCGCCGGCGAAGATATTTCCGCTTTCTTCGTCCACAGCCAAGCCCAATTCTTCCGCGAGAAACAGTCCATCAGGGGTCGAAGATCCATCGATCGTGCCAAGGAGCTCGTGACTGCCTTCCAGGTCAAAGATCTGGATTCCCCTTTTTGCTCCTGACGGAGTTTGGAAAATCGCGTCGGCATAGATCTTCTTGCTCGTGCCGTCGATCGCAATTGAACTGGGGTTTAGGAGCAGACCCGGAGGAGGATTTTTCGGGTCAAATAGAGGTGGATTTCCTTCCGCGGCCGAACCAAACTCGAGTAGAGGCGATTTCTGACCGTTGCCAGCGAAAAAGAGATGGTCGTTGGTGGGATTGACCGCAATACCTCCCCCACCACCGGGAGAATGGACAAGCTCCGGAGATTTTTCATATGCGATTTCCCCGATCGCCGGGTGGTAGACACTGGGCGGGTACCGAGAGATACGGATTTTGTTCCCGGTACTCTCAATTGCATAGAGATTTCCGTCCGAATCGACGGCAATCTCAACCGGCCCATTGGGATCTCGAACCTCGGTAATAAAGTTTCCCGCATCGTCGAAGACATCGATGCGGCCCTCGGCACCATTTTCTACGACATTCCCGTAGCTGGCTACGTACCTGTTGCCAAATCGGTCGACGGCCGTGCCTTTTGGCGCTTTGAAAGGTTCGGGCGGATGGGCGCCCCCGGGGCAACCGGGATCGGGAACAGGATCTACACCAGTAGGAATCGTCGCGAAACAGTCGCCGGTCAAAGAGAGGGTGGCGTCGAACAGCGGAGGTTCGGCGGCTCCCGCCGGGGCAGGGACCATCATCAGAAGGGCAACGCACATGCATACACTTCTAAAAATTTTGGTCATACCGGCCACTCGATCCTCACTTTTCGGCGATGGCTGGGATGAGCAGGCTTAGCTCATCCCAGCCAGATGACTAATCTGCGGTAACAGCCCAGGTGCCGAATGCGTAGCCTTCCGGCTGGAGCTGGATCGGGAGAAGAGCTCCCGTTTTGAATAGGACGACAGCTTCTGGGCCACCGAAAAGGACCGCTTTGAAGCTGTCGGCCACATAGATGCAAAGTTTTCCTTCTGCAGCTTGCGGCTCTTCGAGGGTGCCCGGGCAGTCCGTGCTTTCTGGTTCGTTATAAACGGCGGCGGTAGGGGTACTGTTCATTGGAATATTGAAGGAAATGCTCCCCCACCAGAACGTTGGGAGGGCAATCGTTTCTTCCCCTACTTTGCCCGGTTCATGATTACCCGCAGCCCACACTCCGGTCTCGGTCTCGCCGGACGGCAGCGTTGCGGTGAAGCCCGTCTCGCCAGTGGGTCCGGTCGGACCAGTGGGTCCGGTCGCGCCCGAACCTCCGGAGCCTGAGCCGGATTCGCCGGTCGGACCGGTGGCACCCACCTGCCCGGTGGCGCCGGTGATGCCCGTTGCTCCGGTTGCTCCAGTCGCGCCTTTGAGGCCCGTCGCACCCGTGGCCCCGTTTACGCCGTCTTTGCCGGCGGAGCCGGCAGCGCCCTGCGGTCCCGCCGGGCCGGCTGGACCCGGGCCCCCCGGAGCGCCTTGAGGCCCGGTGCCCTGGAACTTCTTGGCGATCTTTTCAACTTCCTTCTTCTGCTTGCCCGTCAGCGCCGATTTAGCGGCGAGGGCGGTGCCACCAATGGCGGCGACCAGTGCAACGCAGGCAATGATCAGGCCGGCGGTGCCGAGTTGCTCGCGGAGTCTCGAGAACATCAAGTCTTTCTCCTTGTCCCGTGAGCCCCTCTGCCGGCCGTCCCTTACGGCGCTTCCCTGAGGCTCGGTTGTCGTCCCTGTTTAGAAGTCGCGTCGCCCCCTGTGGCGAACCCGACTGTTGGAACCGTAAACGGTCTCTTTCATATTGTCAAGGAGTCGTTTCTCGAAAGAATGCGTGGGTTTGCACGGCCTCGAGCGCTACCGTGGCGCGAAGTCGTGATCGTCTCCGTGCACATCGCCGATTTGGGGCCGCGGAAGGCGGTCGAGGTACTGCTGCGGCAGCCAAGGCCGGCCGGGGTGCCGGGCCTCACCTACGCCGAGACGACGGCCAACGCGCCGCTCGGCGAGCCGCTGCTGCCGCCGCGGGGATTGGGGCCGATCGGGATGATCGCCGCCTGGGAGAACGACGAGGCGCTCGAGCGATTCTCGCGTTCCCCCCACCCTGTCGCCCGCCACCTCGCCCCCGGCTACGAAGTCCGGCTCGAGCCGCTGCGCGTCTCCGGCGCTTGGGCCGGGATGCCGGGGCTGCCGGTGCGGGCGCTACCGGTGGACGACGACGAGCCGGTCGGGATCCTCACCCTCGGCCGCCTGCGGCTGCTGCGCACCGGCGCCTTCCGCCGCAGCGCCGGCCCGGCTGAGGCGGCGGCGCTCGCCAGCCCGGCTCTGTTGGCCGGTACCGGCCTCGCCCGCCCGCCCCGCTTCGTCGCCACCTTCACGCTCTGGCGCAGCGCCGCGGCGATGCGCGAGTTCGCCTACGGCCGCGGCATTCCCCACCAGGCCGCAATCGACGCCGATCGGGCCCGGCCCTTCCATCACGAATCGGCTTTCGTGCGTTTCCGTCCCTATGCCTCGCAGGGCGCCTGGGACGGCCGCGACCCGCTGGAGGGCACGGTCAAGCGAGCGCCTGCATAGGTAGTCGTCGAACCTGCCCGCCCCATCCCCAGGGCGCCGCGATCGCGAGCTTCCAGAGCGCGCCGGCCCGGTGCAGGACCATGGTGGCGGAAGAGACCTGTTCGAACCCCTCCTCGCCGGCGGAGGCGTGGCGGATCGCCCAACGCTCCGAGCCCAGCGCAACCCGGCCGGCGACGAGGAAGGAGCTGCGAAGCACAGCGATCTGGACCCCCCTCGCTGTCATCTGCGCGAGGACCGCGCGGATCTCGCCGCGACCCTCAACGGCTGTGGCATCCGGCGTGACGAGGCATGCCTCGTCTGCAAAGCAGTCGATCGCCGCCCGTAGATTTGCCGAGTTCAGCGCCTCCACAAGAGCGAGCACGCTCTGCTGGGGCCCGGACGCCCGACCGGCCGCGACGCTCACGGCTCCAGTTGGTCCTCGGTGAGCGCGTAAGCCTCCAGCGCCCCCACGGTCCAAACCTCCCCGTCGAGGTACATCGGCATGTCAGCCGAGAGCGTGTCCGGGGTCTTGTAGATGACAAAGGCGCGGTTGCCCTCGCCGCGGCGGACGGAGGCGACGTCGATCTTCGCCGCCTCGGCGCGGGAGGATGCGGAGGACCGGGACATCAGCTCCCCGTAGCTCTCGGCGCAGCTCCGGCCCTCTTTTTCGAGGTTGGCGCGCAGGACAGAGTAGATGCGAGCGCAGGCGGTCGCCCAATCGCCCCTCGCCTTCGCATCGAGGTACTGGACCAGGGCAAACGTGATGTCGGTGGCTTCCTCCCCTTCGGACTCCTCGCCGAAGGCCTTGATCGAGGAGTAGGAGTTCTCCATCGCGTCGGCCTGCGCCGCGTCGCTGGGCGGCAGAGTCTGCACAGCACCGGTCGCGGTGACCCGGGCGCTGCGAATCGAGGTGGGCTCGGTCGCGAGGGAGGCGGGCTGCTCCCTGCCGGCGGGCTCGCTTCCCGCGCCGCCGGCGGACGGATTGCCCTTTTGACCGGGGGCGGAGCCGGCAGCTTCCTGCCCGCCCGCCTCGGGACCCGGCTCACCTCCGCTCGGCTCGGCGGGCAGCGCCCCCTGTTGCTGGGCCGGCGCCGTCTCCGTCGAATCGTCGTCGCTGCCACCGCAGGCAACGAGCAGGGCGCTCGCCAGCAGCAGCGCCGTCAGGGTAGTCAGTGGTCTCGTCGAACGCATCGCTCTCATTCCTTTGCAGGGGCGAGGTGGACGTGCCAGGCGCCGCCTTCCTCGAGGAAGGCGAGCTCGCCGCCGTTGGCGAGCGTCGCGGTGGCGGTGGTGCCCCTCAACTCGGTGATCTCCTCGATCGAAAGATCGGGGTCCTTGGCCTCGAAGAGCGGATTGCGCCCCTCGCCCCAGACGACGAGGCAGCGCTGGCTGCCGTCGCTCTCGCCTTTGCCGAGGCGTTCGACGTCGTTGGGCGCGAGCGTCGCGCAGAAGGCCCGCGCGTCCCTGGCGGCGACGGCGGCGGCGAAGCGCTCGGCGACGGCTTCGATCTGCTCGCGGTCGGAGGCTTCGCGCTGCTCCGCGGGGGAGTCCGACTCGCCGCAGGCGGCGGGGACGGCGGCGATCAGGCAGAGGGCGAGGAGCAGGGCGACTCGGCGCATCAGCCCCCTTTCACCCTGCAACTGCCGAGCACGCCGGTTCGCACGGTCGGACCTTCGACAAAGCGATAGGTGGCCTTGGCCAGTTCGAAGGAAACCCGGTTCAAGTCCTTCGGGGCGGGACAGGACGCTTCGACGTAGCTCTGGCGCTCACCGCGGAACGAGAAGCTGCGCTGGATCACCATCTGGAAGCCGGTCAGGTAGCCGTAGCCGGCGGCGATCTCGGGGAAGCGCGCCTTGAGAACGGTGGCGAAGGCGCCGGAACCCTTGCGGAGCTTCATCGGGACCAGGAAGGTGCCCTCCAGCGGCTCGGTCGTGTGGACGTGCATGAGGATCCCCCCGGAGGTGTTGAAGAGCAGCATCTTGGCCTGCGAGCGAGCGCGCTTGCCATCGGGGAAGCGGAAGGCGGAGGAGACGGTGCCGCTCCCTACCTGTGCCGGGCCGCAAGCCCGTTGCGCTTCGGAGCTGCTGAGGCCCTCGAGCTTCAGCGGCGGGCAGCGTTGCAGGCCCTTGGAGTTGATCGAGCCACCGCGGGAGAGCTTGACCTCCATCGTGCGCAGGGCCGGGGTGTCGGAGGCATCCAGGTTTTCGAAGGTCCCCTTGAAGCCGACCTTGACCGGCACGAGACGGTCGCGCGGCAGCTTCGTCGGAGCGAGGCCGGCGTCGAAGGAGACGAGCAGCTTGCCGACCTGGGTGAACCCCGCCTGGGAGACGGAAACGAGGGCAAGGCTAAGCGTCAGGCAGGCGACCGTCGCAACTCGTCTCGGCGCTTTGAACACGGACTTCCCTTCCCCTCCCGGCTTTTCCCAAGGGTCACTTTACAGACAACCGCTTTTCTCAACACCGAGCGGGGCGCCAAGGAGCGCCGAGGAGGCGATGCACCGCTGCGGGGGGGAACCCGCGGCGCCCGCCTGAAGAGGAAGGCTCAGCCCCGGGTCTGGCAGGGGCTGACGAAGGTGCCCTGCATCTTGGTGCCGTCTTTGAAGGCGAACTTCCCGATCGCCTGCAGGCGCCCGTCGAAGCAGCTCGCGTTGACGAAGCTGTGCTTCTCCCCTTTGATGGTCCATTTGCGACCGACCCGGACCGAGCCCGAGAGGGGAATGCCGTAACCGCCGGCGATCCGTGGGATCTCGACGTTGACCCGGTAGCCGTAGCGCCCGTTGCGAATGCTTTCGATCCGGATCGGGACGATGAACGTGGTCGGGCCGCCGACGGTGAGGTAGGCGTGCGCGTAGATCGTCGGATCCCCCTTGATCTCGGGGCCGTTGAAGAGCGTGATCGGCGATGAGGCGTCGATGGGGCCCTGTTCGGGGAAGACGACGACAGCCCGACCGGAGCCCGTGCCGATGATCGAGCCGGGGCAGAGTTTCCGCGCCTGCGGCACGGTCGTCGCGACCAGCCTGCTCATCGAGCATTTCGGCAAGCCGAAGGTGTCGACCGAGCCGTGCTTGTCGAATTCGAACTCGATCGTTTTGAGCACCGGCGGGTACGCGCCGCTGACGGTGCTGATGCCGCCCCGGCCGAACAGGACGATGGGCGCGTCGACGTTTTTAGGCAGAGCCGTCGGCGTGAACCCGCCTTCGCCTTTGACGACGATGTCGCCGGCGACGAGATTGATTTTCGTCACTTTTTTCACGGCCAGCGCGCTGCCGACCCCGACGAGTACGAGTGCGGCGGCGAGCACTGCGGCCGCGCGGATAGAGCGCCCTCCCATATGGACAGCTTAGCCTGCCGCGGCCTCGACCGCCCCCGGTCGCCCCAAAAAAGGCGCCAGGAACAGCTCGACCAGATCGGGGAGGAGATCGGGCAGGTCCTCGCCCTCGCCGTTATTGACCTTGCGCAGGATCAAAGCCGCCATGCCGCCGAGCAGAGAGACGGTCACGACCTTCGGGGGAACCCGCGTCCCGGGCGGCATGCCCTCGCAGAGGTAGTCGAGAGCTTCGTCGGTAGCTGTCCGAGACCGCGCCGCAACCTCCTCGCCGCCCTGCTGACCGACTCCCATCGAGAACTTCGCGAGATCGGGATTCGCGGCGAAGAACTCGAGGCCGGCCCGAAGCTTCGCGCGAACCACGGCCGTCCACCCCACCTCTCTCGCGGCGGCGGCATCTGTGGCGATTCGCAGGTGCTCGAGGATCGAGTCGTAGGCGGCCAGGAAGCACTCTTCCTTGGAGGCGAAGTAGGCGTAGAAGGTTCGGCGCGAGACGCTGGCCGCCGCGCAGATCTGCGCGATCGTCGTCTCGTCGAAGCCGTTCTTGGCAACGACGGCCACGGTGGCGGCGATCAGGCGGTCGCGTTGGTTTTTGACGACGAATTCGCGCGGCAGCCCGTGGCGCCCGCGCGGCAGCCGGGTCAGACGCATGGGAAGCTTCGCCTCTTCGGGCGGGGGCGGCGGGATCGCCAGCTCCTCCCTCGCGACCTCGTGCCCGAGGTAGGGGCGCACCGCGATGTACATCAGCTCCGGCACGAACCTTTCGAGCGACGCGGTCCCCTCTCCCTTCTCGAGCTCTTTCAGGAGGCGGCCGTGGATCGACCCGAGCGCGCCTTCCGCGACCGCCCGGCCGACCGAGTCCGGGTCGTCCATTTCCTGGCGACCGAGGTCGATCAGGTCGACCCACTGCTGCAGCTGCTGCTCCCTGTAGACCTGCGCCAGATCGCCGGCGGCGAGGATGTGAAGGGCCCCGAAGCTCACCTCGCGCGGGTGCTCGCGCATGAACCTGACCATCGCGTAGGCGCTCGCCCGGAGGCTGTTTCGCCATCCGTCGCCGGCTTCGAAAGCCGCCATGACCTGCTCTTGGGCAAGCCCGGAGATGTCGTCGAAAACGGCGACACAGAGCTCCTCCTTGTCAGCGAAGGAGGCGTCGAACTCGGCCTGCTCGACACCCGCATGCGCGACCACGTCCGCGACGGTCACGTTCGCGTATCCGCGCTCGTCGACCAGGTCAAGCAGGGCCTCTCGGATCCGCCTTTCCCGATCGCCCGCCATCAGGATCCGTCGAGGCTCGGCTTCATTCGATCAGCTCGGCGGTCGCCGCCTCGCCCAGATACGGCTCGACGGCGATTTCCAGCGTTTCGGGAAGCAGCTTCGAGATGCCAGCCGCCTCGCCGATCACGATGCGCTGTTGCAACAGCCAGGCGAGCCCGCCGGCGATCGCGTACTCGAGGGTGTCGGGCAGCTCGTCGGTGATCGGGCTCTGCGCCCTGCCTCTTCGCAGCAGCGCCGCGACCCGGTCGAGATCGCGCTCGTGCAGGCCGCGAGCAGCGGGACCGGCGGTATGGACCTCGACGAAGGCGATGCGTGCCGCGAGCGGCTGCTCTTCGATCAGCTCGAGCAGGGCGCGCATGGCGGCGGCGACCTGCCGGGACCACTCGGAGCCGCGGGGGACGGCGGCGGCTACCCGCCCAAAGCTATCGGCGGCGACCTGGTCGTAGACCGCGAGGAAGCAGTCCTCCTTGCCGTCGAAGAGCCCGTAGAAGCTGTTGACGCCGACCTTCGCCGCGGAAACGAGGTTGCCGACCGTGGCGCCGCGATAGCCGCGTTTGGCGAAGACGTCGATCGCCGCCTTGATCACCCGCTCGCGCTGGTGTTCGGCGACGACCTCGCGAGGGAAAGGCTCCTGTCCGATCGCACTCGGCATCAGATGTTCAGGAGGCGAAGTCATCGCTCCAGGATAGTGAACCGTTGTTAATAAGGAACGAGCCAGGTACTCAGGCGCCGCTGTACTTGTAGCCGACTCCCCGTACCGTCAACACCAGCTCCGGCTTTTGGGGGTCGCGCTCGACCTTCTGGCGCAGGTTGGAGATGTGGACGTCGCAGGCGCGCTCGTCCCCGTCGAACTCGGTCTGCCAGAGCTCCTCCATGATCTTGGCCCGGGGGAAGACCTCGCCGGGGCGGCCGACCAGGAGGCGCAGCAGCTGGAACTCGGAGCGGGTCAGGCTGACCGGGACGCCGCGCACCGTGGCGACGTGGCGGACGAGATCGATCGAGACCGGGCCGGCCTCGATCTTCACCGCCTGGGCGAGCGGCGAGCGGTCGAGTTCGCGGCGGCGCAGCTGAGCGCGCACACGGCCGAGCAGCTCGCGCACCGAGAAGGGCTTGGTCACGTAGTCGTCGGCGCCGACTTCGAGCCCGACCACCTTGTCGACCTCGGCGTCCTTGGCGGTGAGGACGATGATCGGCACAGCGCTGCGACTCCGCACGTCGCGGCAGATGTCGAGGCCGCTCGGCCCCGGCATCATGATGTCGAGAATGAGGAGGTCGAAGGGGACGCCGTTGCCAAGCATCCGCGCCGCCTCGTCGCCGTCGGCGGCGGGGGTCACCTCGAAGCCCTCCTGGGCCAGCGCGTAGCCGACCGAGTCGCGGACCGAGGGCTCGTCGTCGGCGATCAGGATGCGGCCGCTGCTCATCTGCGCTCCCTCCGTGTTCGCTCCTTATACATAGTCACGCCACCGGGGTCGGGCTCGGCTGGGCGGCGGGCAGGCGGACCCAGAAGGTGCTCCCCTTCCCCTCCACCGATTCGGCGCCGATCTGCCCTCCCATCACGTCGACCATGCGGCGGGCGATCGCCAGGCCGAGGCCGAAGCCCTCCTGCTTGCGCGACTCGCTGCGACGGTAGAAGCGCTCGAAGACCCGCTCGATCTCGTCGGCCGGGATCCCGGTGCCGGTGTCGATCACCTCGAGGATGACCTCGCCCTCCGTGCTCCGACAGCCACGAATCGTGACGGTGCCGGGCGGGGGCGTGTTCTTGAAAGCGTTGGTCAGGAGGCCGATCATCACCTGGCGCAGCAGGGTGGGGTCGCCGGTCGCGGCGAGGTCGGACTCTACGTCTAGCTCGAGCGCGACGTGGCGCGGGGCCTCGACCGCGGCGGCGACGTCGCGGACCGCGGCGGGCACGTCGACGATCTCGCTCTCCGCCGCCCCGCGGGACTCGACCCGGGCCAGGGTGAGGAGCGACTGGGTCAGCCGGCTCATCCGTTCGGCGTCGTCGGCGAGGCGGCTGAGGAAGTGGTCGCGATCGCGCGGCTGGTTTTTGGCGCCGCTCTGCAGAACCTCGATCGCCCCGGAGATCCCGGCGAGCGGGTTGCGCAGCTCGTGGGCGGCGTTGGAGATGAAGTCGGCTTCGGCCAGCTCGCGGCGCAGCTCGTCGGTGCGGTCGCGCAGCACCGCCAGCACGGCGCGCTCGTCGGGCAGAGAGCGGGCGGTCATCGCGTATGCGCGGTCGCCGATCCGCAGGGCCGGGTGGGCGGAGAAGCCGAGCTCGGCAGCGCGGTGCAGCTGCGAGCGGACGACCAGGGGCGGCTGGCCACCGCTGCCGAGGAGGCGGGCGGCGGCGCTGTTGGAGAAGCGCACCGGCCCGTCGAAATCGACGACCATGACCGCGTCGGTAAGGCCGTCGAAGATCGCCGTCAGCTTGTTGCGGTCGGCGGTGAGCACGCCGAAGCTCTCCTTCAGCGAGGTCCGCATCGATTCCAGGGCGCGGGCGAGGTCGCCGATCTCGTCGGGACCGGAGACGCCGAGCGGGGCGTCGAAGGAGCCGCCCGCCATCTCACCGGCCGCCCGGGCGAGGCGGACGACGCGCTGCGAGATCGCCACCGCGATCAGGAAGCCGGCGAGGATGCCGATCAGCACCGAGGCGACCAACGCCTGCACGTTGTCGCCGAACAGGTAGACGGCGCCGGCGGTGATCAGGCTGACCGCGGCGAAGGCGCCGGTGAGCCAGAAGCGCATGCCGAGATGCGGCCCCCGAGCCCGGCGCTGGCCGGGCGTCTCGTTCAGGGAATTCATGAACGTTTACTAACACAAACCCAGCGTCGGCTCCAGAGGTGGCGCGGCGACGCCGGCCCGCCGTGGGAGAATCGCCCGCGTGGGGACTCTGGTCTTCATCCCAGCCTGGAACGAGGAGGCGTCGGTCGAGGCGGTGATCGCCGACGTGCGCGAGCACCTGCCCGGAGCCGACATCCTCGTCGTCGACGACGGCTCGACCGACGCGACGACCGCGCGGGCGCGCGAGGCGGGAGTGCTGGTCGCCACCCTGCCCTTCAACCAGGGGCTGGGCGCGGCGCTGCAGACCGGCTACCTCTACGCGCTGCGCGAGGGGTACGACTGCTGCGCCCACCTCGACGCCGACGGCCAGCACCCGGCGGCGGAGGTCGCGCGGCTGCTGGCCGAGGTCGAGTCCGACCGCGCCGACCTGGTGATCGGCTCGCGCTACCGCGACCCGGACGCGGTGGCGGAGAGCGACGACTACCGGCCGACCTTCTCCCGGCGGATCGGGACCAGCGTCTTCCGCTTCTTCCTCACCCTGGCGACCCGCCAGCGCTTCACCGACACGACCAGCGGGATGCGGGCGGCGAACCGGCGGGTGATGCGGCTGTTCAGCGAGCACTACTCGCCCGACTTCGCCGAGATCGAGTCGCTGCAGCTGGCGGTGCGGCAAGGGCTGCGGGTCGAGGAGGTGCCGGTGCGGATGCTGGAGCGGGCCGGCGGCAGCTCCTTCCTGACCCCGCTGCGCTCTGCCTTCTTCATCTTCAAGGGCGTCGTCGTCCTCCTCGTCGGCCAGTTCCGGCCTCGGCACGCGGAGGCGGAGCGGTGAGCTGGGCCCTGGCTGCAGCCTCGGATAGCACCCAGGTCCAGCTCACCTCGCAGACGCGGATCCTCGCGGCGATCATCGCGATCGCCTTCATGCTGCTGATCCTCGAGTTGATTCGCCGCGACCGGCTGCAGGAGCGCTACAGCGTGATCTGGTTCGTCGCCGGCCTCGGTATGCTGGCCGGCGCCGCCTTCCCGGGCCTGCTCGAGCTCGTCGCCGACCTGATGGGGGTGCGCGACACCAACGTCGCCCTCTTCTCGATCGTGCTGCTGCTGCTGCTCGGCCTGGCGCTCAACTTCAGCGTGATCATGTCCCGCCAGGCCGCGCAGATAACGCGGCTGGCGCAGGAGCGAGCGATCGAGAAGGCACGCGAGCAGGGACAGAACGGGGACGGCGCCTCAGCCCAGCAGTCGCGAGAGTCGGAAGAAAAGCGCCTCTAGCGCCAACTCCTCCGACACGTTCAAGTCGAGGCTGCGGCGGGTCTCCTGGGCGGCCTCGGCGCCGCGGCGGGCCGCGGCGGGGTCGAGCCCGGCCGCCCGGGAATGCAGCCGGTCGAGGCGGTCGCGGTTGAAGGCGACGTCCTCGGCGCCGCTCGCGACGACCGCGAGATCGCGCAGCCAGGCGGCGCACAGCTCCAGGCCGAGATCGAGAATGTCCGTGCGACGGCGGCGACCGGCGCGTTTCGACTCGTCGGCGATATCCCGGGCAGTGCGCTTCAAGCCGGCTTTCGCCTCCTCCTCCAGCGCCTCCCGGGTCGCCGCTTCGACCTCCTCGCCGGCGGCGGTGGCGGTTTTGAGCAGGCGCTGCCAGGGAGCGCCGCTGGTGGCGCCGACCAGCTCCTGCGCCGCATCGCGCAGGGCCCGGCCGGGCCCCGAGAGCAAGAGCCGCGCCCGCTCGAGATCGCCGGCGGCGAGCCGCGCCGCCGCCGCGATCTCCGCGGGCGGGGCGTCGTCGGACGCGAGCTCGGCCTCGAGCACCTCCGCCGAGAGCGGCGTGAAGTCGACCGGCTGGCAGCGCGAGGCGATCGTCTCCAGGAGAACCTCCGGCTCGGAGCTGAGCAGGATCAGGTGGACGTAGGAGGGCGGCTCCTCGAGCGTCTTCAGGAGCGCGTTCTGGCTCTCGTCGCGCAGCGCCTCCGCCGCCTCGATCACGAAGACCCGCCGGCCTCCTTCGAAGGGCCGGTAGGCGGCGGCGCGGATCACCTGCTCCCGGACCTCCTCCACGAGGTGCTTGGCGCCGCGCGGAGCCAGCCAGACGAAGTCGGGGTGCGGCGAGGGGTCGAGCTGGGCCCGGCGGCGCGTGTCCGCGGGGTCCTCGGCCGCGCTCGCGAGGATCTCCGCCGCGAAGGCCCGCGCCGCGGCCCGCTTGCCGGACCCGCGCGGCCCGCGGAACAGGTACGCGTGCGACGGCCCGCTCGCGAGCGCCGCGCTCAGCGCCACTCGGGCCCGCCCCTGGTGCTCAGTCGCCAGCTCGAGCACGGACAGCCTCCATCACCCGCCCGTGGACCTCGTCCACCGTGCCGGTCGCGTCGATCGCGACGACCCGGTCCGGGGCGATCATCGCGATCTCCTCGTAGGCGGTGGCGACGGCCCGCTGCAGCTCCAGGCCCTCGGACTCGAAGCGGTCGTCGCCGGCGGCGCGGCCGAGCCCGGTCTCCGGATCGACCCTCAGCAGCACGGTGAGGTCGGGCCAGAGCCCGTCGGTGGCGGTGTCGCAAAGCGTGATCACCTCGCCGACGCCGAGCCCGCGCGCCGCCCCCTGGTAGGCGACGCTGGAGTCGGAGAAGCGGTCGGAGACGACGTCGCGGCCGGCGTCCAGCGCCGGCCGGATCACCCGCTCGGTGAGGTCGGCGCGGGCGGCGAGGAAGAGCAGCAGCTCGGCCAGCGGCTCCAGCGGCACCCCGGGGTCGGCGAGCAGCTCGCGGATCCGCTCCGCTGCGTCGGTCCCCCCCGGCTCGCGGATCGCCACCGTCTCGGAGCCCAGCGCCTCGACGAGCAGGCGGGCCTGGGTGCTCTTTCCCGAACCGTCAACTCCCTCGAGGGAGACGAACAAAGCGGCGAAGCCTCAGCCTTTGGCGGCGGCTTTGGCGCGTTTGCGCCCCCGCGTCGCCGTGTCCGCTTTCGACGGCTTCGGAGCGGCGTCCTCGTCGCCCTTCGGCTTCGGCTTCTTCTCCATCGCGGCTTTCGCCGCTTTGGCGGCTTCGCGTTCGGCCCGCCGTTTCTTCATCTCCTGCATCGACTCGCAGTCGTCGTTGAGGCAGAGGTTCCAGGGGCGGCCGCGGAACGGGACTACTTTCAGGCGCGGGGTCTGGTCGCAAACCGAGCAGCGGTCTTCGAGTTTGAAGACGTCGCCGCGCTGGGGCAGCGGGAAGGTCTGGTCGCAGGAGTCCGGGTCGTCGGCGGTCCAGCCGCTGCAGCCGACGAAGCGTTTGCCCGATTTTTTCGCGCGGATGATCCGCAGCATGTGGGGCGAGCCGTCCTCCTTCTTGCGGCCGGCTTCCTCGCAGACCTTGCAGGGGCCGAGGATGCGGTCCTCGTCCATCCCTTTCCAGATCACTTTCGCCAGGTCCTCGCGACTCTCGTCGATTTCGGACCAGGTCTTGTGCAGGAGGTCGCGGCTCTCGCCGACGACGGCGCCCTTGGTCATCTCGCCGGCGGCGATCCGGTCCATCTCCGCCTCCAGCGTCGCGGTCATCTCCGGCGTCGCCATCGCCGGCACGTAGTTCTTGAACGCCTCGTAGAGGGCGATTCCGGTCTCCGAGGGGACCGGCGGATTGCCGTAGACGTAGCCGCGGTCGAAGAGCTTCTGGATGATGTCGGCGCGGGTCGCTTTGGTGCCGAGACCACGCTCCTCCATCATCTCGATCAATTTGGCCTGGGAGATCCGGCTCGGCGGCTGGGTCTCCTTGTCGACGATCCAGGGCTCGC